>Ga0074195_1000042_pt1 | contig 338055 bp, 582 predicted proteins | sample EPASupsiteHSE623_FD_64525 | JGI IMG/M metagenome (GOLD analysis project Ga0074195, IMG submission 64525) | Bioremediated contaminated groundwater from EPA Superfund site, New Mexico - Sample HSE6-23 | ecosystem: Environmental > Aquatic > Deep subsurface > Groundwater > Contaminated ...
GTGGTGTTATAAAGAAGTTTTAAAAGTGTTTGTTTTTAAGAGTATGGGTGGAGTTCTTATTATGGGAAGAACTACAGTTTATTCTTTGCCTAAAAATTTGAACGGGCGTCTTGTGATTGGAGTGTCTAATGTTGGCTTTGGAGGAATGGATACAAAGGCTGATATTGTTGTCAAGGATTTAGATGTTGCTCTTCGGGTTGGTTCCTCTTATGCTAAACAGGCGTCCTGTAATTTATGGATTGCTGGTGGAGCATCCATTTATAAGCAATGCTTTGAGATGGGCGTGGTTTCCTATGCGGAAATCACCATCGTACCAGAGGTAGATAGGAAGAACATTGAGCACCCAGTTCTATTTCCTGTTGATGAACTAAAGAAGCTTGAATTGGTAAAGGAAGTTTACTACCCAAGCGGTTTAGTCGATAAAATTTACAAGTTGAGGACGCATGAAAAAAGTACTTGATGAAAACAACTCTTATTTTCAAATAGAGAAACATGATAAAGATGCAGCCAAGATTGTAGTGTCTATTGCAGATGCTTCTGATTCTGGTAAGGTTGTTATGATTTCTGTTGAGATGGATACGGAAGAGTTCAAAAAGATGGTACAAGAGGTTTGCGGATGATTCGATCACTCGGCATTATTGTTGATATTGAGATGGATGCTGGTAGGATGTCAAGGAGTATTTCTTTTGCTCCATCAGAAGAAAGCATTCAAAACGCTTTGGATCTTGCAAAATACGAAGGGAAAGATTGTGATAGCACACATCTTTTTAGAGTTTTGTTTTCCGAATTTCTTTTACAGAAAAACCTTTCTAGTTTAACTTCAAACATAATTGAGTCTATGGACAAAACTCCGTTGATACATCCAACTCAGTTCCCAGAGAGTCATCCACCAGATACCGATCCTAGTCCAAGCTATCATGGGCCAGAAACTGTTGACAGTGTGGATTATGATGAAGACGGAGAACCGTGATGAAACTTAATGATGATGATTTGAAAGCAGCAAAAGAAGCTTTTGAGCTTTTAGATAATGCCTATCCTTTCTTGCCTCATCAAGAAGGAGATTACTGGTGTGAAGACCCTGACAATGATTCTGTTGTTTTACTTTGTCAGAAAAATGGGGCGGTTCGGTTGATGATGTCTAAAGAAGATTATGAAAGCATAAAGGTTTGGGATGATAAACAGAGTGTGAAATAGTATGAAATTAATTGATTTTCTAGAATACAATCAAGTTTATGATATTTTGCGTTTGGGCAATTGTGTGCCAAAATTTATTCCACTAGAGGACTTTGACGATTTTTTTGAGACACTTTGGTATGATTATTTAGGTCGTGCAAACTATCGCGGTGATATATACAGTATCATTCAGAGTCAATTAGTTAGAACATACGGAAAAGATATAGTAGATATCGAAGCAGCCAAGCAGGTTGCGAATGAAATTGAGAAGATGCTTCCTGAACCCACGAGCAATTGTTATACGGATGAATGGGTGGAAGCTTGGGAAGAAGATAACGTTTGAATTATTGGGGCGTCGTTCAATTGGCTAGGACGACGGATTTTGATTCCGTTAATTGAGAGTTCGAGTCTCTCCGCCCCTGCTAAGAAAGGAAAAACAAAATGAAGATTCTAAGCAATAAGATTTTGGTTGAAGAGCTAGAGCGTGAGGAGCGAACAGAGGGTGGACTTTACATCGCTCAGACGACCGAGGAGTTTGTCAAGCGTGGTAAGGTTATCGATGTTGGTCCTGGCTTCTTGTCGGAGCACGGTATTCTTCCAATGGTTGTTAAGAAGGATGATATCATTCGCTATAATCCAACAGGGCGAATTGAGATTAAGCTTAATGGTCGGAAGTATTATCTTCTCGGTGAAGAGAGCGCTCTTTTGGTGGAGTAACAATGACCGAAAGAGTTAAGTTTCCCGAATTTGAGTTGGTTGGACCAAAGTGTAAAGAGCCTGGATGCGATGGAGTTCTTGTATTCACGATGGACAAGCAACTTCGACATTGTTGGCATCAGTGTTCTAAGTGTAATAAAAAATTTGGGATGAATAAAAATGACGATTGAGCCTAAAATCATCATTAAATTTCTGGAGATGTCGCGCCAGATCAAAAAACTAAAAAAGAAAGTTCGACGCCTCAAGAAACAACTTAAGAAGTAAAAACAAGCTAACGTAGCTCAATGGTAGAGCCCCAGTTTTGTAAACTGGATGTTGAAGGTTCAAGTCCTTTCGTTAGCTCCAATAAACAAAGGATAAAGTATGTCAATCCCTTCCGATGATTGTTGTTGTGCGATGATGCATACTCATTCCACAAGAAGGTGTGATTGTGACAACGATTTTGATTGTCCGGATGTATTAGTATTAAGGGGTGGAGATGTTTTTGCTTTACCCATTCGAGATGGTGGGAATTCTTTTGTTTCGATCAATTATTGTCCTTGGTGTGGTGCAAGGGTACCTAAAATAATTGTTGATGATTTTTTCTTTTTTGGTGCAACAAGCGGGCTTCCACCAGAGCCATTTGAAGAAGCTTTCTATCTTCAAATTCAAGATTATGAAAAACATAAAGTTGTTTACGCGGTAAAAGCCATTAAGAATGAATTCAACATTTCGAATACAGAAGCTTTCCATTGGGTGCGCGATAGTGTTAAGCCCTTTACCATTCCACTAGGACCGTTTCCTCAATCAGAAGCTGAGCAGATGAAACATCGTTTATGCCAGAACGGTCTAACTGTTGCATTGGTTTCTGTTCCAGGAGGCGAAAAAGTATAGCTATGTCAACTGAATATATTATCGAAAACAACAAGAAAAAAAACTATATCTATGCTACTCGTAGATTTGGTGACGTAGAACCTTCTGATTTGTTTGGAAGCATTCGTGACGTGGCTAGAAAACTTTACAAAAAGCTTACACCTTGGTATGCTACATTTGATGTAGATTATTACTGCAAGTATTGTATCTGTCTAGCTGATATGTTTGCTGAGTTTACAGCAGGATGTACACCAGACGACATTGAAATTCATCCAGATGATTATTTCCATTATCCAATGGAAGACTGTTGGGCAATGTCATTGTATATGGATGTAAAGGATGTGGATAGGTATATAAAAGAACATAATCATCTAATGGATCTTTTGGTTCGTTCTTTCATTGAGGAATAAATGAGAACAGTAGCTGGAACCATAGCTCTTGTAAACGAACATTTGGATTATGTTTTTCTTATTTGCGACTTGCCGGAAAAGCATAAATGGTGCGACAAAAAGCTAAGGGTTTTGTGCAGCAAAAACAGTCGTTTATCTAAACGGAAAAAGCGGCATGCGCGTGAGCTAATTGAAGCTATTCGTAGCGATTGTCCGATGTTTACTATTGAATCAACCGTATCTTTGCTGCGGAGGTATAAAATAGAAGCTGAAAACGACTGTATGAATTCTGCAATCTATTTTGCGTCACAACAAATTAAACAACATGAAGATGAATTATGTCTTTTTTATCTCACAGCTGCGTCGGTGTGATAATGGAAAGTTTTGATGATAGTATTGAGAAAATTCTTATTCATCCATCTAGTAAAGAAGATTTTATTGCCCTTCTAGGGGAAAAAGTAGAACTAGTATTTCAATCTAATCCTTGGTTAGGAGTTCCTGTCCTATCTGATTCTAATTTGTCGTTAAGTATTATTTATGTTATCTTTCGAAATGGAAGCGTGAGATGTTATGATGTTTTTACGGGGATGTCAATACATCAAAGAAAGACTGAACAATGAACTTTACTCTTGGCGTTACAGGTCATCGTCCCAATGGTTTGCCCGGAGGGTACGATGAAACCCATCCGTTTTACACATGGCTTCGAAATGAAATTCGCAATAAGATTTCACAATTGAAACCCTCGGAAATTATTACGGGAATGGCGCTTGGTGTTGATCAGATTGTTGCTGAGATAGCTATTGAATTGAACATTCCTTTTGTTGCAGCCGTTCCTTTTGAAGGGCAAGAATCGAAGTGGCCACAAAGTTCAAAGGAAAAATATGATCAGCTTCTTCGGAAAGCTGAAGAGGTTGTAATAGTTTCTGAGGATGGGTATGCTGCCTGGAAGATGCAAAAAAGAAACGAGTGGATTGTAGATAACTCTGATGCGATTTTAGGTATATGGTCGGGGCTCAAAGGTGGGACTGGCAACTGCCTTGAATACGCTGAAAAGAAAAATAAAACCATTCATCGAATCAACCCAAATTATTGGGATAAGTAGAGGGTATTATGGGTGACAAGAAAGAACACGATCCTTTGAAATTAGTTTCCGAGTATATGCTTGATGTAGATGAAGATCAGTTGTATAATGATATTGCGTCTGCTTTGGATTTTTTACCCGCAGATGTAACTCAAAAGATACTTGCTCGACTTTCAGAAAGGTATAATGGGCACGCTAGATGGTATCCTGGGCGTGGTAATACAAAATATGGAGTTCCTTTCTGAAGTTCTATTAATATCTTAAGCTATCTGCAATGGATAGCTCTTCAATTCAAATTTTTCACGGAGACAACTTAGAAATTCTCAAGACACTTCCTGATGGTTGTGTTGATTTGGTTTATTCTGACCCGCCCTTTGGCACGCAAAAAAAGCAGCAACGCGTTCTTGTTCAATCTAAAGGAGGCTTTGGAGGAGATAGGGAAGTGATAGGGGAATATGGTTCCTTTGAAGATTCTTTTGATGATTACATAGGTTTCATGCGCCCAAGGCTTGAGCAAGCTCATAGAGTTCTCAAACCAACAGGAAGTATTTACATTCATTTGGATTATCATGAAGTTCATTATGTGAAGGTTTTGATGGATGAAATCTGGGGACGTAAGAATTTCTTGGGAGAAATTATTTGGCAGTACGAATGGGGCGCAAAATCTAAGAGAAAATGGTCGGCTAAGCATGATAACATCTTGTATTATGCAAAAGACATTAAGAGTTATACTTTCAATTTTGATAAGGTTCCAAGGGTTCCGTATCTTGCTCCTGATTTGGTTGGCCCAGAAAAAGCAGCTAAAGGAAAGACATGTACTGATGTCTGGTGGCACACTATCGTAGGAACAAACTCCAAAGAGAAACAGAATTACGCCACTCAAAAACCATTAGGCATTCTTCGTAGAATAGTAGACGTGTCTTCTAACCCAGGAGATTTGTGTTTGGATTTCTTTGCTGGGAGCGGAAGTTTTGGAGCAGCCTGTCAAGAACTCGGAAGAAAATGTATTTTGATTGACAATAATCCCCAAGCTATCGATATTATGCGAAAAAGACTTTCACCATGATATATACTAGAAACAGATCATGGGTAAGAAATCTCGCAGGAAAATAGTTCCTATAGTCCCCAAGAATTCTCCAGAATATCAAGAGCTTATGCAAATCCGCAAAACTCTTCTGGAAGCTCAAAAGATGATAGAGGAGGCGAAGGAGAAGCTTCTTGAACAGAATAAGAAGCCAAATGATCAACCAAATTTAATTATCTCGGTGAAAGATGGCGACTAATAATTCGTTTGATATTATCATAGCGGGCGGTGGAATTGCTGGAGCCTTTGCTGCTTATCGCTTATCGAAACTTACTAGAAACATAAAGATTGGTCTTATTGAATTTGGTCGCCCGCCAGGGAAAAGACGAAAGCAACTAGAAGGTTGGTTCGGTTGTTTCCCAACAAGTAATTCTCGCCTTTATCAAAATGATATCACTAAGGTCGAAGCTTTAACGGGTCATCACTGTGACAAAGTTTTTGACAAGCTAAACCATATTCTTGCAGATTTTGGCTCAACCAAGTTTATATCAAGCAAGAAGCCTTCTGTTACCGCAAAACAAAGAGCAAGTAAATTAGGGTATACATACAATCAGTATGATTATATTCAATGGAAACCAGAGAACGTTCATTTGCTTTCACGATTCATAGCAGAAGAAATTGAGAAAAACCCAAGCATCCAGTTGATTTTTGATAACGGTATTAATGCTGTAACGAAGAAGAACAAGAAGTTTGTTCTTGAAACGGAGCAAGGAATTTTCGAAAGTGATAAGTTGATTCTTGCTCTTGGGAGAAGTGGCTGGAGAATCGCTAAGAGTATTTTTGATGGATTCTCTATGATTGAAAATGATGATTATGCGTATTATGGGTTTACAGCTGAGATTCCTTCTGTTTACATGAAGGAATGGAGCGGTAGTCATTGTTCGTTTGAGCGAGACAATATGACGATTGGGCCGCTATGCTGGAAAGGTACTGTTATTCCTGAGGACCATGTTGACCTTGTTATTTCTTCGTGGCGTTCAAATGAAGAGAGATGGAATTCTGAAAAAGTATCGTTTTCTGTTACGCGAAAAGATGAGTTCCCAGCAGAAGGTTCTAAACAAACAGAACGATTGGGTAAACTTGCGTTTGTTCTCTCGGACTCTCGCGTAGGTAGAATTCGTGCATCAGAGTATTTCAATAACAATTTAGAGATATCTTTGGTTCCGGAGTATCACTGGTTGAAGGATGAGATTGAAGCTCTCAATGAACTTTTCCCAAGTTATCTTTCTAAGGGCGCAATGTATTTTCCGCATATTGAGCTTGTGCCGCCTGTTATCAATATAAAGTCGGATTTGTCAACCAAAATCGACGGGTTATATGTTGCTGGCGAATCCGCTGGAGTGAAGGGCATTCTGAGCGCATGCTTGACCGGATATATAGTCGGTGAATCTGTTGTAAAGTAAGGTCATATGAAAGAATTAAACAGAGCTTCCGTGGAATCAGATCTTAATAGACATCACGTTCAGTATGAAGACCCGCTATGGAAAGAGGATGAGGCGGAAACTAAAAATCGAGTGATTAGTGTTAAACTTTGTACCACTAAAAATTTAGATTACAAGCTTACTGAATGGAAATTTTTTGACAACGGGAAATTAGCATTTATACTAACAGCACAATATATGAGTAAGAAACAGCTAAATTTTCTTCATACTGTTGATGGTGTGCAGTTCTTGATGAAAGTGTATAAGGCGGGAGCTACAAACGCCAGCAAAATTCGCACTGAACTCAAAAAAACATTATGCTAATTAACGTAAATGAGAAAACTCATAAGATTATAGTTTCTGATGGCATTTTCAAGCAAAGCTTTAACACAGTAGAAACACAAGTTATAGCTGCGCTTGCAGCATATATTCACCGCTTTGGGGAAAATAATCCTGTTCCTTTTGTGCTTGACACTGTTAAGTCGAGCGAACACTACATTCGCTTTAATACCGGATATAGGATTTTAATTCCAGCAGGCTTGTCAGCAGAACTAGCCAACAGGATGGTTCTCTTCAATTCGCGGTGGGATTATCCTATGCCCGAAGACATTGAAGCTGACGAAGAATAAGGAACTACTCAACATGTCAACTCGATATATTCCTCTCTTGGATGTAGGAAATGTGTTGGTTACTGTTAATATGTCTGCCGTATATCATGAGGCTCTGCGGTTGGGTTTGGCGAAGAGCGAATACGAAGCCAAGAAATTGCTTGATTATTGCGACAGTTTCTTGAACCTTGGCATGATGGATATGGAGACATTTCTTTTCGGGCATTTTAATTCTGTTCATTTGTCGGGAGGTGAACTCGTTTCATCTTTGCGGGCCTTTAAAGATTTTTGGGTCGATGGTAATTGGATTTCTCTTAATACAGAAATTCTAGATTATCTATTAGATAACGTTTATCAGTTTGATGATATTGCCCTCGTGAGTAATATTGGCTTTGATCATTATAAAGTAATTCACGAAATGCATCCATTTTTCAAACATGAACATGTTTCTTGGTTTGCTAGTTGTGAAGTGGGAGCCCAGAAACCAAGCAAAATATATTATGATTTGCTGATGAGAGGCGCGGATGAAGAAGCAACTTATCTTTTCGTAGATGATCGTGAGATAAATCTCAAAGCCGCACAAATTAGATTGTGCCATAAATTTGATGTTCAAACATTTCAATTCAATTCCGCCACAGATGATCATCGTCTTTTGATAGATGAATTAGAGGATATGATCACCGAACAAAAAAGCATCTTTTAGCTGCGATTATTGACTACAGAAACTTCTCCTTATATGGTCGGAGCCAGGAGTTGAAGATGGCGAAATTGTCCCTTATTGTTCTCGATACAGAAACGACGACGGTTGGTATTGAAGGTGATGTTATTGAAGCGTCGTTTTTTCGTTTGCGTGATAACAAGCAGAAGACATGGTATTTGAAGGCTGTACATGAAGATAAAATTTCCCCGGAAGCGTTGGAAGTCAACGGACACAAGCTTGAGGATATTACTTGGAAAACTGAAGAAGGAAGACAAAAATATCGGCTTCCCGAAGAAGTCGTTCCCGAAATTGAAAACTGGCTTTATGAAGATGGCTGTGCCAAACTTGACCGAATCATGGTGGGACATAACATCAACTTCGACTACTTGCAATTGGAAGAGTTGTGGAGACGACACGAGGCTTTGGAAACATTTCCGTTTTCCTTTAACAAGATTGACACGCAGATGATGTGTGTCTTCTTGGATTGGCTCCGAGGAGTTAGTCCAAGACGATTCAATTTGGGCGCGGTTGTTAAGAGACTGGGTCTTGAAAAAAGAAAAGCACATAAAGCCGAAAACGACGTGCTTATGACGGTCCAATTATTGAAGTATTTGGAAGGCGCACTTGGTCCTTTGGTTTCAAAGTCGGGGATTCCTATTCTTGGCGAAGGTGAAGCTGTCGAAGAGGAAGAAGAGCTACCTTCTGTGTCTGAAGAAGAAGCAGAGCAGGAGCATGAAATTCGAGACCAAGCTGACTGTGAACAGGAAGAGGATGACGAGCTATGATTGATTTTTCCAAATTTGATAAAGAAAAACCACAGCTTCTTTCAGAGCAAATTTGTGAAGGCTTTAAAGCTGGCGAGATAGTATATATTGGAAACGGGCGGGCGATTGGCGTGTATCACTGTAAGTATCCTGTTCAATACATTTACGTTACTCTGGAGATTGGATAATGGATTTTTCAGAATTCGATAATAAGAACTGTCGTATGGATGCAGATTCTGGCAAATTTTATTCTACCGTTATTAAAAAGTGTCCACCTGCAAAGTTATATGACGGCCCAACAGAAGTTCGCTTTGGGCCTATTAATTCTGCTGGCTTTTATTCGCGATTTTTGCCGTTCATTACTTTGAAAGACAAACAAAATGGAACTTGATAAGTATGAATTAGAAGCTGATTTGGTCGAGGCTATTCTAAGAAGCCCAGCTGGTTTTGATGTAGGTCTTGCAGGAGTTCTTTGTGTTCGTAAATATGAGCATGAGTGTTGGGCGGTAGAATGGGAAGAGTACAATAATCCGCACTCCGAGATTAAAAGGGAGTGGCAAGTTCTTGAATTTGAAAATCCGCGAAAAGCCGCAGAATGTTTTATTGACTTGCGACGTGAAATTGGATTAGGCCAGGATAACGACGGAACGTATGGTGATTATATGCTTGGGCGACGACGCAAACCATTTGTAGATAAATGGGTTGCTCAAGGCGGCACACATACTTCGCTGAAGTCTAATAGGTAATTTAAAGGAAATCTTTATGAAAAAGACAGAAGGTCCAGGCTATGTTTTCGCCGCAAATTGTGTAAATTGTAAGTATTTAAAAGTAGAACATATTGTAGAACATATTCCAGTTGATGATAATTTAGAAGAGTGCCTGTCCGAGTATGCTACCAAGTATATCTGTGATAAGGGCTTTACGCTTAATAGCAATGGTCCTTCAACACCAATCAACTGTAGTTTTTATCCTCAGATGATAAGGCATGCAGTTGTTGACCTTTTATCTTCTGTGCAAGACAATTATGTTCATGAAGGAATGGTTGATAAATTAGCTTACGAAAGACTTAAAGAAGAACTCAAACAGCGCGATGGTGAACTAGAGGCTTTTCTAACCAAGCTGGCAGGTGTACTATGAGTACCATGAAGTTTCCAAAAGATGACATGCTTGAAGTTATTGATATGGAAAAGGGAGAAAAGGAAGGCAAGTACGAAGTGGTTGATGTGGGTGATTGGGTAGGTGATGGCCGTGGTAAGTATTCTTATCAGGAGATTGTTTTTACCCATGAAGACCATCCTTCTAAGTTTTTTTCTGTGACCATTTCAAGGACTGGAAGCTATTATTCTGAATGGAATTATGATTCCGAGTATTGGAAAGACGAAGTTGAAGTAGATGAAGTAAAGAAAGTTGAAGTTGTTCGTTATGAATGGAAATCGGTTTGAGTTAAAATGATGAAAATAGTAATTGGCATCATTTTGTTTCTTGTTGTTCTGTTTGGTGTACATTCTGCTTGGCATTATCAAGTGACTAAAGCTTGTAATGAAAAGATTTGTCCTGAGGGAATGTCTCCTCAATACTTTCGGCGCGATGCTTACTGCGGTTGTATTGTGAAACCTCAATGAAACAAGAGTGTAATTCAACTTGCGATGGCTGTGGTTGGTTGTTGGGGAAAGAAGATAAGGCGTTTTGTCTTCTTTATGGCGGGCAACTAAGCGCCACCAATAATCAGTATGTAAGACTTTCTGTTTGTCTTGACAACGAAAAGGTAAATCAAAATGAGAAAAGGTGATTGGATTCAGACGTGGACTGGGAAGCAATTTTATCCATTGGATCCTCGCCCTGAAGAGATTGATTTAATGGACATTGTTGTTCCGCTATCTAGAATTTGTCGGTTCACTGGGCATTGTTCTATGCCATACACTGTGGCGGAGCATAGCATTTACGTTGCTAATCACGTCTCTTTGGAGAATAGACTCTGGGCTTTGCTTCATGACGCTTCTGAAGCTTATCTCTGTGATTTGCCTCGCCCTCTAAAGAATCTGCCGGAGGCGGCGTTTTATCGAGAAGCCGAAAAAATACTTCAAGGAATGATTGTTGAGAAATATGGTCTTTCTCCTACTATGCCTGCGGAAGTAAAAGAGGCTGATGACCGAATGCTTGCGACTGAAGCAAGAGATTTGATGCCCAATAAACCTGCCGTATGGGGACGCATGCCGGAACCCTACGAGGATATTACTATCCTTGAGCCATGTTGGGGCGAGCGTATTCGTGTTGTCCTTTACAATGAGATTGTGCAGGAAATTGCAAATAGAGCAAAGTAATGATTATTCAAGATTTGCCAGACGGTTTTATTGTTTGTGTTAATGCTATGTTGAATGACGCTAGCGCTTGGGGAGATTTAAATCCAAAGGTGCTTGCTTTTCACTTAGAAATGAAGCGCATTTTTGTGCACGAACTTATTGCACGCGATTTGAAAAGTTTTATTGACATGAACGTTTACAGCGATCTTGATTCGGAATATCGTTGTGATTTTGCTAATTTTGACTTTTCCGAATACAGTGATAATGAACTTTATTACTGGTATGGAGTGGGGTCAGCCATCGTTGATTTCTCGTGTTTAGGCCGAGGCGTTCGAGATTACGCTACGCTTATTTGGGATAGCGCCAGCAAAGAGCTTGATAAAAGAAATCTGGAATATACATTTCTTTTTGAATTAGAATTCAAATAGGAACAAAATGACACTTCAAGTTCAAGCGTTTATAGGTTATGGATTTCAAATATCTATAGAGGATTTGGATTTTGATCAAATTGAAACTTTTCTGTATCAGCGAAAGCAAAACGATAAGTTTCAAACAGTATATCACGGAAGCGCGTATACCGGAGATGAAAATCTTGTCCTTTGTATAAAGGAAAGTGTTGCCGTTTGTGACCCAGATATGATGTTGAATTGGCGCAATCGCCGTTCTGCTGAATACTTCAAGCAAGTAAATTATGAAGAGTGGGACAAGTTGCTAAAAGATTTTGCAAAGCAATTTGAGCTACCAGAAGATGAAGTAAATATTGGCTGGCATCTTTGCTGTCAGGTAAGTTAGGAAATAAGTAAGCGACTGTAAAGACTGTTGCAGGAGATTGACGTTCTATGAAATTCTCAGACCTGAACAAGGCGCCTTATCGCAAGTACATTGTGTGGTTGCCCATCGTACTATTTGTCGTGTCCGCCATCCCGTTGTTGCTGAACTACAGACCCGTCTGGCTTGTTATTGTCAACATTGCAGCCAGTGTGTTGATAGGGGGATGGACCCTCGTCTTACAATGGCTCGACGGTCTGCATCCGGAGCATGAGCCGGAGCGGGCGCAAAAAAAAGAGCTTGGCGAAGACCAATGAGAAGCATTAATGATTAGAGAACTTGCTCTTCGATTGTCTGTTTGGATTTGGTTTGCCATAGCTATGGTTTTTTATTCTTCTGGCGAATACTTATCCAAACATTGGGGATATAAACCTTCTTTGCTTCTTGGCGTTAGCATTCCAGCGTTATATTCTGTGGGCACACTGTGTTGGCTTGCGATCGTTTTGCATAAAAACGAAATTGCCAGAATGAGTATGATCTGGCAGATTGTTACTACTGTCATGTCAGTAGTAGTGGGTGTTGTTTTGTTGCGAGAAAAACTAACGACAAATCAATGGGTTGGCGCAGCAATTGCTTTGGTGGGATTATATTTCTTAGCGAAAGAAGGATGATTATGGATTCAATGAACGATACGAAAATTGCGATTGTAAAGGCGGCCCTTGAGAAATATGGGCCAAACGAGCGAGCTAATAGCTATGCTGATCATATTGGGTTTTTGCTTAGTGTGATTGAATATCAAGAGCTTTCCATAAAAGAACTTAAACAGAAGCTAAGCAAAGAGGCCAAGTATGTAGACCCTGAATTCGTTGAAAAGCTTAAAGCGCTTTTGAAGGAATATGGTTTTATTTCCCGTCCTACGGCATAAGGGTCAATATGAATATATTTGGCACTAATATGGCGGGCCTTGTTATTTTGGCTAACGAACATGATTGTCAACTAAGACAGTCGTTAAATTTTGCAAGACAATGGGCGAAAAAAAATATCACAATTCCTTGTGAGTTTATTTCGTTCGAGCGGTACGGAAGAATATCTCACGAAGATTTTTTTCGACTTGTAGAAAATGCGATATATCTCCATCGAACGTCAGAGATAATGTTTTGTATAGAAAATGGTCCGGATTTGCTTCGCGATTGTAGGTTTACTTATGATTATTGGTCGCCGTGGGGACGGGGAGTGGAATTTCCAAGAGCTTTCTTGGATCTTTACAGGCGTTATCCTGAAAGCTCGTACGTTACAACCGCTCGTGTTCCAAAAAGAATACAACGGTATAATCCACTAAAAGCGCCGGGATATGGCCCTTCTTTCCCAGAGCTTTCTTACCCAGAAGAACCAGAATATGTTCGTTTAAATTCGTATTATCCAGAATGGGTTCACGTCTCTTCAGCTTCGTTTTATTCTAATGTTTCTGTTAACTCTAACGGGAAAACAATATTAACATTAGAACCAATAAAGAATAGGTATGATACACACCGTGCTGTAAGCATGATGCTTTAGAATTGGAGATTACTATGAACCGAAAGCTATATGTATTCTTTTCTGAAAAAATCTACGGAACAGTGTTTGTGGATGAGTCCGGAAACTTTGTTCATTATATTCACGAAAATGATGGGGCTTGGAGGTCAGAGTATCATAATCCGATTGTTCGATTTTTTGGCGGAGAAGTAGCGCCAATTGCTGTAAACGGAATCAAAGATGTCGAGCGCACTGATGACGCAGAAGATTTTGTAAACGTAAACAAAGCAGCAATTTGTACTGCGATTAGTAATAGCCAGGAGAAGGCAAATGTATAGAGTAGTAAATGTTACCTTTACAAAAGAATTTGACGCAACTTTTCTTACTGATTTGCCGGAAGATAAAATTGAAGATTTGTTAGATGCTTATCAGTATGAAATCGATCAAGAATGGGACGCGCCTGAATGGCAATTTTCAGCGTATGATCGCTTGAAACAAATCAAGAAAGCCAAAGACCTCCCAACAGAACTTTCAAAGTTTGATATGGTTATTGTTGAGAATGAAATTCTGTCTGCGCAGGAAGGGACACAAGAAGTAGAAGACATCAAAAAGCAAGCTCAACAAGACCTTGATGACCTTCGGCTTAAGATGGGTCTAGCTGAAGTTCAATGTAAGCTGCCTGGGGTTGAGTGATATCATTGATATGATGTTTGCCGCTCATTGGAGATTAAAATGAAACCACAGCCCCCTCAACGTGAAAAATATCGCGTATACAAATGCGCCTCTGGTCGTTGTGATAATTTTGAAGAGCTTCTTTTTGAAATAGAAGATCTTAAACGTAATGGGATTGATTTGAATAAAGTTTCATTTGAACTTTCTTATGGAACTCAAACTTCTTTAGCGGGGTCAGCCCCACAATATGTTATAGTAAATTCTGATGTTGACGAAGCAGAAACGGACTTTCGTTATGAAGCAGCCGTAAAACGTTATCAGTCTCAATTGGAAGAGTATCGAAAGAAGCTTGCAGAAGAATATGAGAAAGAGTTTGGAAAATGAGTAGCTTTGATAAAGCTAAAGCTATTATGCGAGACGTTGAGCTTGATGATCTAATGGAACAGGGCGCTCACGATCAATATTACTATGGGCGTCAGATTTTCAAAGGTAATGGTGTTGAGATTCACGCATGCCCAGCAGATATGAATTATGTTATTGAGACAAATGCTTTTATCATCTACTGGTATGTGGATGGTCATCTAAGTGTTTATATGAAAACGGTTGATGGAAAAGTGGTTTCACAATCTTCAGCTGAAACATTTAAGCCTTTCGATTTATCTTTTTTTGCTGAGATTGAACAAAACAAAATTGGTTGTAAAATATTAAGTGCAAACGAAGAAAACATCAATGGTTTGGTTAGAGGAATCCTTTGTGAATTAACTATAGATTAGGAATGAATATGAGCGAAATTACTCGTATTGAATACTTTGTTTATCTTTGTGGGAACCCTAAATATTCAGCGTATACTTCTTCTCAATGGGAGAATTTTGCTGTTTGGGAACCATATAGTAAACTAGAAGACTTCTTAGGTTCAACTTTATTTGACGAAAAATGCGATTTGGCTCGTCCGGTCTATATGGACTCGGATAAATATTGTCCGATATGTACTAGATGTCATACGGTTCGCCCAATTGATCGAGTTCATAGCTGGGGTGTTACTATGTGTGACATTTGTTTCACTGGTAGTTTTTCAGATAATGTTCGTGATTTTACAGTTATGGCGGCTTACAACGGTAGACCTATCTGTGTAATTTACAGAAATTATGATAGGGATAATTATACCAGTAAACAGATGGAAGAAGAAACAAAGAAACTTCTTTTGCTTTTATCTGAAAATCATCCTCCATTAACGGAAGAACAGTTTGATGTAGAGTTCCCGATGGATGATGAAAGTGAATGGATTAGACTTGGAACATCGAAGGATGGCTGGCGTCTTCAAAAAATAACTGAACAGCTTAATAAGGATTATCTAAAACTTAAGACTGTTTTTACTGATATTTTCTTTTTGGATTATTATGGCGATGACGGTGCCCCTGTATTGTATGTTTTACTAGATGTATGGAAGACTCTTTCTCAAGAAGAAAGAGAGATTATGAGGTCTTTTGTGACTGCTGAAATTGAGAAAAACAATATAATGACAACCTTACCAAAAACAATTGGAGATGACGTTTTTGATCCTAAATTGCTTAGTCGTGCAAGAGGCTGTCTGTTGGGACAATTCTGCGGTGATGCTCTGGGTAGTTTGGTAGAATTCCATAAAGAAGAAACTGTCAAGCGATTATATCCAGATGGTGTTAAAGAGATGCATGACGGTGGGCGCTGGAATTCTGTTGCGGGCCAATTAACAGATGACTCTGAGATGGCTTTGATGTTAATTGCGTCAATTCTTAAAGACGGAACATATAACGCGCAAACGGCTTTAAAGCATTATATCTACTGGGTTAATACTAGTCCAACTGATGTTGGAAGAACTACAGCTAAAGCGCTTGTAGCTGCACGCGCGGCTTTTGGTGCAGAGCTTCGTTGGGAAGATATTCTTGAATATATCGATCAACATGGTGGAACTCCAGAGAGCCAGGCAAACGGTGCGTTGATGAGAGTTTCTCCGCTTGCTATTTGGGGTGTCAATCAAGACCCAAACAGGCTTGCAGAATACGCCATTGCTGATGCACGCCTGACCCATATCAACCGAGTGTGCCATGAGTGCAATGGAGCATATATTGTTGCTCTTCATCACGCTATTAATCATGGGCATATTGGTGCTTATGAAGCTGCTGTCAAATGGTTGCAAGCGAATGGTAAAGAACCGGAAGTAATGAATAGGCTTGTGCTGGCGGCGAAGGAACCACCAAAGAATTTCTTTAGTTACATGGGTTGGGTGCTAACAGCATTTCAAAATGCTTTTTATCATTTGGTGAATACGGATACAGCAGAAAAGGCGATTGTAGAAACTGTCGGGCACGGAGGAGACAGCGATACTAACGGGTGTATTGTTGGCGCTCTGATTGGTGCTGCGAGAGGCGTAGAAACTCTCAACATGCAATGGATTGATAAGGTTCTAAATTGTCGTCCTGAATCCGGTAATCCTCTCGTGAAAAAGCCAAGACCGAAAGAGTTTTGGCCTGTAGACGCTTTGATTCTAGTGGATAAGCTTTTGGCTATTGGAATGTGGAGCAGTCAGTAGGAGAAAACATGTATACTCATTTAGTTCTAACCCCAGGCTTTGCAGAAACCGCAAAAGCTTATTCTATTATTCTTGAATACGACTTAACTCCGTGTAGTGAAGATGAGGCTGTTGAGTTAGAGTGCAATACATCCTTGGCGTTAATTCGTAAATTAGCATTAAATATGCTTGACGCGTATAATAAGAGATATTCACGTAATTTGCGTCTCATTAAAAGTGATTGTTGCAACAGAACTTTAGAGGACTTTCCAGCGGCTAAATTTTGTGCTGTATGTGGAACTCAATTAAAGCCAAAAGCAATTATCATAGATGATTTTCTTGAAATGATGGTTGAGATTTTTGACGCGCCAGAAGAACAGTGGCATTCTTATGGTTGCGACACGGATTTCCACAGCGTAACGTTTAAAGAGGCTATTGAAGCTTATAACGACCTTACGCTTGTTGAAATAAAGTCGAATGCTGAAAAGGTTTTGGCGGCGTCCATTTTTGATAAACTTCAGCTTAATTCTTCTCAATTAAATCTTCTTTTGCGCAATGTTGACAAAAGTGATTTGAGTTGGCTTAAAGATTTCAAAAAGAGATATTCTACCACAACAAATCAGAAAACAACCAAAGCGGGCAAAACGAAAAGAGTTTCTAAATGAGAATACTAAAAGTTGATTTGAATCTTGTTTTAGATTTAATTGGTTGCGGCGAAGATTATGGTTTTGATAACAGTATATTATTGGAAGCGTTTGCTGAAATGATGGACTATAAACTTTCTGATGAAGAGATTGAAGAATGTTCTTCGTGTTTCCTTTCTGAAGAAGCTAAAAAGCAAGGATATAGCCGAGAAGATTATGAAACAAGCAAAACCAAATTGACGCATTTCAGAAAACAATATTGCAAAGTTGAATAGCTATGAAGAATGCATTTTCAAACATGAGCGAAGAGTTTAAGTCTGATCTCATTTCGAAAGTTATAAAAACTTACGAAGGTTTAAGGAAACAAGCTTTAGAAAGAGCGGGGGAACCAACGCAATTTGATTGCCCTGATACTAGCTGTGGTGGCAAGCTGTGTGTTTTGAAGCCAGTTGTAACACTTGAAGAAACCGCAAAATTGTTGGCGGGTAATCCAAAATACTCTAAGAAAAATAGACTGAAGAAAAAGTTTGCAAAACAGTATGATAAGAAATATAGAGCTATGAAAATTGCCGCCTGTATGATGCAATTAGTTCAGCATCCAAAAGGTTTTGTTTGCGGTAAATGCGGGATGACGCAGGGGTATTATCAAACAATGGCTCAAAGTATGATTAAGATTGAGTCTTTACCTATAGGGGCTAAGCTTATCTATTAGGAGACAAATATGAAGTTGAATGTTGATGAGCATGGGAACATTGTTCTAAGTGAAGTTTACAATGCTATTGTAATTAAGACTGACTCTGGTTGTTATGGAATAGCTCAAAGGGATAATGGCATTGAAGTTGTAAAGGATGGTGTTTTGCTGTTGGCAGCTGACGATTCTATTTCAAATTTAATTGAAGAGAACACCCGGCTTCAAAAGGAAAATGCTAAACTTCGAATAGAACTGTATACCCAGCGCGAGAATAATTGTAGCCAAAGGCTTCTTTCTTTTGGGCTTTATGGACTGCGTGAAAGTGGCGCAAAGTGAGAGATAAATCTAGCTTGCCGTCTAAAGACTATATTGCCTTGACGCTGGCGGCTTGTCCTAAATGTTATCTTATGATTTATCCTGATGGAAAGAAGTCTTGTCGATTTCTTGATAGGTCCGTCTGGTGGTCACCTTATTGGAAAGGTGAAGTTAGTATTGCTACCATTGTAGATAGAACAGTTTATCTTAAGGAGTGTCCATGAATTTGTATATCGCATCTATGCGTGATAGAATTCCGTCTGATGCAATTGCTGTAAATACAACGTCTAGCTCTACTAGCAGATGGTCTAAAGGTCTAAGCCCATTTTTCTGCGGACCATGTGAATTGTATGGAGGGTACACATCTAAGAATGTAGAGAACCTTTGGCAATTTTCGAAGCTGTATGCTAAGTATACGGATAGTAACGGGAATCCTACTTCAGAGTATTTTGAATGGGCACAAAAAGGGTGGAACGATACTTTTGCTCATCGCTATCCTATGGGCAAAGGAGCAAAACCTCTTTGTGCTTATTGGGATGGAATCAAGTTAAATTATATTGAAGCTAGGAAACAGATTTATATTCCTTTTTATGCTGAAGCCGTGGTAAAAACAGAAGCTTATCAGAAGCTCAAGAAACTGTATTACGAGTGTGAGCTTACTGATATTTATCTTCAGGATTTTGATGGGTATGACCATAAGCTTCTCAAGATGACATATGAAGATGTTATCAACGAGCCCAATAGAAAGATGGGACATGCTTTTGTGCTTGGAATGTTATTGGAAGGATACTTGAAGGTATAATGAAAATACTACTTGATGTAATTGATACTGTTGGCAGTTATGTTGGATGCGCTGTTGGCTCTGTATTTTTTGCCCCTATTTGGGGCGTAACTGAAATTGTTAACAAGATACACAAATATAAACATGGCCATGATATGGATGAATTGAGTTATGTTGCTGTAGGTATTATGGCTGGCACAGCAATATACTTTCCTGTTTGGCTTATTGTAGCTATTATAGCTCTTCCAATTCAGTTAGTAGTATTTCTATGGAATAAGCTTTTTGGTGTAGAAAAAGCGCCGTCAGAAACAATTGATTTTGAAGAGGCAATGAAAAAAGCACATGATGGTATTATGAAAGATAGAGCCGAGCGTGAAGAGCGCAGCAAAACTATTCGTGCCGCTCTTCCTGAAAATGAGCGGAAGCTTCGTGAGAAATTGATTTCAGAAGATCCAGAATTGAATACGGGGAAAACATTACTATGAAAATGTGTGAAGTTTGTGGTTGCTCTGCTAGAAAACAGCACAAGTTACCGGAAGAGTGTATCGCAACTTTAAAGAAGGAATTGGAAAAGGTCAAGCAGTTATACCAACAGGTACATGGGTGCTGGTTAAATGAGATTGAAAATCATGCGCAGTATGTAAAAAATGTTAATAGTCAGCTTGAAATTATCAAAGCTAAACTTTATGGTGTAAAAGAAAAGCTGGGTTAGTAGAATGGCAATAAAGATATTAAATATGAATTTAGATGTGTTGGATAAGCTAATAAACGATGACGTTGGTTACTATGCTCAAGTTATCTATCAGCGTGTTATTTCCAATCGTTATCATCCGGATGAATTAGCTCATTATCTTCAATTTATTATTGAGCAACAGCGCAAAAAAGAAAAAGAAGAATGTGTTGCTATTTGTAATGAACTAGCGGCAAGCTACGTTGATGGAAGTTTTGAGAGCGAAGCAGTAAAAGAATGCGCTCAGAAAATTCAAAATAAAAAATGTTAACATTAAAAGATCACGAAGGCGTTTGGAAGAATTCAGATCCACGAGACTTATGTTCATATGGTTACTATAGCATTGTAATTGTGCGCCCAGGTCCTGATGACGGAAAGATTGTTGCTGGATTCGGAGATATTGATACGAAACATGACTGGATGATTCTTACGTCATTCCCTGATCATCGTGTCATTCATGCTGATGATAAATGGGATTTTGCTTGGTGGTGGACGTTAGCCCCTCAGATGTAAAGGAAAATCATGGAACAAGAACTAGACAAAGAAGTGCAGGAACTAGACACAGACCTCGTTTGGCCTTTCAAGACTTGGCAGGAGGCTATTAGAGCCTTGAATGTTAAAATTCAAAAGTTACAGCACACCAATATTGAACTGACAAATGAGAATGCTGAACTTAAGCAGGAAATCAAAGATTTAGAGTGTGAAATTAAGACTTTGCATGTAGAGTATGATGTAGAAGAAGTGATAATTCCAGAGTAAAATCTTACCGAGCGTTAATAGCTCCAAGTAAGTTATTTTTCCCTTCGGCTGTTTGAATAGCTCTTTCTAAAAGCCCTGCTCTAATTTTGTTCGCCATCGGTTCGTAGCTATCAGGCATTTCTCTAAGTTCGTTAATGCTTTTGCGAACGTTGGAAATTTTGATGGACCAAGTCTTCTCAGAATTCACGCAACGATAGGTAAAGCGAAGGAAAATGGGCTCGTCATTTTCTACGATATTGCCGTTTTCTTCTAGGACATGTTTCTTCATGTCGTCAAGCATTAGGATGAAATCATCCCAATTGTCGGGTCTTTCAGCGTCGCGTAATAATTCTTCTTCGGTAGGTTGTGGTAGTGTAAACTCTTCGGTGTTCATGAAGAAGTATATATCTGCCTTTGAATGCAAAATGAAATCTAAAGAAAATTAAAATGAACGATGAGCTTAAAGAACTATTGTGGGGAGTTTTGATTGCTTCTGGGATAGTTGTTTTTATCGTAATGTTATTGCTTGCTGGCGCCGGAATAACAAAAGTATTAGGGATGTAATATGACTCTAAGCGATCAACAAAAAGACGAAATTGTCACGCGTTTGCTTAGTGACTATGAACATTATGGTCCGGAGAAACTTGCGGCGGCAATGTGTGGGACAAAATACGATGCGCCAAAGAAGATACGCCACAGGCCAATCAAGTATCATATAGACAATATGCTACGGACTAAAACTGCTTTAAATATTCTTGTTGTACTGTGTTCTCCTGTGATTGTTTACATGCGGCTAAAAGAGCGAATGAAAGAAACGTTTAAAAGGAAATCATAATGTCTGATATGGAAGTTTTTATCATTATTGTTTTGCTTGTTTATTTTCTTTGGGATTGAAAAGAGGATATATGCCTAAAGTATATCAAATATGGTCAGAGGGCTATGTTGCTACTGGGGAGGATATCAAAGTATTCAAATTAGGCGAAGCATCAGGCGAGTCCTTTAAAGCTGCCTGTGATAAATTCTTCTCTGATAAACCAGCGGACTTTAAAGCTTCTTATAACCCAGACCGCATGACGTTCTGGAGTTGTAAGTTGTTTCAAGATGAAGAAAGTGCTAGTAAAGAGACTTGTAAGTATGAGCATCTAAATGACTTGAATGAAATCTTTACTCCTGATGACACACTAGAAGAGATTGCCAAGAAAATGGCAAGAATTCATTATATCAAAGACCCTGATACTCAGGAAGTTTATCTTTATCCAAGCACAACAGAAATTAGATTGATTGAAGTTTCGGATTCTATTGGAACAACTCGCGAGGTTGTTCCGTTTAGATATCCCGCATTTGACAATCTTCGTTTCCCATCTTTGATTGTTTTGTTGAGCCCAGAAGAATGGGAAATGATTAAAAACGGTGAGTTGGAATTGCCTGAGGGTTGGAGCGGGGAACCGTTGAAGATATTTGGGGCAGATAAGGGTAAATAAAGGACAGCCAGCAATGGAAAATTATGATGACATTGTACAAATTCAAGAAGTTGTCGAACGTGAAAGACATGTTCTTATTAGCGAGGAGTTAGCTCAGGATATATGGGAGGCTTATTCTAATAGTTGGGCTGCTGGTTGGCTAATGTTAACTCCAATGGATGATACTGATAATATTGAGGACAGAATAATTAGCGCATTTGATGCTTTTTTGCGATATAGGTCTTCAGGAAAAACATTGAGATTGGTTTACGAATGAACAGTTATTTTGATGGAAAGAGCTATTTTGTCGGGCCAATATGTTGTCGATGTCAATTCTTTGCCGATTACTTTTGTTCAAGGTGTGAGGATTGCTATCCAAAAGCGTGTTTATGTGAACATTGGAACTTAATTAAACCAACAGATACTTGTGAATACTGGGCGGAACGAAAAAACGCTGATAAAATTGTTGATAAGGAAAGTCTACCTAAAACATCAGATATAGAGTGGGATGAAAACTTTAAGTGCAAGGAAACAAAATGAATTCTACTTGGGAACAAACACACAAAAGTGGCATTACTGAAGGTAAAGTTGTTCTTGAACAGATCAATGATGTGCTTGCAAATTTGAGTCCAGATGAACGTACGGTTTTTCTGAGCGTTTTACTACATGGAATAAATTTCTGTCGGCATTGCGGTTCTGAGTTAAATGGTGGTTGTTGTGAATGTCAGAATGATGAGTAAAAATGACAAACATTAATACAAACGAAAAAGGCGAAGTAACTAACTTTCAGGAGTTCTTAACCGACGCTGCAAGCAAACTATCTCAAGATGTAGACGACGGAGGGCAGATAGTAATCTATACAGGCTATTACAAATGGAATGATGGAACTATTCATAAAGAGCCAGAGATTCCTGATGCTTTGGTTGAGACTGCTAAGAAGGTAGCACATCTTCATAAGGATGATGAACCAGAAATAATAGTTTTTTGGTATCCTCATCCTAATGAGATTCGTTTGTTGGAAATGTCGCCGATGATGCCAGGTTGTGGTGAAGTACATCCTTTTAGATTTGGTCGCGATAATGAAATAGGTTTTCCTGTTTGTATTATTGCTTTGAATGAAAAGGAGTGGGATATGCTTCAAAGGGGAGAGTTGAAACTTCCTGATGGATGGAATCAAGAACCAATAAGGTTGGTGTAAGATGATTAGAGTAGCTCAAAAAGAAAAAAATACAATGCAAGTTACGCCGGAACTTATCAAACGCTCCGAGGAACTCGGTTTGCAGTTATCTCAAATCTGTGATGCGATTGAAGATAGGTTTGAGGCGGTATTGAATTCTATTGCGAAATGTTTTGATGTAAAGATAGATGACTGGTATTTTTGTGAAGAGGTTGAAATTCTTGACGTTGTTAATTCTACTTATCTAGAAAGCGGATTTATTGAGGTTGAAGGGTGTTGTATAATTAGGACATCTAATGACCGCAAATTTGATTATACGTACATTCTGTATGGTGGCAAGCCTCTTAATTTATCATATGAAATTCCAATAAACTTTCTCTTTATGTCGAGTGATGAAGTTGAAAGCATTATCCTAGAAGGGATAGCCGCGTATCAGAAATATCGTGAAATAAAAAAGGCGAAATCAAATAAAGCCAAGCAGACCAAAAAAGAAAAAGAAGCTGAAAAGTTATGCGCAATTATGTCGAAATTAACGGATGATGAAAAAGTTTTTCTTAATGGGAAAATAAAGTAAGGCGAGTAGGACAAACATTATGACTGACGTTTACAGAAAACCAGGAGGCGTATCAGTGGTATCATCAGCTTCAAATAGCAAGGATTCCATGCCTGAGATTTTACTCCCAACCAGCTTGAGCAATCAGTTTAAATCTTATTTGATTGCGTTGGAACATATGGCTATCGATATTCCAATGATGATTAAGGAATTTGAGCAGGATGGGGATGGAAATGCTTTGGCGGTGAGGTTGTCTAATCATTTAGATAGAATCAATTCAGCGAGTAAGACGAGAGGCTAAATATGTCGAAAATAGAAACTAAAACAATCGGTTCGGTTTATATGCACATTTGCAATAGCGGGGCTACTATTTCAATTATAGATAGGGGGTTTGGCCCAACAATAAAAATTGGCACGTCATCATTTGGCAATATCAATAATAGCACCGAGATTTTTACAGATAAAGAGTCTTTGAAGGAATTGGTAAAATTATTTACCAAAGCTATTGATGAAGAATATTCAAACGATTATTGCAACAAGGCTGTGGCGAGAAAATGAGCCTAGTACAACATGAGCGATTGATGTATCTAGATTCCTTTCTTAAGGAGAACTATCCTGAAGAATATGGTCATGGATGTGAAGTGGAAGTTGCTGTCAGAATTCTGAAGCGTCGTCACGATAAGTTTGCAGAGATACAACAAAAGATAGAAGATATTTTTGCAGATGAACGAACCACAAAGCATAGTTTTGCTACTCACGAGACTTTGTCGGGCGTTGAAGATAAGATAGTCGAAGTGATTGATAATTGGCGCAGAGATGGCGATAAACGCAAGAAAAAGAAAGGATTAGGATGAGCTATGAACGACAAGATTAGAGAGTCATGTAGGACATGTCGGCACATTATGCGTAAGCACTGTTATTGTACTTTGACGGCTTCAGAATTTTGCGGGCAGACTAGAAGTCCTAGCGATCCAATGTGCGATAAGTATGAACTAAACGAAAGATTGATTGAGTCTAGCGAAAACAATAAAAAAGCAATAGATATGATATTTCTTGAACTTGAATACGCGCGAAAACGTTTTGGTTATTGAGATTTCTATTGGAAAGCAAAAGGATTTGTGTTATGAGTTTACTAGAAAACGCAAAACGAATCAAAAAAGAAGAAGCAGAAGCAGCTCTAGTTAACGCAAAATATCAAGAGGAACAATATGCTGTTTGTAAGGAAAGGAAAGAACTGCTTACGACTCATGTACTGCAAGAGTTGCGTCAATTAGATTGGAAAGAATCAAAACATGGAACTTTTCGGTTAGAGGTTCCTTCTAATTCATCCATCAATGATGTTTTTGCTTATCTTTACGCGGGTGAGCACAAAGTTGCGTGGTTTAAATCTTATGTGAGAATTAGTCTGGTTAATGGTAAGACCTATTATGATGCACAACTAACTGCGCGATTTCATTTATTAGGAGTTGATAAATGGTTCGAGGAGGAGGATATTTATATTGACGTACAAAGAAATACAGTTTATTTTATGCATCAAATGCCAGAATTTTTAAATTGGCTGGCGAAACAACTTTCAAAATGGGTGGAAAATGAATAAATATAAACTCACAAAAAGTTTGGGGCGTAAATTATGAGCGATTCAAGACATGGAGCAGGTGTCTTGGATATCGTTTCTACAATCGGAACTCTTGGAAGTGAATGGATTCCGACAGAAATTCTTGTTCCTAGGCTGATGTCTCGATTTGGAATCACAGCAACTGAAGTCGAATCTTCATTACAAGAAGCTGTGAAATCTGGTTCTATTTTATGGCGCGAATATGCGGGATATTATGCGGTGAAAAGGTAAAGTTTCTTTTGTGCCAGATTAATAAGTCCGTTGTGAATTGAGGTTTACATGGAAAAATCAGAATGTTCTACATGCGGTCTGAAAACAATACATGCACATTCATGCTTGCCTGATTTACGATATGAATATAAAACATTCAAGAGGATGACCGAGCTATTGGCGGAACAGTTACAAAAGGCAAACGGAAATGGCTGGTACATTGAGTGCTATTACAAAGGTGATGAACAACCGTTCCAAGCACATGGCCCAGGAACAATTGAGGAAATTTATGAGAGCTTACATAACGTTGTTTGTAACACTATCGGCGGTAAGATAGAAGTGAAGATTACACAAACACCTGGATGTAATCCAATGGCGCTGTCGGAATCGAACTCAAGTTGTGAAGTATAACGGAGGCTAGCATGTCTCACTATTGTTTTGATGGCTCTAAACATGAAGCAGACTGTTCATGTGATTGTCCTTCTTGTAGTTCTGTCATTGATGATACTAAAAGGCGCGAATTTAATGAAAAATTATCCAAACGAATCAAAGAAGAATCCATGAAACTTTGGGGAGACAAATTCTTTATTGAAAACTTGATAAAAGAGTTTAATAAGGCGGGGAAGAAGCCGGGCGCATAATGAAAACACTAAAAAGAAAAGAAAGCTGGGAACTATACAGAAGCAACACTGATTCCACCCCTCTCCCAAGAGTTGTAATGCCAAAAAATTACAAATACTCATGCGATGAATGTGAATTTAATACTGAGTATGAATGTGGATGTCGCGGCTTAGCAAATATATGTAATGATTTCTATTTTAATCCAACAAAGTGGAAGTGGGAAGAGGAAACATGAACGACAAACTATTTAAGATTCTAAGTTGGGTTTTCCCGCCACCTAAAACGAGGCGAGGTTGGGTTATTATTGGGAATGAGGTGCGTAATGTTCTGGCTTCAAAACGCGCACCAGAAGATAGACAATGTAATCCTCTCCCCGAAGACGGTCCTTTTTGGTACTGTCGTGAATTGAGTTGTGTTGTTAAGGAAAAAGCAGCGATAGGAGTCCATTACGCTGAGATTTTCGACCGCAAGTCAGATGCTATCAAGGTGCTTATTGAAAATGTGCACGATACGATAAGTGAGATAGAGCGCGGAATTCAAGACGATTATCATTACTTGAACTGTCTGAAGAAACATCTTGAGTATTGTGTTGAACATAAAGATGATGACGATGATAAGGATTTGCTCATCGTGAATGATGAGTTACCGTTGAGCGCATTTGAATAAGTTGAGCCCAAAGGAAAGATTGAAATGATCACTTTCTATTTCGCAATTACAAACTTTATGCTGGAAAAGAATGGTTTGAGCTATTCTGTAGAAAACAAAAACTATGGGCTGTATGATATCTATTGGAATACGATTTGTTCCTCTACGTTAGCTAGCACACCTGGGAAGGTGGTTGATGCTGCCCAAGATTACAAAGAGCCTATCGCAATTTGCAAAGCTGTCGTTGAAAATGATATTGCTATCGATTTTATGCAGGCTGGGCTAAGCGAAGATAAGGACCCTAATAAACACTTTTTAGCTACTGTCGTGGAAATGATGTGGCTAACTAAAAGTAAAGTGTCGGGCGCATAGGCTTGCATTTGGTTAGAGGGTGGACCTATTGAAGCCCTCTTGAAAAGGAAAACATCATGATTCCAAAGACACAAAAAGGACACGATCAGGAATGGGGAATTCTTACGGAAGAGGCGATGAATATTATTCGGGATCCTAAGAGGCGCTTTACTGAAGAGGGTCGCGCAGCGATGCAATTGTATGACATTTGCATTAAGAGGGAATTAAATAACAATTTGGTGAGAATTTATAGCGAACTTCAAAAAAAACTTCATTGATGTAGCAATAGTCTGATATATACTAACCAACAAAGGCAATATGACTGCTCTATTTACACAGGAGGTTATCATGGCGACAAAACAGACCGCGCAGGTTTGTTTAGCCGTCGTGGATAATTCCAAGCGTAATGGCGTCTATTGCTGCTGTCCAAGTCGTCTCCCCGCAAGGGTCTAAAATAAAACGTATTTACGTAAGTAGACGACAGGACATAGCTCAATTGGTAGAGCACTCCGTTTGGGGCGGAGAGGTTGGGGGATCATCACCCTTTGTCCTGACCAATAGAGAAAAGCAATAGGCGCCATAAGCAAACAAGCTTGTGGCGTTTTTGTTTTTGGGACCGTAGCACAATGATAGTGCAGCAGATTGTCGATCTGTATTATGCGAGTTTGAGCCTCGTCGGTCCCGCCATTGAAAATTTGGGTTGGTAGCTCAGTGGTAGAGCAGCTGATTGTAGAAGGCGTTGAACAGAATAGTGTTGCAACTCGGTTCAAAGCTGGAGCCTTCGCGGTTAATCAGCCTCGCGCAAGTTCGATCCTTGCCCTTCCCTCCAATTGAAAATTTGGGTTCGTAGCTCAATTGGCTCAGAGCGCTCGGCTCTTAACCGAGAGGTTGCGGAATCGTTCTCCGCCGGACTCACTAAGAAAAACTTGGGGCTGAAGCTCAAAGGAATGAGCAGTTGGCATTAAGCCAACATAGGTTGCGAGTTCGAATCTCGTCGGCTCCGCAAATATCTAGCATGTTATATATTCCCGCATGCAAACAGAATCCGACAGCCAATCATTAAAAGAAGCATTTGAAAAGTTAAAAGGTTACGCTGAAGTTATTAATGAAAATGATCTCAAAAAGCAAGATCTATTTCAAACTTTATCTCAGAATATTTCTGAAACCAATAAATTTTACGAGCAAGCTTCTAATTCTATTCGTCGCAGAGTAGATCATGATAGTTTTTTACGAAAAGCGCTGGTTGTTGACCCTTTGCCTCCATTGGCGAAAGCTGAGTATATGGCAGAGGAATATAAACGAAAGATAAGTGTTCCGACATTGTATCAACGTTTTTGTGTAAAAAACACAAATGAAGACGCTAGTTTTTATAATAGAGCAGATAGATTGGTGCAAAAGGCGATACAGAAAATAATAAAATCTGAGACGCAAATTTTACTCTACTTATTTGCAGTTTGTACAAATAATCGACTCATCATAGATTGTCGTAATGAATCGCATTCGATCAAAGTTGCTATACAAAAAATGAGAGAAGCTATCTATAATGCTGGTTTGCAATTTGATTTACCTAAAGATCACTCTATTGCAATAAGTCATTTTTTCATAAATTTTCTTGATTTTGCCGAGCTAACTAAAGATGTAGCAACAAACAAAGAAAAGCAAGAGTATATGGATTACAACAGGATTTGTAATTGTTCTTTTAACGCTAGTCAACTTGTTCCACGGGGAAGAATCTATGGTATTCCTGACCCAGAATATTTAGGAGTTATGCCTATTGTTCAAGATATAACTGTTACTAAAATAGATTCAGAATTTATGTTCTTAGAGGGGGCTTATGAACATGGATATGGTATTATTATACCTGAATTTGTTTTTGCAGCCGATATTTGATAGAGCTTTTTCTGTGAGATATATTCTTCCTATGAAGACCTGGAAGCAAGCAAGTATAGAAGCTGAACTTACAGCCATCAGCAAGTTAGACCCTAATATTTTCGATGAGGATCCTTTACCTGACCACCCTTATCGAGATAACCCCAATACAGTTAGTGTTGTTGAGATACGTACGAACGTGACTTGTTTTGATAAGCTTAAGACATTCTTGCGGTCGATTTTTTAAGATAGCAATACATTTGCATATTTTTTGTTATGACCATAGACAAAAGCGCGACATTATTTGGCAGCCAAGCATTTAAATATAGAAAACTAGTTGTTCAATGGGATCCAACTGAAACCGGCGAAACCCTTGCTTGGCAAAGAGCGGAAGCTTGGAAAGCTGACGGATTTAAAGAAGGTGACGTTAGCGCTAATTTTGCCAAAAAGGAAAACCTTATAAGAAAAGCTTATGATGAATACTATCCTGAAGGCAAGGAATCTTTTGAAGAGGCTTATAAGAATACACTTGAGAAGGCAATGAAGGAAGTATCTGTAGACCATTTTTCTACATTGCGTACAAGCAAAAACAGACCCGGTGAACCGTTCGAGAAAGTAACTCTTGAGCAAGGGGAACCGCTAGCTCCTATTGAGGAACTTGAGACATCATCTAGACCGTATCCTGGTCTTAGTAGAGCCTGCACCATTTTTGAAAAATTGGTGAAAGCTGCAACTGCTAAGTAGAACCTAAGTCCGGCATATCAAATTCATTATTATGATCGAAGCCGGGGCAATTACAATTGTCTTGCCAGCATGGAACGTAGTTACTTACATTGTGTTGAGCACATGCATGACCACAGTGTGAGCATTCTTCTTGACAGTCGTCAAACCAATTTCCATGTTCGCATTTGCCATCTTTCATCTTATATCACTTTACATCCCATTACATAATCTGGCGCGATAATCTATAGGCGAGTTATATATCTAGTATGGCCACACGACTAAATCAAAACATTATCGATGATCTTCGTTGTATGAGAGGGTTGGAAATAACTGAGGAAGAGCAAGCTGGTTTTTAGAAGGAACCTAGAAAGACTTGGCCTCAAAGAATAGAAAGCGCTGTGATTGATCAATGCGAAACAGAGTTTTATGAAACGATGTATGATCAAGATGGGCACCCGGTAAATGTACTTAAGCAGTATATTTCGAAAAACAGTAAATCAGGTGATTTTACTACGTACGATACAAGTCATGGTCACTGTGGTTTATGTGGTAGTTTAAGTTGTAATGGACAGTGTTTTAGGTGATCTCTAAATAATTTTGGAACAACTCTAAACTTTTGTTGTCTTAATATTCCAGGAGGATATTATGGACAACAAGTATGTTATGATAAAGTCAGCACCCGCACCATTATCAGAAGAGGTTGAAACCAATAAAATTGAAACTGAGCTAACCATTCTATGGGGCGAAAGTGTTCTATTTTCAGGGACAGTCAACAAACCATTTTCTATTGGTGAAGAAAACTGTAATTTCACTGTGCCTGGAATTAATGTCTTGGTGAAAGATGGCGTTCTTTTTGGACCTCAAGCCATTTCTCTTACAGAAGAATTCTCTACTGTTACTTTTGGTGACATTACAATCAAGGCTAGGCTTGTACGGGCTGGAAGAGTTTATCCTACGTCAATACTGTCTGGTTGGTCACATACAGCGTACGTAGGATTATCTGGGACGATACACGTAGCCTTACTGTTTCTATTTGCTTTCTTTATGCCGCCGCTAGGCATTAGTGATGCTGAAGCTTCTACAAAAGATCAGCTTTTCCTAATGCAACAATATCTAAACGCTTCGGCTGAAAGAGAACAAGAAGCAAAAGAAGATGCCGAAACAGCCGAGGACTCAAAAGACAATCAAGAAGGTGGAACAGGACAAAGAGCGGTTGGGGAAGAAGGAACTATGGGTAATCCTAATTCTCCTGCAAGAAACAATAGGTATAGTATTGCTGGGCCAAAAGACAATAAAGACATTCATATTTCTAGAGAGGCGGCTTTGAGAGAAGCATCAAGCTTTGGAATGATTGGTATTTTGAATGTGGGAAGCGGAGGAGACCCCAATGCTCCCACAGCAATTTGGGGACGAGACGAAGCTCTTGGTGCAGATTCTTTTAGCTACCGAGGGAATATGTGGGGAACTGATATTGGAGAATCTTTTGGTTCAAATGGATTGGGTTTATCAGGAATAGGAGAAAGTGGTGGCGGTAAAGGAGAAGGCATTGGTGTTGGTTCCGTAGGAACAATTGGTCATGGCGCAGGGCTAGGAGATAAACAAGGCTTTGGAAATGGTCATGGTTTGTTGAAAAGCGGACATAAAGTAAAGGATATTAAGGTTCGCCTTGGAACAACAACGGTTACAGGAAGACTTCCACCAGAAGTTGTGCAACGCATTGTTCGTCAAAATTATGGCCGATTCCGCGTGTGCTACGAGTCAGGCTTACGTTCTAATCCAAGCCTTCAAGGAAGAGTTGCTGTTCGATTTGTAATTGGAAGAGATGGCGGAGTATCAAACGTGGCTAATGGTGGCTCAGACTTGCCGGACCAAAATGTAACCCAATGTGTTATTAGAGCTTTTTATGGATTGAGTTTCCCCGAGCCTGAGGGTGGGATCGTTACGGTACTATATCCTATAATTTTTTCACCGAATTGATTTATCATTTTTGCCATATAATAGTATGGCTAAACCAAAAGGTATATTTACCTCTAAATATTCACAATTTAAATATGGCGTCGGTCTTGGTGTTGAACAATTCGTCGTCTCTGATTTAGAGTCATTGGTAAGTCTAAATGATAAGGGATTTGCGCCAGATTGGGTCATTCGAGTAACAACTCTTCGTGCAAGTTTTAGATTGGTTTTAGGCAGTCAGCTTACTGCTGATGGAATTACCGTTATCAATTCAAATTCAGGAAGAGGACAATGGATTCGAGATTTGACTGCGGCTGATACTTATTGGCATAAACAGCCAGCGTGGTATATTGATGCGGTAAATGGAAATGATGAGAATGCTGGAATAACTCAATCTAGCCCTTTGAAAACTTTTGCTGAGTGGGCAAGAAGAATAGCAAATGTAGTTAAGACGGCAACGACTGTTAATGTTTTGTCTTCGATTCCTGAGAGCGATCCGTTTCCAAGTTCTCTTTGTTTAGAAAAAAATCTTACAGTTGCAGGAACTTTAATTGAAACATCTTCTGGAACTTTTACAAGTGTTACTCCGCTTTCAACCGCAACGAATGAAGAGATGAAGGTTGCTAAATCTTCAGGAAATTGGACGACTGATGTTGATAAATTGTTATATGATGTAAATGTTGATGCTTGGGGATTTGTTACTAAAGACGTAGGATCTAATAGCGAAGCTTATGTTACTCAATTTGCTCCATTAAGTGTTAGTTCTATGGGGAACGCATTAGCTACATTAGCTAACGGCCATGTATATAAACTGTATAACATTCAACACTCTATTTATATGGATAAAACGGTGTCGTGGTACGGCTCAGGAGATTTTATATTTGCTGATTTAATAGTTTATGGTGGAGAATATGTTCCAACGTATAAATATACGCGATTTATGGATTGTTCGTGTTCTGTTAATTTTATACGTTGCGCTTTTGAAAGGTCCGCGCCATCAGTTGGAGTTTTCTTTACTATAACAGATTCAAATATTGGTTTTCATTGCTGTAGAATTGGATCTGTTGAATCGGGCGGAGTAACAGTTCAAACATCAATATGTGGCGGATATATGAATCTAGACGTGGTGTTTTTATCAGGAACCACAGAAGAAAATTCTTCATTAAATGCCTATGGTTTTGGTGGAGGAGTTAGTATTGCGTATGGAGGACTTACAGCAAGATATTCTTCGATGCGTTGGTGGGATATGCCTGTTATAGATTTTTACGGTCCGATATGTATGTTCAATTCACCATATCATGGGTTAGAAATTGGAAACTCTGCTGTGCGAATACAGGGTGGTTACGGTAATTCAGCAGGCAAATTCATAGGAAAAGATATTGCACAATATGGTTTGTATGTGTGGCGAAGCAGAATTACTGGCGCTTCTGCAACTAATTGCTATGTGACAGGCACAACTGGCGACATATTGATTGGTGGGAAAACACAACTTATGCCAGAAATTGATGCCTCGGCTGGAGCAGTTCTTCCGGCAGCAGCACCTTGTACTACTTGGGCACAATTTGCAGCCGCACCGTTCAGCGGCAAACTAATTGATTATACTAGCGCAACCTATTTTGGTCCATAATCGGTTGATAATGGATTAAGTTTTCGAGAGCCTAGCATATAGGTTCATCAAGAAGATATTGCCGGGCCAGCGTAAGCGCCATTCGCGTGGTTGAAGGCTTTGCCGTTGAAAGGCGCCGCAGCGATCTGCGCGAACGTTGTGCAGGGTGCAAGAGCCGGAAGAACTGCTCCGGCAGACGCTGTAAGGTCGGGCAACAAATTCGCATAGCCGCCGACTGAAAGCTGCGTCGTCCCGTCAACAGTAATCTGCGCAAAGTTGCTACAGGAAAATTGCGCTCTGGCACCGACAGTCAAGCAAGTGCCTGTGTTGCCACTGCCGAAAATTGGCGCGTCTCCTGCGAACCTGCCACCGTCACGGATCCGAATAGGTGAGGAACCGTCAAAGGCTCCCATCGAATTGATAACCTTCGATCGGCTATTCACAGACACGTAGCCGCCAACGACAAGGTAGTCCCAAAGAGTCGATTCACCCCCACCATCAAAAACAGCGTAGCCAAGACGCTGTAGACAGCACCGAGCAACCAACGATCCGCTGTTGAAGAACCACGACCATGGCTTTGCGGAATCTGCCCCGAAGAAACACATGGCGAAGTAGTAAGGACCAACCGGTTGCCAGTAGCCAAACTCAACACGGATGAAGACGGCCATTACACTTCCGTCAACGCTTCCCTTGATCGACTTGTACCCACCAGCTTCTTCGAGAAAGCGAAGGTCCCTGAACACAACGTTGTCGGTAGCATCTGATCTGTTGTCAGAAATGATGCCTATACCGTTATAGGCATAGACGGTCGGAACGTTGTAGACCGTGAATGTATTCCCGACTGCTGGAATAGGGTACGGAGTTGTGAATGTGATCGTGTTGTCGCCTGTGACGTTCGCAGGCTGCGTGACCAGTGCAACACCACCGCCAAGGTTCTTCGCAATGCGAACCCAGGCGTTGCACTCGGTAATGTACACACTGCGACCAACGTGTGGTGCCCAGTCGATTGCCGCTGTGATCTGTGCTCCAGTGTTCGCCGCGTAGTTGGGGGCAGTGTAGTATGTCAGCATGCCAGTAGCGACAGCTGTTCTAGTTCCAAGAATGCGAAGCTTGCCTGCATTTGTCCAGCCAACGCGTCGCGGGATCGGGTCGGTTGTAGGAAGCGTGCTGAGTATCTGCACTTCCATCGTGATCCCATCCGCAACTCCGCCCGTTCTTCGGTACCATTCTGCTAGAGTCTTAAGCGCAGCAGAAGTGGTATTTCCAACATTTTCATCATTACCATTGATAGGATCAATATACCATTCTGTTTGTTTTGACCACACAAAATCTATATGAGCTTCTCTAACCCATTGCTTTGTTCTTGACTTAGCTGTAACAACAGTGATGCCGTCCGCTGTTAATGTTGTGTCTGCGATGAGCCTAAAGTTTGCGCGCAGTGTTTGAACACGAACAACCCAGTCAGCCGGGAAAGCTTTATCATCAATTTCTGCCAAATTAGTTAAATTGGTTGTGGTAAACTCTTTAACAGAGAGACCAACGCCATAGCTATACTGGGAGTATTTGGAAGTGTATATGCCTTTAGGACGACTCATAATTTAAATGTAAGTTTATTGCTTTATTAATTTGTCGGGCTTTCCTTAAGTTCTAATAATCTTGAACCAAGAGGATTAAAATGAAATTACGCGAATTGATTGAACGATTGCAACAAATTCAAGATAAAACCAGCACAAGAGATTATGATGTTGTTGTTTCAGACAGTCATGTTATGATTGAAGATTACAACTGTGTTGTAGGGAATATTGTTCGTGATTTTGAAATTGAAATTGGAATCATCGGAAACTTCGATGAATTTGTGACCACGGCGAATTTTGCTAAAGCTCAATGGGATAGCCTAGAAAATACCGTTTCTTTGACTTTGGTTCCTCGTTCCAAGTAAAAGTGGCTGTCTGCTATATATTACTCTTGTTTAGACAAAGTAATATGAAAGGGTAGGAGCCGTATGGTTGATAAAAACGAAAAACATCCGATTGGTGTTGTTGACGATCTTTCAAAAGATGAATTGAAGTTCCATCAAGAAGTGTTTGTCAAAATTCACGATGCAATTGTAAAGGTCATAAATGACACTTGCACAGAGGAACAGCGTGATAACGAAGTGTTTGGTTATCTTTGTGCAGCCGCTATTCTAAGAGTTGCGGCAGAAATTGCTTTGAATTTAAATTATCCAATTCAGGATTTCGCTGTTCTTAGTGACAGTATGTTTATCTATGAACAAAACATTCGTCTTGCTACGGACAAGGGGTTTCAGCAAAAGCTGCTTGAGAAAATTAGTGCAAAAGTTGGCGTCAAGATTGACCCCAAGAATGCAAATGAATTATCGGAAGCAATTAATAGTTTGCCTCCAGAAGAGATTTTCAAAGCGTTTATGGAAATCAATGGAGATGAGCCGCAAAAAGAATCTATTCCACCAATTAATGTCAAGCCGCCAAAATCTTCATTAAATTAAGAGCGAACATGAAAATTGCAATTTATTCCATTTCAAAGAATGAAGCTAAGCATGTAAAAAGATTCATGGATTCCGTAAGGGATGCTGACTACGTTTATGTTGGCGACACAGGCAGTACGGATAATACTTGTGATTTGTTAGTTGAACAAGGAGCTACTTTACTAGTTGTAGATGTTAATCCATGGCGTTTTGATGTTGCTAGGAATTATGTTTTAGATCGCCTTCCTCTAGATGTAGATGTTGCCATTGCTTTGGACCTTGATGAAATTATGTGTTTTGATTGGCGAAACATTATCGAAAAAGCATGGGAAGTTAACAATACAACAAGGCTTATTTATTCGTTTGTTGGAAGCCATAGGGCGGATGGTACGCCAGACCTCGTTTTCTTTTCCAAGAAAATACATTCTAGATTTGGTTATGAATGGAAATATCCTGTTCACGAAACCCTGTATCCAAAGCATGCTTTTAACGAAATTGTAGTCGGGGCGCCCGATCTTTTTATCGAGCATTTTCCAGACCACAACAAGCCAAGGGCTTCATATCTTCCATTGCTAGAATTGAGCGTGAAGGAAAATCCCGATAATTTGCAGCATATAATGTATTTGGCGCGCGAGTACTTCTATGCTAATAGGTTACTTGAGGCTGAAACTTTATTCCATGATTTTATTCGTCGAGAAGGTTGGATTGTAGAACGTGTATTTTGCTATAGAATGTTGGCAAAAATAGCAAAACTAAAAGGAGATATGGATTTGCATTATTCTATGCTCCTTAAAGCTTGTGCTGAAAAACCAACCGAACGAGAACCTTGGTTTGATTTGTTGGAATACTACTATTTGAAAGCCGAGTGGTGGAATGGTATTTTTGCTGCCAAGCAAGGTATGAAGATTGAAGAACGTCCTAGTCACTATCTTACTGATTCAAATGCTTGGGGCGCACCGTTCTACGACCTTGCGTCATTATGTATGTGGAATTCTGAGCTAATTGAATTCCGCTCTGACGCAATTTGTACCTGTCAAAGAGCATTAGCATTATGCCCTACAGACCCGCGACTGCAAATGAATTATGAAATGATGAACCGAATTTCATGAAGCCTAAAGACAACCCATATTGCACCTTCACAACATTGCGCCCTCAAGAGAATGTCGCAGATGCGACAAATGGGCATGTTGCAAAACAAGCAAAAATCATAACTGAAAAGGATCTGTCTCCAGATCAAAAAGAAGTTTATGATTTGATGTTGAAGTTTGCAAATACTCCGCAATTAAAGCTATTGACAGTTGGCGGAGTTGCTGGGTCTGGTAAGACCACTGTGTTATCGTTGTTTGCAAAAACGATTAAACAGAGGGCTTTCTATTGTACGTTCACTGGTAAAGCAGCTTGCGTTCTTCGTAATAAGCTGATGGAGCATGGCGTTGACCCTGAGTATTGCGGTACGATTCATAGTCTTATTTACGTTCCAATTGTTGATTGGCGAACAAAGCGCATTTTAGGCTGGAAGAAACGACCAGAACTTGATTGTGATTTGATTGTTGTAGATGAAGGTTCAATGGTTGGGCAAAAAATATGGAATGATTTGCGATTTTATAATAAGCCCATCTTAGTGGTCGGCGATCACGCACAGCTTCCGCCGATTAATTCCTGCATCAATTTGATGGAGAACCCAACGCTAAAGTTGGAGAAAATTCACCGTCAGGCAGAAGGTAATCCTATTCTCAAGCTTTCGGCTATGATAAGGAATGGTGAACGATATGAGAATTATGACTTTGGTGATGATAGAGTAAGATTTGTTAGTAAGTATGATTCAAAAGCTTTAGGGCAATTCATCGAAGAAGCTTATCTTAAGCCGGGCATCACAAGCGCTGAACGTTTAGACTCAGCTGTTCTAACATACTACAATAGTTCTCGGGTTAAATTCAACAAAGGTGTTAGAGCCGATTTGGGTTATGGTTCTATTCCAGAAGACGGGGATGTTGTTATTTGCTTAAAGAATTGGTATTATGATGATGGTTCTATTTACAACGGAATGCGCGGCCTAGTAAAAGAATCAGTTAGTAATATATCCGATAATATGTATACTACCAAGATTGATTTTATGTACGATTATATGGGAATCGAAGGCCATATAAATTCGCAACAGTTCGATAACCCAAATACTTTTTCTACATTGGAAGATGTTGAATATGCTACAGGAGAACGTTTTCGTTCCTGGGGTGATGTAGGGTTGTTGTTTGATTATGGGTACGCTCTTACCTGTCATAAGGCTCAAGGCTCACAATTTTCTAATGTGCTAGTATATGTCGAACAAAATAGCAGAATGACAGACTCAGACTTTAGACGATGGATATATACAGCTACGACTCGCAGTTCAGATAGATTAGTTGTTGCAATTTGAAAGAACACAATGGAAAACGCTAAACCAAAACTCACATATTTTGATGGCTCTAAAACTCATGTAGGCAAACAATTATGTTGTCATTGTAAATTCTTTAGCGGTAAGAACAAGGCTTGGTGGAAGAAAGAGGTTACTGGGCATTGTGTTCGGTGCAATGATTGTTATCCACAGGCGTGTTTTTGTATGGGAAGTAACGTTGGTTTAACAGACAACTGTAACCATTGGGTAGAACGCTCTGATGCCGCATTAATAACCTCAGAAGACACTCTTCCAACAAAGTGTGAGCTAGAGTGGGACGATAAACATAATTGTAAGGTTTGATAATGAAAACCAAAGAGCTAATTAAACTTCTTCAGGAAACGGACCCTGTAGGAGAAACGGAGGTTGTTGTTGGAGCGAGTGACATTTATTTCTTACAGCATGCTCCAATGTATTACGACGGCTTACCCATCATTTTAATTAGAGATGATGATAAGAAACCATACTACAATATCGCAGGATTCAAGGTGACTAGCAATGGCAATAAAATCACGATTAGGACGGTTGATTTTGAGGATGTTCTTACAAACGACCCTAACTGCACTGTCGAGCTTGCTGACGATCGTGCTGTACGAACTTATAGTAAACAGATTGAACATTTGAAAAGACATTTGTTAACAAACTCTGAAACTTTTGTTTCGCTTCAAGCATATTCCTGTAGAGGAAAGGCTTTCTTTGCGGAGGCGGGGAAATGTTTAGACTTGGATACTAACGGCAATCTAGATTCTAGCTTAGGCTTTACATTTGAAGAAGGCCAAATTTTACGAGTAAGGTGGCCTGATAAAGAAATTTCAGAACACAAGGTTGTGTTTCAGGAAATGGAAGAAAGAGTATTTGATAATGGACAGTTTTGTACTGTTCAAAATCAAATCCCGCACATCGAACATACTATCAATGGGCTTTCATTTCTTTTGCCCATTGATGGCGAGCTTGAAATTTGCTTGGAGGACTTAGCAAAATGAAAATAAATAAAGTAACGTATTCTTATCAGCGCGGGATGTTAGTGCCTGCTATCCTTCAAACTATTTACAATCTTGTAAACTTTATTATTCCGTTTCTGTTTGGAATGTTTGCAGGATATTACTCAAGGCATGATGGGCGATCAATTTTTGAATCAATTATGTGGGTTGGTATATTTACGATAGGTTTTATTGCCTCAGATATTACTATTAACATTTTTCATGAACGCAGCGCGATAAAAAAAGAAAAGAAAAAGATTGAGGAAAGCTTGAAAAAGGCTTTAGGCGATGATCTTGATTTGCAGGAAGTATCAGAGGATAAGATGAAGGCTTTGTCTAGCGAGGAAAAGAAAGAGTCGTAAGTTATCCGTAGATGTCTTCCATGGCTGGGTCATCTTCAAACTCAGTCGTCGCGTCAATTGCAGCATTCTTTTCTTTCATCGCATCAATGTATGATTGACTTGGGTACATAAACTCAAGCTCAACCATTCCTCTCTTAAGCAAAGCCTCTCTAATAAGATATGTGTTTCGAACGTCAACGGCTGCGGTGTGCTGGTCTTCTGTTTCGCCTTTGATTCCTAGCTTAACCAACATGTCTTCTAGTCTTGCACCTTTATCAAGCTTTTTATCTTTGATATATTTTCTACTCATAGCGAGAGTGCATTCCCACATCTTAGCGGGAAAGATTTCTCCGACACGTTTCCACATAGCCTCACAGAAACGCTGGTCGAAGGAATAGTGATGAGCAATCATAATTCGTTCTTCTGGGCTTACTCCATCTTCGTTCAAGAATCGATTTACCATGGGAACAACTTCTGCAAGATATTTTCCACGACTCATTAGTTCCCGTACGGTTTTGTTAGTGATTTCTAATGCTCGTGGCTGACACCATTCTGGATGTTCGATACGTATTTCCCAGATTTTTTGGGTCATATCCTCCAAACGAAGAATAGAAATCTCAGTTAGTTCTCCTTTTTCTGGAACTAATCCCGTCGTTTCCGTATCTATGAGATATCGTTTCATTTTTAGCCCTATCTTTTATCAAACGAGAATACTTTGTTGATCGTTCCCGCAAGATAAACTGCAAGCGAGCGGATACGATCATTGTGGATAATAGGTTTTGATATGAAAGACGGTAGTACTCGACCTTTTTTAACTGCTTCGACGGCTTCCTTGGGGTCGAAGGCCCATACTCGAAAATGTACAGTAATAGGGGACATTACTTCCATTTTTACATCGTAGCAAACTTTTTGTTTAGGTTTTTCTGTCTGGGCCTCTTTTTTCATCTTGGGCTTGCCCAATAGCTTTTCGGCAACTTCCTTCATTATTTTTGTTGTTGGCATATAGAACTCCTATCGTTAATACAATATATTACACAGCAGCCATGTCAAATGATAACAATCTTGAAAAGATTTTGGGTTTATTGAAAAAAGAAGCAAAGGAGCAACCTTCTCCTTTGTCTATCGAAAACATTCCCGCAATGGAAAATGTAGGCTCAAGTAAGCCTGTCAAGTCAGAATTATCCATTGAAAATATTCCGAAGCCTAACGAAGAAAAAAAGACAGAAGAAAAGATATTATCCACTGACGAAAGACCACAATGGCCCATTCGTGGTGGTTGGTCTTCGTTGGGAGAATTTGGGCAAGGTGACGCCCGGCATAGAGAAGGAAAGAGTGAGCAAGAACTAGCAGCAACTGGAGGGCACGCAGGATTAGATATGGAAGCTAATGCAGGAACCCCTATTTATCCTATGTTGTCTGGAACAGTTCAGAAGGCTTATACTCCAACCGCTAAATGGAAAAAGAAGGGTGACCCAGAGAAACAAGGTAATATCGTTGTGATTGATCATGGCAATGGGTTGATTACAAGATACATGCATCTTCAGGAAGTTACAACTTCTCCTGGAGCCAAAGTTACGCAGCAAACCCAAATAGGAAGCGTTGGTAATTCTGGCAACGCAGTCAACACAAACCCTCATCTTCATTTTGAGGTTCTTGAGAAGGGTTCTCCTAAGAATCCGAGAACAGCAATTTTAGAGAAACCTGAGCCAAAGTTAAAATCTAAACTGGATAGGAAAGCCAGAATGGTATTGTTTCAGCGATTAGTAAAGCAAGCTGTTGCTGCTGATAAAGTTTGGGAAGATGAGGACTAGTCTTCTATTGGGTCATCGTTGCCAACGCCGTTGACAATAATCATTTCATCAAAGTCAGTCAAACCGCAGTAAGAACAATGTTCGTTGTAGATTTCAAAAAGCCCCAGAGTTTTGCCGCAGTTTGGACATTTGACAAACGCTCTATTTTCTAAGAAGAGCTGAATGACTGTGTGAAAGAGGTCTTTCCCGTCATGTTCTTCATCCATGCTTGGATGCCCTTAAATTGCCAATAAATTCATATCGTTTCTGAAAGTCCTCCTTTAAGATATATAATTCCCAACAAATAGGTGAACAATGTTTGAGCGTTTTTTTCGTAAGGCCGCACTCGATAAGATTATTTCTAAAGCAGCAGCTTCTCTTTCCGAGATTTTAGAAGAAGAGCTTGAGAAAGCTAGACTTCATAATCAGACAGCTGGAGAAAGCAACCCTCCTGCCAAAGACAAAGAGATTCCCAATAAGCCCGTGTTTTCTAACAATCAACCCGTTCATATTGCGCTGAATACGCCTGGAACAAGTGTTACTGTTCCTACGAACCCAATTATTGGTGGAACGACTTATACAGATGAAAAGGGGCAAACAAAGTACAAAGGAGGCAAGTACAATGTTATGATTTGGATTCGTCCAGGCAGCCTAAAGAATAGCAAAGGAGATATGCGCCCTGTGTTGACGAATTCCATTGTGGTGGTTGCGGAGGCTGGTGGGATGGGCGATTCTGAGAACACTAAAGCATATGGTAATGCAGCATTTGTTAATAACGCTCTTGCTAAAATTGATTCTCAGATGAAAGCTCGCTTTGGTGATGTATCGCTTGGTAAGTATGGTCTTGCGGCATTTTCGGGAGGAGCGGGGGCTGTTCGGCAAATTCTCAATGAAACGAGCAACAAAAAACCAGATGCAGTTATTGTTCTAGATAGTATTCATAATCTAGGAAAGGAAGTTAATCCGAAGAGTATCGAGCCGTTTGTTCAGTATGCTAAGCTGGCAGCAGAAAATCCTAATTCAGCCAAATTGTTTCTAGCTTACTCGCGAATTACGCCTTCTCGTAAAACAGACAAAGGTTATGAGAACTACGTGTCATCAAGGCAGAGCGCCGAGTATATAGCCAATCAGGTTGGTGCCAAGCAAACAAACGTCGATAAAGCTTATGGAAACATCAAGCCTTATGCTGTTCACTCCGTTGGTGGAGTTACTCTTATTGACGCCTATGACCCGGCTCGGGCAAAAGACCCTACCCGAAAGTGGGATGAAGCTAAGAAAGCTTATGTTAGTCCCCTCAAAGGCACACTTCAGGAGCAGCATGTTGAGATAGCCAATGCTGCACCAGATATTGTTAGTGAACTCGCTATAGATTGGAACGCCTAATGATTGTACTTAAAGATGTTGTTTTGACCTTTGTGAAAGAATGGCTTGAGGGACAGAGATCGCTTCATAAGAAGAATAGTTTTATTGTACCCATAACGAACGGAGTAGACTCTGTTGTTTGTGCATCTTTGATTGCTGATATGCGGGCAAATCAAAAGATATGTTTTGTGAATTTAGGGTTCAACCAAAAGAACGAAGAAGTTTTTAGAGCTTGGATTGAAAAAAAATATGGCGTTGATAATTTCGTGTTTTACTATCTTCCGTTAGAAGGACTAAATCATCTACGCGATGTTGGTTTATCTGAGTCTGAAGCCCGTAAATCTTTGATGTCTTCTTGGTTGGACGCTTTAGCAGGTCAACACCAAGGGTTAGTAGTTTCTCCCACTACTCGAAATGAATATCGAATGGTGAAAAGTATTTCTCGTGATTATTTTGATGTTTACCCTTTGATTGATTTGCACAGAAGTGAAGTTATAGAGTTGGGAGAGTTCATTGGTTTACCGGTTGAACTATTGAAGTCTGATAGTAAGTTTGAAAAGGATTTTGGCGTTACTTTCGCGGAGCTTGAATGGCTTGACAGGGAGAATGAAAACACAGGCATTATTTCTTCTCCAACATTACCGACTCAATCTCGTTACTGGGGAATGTATGATGGGCGCAGAAAAGAAATTATCAGTAAAGTTTATTCTAAAAACAAGAACAATGCCCACATTGTCCTACCTGAGAAAAAAATGTGTATGATTCGTTCGGCATTACCTGGAGTTACAAGCTAGGTTGATATATAGTCTTTTGTCGGTGCAAACAAAACCGGCAGGAGACTGATTTGAAATGTTCACTGAAAGAAAGAATTATAACACCCGAGGCGCAGGTTCGCGCACCCTGAAGGGGGGTGATATAGTTCAATAAAAAAAGCTTGTCTTGCTCCCCAGCGAAGCAATCTCAAACACGAATGAGCTTTGATGAGAGATTCTGTGGCAACACATCGCTGGAACGACAGACAACCATAAAAAGCCCGGCCGGAAACGGTTGGGCTTTTTGCTTTCTAGGTTTAGAAGAATTGATATATAGTTGAACCAAGAATGTCTCATTATATCTATGAAGTGACAAGTAAAGAACGTAAGCAATGGGCTTTCGAAGAAATTAGATGTGCTGCCATAGGTTGGTTCAGTCGTTGTAGTTTTTGGAATGAAGCTTGTAAGGATGTTGAAGGGCGCGGCTTTCAACCGGAAACATATGAATATTATTTGGAAATTTACAAGCTTTGTATGCTTTGGGAAATGGATGAACAGATATTTCGTTATATGGATTTTGGAACAGACCGCACAGATAACGAAGAAAAAATAGAAATAGGAGCAACAAGGAAAGAAAAAGAAGAAATAGGCATTACTGAACCACCTTCTGTAATTGAATCGCCGTATGATGGTTCTCAGCTTCGTCGGCGGTACTGGAAAAAGGTTACCGAGATTTAGATGGCATATAATTGAATCAATATATGGATGCATGTCTTTTTGGTATAACAGGCGGGATTGCAAGCGGTAAAACAACCGTATGCAAGATGTTGCAGCAAAAAGGTTTACCCATTATTAGTTTGGAAGTTCTTTTATCAAACACTATTCGTCCAGGTTCCATTTATCATAAGAAGATAATTGATCTATTGGGAGAAGATCTTTTATCTGTAAATGGCACAATTGATTTGCTAAAATTAAGTTTGCGTATGTGTGAGGCTGGTTGGATAGCTGAAAATGTTAATGATATTCTTGAGGATGGCATCGACGACAGCATAAAGAAAATTCAATTGATTTTAGCTAATACTAAAACTAGTATTGCTGGGATTGAAGGAAAAGAAATTTTAGGCTCAAGGATATCTGCTTATATGAAAAAGGTCGTGCTCGTTACCTGTCCTGATAAAATCAGAATTGAAAGGTTGGTTGAACGAAGCAGCATGAGTCGTGTAACAGCTATAAAAGCCGTCACAAATGATTCATACTTAAATGCTTTTAGGTTTGCAGATTTTTCAATCAACAATTCGGCGGGCATCGATGAGCTTTCGAATAATGTAGAGTGTATGTTAGAAAAACTTCTAAACAGTCTTAAACTGGTTTGAGAAACGATATATAAACCGATAACAACCAACTAGGCGTTAACATTCAGAAAAAAGGTAAGAACAAAAATGGTACGAAAAGCTGTTAGAACGGATATCAAGGAATTGGTTTTTAGTCGTCTGGATGCAATCCTGGCAAAGCCCAGGACCAGCGCACATTCACCTCTAGCCTTGGTTGAGGTTGTGTACGCTCTTCTGTTCTGCGTATATGAAGACCGCAGATACGAGCGTTATATGAACGAAGAGTATCCGGGCGCCAAGGCTTGGTATTTTGATGAGAGTCTTGACTTCCAGATTGTGACAACGCGGCTACAGAAGTTGGTAACCAGATTAGCTGAAGAAGACTAAAAAGTATTTAAGGTAATTATGCCGGAAAAAAAGAAAAAAGCTGCTTCAACATCGAAGATAAAGAATTGGGAAATTAAATTTCCGGTTCCGTTGGTTCTTGATTCTACAATCAGTGACGAATCACTTATTGCTGAGTTAGCGGCTGTGGAAACTGAAACTGAAATTAACAACGTTTTCAATAACGCAATTGAATTAGCCAAAGACGGTCACGTTGTTACTTGTTCGAAGCCTCGGCTTTTCAAACTCATTGAAGCCGCGCTCGAAGAAGCCGTTAATGAACCTGGGCTTCTCATCGAAATTCAAGAATGGGAAGATATGTTTCTTATTCTTGTAAAGGATGAGAAAGAGAATGTCATTGGCAGAGGTCAAATTACTGAGGTTGGTCAAAAAGTTGACCCCGAAGTTTTCAAGAAAAAGTTTACACAAAATCTTGTTGATTTCAAAAAACGGTTTGATTTTGGTCAACAAAGAATGACTAATTTGACATATAAGCTAAAGACGCTCCGAAATGGTATGTTTAATAACATGGCCAGCAAAGGAACACCAGAAATTGTAAATTAAGGACGAATGTCATTAGATAAAGAGCTTGCCTCAGATTTTCCTACAGCTGAAGATGATACTTTCAAGGCGGCGTTAGACTCCGTATCTTCAGTCACTTCTGCTATTCTCCAAAAAAATAATGATTCGTCGCCTGTGGACGATTTCGACGATTGTGACCAAGCACAAATCACTGATTTGTTTTGCAAATGTCTAGCCGATTACCGACGTGTAATCAAGGCGTGCATTCGTGACGGCATTGAAGTCGAAAATGATACCCAGGAAATCAAGGAAGAATATGTTACATCCTCCAGTTTTCAAAAAAGGCTAGAAATTATTGCGAGTATTCAGGAACAAATCATTTCCATGGCGGAAGCTTGTGATAATCCCCCTCGCGGAGTTGTTAGCAAATATTCAGAAGATCTTGTGTCCCGCATTGAAAATGGAATCATTATTGATGATGGATTTGAAGTGTACGACGAATAGTGTACACAAGCTAATAATCCAGCATTCCATTAGAATTTTCGCAACCTAATACAGTTAAACACAAAGGCTATATGGAATTCAACAAATCGGTTGAAAATATTCTTACCGTCGCTCGTTCATACTCAACCCTAGTAAAAATTGCTTCCGAACAAAGTCGGCAGGTTTTTAGTGTTGTTGATTCTATTTTGGATATTCCATATGACGCAGCTGCCAGGATTCATTCTAGACTTAGTTCCTTCGCACAATATGGCGGCGGGAATCGTTTGTATGGTATTTTGGATACGGTCCCTCCTACAGGCGCAGAGCTTCTTCCTATGGAAGACCAGCCTTTCACGGTTATAGATTCTTTCGCTAAGAAACATCCAATTACACATGAAGAGGGTGATGACCGCTTCAAGCTAGTGCTATATGACGATGGGATTCAATATCCTATGGTTTTGGTTAGTTCCAGTGAAGGAACCGAGATTCGATATCTTGACACTTCGTTCTTTGATCTTGAAGACTTTTATGAGAAAACAAAGAAGAAAGCAGAAGAAGATTTACCAGCAGCAATAGCCCAAATCAATAGGGAGCGAAAAGAAAGAAATGAAGATCCTGATAGGCCGAAGAATCAGCCTCCAGAGATGCCTATTACTACAGATGAAGAAAAACAAGAAGTATTCGATGAAGTACATGCCGCTTTAATTTCGGACAAAGTTGTTGGAAACATGTCTTCAGATTTTGATGCGCCCAATGGTTCGCTTGGACAAGTGAGCGCAGAGGCTGTCGGCAAACTTCGTGCCGTCATGCCTGAAGGCGAATCAAATGTTACCAAGATTGATTATGCTAGATATTTTAAGTATCCAGAAGACGCTAACGTTTTCGCTCAGATTATGGCTATCAAAGACGTAACGAAGCGTCTTGCTGAGGCGGAACAATTCCTACAGAAAGTAGGAATGGTGGAAACAGAAGAAGAATTGACACTTGCTCCAGCTTGGAAGTTTGTAGAGCTTTACAACATCATCAATCCAAATTCTCCGTATTATTGGTTGGAGCGCGCTCGGTCATATGCAGAACGCGCAACAAAAGTTTGCACCCTTTACAATAAGATTTATACGTCTCTTATAGTCAATCCGCTTCGTGTTAAATTGGTTGACGCACAAAAAGTGGACGGCAAAATTGTAAGCGCAAATGTTCTTATTAGCGACGAAAAACTTGCTTTAATCGAACGCGCTTTGCCCTCAGCTGAGGAAGACCTTGAAACCAAGATGTTTACGTATGTTCCAGATACGGAGCATAGCTATACATCTACTGTTGAATCCCCAATTCTTGCCAAAGAAGTTCGTAAGCTGAAGTCTTCTATTTACTTTACAAAAGCTATGTTAAGTGAAGTTCACTCTGAAAAACCAGATAAATATGCTATTGCAAAGGTTGAAGGCGGCTGGAAGATTAATTCTGATATGACTCAATATATTGAGCACATTTTCACCTATGCAGACGTAGATTTTAATTTGACGTTTGAAGCAATTGTAAAGGATCAAGGAGATTCTTTTTGGAAGATGTTTGATGAGTATGTAACAACATATGAATCTCTTATGAACGACGCTATTGCTGATGGCGTTAAGGTAAACGTCACAAATCGTGATAAGCTTTACACCAAACGCGGCCACGAACAATTAGATAAAGAAAAAGCCGCTTATGATCAGTTTGGCCGCCTGCTACAAAAGCAACATATAGTAAGAAGAGATGATAAAGCTTGGGATTTTCCATCAAATGATGAAGTTAATCCTGAAATTGTTTTGGATAGCAATGAAATCCAAAGTGAAATTGAGCCTGCACAAACTAGTCAAAAAGTAAAGCTTCTTTCCAGAGCGCTTTTAGAAAAGATTTTTATTGGGTTTGGCGACTCTGATGAATCTCGAAAAAGCTTGGAGGATATTGGGGAAGCCATTGATAACGCAAAGGTTTTTTCTTCTGACGTTAGTATGGATATAACGGTTGGAAAGCTTAACGTTGTTACCAAGAACATGCACAAGATTCTTCGGGAATATTCTGTCAATCGTTTGCGTGAAATTTTTATTGACCCAGAAGCTAACAAAGATGAAGTTGAGCGAATCAGTGCTATTACCGAATCTGGCAAAGATATGGCTGGTTTCTTCCTAGGGAAAGACACAGTCAAAAACGTTCTTGCGCTTGAAAGCAAAGTTGATTCTCTGGAAAATAAAAAGCAAGAGATTGAAACATATGACCCGGAAGCTCAGCAGCAGGAAAATCAAGAAAAACTTGTAAAGGTTCAAGGGGAAATAGCTAAGTTAGACGCTGAGCTTGAGGCTGACAGTAAAGCTCATATGCTGTCTAATGAAGAAAAGATGGCGATTAAAAAGAGGACTCAGTATTTGAAGAGCGTGGTGAAAAAACTAAACTCTGCACCAAGTCTTCCTACAATAAAGGATGTTGAAAATCAGCTTGTTTCTGCCCAGAAGAAGCTGGATGATTATTTGAGCGCTGTTGAAGCAGAGATTCCAAGTAAAATTGCAACGCATGTTTACTTCCAATTGAAAGAAAAGGTAATGGAGTTGGGTTACCTTACTACATGGAGTGATACTGTTCGGCGTGAAACTAGACAGAAGATTGTTGAGGCTATTTCTGAGATTTTTGCAAAACAACCGGAGCTAGCAAAACAAATCGTTAGAGAATGTTTGGACAACAAAACTCACGGATATAAGTTCAGCGAAGCTAAGGTTAATAAGTTTTTCATTGAGCCGCTGAAAGCAAAATATCCAAACTTGAAGAAAGCTTGGAGCGGACAAATCAGCGAAGAAGACCAAGAACTGTATCGTCAGAACCAAGAGGTTTTAGGTAAGATTATATTCATGACTGATGTTTCTGGACAAGAAGATACTGATGACACAGATGATCTTGGTAACGCTTTGTCTCCTGCCCAGCTTACAGAAGAAATGACGCAAGAATTGGTTGCAAATACAGCCCAAAATCTTCATGCGTTCGATTCTATTCTCATCAATTACATTAGATATTTCGCTAAGGGCCAGAAATATAATCAAGCCATTACAACGCTTCATAACTCTAAAGCAAACTTCCGTAACCCACAAGAGTTTTTGGAGCAATATGAAGCTATAACTGAAAACTTCGTTATTTATGTAGCCAGCGCCATTGAAAGAAACTTACGGCAGTCTACTGAGTTCAATGAGCGAATCAAGGAACAGTCGCCAAGAATTTGGGCTTACATGTATCCTGATAAGCAGGCGCAAGAAGAAGAGCCAGAACTTCCAGACGAGATGAAGGAAATGTATCTTGTCGAAAAAGAAAACAATCAAAAGAAAGTCTGGTCTTATATTCGAACCCGAATTGAAGAGCTTGTAGCTATCTACAATCAAACACTTGAAGGCTACGATGATGAAGATTTTACTTCTGCTAATCCAGCAAGAGATTTGGTTAAAAGGCTTTCAGTACTAAAAGTCAGGCCAAAAGCTATTCGTAGTATCGTATCCAAGCTTCGTAATAACCAGCGTTTACCAGAGTCTAAGGTTATCGATGTAATTTCAGAAGCGCTGTCTTCTCAAAATGCTCAACCTGAAGTTGAAAGTAATTTAGAGCTTTCTCGAAACATTTTCACCGCCATGGTGGAAACTAGGTCTATGCTTGCGGACAGTAGCGGCAGGTATAGCTTAACAATTACGGATAACGATATCATCAATCCTGATGCACCAGCAAATTTCGCAGCAGATAAGGTTCTAAAAGGAACAGGCACAACAGAAGGTATGTTGCTTAATATCCTTGAGCCAATTACAGCTGTTGACCCAGAGTTACTAAAACGCACTGTTCATACAATAGGTCGCGCTAGAACTATCAGCCGACCAATGGATAATACTCAGGAAAAACTTATCAACTCTATCATCGAGGAATTTGTCAAGTTTGATAAGCAGCTGTCAAATTATAGAAGCGCGGCTATCTATAAGCTTTACAAAGAACGAGAGGACGTAGAAGCACAAAAAGGACAGCATGTCTTTACCCCTGAAGAGATAAAGGGGGAAGTGTTGAAGATGATAGCAGACAATGGTTCAACTTCTATTCTGTCTTCGCTTTTGCCGAATGCTGGAAGCAACTCTTTGAAAGATATTATGGCAGCGTATGCTGGAGAAAGATTGGATTTAATTAGCCGATTTGAAGAGCATGCTAACTTCATGTTCTCTAAGAGGAAGCGTGAGATTAAAGACGAAGAAGGAAACGTTGTTTCAGTAGAAGACGTTGAGCCTACTTTCCCTCTTACAGATAGATTTGCATTGGTGCCTACAGAAGGTATCATCGATAAGATTTATCAAGTAATCCCTGATAAAGAAGGGTTAATTGAAAACGGCATGACGGATATTCAAATTAAGAAGATGATCAAGCGTAAACTTGAACTCCTTAACTTGAGTAACCGGTTGATTGAGCGAGATGAATCTGGGAAGTATAAGGATACTGAGTATACCACTCCTCCCAAATATTCCAATCCTGGGCTTAAAGACCCACAGTATTTCGAGCATATTTCTAGACCATATATGATTAAGCAGAAAGAAAATATGGCTAGATTGGATACCTTGTTTGCTAGCGAAGAAAAGATTAACTGCTCAATGATGGTAAATATCTTTTACCATTTGGAAGCTAAATACATTTGCCCAATGGGCAGGAAGCTAGCTGACAACAACGCAAACGACGAAGCTGTAGTAAACGCTGCAAATAAATTGTTTGCGCATCCGTCAGTTCGTGTGTACCAAAAATCAATTGGCGAAAGTGCGTTACAAGCGTATATCGTCAAGAGACTTGAGGCAATTAGAAATGGCGAAAGTCATTCAACCGAATTTGTTGTTAATAACATTACGTTGGTTGACGCCGTTGTTGATTCTTCAATTCGCTTGGTAGCAAGCATTCGTGAAAACGAAAAACAAAAGCGCGCACAAAAGGGAACGCAAGATTTCGCAGAATATGAAGCTAATGCGCGTGAGGTTGCTGATACTTCTTTTGATGACCATGACATTGATAGGGCAGAAGACGCCTTGAATGAACAGCAAAGCATCATTGAGCAGAATCAGAGAATCATGGATCAGCCCGTGGACCCAGCAGCCATAAAGGATATGGTTGTATACCTGATTAGCTCTCGCACAAATCAGAGTTTGAATTTTGCAGCCAGAAGTTTTCTTGAAGAAAAGAAGCTGCAAGATAAGGTGGAGTCTGCTAAGATTTTCAAGACTCTACCAATTGTATTCGACAATAAGGTTTCTTATATTGATGTTGAAGCTCCTCCTGACCCAACCAAACCAGACGCCAAGAAAAGGATAATTAAGGAACCAGTATATGATAGCCCTCTATATGGAACGAAGGGTAGTCCAATCGTTATTAGATTGGCTGTCAAGCAGCTTGTTGTTGGGGGCGAAGATAAAGGTACACCTAAGGGCGTTCCCCTAGAGTATTTGAACTACTTCAACAACGCAAGCAATGCTAACGTCAATTCTTGGCAGGATATTCAATCGCAACAAGAAGAAAAACCAAATGACGTTCAACAAGGGTTGCTTGAAAAATATAATCCCAAAGGAATTCAACGGCTAAAGCAGCTTTCTAATATGATTGGCCGACAAATCTGGGGAACATTAAATCGTAACGATTACTTCTATGTTCGGTTAGTTCCATTTGAATATGGAGGCAAAGTGCCTAGCCTAGAAGGACCAGACGTGCAGGATTTAGAGCAGTCTGCTCCTGATGATATCGTATTGTATATGAAGGCTTACGTTCAAGATGCTCTTTCAGCTTTTACCAGAAATGGTAAGGTTTATATGGATGCGGTTCTTACTGGAACGCAGCTAGCACAAGTGAAAGCTGCTTTCAAGAAAGCGGCATCGATGGAGACAATGTTCTTATCCACCGAACGAAAGAGACGCATGTTGATGGAAGTTCAACAGGAAGCTGGTCAAAAGCTAGTGCAGGAAGAAAACGAAAAGGCTGCGCTCAAAGAAGAAGACGAGAAGCTTCTACAGCAGGCACAAGAGCAATTCATTGGCTGGTATCATATGGAATTGGCTAAGGTTTCTTCCAAAGCCTACGCCGAATATGTTAAGCTCCAAAAACGGCTTAGAGAAGAAAGAGAAGTTAATCCAAATACTCCGGTAAATCCAATTCTTGGTAAAGAGTTCAATGTTGTTGATTATGTTGACTTGAAGGGCATAAAAGAACCAAAACAATACGACTTGATTCCAGCTGAATTGAAGCAGTCTTTGAAAGCAAAAGTTGAGCGAGAAGTATCTTTGGAGCAACTCAGAAAGAATTCTGAGAAGGCGAAAGAAGCCGAAGAGACTTATATCCAGACCATTCAAAAATTGCTTCGTCGTTTCCCGAGGACTCGCATGGGATTGGATAAACTACTTAGTGCCCCTCCATTTGGAGTTGCTCCGAAGTTTGAAATTATTCCAGCTGATAGGCGGCGCGTCATTGAGACAGAGCTTCGAGGTAAAGAAATTGCTGAACGTGAAGAAGCGCTAAAGCAAGTGAAGGCACCAAAGAAGAAGAACCTAGACCTATTGGAAAAGGATGTTATACCTATGACTGGTGAACAAGCCGCGCCAATACAAGAACAGGGTGAAAATATTGACCCAGAACAACTTGTAACTAATATCGAAGAAAAGGCCGACGCACATGATGAAGATATTAGCTCTGAGCTTAGTGGTGCGGCAGACGTAGAAACACAAGAACAATCTGCTCCGGTATCTTCTGAGAAGCCAAAGACCCCTAAATCTAGGGCCAAGGCTACCAATAAACCAAAGAGCAAAGCTAAGAAGTAACAGAAGCAGAATACAAGAAACAAAAACGCCACCCTAATAAGGTGGCGTTTTCTTTTGTTTGTTTCTATGTTTGTCTTACTTTTTGATAATATCCATTGCCGCAGCAAACGAAGCCTGACTATCATCTAATGGTTGATTTCCGAAATATTGAACCTCTTCACCCTGAAGAAGAAACTCTTTAGCTGTTTCAGGCCACTTTTCTGTTACGGGCCACAGGTCTTCATATGCGGTAAGCATTAGCGCCGTAGCAATAACGTTTTCTAAATCAGCAGCTTTACGAGGAACGGTAATGTTCCCTGAAGCCTTATCTAATCGGAAGATGCCGAACCAATAAAAGTCTGTTGGACCAATAGCCTCGACTGTTTCTTTATCTTCTGCAATAAGCGCGTTTTTGAATTTAGGATTTTCTTCAAATCTCTTGTATGCTACTTGATCGATAATGTGAACAGTCACAACCATTATATCTAAAGAGTTTGGGTCTAAGAGAACAGTTACGGTATTGGTGTCAATTGGTTTGTCCGTCGCTGGTTCACCAAAAGAAATGCCGGTATTTCTTGCTGCGGCGAGTTCATACTGAATTCTCTTTATATCTTCTTGCGTATAGCCTGTGTCAGCTTCTTCTTTTTCAAGAATTGATTTCAATGATTGCCTGTCTGCATCAGTCATACAGGCTGAATCCATGTTTGGCACAAAGTACTTGTAGTCTGTTTGGTTGACTATATCGCTATTGGCGATTTTGGTTCGGATAAATAGGTTGTTGTATTTCTTTAGCGCATCAAAATACAGATAATAAAGTGACTTCCATTCGGCAGATCCCTTTGCTAGAATACGGTTTTTCGAAGCGATAACATCCATGATTGCTTCGGCTTTTACTTTAGGCTCCAGTTCTAACCACATAGTATACAATTCATTTTGAGCAACACCGTTTTGAACTTCTTCGTTCATCATTTCTTGAATTGATTGTTTTGTTGTGTCGGTGTTCTTTGCGTTTCTGAAATAGTTGATAATAGTTGTTGCATATTCTCTACTGTTGCTGATGATGTTGAGCACGTCTTCTGGTGTCGCAACAAGAGCAGGTACAACTTTGATTCCTTCTGCGCTTTCACCGCTTTCTTTCGCAACAGCAACTTCTCTGGAGTAAGATTTGTACGCGTTGTAATATATCCAAACTATTTTGGTAATAACTCGCTGAATGAAAAGGGCGAGAATAAGCTCATAATGCTTCTTTAGTTTTGGTATTTCGCTTTTTGCAATTTTAGGATCTATATCTAGAATGTTATAAATAGCGTAAATATGGCTCATTAGGGTTTTTTCATAACCATAAACTTTGCCATCTTGATTTCTAGGAACAACTACCAAGCGTTCATCATCATACTCGTCATACGCTCCACTATCAAGTTCTGTCATCAAGTCCATAAATCGGTCTGGATCTTGGTGCTGTGTTGCAGATGTGAAGTTATTAAGAAGTAGACTTTGGATTTGTCTAAGTCTTTCTGTGGCAGGAGTGTCCTTTACATATTGCATTGCTTGGTCGGCAAGTTCTTTAAGAGCAGGAACTCCTTTTGTTCCACGTTCTTCTCGAATTAGTTGATAGATTGTACTAAAGTTATCATCGAAAAGCTTCCTGCTATTGTTAGAAGTGCCTTTGAATTTATTATGTTTTTCAGCAATTTCTCGCCTTCGAATTAGTTCGTCTTGATCTTGTCGTGTAAGAACCTTGTTAGGTGAACCGCCACCATGCTCTCGAATTATATTGTCTGCAAGAGGCCGGGAAGCAGCCATAAATGTTGGTCCGTTTCGATATTTGCCGCCGCCCATGCCGCCAAGAATTTCACGAGCCATTGTTAGAACACGTTCTTTTTGTTCTTCGCTAAGCTGTTCTCCAACTGTATCTCCGGCTCTGTTCTCGGGAATAAACTTGCTTGTATCTGTCGCTGCTTGTTCAGGAACGTTTGTTTCTGGTGGAACTATAGGCGGAGGAGCATTGCGACTAATCTCAGGCTTTTTGTTTTTCTTTTGCTTGATTGGAACGTCCAAAGTAATGTCTGGTTCTGTGATGCCAGGAATAGATGGAGGCTGATTTGGGTCTATGTCTGTTACTCCTGGTATACTAGGCGCTTGCTCTGAGCTTTCACCATCAGTTACTCCAGGAATACTAGGAGCTTCTTCTTTTTGATCAGCTTGTTTGTGCATTAAATCTAAGTTTGTTGACGCATCTACGCTTAAGCTGTCAAGAAACTTTACTGCGATAGCAAATTTGTCATCCTTCATTATCTTTGCTCCGGGTTGCTTTATTTTGAATCCTGGGTCGATTTCTTCAAACGTTCTGCGATTAAGGCTTTTCGTCGAATAAGAGCTTTTTCTCTAAGGTCTTTTAGTATACTCTTTTGTGCTAAATTGAAACCTTCGATAATGGCATCACTGGCATCAGCCCCTACAAGATATTCATCGCGGATATGTTCTATGGTTTGATGAAGAATATCGTCTTTTTCATCCTCATCCATATCATCTTCATATAACATGGCAGCAATAGAAGTTGTGAATTCTTTTATTTCTTCTGCTACATCTTGAACTATCTTACCTTCGATAACATTGCCTTTTTCATCGGTTCCAAGGGTTCCGTCATGAATGCCTTTTTCTAATGCTTCAAAGAACCCAGGAACATCGATTGTTCTTTGAACTCGTCGTTTCTTTGCCTCGGGAGTTGTTTCCGGAATGGGAGGAGCAGCCTTTGGTTTATCAGAGACCTCAGGTTGCTTTATAGGCTCATCCGTTGGCGTCTTTGGAATAGGAGGAGCTTCTGTTTCAGTACTTGGAATAGGTGGTGCCTTTGTGTCCGTATCTGGAATAGGCGGAGCAGTTTGTTCCGATGTGTCCGGAATAGGAGGAGCATCCTTATCAGGTTTTGGTTCTCTTACCTTCTTGGGCTCTGTGCTGTCAGTCTTTTTGCTTGGTTTTTTAGTACTTAAAATATTAACCATAGAGAATAGATTTTCTATGTTCTCAAAACCAAATTTCTTTTTCCAAATTTCTTTTTGGTTGTCGTCTGTTAAAGCATTGTACTGGTTTACTAGCTCTTTGCATTTGGCTAGAATTTTTACGAATTTATTTTCGCCGACCAAATCTCCGCTTCTCCTAAGAGTTCGTTTGAAGCTTTTAATTTCAGCCTCATTGTAATCATGATACTTCTTAGTGATAAATTCAAAAATTTCAGCGTCTTTAATATCAGATTGCATATTGCTGTTAGCAACAATAACAATAACAGCAGTTACATATCTGCCAAGAAAAACATTATACCACGACCCTTTAGTAACTTCAGAATAGCCAAATAGTTCTGCTGATCTTTCATAGAGTTTAGAGCAACTTTCAATAGAAGCCATGAAAGGCTCTATAAGTTCCATAAGTCCGCTTGTGGTCTGCGCTCGATCTTTGTAGTTTATTTTTGTTCCGTCAGGAAGCGAAATATTTTGCTGTAGTAAGGCAGCTAAGAACTCTTTTATTTCATCTTTAGATTTGTTGTACCAAACAACAAATGTTTCAAATGCGTCTTTTTTAGAAAGACCAAGCTCTAGTTCTCCTGTTAATGAAACGATTAGTTCGTCGAATTCATGTATGTCTATTCTAATTTTTTCTGGTTCAATTTGGCGTATGTTGCCGTCAGAGTTCTTAGAAGTTAATTTGACGATTTTGTTCATAAAAGCAACGGCGAGATCAGCTTTATACACGTCAGGAGTAATAGTTGGATTCTGTTTTCCTACTTCGCTTACAATTTCTCCTTGTTCATTAATTGCGCTTATATTTCCATCTAGAATAACTTTGAGTTTATTGTACAGAGCCAGTAATGTTCGGCCCTGATGAATATTCTTTTCAGCTGCAAGTGTGCCGTTATGAAGCCTTGTAATAATTGTCCTGAGAAAATCGTCTTCTTTTGGCTCCATTTTGTCTGATGGATTATTTTTGCTTGGTTCTGTTACTTTCTTAGGTCTCTTGGCGCTTGCTCTGTTTAATTGTTTCCATGCCGATTGAAGAATTTTAGCAGCTTCAATTACATCCTTAGCGTTTTCAACATCAGCAATATATGTCTTGTGTTCGTCAACAAATCGTGATATGTCATTTAAACTCTCATCAGATGTTACGTTGCTTATTCCTTTATTAGTTCTTCCGCGCTGATTTAGCTCGCTGCTAAAAAAGTTAGCTAGAATCTGAATAAAATCTGTTATGTCTTTCTTGCTAATGTTGGACTGTCCAATTTGATTTCGAAGTTTAAAGTTTGCTTTTTGGAAATCTGATGCCTTTGGCGCTTCCTCTCGCGGAACACCCATTGGTTTCTTTTCTGCGGGCTCAGCTTTCGGCTTGGTTGATTTGTCTTTTTCAGGAGGAAGCGGACTTGTCATGCCTGGAATATCAGGAGCTTTTTCCGGTTCTTTATCTTCAACCTTTTCTTCAGTCTGTGTTTCAGGAACAGGCGGAGCAGCTTCAGGACTCTGAGTTTGTTCAGAGGTTTCGGGAATAGGCGGAGCTACTGTCTCTGCCACAGGTTGTTCTGAAGTGGGTTCTGCCACTGGCGCAGTATCAACAGTATCTCCCGTTAGAGTGTATTTATTTTTGTTCTTATTTCTTAGTCCACCAAGCGCATAGATGCTTTCATCAATTTTATTAACAGCTTGAAGCGCGCTCGCTTGGGAAAGTCTGATGATATTGTCATAGAAGGTTTTTTGTAGCTTCTTCATGTTATAACCGCCTAAAGTCCTATTTCGCTGAGTTCCGGAGTAGTTGTAGAGCCTGTTTGTATGCCAACTTATTGAGCGCATGTTTGACAGCGCTTGCAGTTTTTTCTGTGTTTTGTTCTTCCTGCTTCGGCATAACGTCATCAATCAGCTGATTGTATTTTTGTTTCAATTGTACAGGGTCAGCACCCATTTTATCCGCTTCAATAAGTTCTTCGAGAACAAGCTCTCTGTGATCCCTCAATATTGTTTTGTAATTAAGCTCTTCTTTGTTTTTTGTTTCTGATCTGAGCGCGCTAACAACTTTGTTTATAGCAGTGTTCAATCTGAAAATTCCATTGCTTTCATATGTAATATCTGCAATCTGTTTTACATCGTCAACGGAATCTAGCTTGGAAACTGTTACTTCACCGTTTTCATTTTCTACAATTGTTGCTATAACAAGTGAGCCGTTAATAAATGCTGTTGGGCCGCTCTGTTCACGTATAGTCATTTCTACAGTGCCGCCTGTTGGATTTAGCTTGGTTATGGTTACAAAACGCTTGGTTGCTTTTGCAGCTTTTTCTTTGTCCTTTATAGGAACGTCTTCTTGCCAAGTCCAAAAGTGAGAATTTATTTGCGCGCCTTTGGCTTTTGTTTCTTGATAAACTTGTTTTGCTATTTCCTCAAGCTTCGGACCTTGTTTCAAAGCCATGTCAACCTTGATGTCTTTGATGAGGGCACTGTCCTTACTAAGAACTTCATCCGTGACAAAACGCTTGTCAGGAACAACAGTCTTTTCTTTCTTAGCTTTTTCTTCGCTGAATTTCTGCCTTGCTTTCCATTCTTTCACTAGCTGCCCTCGAATTTGGCCTTCATGTTCGTCAATATATTTTCTCAATTCTGTTTCAATGGCGCCAAGAACCTTGAACATATTAGGCCGATACAAAGGTGACTCTCTAACAGCAAGGTCAGATTTTGGTAAGTGTTTTAGATCGGTTGGTAAGAATCTGTTGAGCACTCGTTTGGATTCTTCTTCTAGAACTTCTTGCATACGTTCAGAAAATTTGGATGGCGCAGGTAAGGCATGCTCTTCAATTACAATATCGCGAATCGAAATGCCGTCATTTGCATTGTCATAGTCGAGCAGAATTTCTCTGGCTCGGCGTTCAATATTTTTGTCGTTTCTTGCCAAGGGCAGTTTCTCAAGCATGTTTGAGAATTTCTTCTCTTGTACCTCTGGCGAAACATCTCCTCGACCCCATAGGTTCATAGTCTCATAATCAGGTTCGATAATCATTGATTTGACCCAGCTGAGATATGTGTCTTGATTCGGCACCTGAAAATCAACTCTTGTTCGCTTGAACTTAGCTGTTCGAAAGAAATACATAACAGCAGTGCGTGCTATATCTGGAAGAATAGACTCATAAAATTGATTGGCAATTTCCCGATAGGCAGCTACCCATCCTTTTTTGACAGCAAAATGTTGGCGTCCTTGATCGTCTATCTCATAAATAGTGATATCATCGTTATCTAGTACTTCGAATTGCGCGCGAGTAACAGTTTCATTATATTGTCTTTGTCTTCTTCTCTCTTGCTGCTCTTGTCTTATATCCAAGATGTTATCATCATAATCAGTTATAGCTTCGTTGAGGTTTTCATCTGTCTCATAGTTTCTTGGCGGATAATTTAACGTTGTCTTTGTCTTTGTGCGCGGCTGATTATCATACAAAAAGTCAAGCACTTGTTCTGCAAGAGCAAAATCTTGTTTTGTATTAAATTCTTTTGAAATCTGAGGCAGTAAGGCTTTAATTTCTTCAACAATGTCTTCTGATAAATTTCTACACAATTCAACAGTATTTTCTGAGTCGAAACCATATAGTTGGTAAATGATATTGGAAACTTCTAGCATCCAACTATCAGCTTCTGCGCCCTCTGGTGAGACTTCGGGCTCTGCCAACTCTTGTGGCTCTTCTGCTGCTGGTTCCTCTACTGTTGGCTGAGAACTCATTGCTTTGTTGAAATTGGCAACAGCATCAACGGCATCGCTGCTCATCTTTTTGTTGTACAATTCCTCATCAATCAAGCCTTCTTCTAATTCTTTATTTAGTTTGTTGATAACTTTTTCCAGTTGAATTCTTAACGCTTCGGGCTTGTCCTTGGTTTTAGCAACAAAATAAGCTCTTAAATTTTCTGGGAGAACATCATACATTAGACTGTGGATTTCTTCCCAGTTCCAACGCATTTCTTGTTTTGATATTTCTACTTCTTCAGTAGCGTTTTTAATAAATACGGAACTTGCCTCTTTGTTCATGCCATACTTCGAAAGAACTCGAATCACAGAAGCTGAATGATAATTACGCATGTTTTCCTTCAAACTATTCGGTACAAACATATATCAAAGTATTATCAGCCTAACAAGTCTTTTGCTGGCTGAAATGCTATTGTGAAAATTATAAGTAAGAACTGGCCGGAAATTGGTTATTCGTCGTCTGTCTCAGTCTCAGTAATTGTTTTTTCAATTACTGTGGCTTCGATAGTTCCAGTTCTTAGTGGAACCTTGGCAACCTCAATAACACAATTGGAAAATGCGTCACTTGCCCCGATGGACCATGTAACCTTTTGAACAAGACCAATCACGTTGCCTTCACTGTCGTATATCTTTGTGCCGATACTTGTTCCGTCGCTGTTTATATACAATCGTGTTTTTTCCATTTTAACTCCTACCACGCTCTGAAATTGCGAGTATTAACATACGCGCGGCTGTGCTCTTTAAACCAAGTAGAATCATTCATTTGATGCCATAATACAGAAGGATTCATAATTAAGAATTTATAATCAAGCTTGTTACATACTCTTTCCATAAGCAAATCTGGCGGACAATGCTTTCGTTGTATAGCGTTCATCCCAATTATAGCTTTATAAAAATGTTTTGAAATCTGGCTCGCAGATTCTGCTCGCATTATATGTCCTTGAGCGCCTAACACTTGCCCAGGTTGCACTTCATGCAATGAGAAGTTTTCAATCGCAACGCCTACGGGACGAGTATAGTAATCCCAATATTGAGGAAAAAATATATCGTGAAGACTAAGTACAATAGGCTTATTTATTGTAGATTCTGCCGCGCAGAGTAGATTAATGGATTTTTTTAACCAGTTTCTGGTAAAAAGAACATCATCCTCTAACTCAACAACAATCTCACTTCGTGCCGATGCCCACTCCAATGTGCGCGCTATATTATTAACGCCGGTATATTTTACTTTGTCGATTTCGTCATAAATGGCAAGCTCATCTTCGGTGCGAACAGTTAACCCAACCTCAGGTAAAACATTAGCCTCAAAACCATCAGAAAAAACCCTTATATCACTAGGATTTACTAGACTGTCAGCCGCAATACAGGCTTTTAATGTAATGGGAAGAGGGTCAGGAACCCTTGGATATGTAATAATTCCAATTGAAATTTTACAGTTGCATGATTGGTCAAAGGTAGCCATAGAAGATTTAACCCTTTAAGAGTTCAGCTACCAAAGCTTCTACATCACTTAGCTTCACGATAAGCGCATCAGCTTTGATTGCTTTCAAAATCATTCCCTTACTTTTCCCCTCATTGCTCCCAGGCCCAATCTCAAAACCCTTCTCAAGAACATAAGCTCGAAGCTCTTCTTGTGTAAGAGGCTTTGGAAGATACTTTTCTAGCAGCAATGATTCTTTTTCTAGTCTTTCCATTTCCTTCGCCCGAGCAGAATCATCCTTAATAGCGTCAATAGAAGTAGAAATTCCACTAATTAACTTTTTGATAATAGCAAGCTTATCCGCCTCTGAAGATTTTTCCGTACAACGAAGCTGAATCTCTCCTAAAGCTAGCCTCAAAATATCTTTGGCTAGTTCGTCTTTTTGCTTCATTGATACTAAAATGTCATTTCGTAGGTCTTGCTCTAACATAATAGCCTTCTTTCTTTAATCGTCCGTATCGGATGTGCTAGAATCTACCCTGTTGGTCATTCGTAATATACCCCAGATTCTACCCGCCAATTCTCTACTAACAGTATTTTTTGCAATGTCTCCAAGGTGCAAAATTACTTTTTCAAAACCATATTCCTTCGTTAACTGGAAAAGCTGGTCATATAGATTTCCAATTGTTACGAAATTGGGACGAGGAACATTGGTTCTGTTCCTATTGCTTTTACCTTTGGCAAACATCTTTCCTCTAAATTGTTTTGGATTTTCTAATTCTAGATGGACATTTGAACCACAGAAGATGGTTCCAACGTATCTTGATAGAATATATATCCGTTGTTGCCTAGAAATATTGCTGAAAAAATATATCAAAGACACGCCATACTATTAGGAACGTTTTTTCTTTAGAAGGTTACATTCACATGAATATCAAGCAAATTGAAGAATCTATCTCTTTATTTTTGAAAATGGCCGACGACCAAAGTTTTTATATGTCGCCATTTCAAGCAGAAGAAATTGTTGAGAGACGACTCAATAAAACAGCAGATTTTTGGCAAGAGAAAGCTCAACAACTGGGTATGGAAGCTCCTCCAGAAGGAGTTGTTCTAGAGAGCGGTGGTTCAAGCTCTACATCTAGTGATGTCGTGTTGGATGACGGAGCAGATGAAGTACTAGATGAAGATACATCTGGCGAGATAGTGGGAGATGAAACAGACGAAACAGACGAAACGGATGGAACAGACGAGTTAGATGTTTTACCCACAACTGACGACGTTGAAGAGACTGATCTTGACAGCGCCAGTGATGACCTCGATGTTGAACCAGATGCTGACACTGACCTTGATTCAATTGATACGGTTTCTAGCGCGGCATATAACGATGCTATCAAGAAAATGGCAACCATAAATAAAGCTGCATTGCTTGATGATTCCATTAGTGATGACGACGATTTGGCCAATCAAGCTCTCGACGGTTTGTTTGACAGTGAAGACAGTAAAAACAGCGAGGATAACCCTCCAATTGAAACATTTGGCTTGGAAACAGATGATGATTCAGACCTAGATGGATTTGATTCAGAAAATGATGACTCAGACCTAACCGGGCTAAATCTCGATGAAACAGGTGATGACCTTCTTGATGAAACTGGCGATGACCTTTCTGGTTTAGATACAGTTTCCCCTCATATAGATGAGTCTGAACTCGATGATATGCTGAGCAGCGAGTTAGATAGTGATATCTCAGATGAAGACAACGAAGACGGCGGAATAGATTTGACAGACATCTTAGGCCCAGACCAAAGCGAAGATGACACAGCCATTGAAGGCGTTGAAGATTTTGAAAACTTTGAAGATGAAAAATAACATAATCTAAAGAAAATAAAAGAAAACGGCTGGTAAAAAATACCAGCCGTTTCTAATTTAAGCAACTATTAAGTTATAGATTGTACTTGTCGTAATGCTTGGCTATCTCTGTCGCTACACCAGAAACTATACCCGTATATGTCTTAATGTTCTCGGTGTAATATCTTTTCTCTCCAAGCGCTTGCGAATATCCTTGAATGTTTCCTGCAATTGCTTGATCAATTGCTCCCTTGTGCTTACTGAACAGAAAACTATACCAATCACCTAGCCCTTGCGCTAAAGAACTATATGACCTCCAAAACCAATCTTTGTTTATGTAACGCTCTCCAGTTTTTAAGTCTCTTTGTGGGTCATCCATGATAAATACTGAACCGTCCCAATATGTGTTCTTTGACCCAACAGCATGATAGTTGCCTACATTGTAGTTAAAGCAACCTGCAAAGCCTGTTTCAGCTTTGATTTGTGAAGTTAATGCTACTAAAAGGTTTTTCTTTTCCTCGGGGCTTATACCGGGATGCTTCTGTATTACAATCTGATTCAAACCACGTAAGACATCTTGTTCGTTCAATCCCGTCTTTTGCTTTGGAACGATTCTATAACCTTTTTTAGTCGCAGCTTCTAAGATAGCTTTTTCTCTAGCTTCCCCTTCCAAACCATTAAATCTATCACGATAGTTCTTCTTGGGCTTTTCTTTCTTTTCGCCGGAGGGAGTTTCTTTTTTTGTTTCCCCCAAAAGCTCGCCAACCCAACCGGAAAAACTATCTGCATTTAAATTCTTATCATCTAAAGCTAGTTTGGATAAGCCATAGTACGCCTTTGCCCACTTGCTCAAAAGCTCGATATCTTTTTTGCTAGAATTCATCTCAAGAATATGTCCTATTATTGCTGGTGAGATAAGAATGTGTGAGTTCCTAGATCTCTATGATCTGTCAGATCCCAGTTTTCCTAATTCCTTTGTAGCTGGAACTCACAGTGCGGAGATTGTAAACGCAGCCAGCAGAACATCCCTTACATTCGTAGGACCAAAGACTTCCCCAACCATCCCCAGAACGATAAATCATAATATGTCCGCTGCTTCCATTGTTGTATACTAAAGCGTCGCCCTCTAGCATAGAACCCCTGGAAACAGTCTTCCATAAAGAACTGGTACCATTGAAACTGCTCGTGCTGTAGGGATGTTCATCGTCCGTCAACTCAGAATTATATGACGGAACTTCCCAAGCCTTCGCTACCATTCCAGAACAGTCCGCTCCATAACTTCCACTATGAGAACAACTAGGGCAGGAGCCGCTACAATAGCCCTTGGTTGAATTGTTTGGACCTTCCCCTCGCCATCGTCCATGTCCCCACCAATAAGAAAAGCCTACGGCCGATTGCGCCCGACTAACAATACGTTTGCGCAATTCGTTACCATCATTGCTCAATTCGTTCCCGTCGTTGCTCAAATTGTAAACCTTCAAATAACTTCCATGAACCCAACCAACCGTCCCAGCTTGCTTTACTTGATAAAAAGAACTCGTTGGCGAGCCTGATTTCACAGCAACTACTGTCGTCCCTTCCGCTAATACCTTTAGAATCCCATAAGATGTAGAAGGGCCTTTTCGAAAATTAACATTTGCCGTCGTTATCAGCGTCGTACCAGATTCTATGTAGCTCGATAACCCCTCGCCGCTAATGTCAATGTCATCAGGCACACCATAAATTTCTGCCGATTCTACCGCCGGGGCAGCTAAAGAACAACCAAATGTTATGGAGGAGAAAACAACCAGAAAGAATTGAAAAAGCTTGTACATACATTAACTGTATGCAACGACTATGCCATCTTATATTTTGAATAAACATGGATAAATTAATCTATAGATAGCTCGGTCAAGCTTGAAATATACTTTATCAACCCTGGCGTAAACATGAAATCCAAACGCAACTTCTTCGCTTAGCCCCGGCATATATCCGCTGAGAATGACAAAATCACTATCGATTTTACCTCGCAGCTTCATCATGTATTCTTTCAATACATCCCCTACAAATATTCGCATTTCAGATTGAGCTTGAGAATCACGAGCCGAACGAAAAACAAATTTTTGTTGGGCTTGATATTTCAAGTCATAACTAATAACTCTTACTGTGTCTTCTGGAGATGCCCCCATAATAGATTTTTTCATGGCTGAAACGTCGCGTATAAGTTTCTGGTGTACAGTTTTGAATATATCTCTTTCCAAAAACACGGATAAATTGTTTTGGCTATTGCTTCGCAAATATTATACTTGCGTTCATCTATAACAATATACGCAGTTTCAAACCAGTTTTCTTCTAACTTAATAACAACCTTAAATGAACAATCCACTTGACCGCGAAGCATTACCATAAACTTTTGTAGCTTATGCTCTATAAACCCCTCTATACGAATTGCGCTGCTTTCGCCTTCTATTCTCTTTCCAACAAAACCTTTTTGTAAATCCATAAAAACATCTACATAAAGAAGCCGAACTACCTCGTCCGGTCGTTTCCCCTCAAGAGTTTTTAATAGATTTCTGTATTTCGCGCTATACAGAGAATCTTCTATTATTTGTACTGGCATGGGTAAATTAACCTTCCAATAGCTTCTTCAAAACTCACGCATAAATGAGAATCAATAGTCAAATCAATAGTAATGGTTGGTGAATTTATTTGTGAGAAATGTGCTTCTCTTACCTTTACTTCATAAGGTATAGTTGAACAACCCCGTAAACCAAGAGCAAATTCCTCAAATGTATGTCTGATTGCATTTGTAACATTGGCAATTATATTACCGGCTTTACAATTTTCCCAACTTTTCCAATCCCTTCCACAATTGCGCAAATAATATTGCAAACAGCCAACAATAAATTCCGTAAGCTCTTTGATTACTTGCTTGGGATTATTGTACTTGATTCTTTCAAGCATTAAATGCAGCGCTTTGTCTTCAATAATATCAGGATCCATAACTAACGTCCTCAATCATAGCAGTTGGAGTCGTCGTATCCAGTATTCTCCGCCCACCACGCTTGATACGCTGCGTCATCTTCAACGTCAGGCATAGTTCCACTAGAAACGCTGGTAGCGCTCGTCGCCTTCTGCAATTCTTCAACAGACGTTTCGTCCAAATACTTCACGCCATACTCAATAAAATCTCTCGCTTCTTCGGAGGTATCAAAGAAGTCAAAAGAATATGCCTTGCTATGGGTAATGTCCGCTCGAAATCTTCCCTTACATTCGCTGCAATTACATTTGAAAACGGTGCCCAAAGGAGATCTCAAACAATCGCCAGACTCAATATATTGCCATACCATAAGCCCTTTACGATTGATCATCGTCCATTCATATTCCATAACGGATTCTTTATTCTCTGTATTTTCTGTAGACATCATCAACACTTTCTTGCCGGGCTTTGATATATCTTTCCGTTAGAATAACTCTTTTTATAAACTCATCATTCGAAAGCTCTTCCGTGTCATGATGGTAAAGATAATGGTTGAACACAAATGAAGTCGTTACTTCCCCATATGTTCCAAATTCTCTAATGCGTAAAGGCTCTCCGCAAACATCACAACGAATATACCTTCTTCGCCATCGCCCATTTCCTCTTACCAAGAACCTTCGCCATTGCCTCCGTAGCTTTCCCCATAATGTCCTTGGCCTGTACAAAGATTTTTCTTTCTCAGGCGGGCTACGATATGGATGATTTACCATGGTCCATTATCGTTTGTATAACATTTAAACATCTCTTCAACCAACATCTTTGTCGTTGCATGCCCAGGATGCTCTTTTTGATAATGTTTTAAATATCTATCCCATAATATGGGGTCAAAACAATAATATGGCATTCGCACATTGGCTTCGCCACAAATTTCACATCGTTCAAATCTCTTCTTCCAAGTCCCACGTTTCCAAACCAGAAACTTTCTCCGGATAGAGCGAAGTTTACCTATCCAAGTTCTGGGCCGATAAACTTTTTTCTCTTCTTCCGGCGGGCTGCGATATGGACCAAGAGAATTCATCACTCTACAAAGTGATAGTTTGATAAACCATTATAAGATCCTACTTGCTTAGCTGTTTCGTTTCTTTCTTCAGAAAACTCCGAAAGCCAAACCGACCGATGATTCGTACAATTGTCTATACTCTCAAGAAAGAATATCTTGTCGTTTTTGTAAATTACCTTATATTGCTCAAAAGCATAATACGTAAACTTTCCTTTTGAATACCCAATACTATAATCAAACCTCATCCCAACTTCAATATTGTCCCATGGAATGTGCCGTAAACTCTGCCTGCCATACCTGCGAGCTTCGTATTCTTTTTCAGTAATCTCTTTCATTTTTCTTCCCTACGGAGCATTCACATCGAAGTAGTTAATATCACAAGACAATTCTTTGAGCCCGGCGGTAGCAAGAGTTGCTAAAGTTTTTCCTAAATCATCTTCAATTTCAAAAAACTGAGAGCTATCTCCTGTCCTATCCCAAAACTTAATGCTTTGATTCACATGCCCATAATGATCAAAACTTTGAGTGAGTGTCGTTTGCTGGTTGAAATTCCTACAGTAATACAAATGCCGGCTCGCTCCAACATTACCAGTCGTTACAATTCCTGCCCACTTCTCCGTTACTGATGCTAAGTCTGTTCTAGAAAGCGCCATCCATCCAGCATTTCGAATCAAACCTGTGCTGATGTTCCCTATGTTCCAACCGTCTGTCAAAAGATAAAAACTGGGGCTGACAGAAATTATGGGGCAAATGATGTTCGATAAACCTTTACCGTGTCTATCCGCTGCCCATTCTCGCTTCAAACAATTATATAGACATTCAAGTTCTACCCCGCCATTTATCGGAATATTGCTTGCTACACCATTGTTCAAAGCATAACGATGTAAATGAATTAGCTTTCTTCCCACATCAATATATACTTCCCCGTCCCCATAACTAGCTCCATCGCTTAACTTTGTTGGGTCTTTCAATATATTCAATGAGCCGCCGCTCTTACTTTGAAATGCTCCAGGCGGCATAAAACCCTTAATCTTAGCAGAAGTAAACCCATTCAAAGGCTTTCTAGTAATCCCTTCATGCTCTTCCCCACCATCAAACGCATCAAATTTCATCGCCGCGCTCCAAGAATTATAAGATCCTTCTCGCTAACAGCAAATAATACACAACTCCTGTCCCCTTCTTTTGTCGGCTTCGTCGCACATACTACCACTCCAGCGCTCTGCCCCTCTCCACAAAATTGAAAATATCCCTTCCTCCCAGCATGATATGGATGATTATCTACCACTTCCACCGCTTGATTCTTCTTCATCACTTTTCCCCATCGCGGACCAAATACAAATCGCGCATCAAATACGATGAATATAATACGCCGCTCTCAAAATCCCGCCGACCAACTACATAAGGTGACCCATCCTCCCTCTCCAATACCATATACCTGTCCGTCTTGTATACCACCGCCCTTATGGTCCGACCATATCTCCGCTCCTCTTGCGGTATCTTCTTGTATTCATAATTCTTGTTATACCCCAAACAAAATGAACAAAACTTCATCCCAACAACAAAATTCTCCCACTTTATCTCCACCGCTCGCTTCAATCCGTAAGTTTCATTCTTAAATTCTTCCCACGTATATGCCTTCTTTTCCATCCTCTCGCCTCCAACCTGTATCCTACACCCTCCCCCTTCCCTTGTCAACCAAACCCTCAATTCGCAGGCTCTCGCTCAGGTATCTTCTTCTTTTCCTTCTCCTTAGGCTCCGTCCGTAACGTCCCATATGCTACAAATCCACCACCACATCTATGCCCATTATACTCCACCAATGATTCATATCGCGGCACTAATATCAGCCCAAGTGTCCCTATCTTCCTCTTCTTCAATTGCTCCTCTATCTTCCCACGTATATACCCAGATATCGTCTCCTCTCCCCTTTTCTCATGATCCTTACACTCTACCTCTATCACAAAACTATGCACCGCACCTAATCCATCCCCTCCCGTTACATAACTCTTGTTCCCCAATAACGGCCCTACCTTATACCCAACCCCCATCACCGCTAACTTTACCGCATCACTTATCCCAGCCGTCAATGTCACGATATACAACTGCCATTTACACATCGCTTCCTCCTACTCCCCACCCTACACTACCAAATCCCCTATGTCAATCTACGGCCAATTTCCCTTTTTTAAACTCCGGAGCAAAGCCAGCAAAATAAATCTTCCCAAAAAAACACTTAATAACTTAACTTAAACTTAAACCTTAACCCCAAATTTTATTTATACCATTTCCTATATACACCCAAACCCCAATAAAATTTAAATCCACCCCCTTCCCCTTCTCTTTATACACCCTATACCATATACACTATACACTCTCTCTTAGAGAATACTCTCTTAGATAATATACACACACATACTATCGCCGTACCGGCCCCTGGTTAATTACTTGGGTTTACCACTGGTGCCCTCTGGTCAATTACTGGAGTTTGAAGATATTTATACCTGGAGTCGTCTGGTTAATCACTGGAGTTTACTGCTAGTGCCTTCTGGTCAATTACTGGAGTTTGAAGATATTTATACCTGGAGTTTGGAGTTATTTATACCTGGAGTCGTCTGGTTAATTACTGGAGTTTGCTGGTCTGTAATTTCTGGATATTATGGATTACAGTGACACTGTTACTTTTCGTAAAAACTTATGCTACAACGTTAAAAATTACCCCAAATATACATCAATAATAACAATGACTTACGAAGGTGTTAGTTTTTAGATGTTTTGATTTGGTTTAAAGTGGTGGAGAGTGGGGATAAATGGGTTGTGATATCCTTTTGACGTGGGCCGGGCGCCGGGGCCGCCAGGGGGCCTAGGGGGTGGGCCTAGTGTCACGTCACGCGCTGTGATGCCATCTAGTGTGATGCAACGTCGTATAGTGTAACGTAGCGCAGTGACCATATATTGCACTATATCGTCACTCGGTCTGCGGTGTCGTGTAGCGTAGCGTAGGCCAGCGCAGTGACCATATATTGCACTATATGGTCAAACCGCCTAACCCTGCCGTTACCTTTTGCGCGACGCTTCCCATGGTATCATTAAAGTATAAGGTAATGGTTCGGGGGATAATCCCCTTCCGAAACCTTATGGTTCCCCGATGTTTCCCCTAACGTTATCCAGGGGTTACTAGTGGGTTCTCCGGGCGTTCTAGAGCGCTGGCAATAAACCAGTAAGGAACCGATCTGCCCCTAGTTAGGGGTTATTAGGGTTCCGAGAACAACCTAACGGCGCAAAGCCTGGGGAATCTAACGGTAACCTTTGGGCAATCAAAGGGAAACCAAAAGCCTGACCCAGCAGGATAACTGGGATTCCACGGAGTTTACAATGTCGTTCGCCAAGTCGTTCGCCGCTCGCGTTCTCTCCGCTGCTTCCGCTCAGCAGACCGCTCCGGCTCCGCAGGTTGCTCCGGTTGCCCAGGCCGCTCCGGCAATTCCGGGAACCGCTGCTCCGGTCATCCCTGGAATGGCGCCTTCGGTTCCGGTGGCGCCCCAGGCCACCGTCACGCTGGAAGCCATCAGGGCGGTCGTTGCGTCGGCTTACCCGACGCTCAACGCCGGACAGCACGACGCCATCACCACCAACATCGCTCGGCTGACCGGGTTGCCGGTCACCGGGGCTCCGCCGAAGAACCTCGGCGGCTACGCCGCCGCAGCGGCGTTCGTCCTCAAGTCCATCCCTGGCGGGCTGGAGTTGCTCCAGGCCCAGGAGAAGAAGGGGTTGGGAAAGCGCGTGACCGACTTCCACACGGGCGTCACCGTCTGGAAGCAGGCTGATGTGCTTCGCCACGATGCTGAGACTGGGCTGGTCGTGCAGGGAAAGGAAGGGAACGCCTATCGGTCGGTGACCTTCACCGATGGCAGGGACAAGTCTGGGCAAACGCTGCGCAAGGCTCTCGTGAGTGCCCTGGCTCCCAAGGGAGCCGTCGAGACGTTGTTGGCGGCTCTGTGCCTCGCCCGGTCGTTTGGCATCACCGATGAGATGATCCAGGAACTCGTCACCCGCAGCGCCGCCATCATGTCCAAGTAGTTCCCTTCTACGTACCCACCTATTCGCCCCTGGTACTGACCCTCAAAGGGTTGGTGCCAGGGGCACCCTTTTACCCGTTAAAGCCCCTGTAGTTCAAGGGGTTTTAACCACTACCCCTGCGGGGGATTGGAGGGACGACTCAAGGTGAGTCATGCTCCCTCATTGGGATTCAATAGGGTGTAAACCCGCAGGAGATTACCATGAATAGTTCGATTACCCGCAAGGCTTTCATCGCGATGCTCAATACGTTCGTTCGTCAGATGGAAGGCGTCATTGACGCCTGGAACGCCATTGAACGGATGAACCATATCTGCGCCGACGTTGAGGCGCAGATCTTCAGCAACAATAGTGACCGCTACCACGACGGTAGCGTGACCACAACTGATTACAACATCCTTCTGCGAGGGCAGAAGGTGGGGTACGTTCGGGTGCGGGAAACTCACGAATATCGGGAGGAAAGGGAGGTCTTTGTCTCCTTCACCGAGCTTTCCCCTCGCGAATGGCGGGAGCGGAAGGCTTCACAGCGGGCTGCGGCCCGCCGTCATCAGGAGGCGTACGACGCCTCCCGTGAAGTCGTCGCTGCCGCCCTGGCGGCGGGGCAGTCCGTCCGTGTCCAAGATGGACAGAAAGGGGGGGTTTTCGTGATTGGCGACCACAGGGTCGCCGCTGTGCGGCTTCTCACCTCGGCGTATTTCGGTTTCTCTGAGGAAGAGGCGAATCGTCGCCTCGGGGAGGCTTGGTACAAGGGTAGTGACAGTTGGGGGGGATTCACATTCACCCTCAACCCCGAGTTGGCACATCGCCAGTTCGGTCGTCCTACCAGCATCGAATGGGAGATGACGGCCTGAGGGCCTCTTTCCCAGTCGCCGATGTTTGCCCCTTTCTCAGCCTTCGGCTGGGGGAGGGGCGTTCTTTCGGCGGTTAAAAGCAACCGCCTCTGAGGGGCGGTATACAAGTACCCTGACGTGAACGAAGGCTTTCCCTACCTTTGGTGAATACCCTATGGGGTAAAGGGGAGACGGTAACATTATCCCACCGACAAGCGGATATGTAGCACAATGTGGAACCTAATGAGTTATTGGCATTAGGGATGGGTTCGATTCCCATATGTGCTGCCGAGTGAAGATAATTCTTTCATTCGATTGTGGAGCATTCACAAGTAACAGGGTGTGAGTGGATTGAATCTCCAATCCAACTCTAACTGGGTTTAGCTCAAGGGTAGAGCAACTTATGTTTCAAGGTCCTTCCTAACCAGCGGGACACCGAAACATAGGGATATATCGAGTTCAAGTCTCGATAGCCCAGCCAAGTTAGTTGTCCTTTTCCTCTTCGGGGGATTAGCCCATAGGGACGTGGGCACACCAGCCGTTATGTGGACGGTTGGAATGATTGTTGGGGTAATCCCCGTTGAAGGAGAATGAATCATGGCACGTCGTAATGCTGCTCGTCGGGCTCGCAATTCAAAGAGGTCTGCCCTCGTGACTGCCGCTATTCAGATGGCTTGCAATGCGGGCTCCGGGCTTCAACTCTTCGTCGGAGCCTCCGTCGAGGAGTGTGAGCATGATTACGCGAAGAGCCTCGGTGCGGAAGCTGCAAGGCTCCGCTCGGGGCTCTTGGGATACGGGCTCAATATGGCGGCATTCCGCCATGAACCGCCCGTCGTTCAAGACTACGTGAGGAACTACATCCTCCTCGCATAGTTTTGCCGCCGACGTTTGCCCCTGTATCGGCCTTCGGGCCGGTATGGGGGCGTTCTTTCGGCGGTTAACAAGCTCCAGTGGGGTAACCAGTCCCCCATGAAAGGATATTACCATGTACAAGTCCAATTCATTCGGCTCTCTCGGCGCGTCCCTTGGCGTGGCGAAGGTGCGGGAGCTTTCCCGCGCACTTCATGTCGCCGACTCCCGCCGTGAGGCGGCGAATGTGCAGAAGCTCATCGAGGCGAAAGCCTCTGAGATGCGTCGTTCGCTGAAGAATCCCGAGAGCTATGCTCTCGTGATCAATGCCCTCAAGAAGGAGGGCAAGCTGTAGAGCGGGATTCCGCCGATGTTTGCCCCTGCTTTGGCCTTCGGGCCATTGTGGGGGCGTTCTTTCGGCGGTTAAAGGAGGCGCAATATGAGTGCGCTCGAACGCAAGAAGGCCGCGAAGCTGGAAGCGCGGCGAAAGAAGTGTATTCTCTACGAGACAGCCAAGAAGGTTGTCTATAGCGCTGGCACTAAACAGGTGTCAGCAATGGTAAGCCGTCCGATGGCTTGCCCTCACTCGGACTTCACATACGACTTGTGGGAAGTCGTTGTTTTCAACAGCGACAATTCCACCTGTCGTGCCAGTTGCTATCTTCCAAAGGAGGAGGCTCTTGCTCTTGCTCGTAATTGGGCAATTGAGTTTGGAGCCATTCTTTGATACCCGCCGATGTTCGCCCCTTTCTCAGCCATTCTGGCTGGGGGAGGGGCCTTCTATCGGCGGTTAAGAATGCCAGATATCGTCCCCACTTCCTTTTCCCGCAAGGATTAGGGGGTCAAGTTGAAGAAGGACAAACCGGGATGAACAATCCTGGAGGGACGGAGAGCTTTCGAGTTCTCAGGTGGTTCAATTCCATCATCTGGCACCAAAGCAAGTGTGTATCTTTAGGAGTTTGGGATTGTTTTTGCTCCGGAGTTCGGGAGCAAAGCATAATCATTCTCCTAAAGAACACAAAGGAGGAGAGATGCTGACGAAAACGAATGCAAGAAGGTTGGTGGAGATTGTTGCGCAGATAAAAGACTTGTCTGCCAAGAACGGCATGATCGATCAACGCCACGAAGATGTGGCGAAGATTCTGGGGACGTATAAGGAGGATGAATATCCTTCTGAAGAAGACCCCGAGTGGCGCAAGAACAACGACGAGATTGGCAATCTCTACAACGAGCTTCTGTCCATCATCAACACAAGTCTCCCCCTGTAGAGACTTCCGCCGATTACCCGCCCCTTTTCAGCCTTCGGGCTGAGGAGGGGCGCCCTTTCGGCGGTTAAAAGCTACACCCTATCCCAAGTATGTTCTCGTTCTCTCCATTATGGTATGGTTTTCAGTAGGGGGTAAAACATAAACCCCTTCTGGAAACTCTACCTCAACAATTCCCGATGTTTCTTTGTGTAGGGTTGTTGCCTACACGAGAGATAAAAGGATAGTTGATAGTATGACCCCCACCAAAGGGTCATTTATTAATGGGTAGAGGGTGAGAACAAACCTGGAGTGGAATTATCGAATCGCCTGATAGGCGGCCTGGGGGCGGAACAACAACTCGGAGAATGATCATGAAGACGACTTCCAAGATGAACGCGCTTCTGAATGCGGCCTGTGACCATGCGAAGGCGCGTGGTCGTTTCCCCATGTACTTGGACCCGGTTAGGTTCGAGTTTGACGGGGACAGTGACTGTTACTTCGCCGCAAGAGCGAGGGACTTCACGTTCTCCAAAGGGGCCGCAGCGATCATTGGTGCCGACATGATCGTCACCATGTTCGCGGGGGAGGAGCAGTGGGGAATGTTCTTCTCTACTCGTGAGTTGCTTGACCCCGAAACGCTCAAGTGGCTCAAGGATTCCGACCACTTGTTGGAAGACGAGTGGAAAGCAGCGGAGTCCTTGGCGAAGAAGGCCGAGCAACTCGCCTCTCAGGCGCGAGTTTCGGCCTTGAAGGCTCGTGAAGCGAGCCTCAGTGCCAACGACTTCCAGGTGGTCATGGTGGAGATTGAGCGAAAGCCCATCTTCGCCGCGCTGCCTGAGACAGTGGAAGTTCATCCCGTCTTCAGTCAGATCAACCGAGAGGTTGATTTCGATTGCAACTGGGATTGAACCTGTTTCTCCGCCGATTGTTTGCCCCTGCTTTCGCCTTTCGAGGCGATTGAGGGGCATTCTTTCGGCGGTTAACAAGCAACCACTGGAGGCTGCTATGAAGAAGCTGTGGTTTTGGGTGCATAGTGCGCCCACGGGGTTCGTCAAGGATGCTGATCGTCATGTTGTTGTGATGGCGATTGCTACCGAGGACGAGATTTATGGCCCTGGTATCGGTCTCGACAACTGGCACGAGACTGGTATCGAGGGCACTCTTGATGGTTGCCTCGCGACCCTCAAGAAGAATCATCCATGCGTCAACATGGAGACAATCCTCGGCGGCTGTTTGGGTTACGCCGTCGAATAATAGTGGCTGATAAGTTGCTATCAAGAAAGGGCAGGAACGTATAGGAGTAACAATCCTAGTTCGAGTCTCCCCATAGGAAAGATAGGGCAAAGCCCACGTTGGACAATCTTTCCGCAGGTTTAGGCGAGCCAACCTATGGATGACTATAAACGGTTATAAGGCTCAGGGTCCAATGTTACTAGGTTAGGAAGGAGACCCAATGTAACGATAGCGGGTCTGGAGACAACTGAATAGCCCACCCTTCGGCAAGGTGGGCAATCTTAAGGGTATGACTATTATGGTTGTATCCTTAAGATTGCCCAATTAGCCCCAACATATACCTGAGAGGAAAGAGTCATGATCAAGGTGTGTTTCAACGAAGTGCCTGCCAATGTGGCGCAGTTCGTGGCGAAGAACATCCAGTCGGCGCAAATCGTGCGAGCGGCACGACCGGCGCCGATTGCGGCAGGAATGAAGCATTCGCCCAATGTCATTGGAGGACGCCGTTACGGCAAGTACTCCAGGGGCGATAAGAACCGTAACCTCCGTAAGTCGGTGACGACCTATGGAGGACACACCTTCAAAGAGTTGATGGTGTTGATGGGCAACTCCGTGCCGATCAGCCAACTTCTCGCCATGAAGGAGACGAGGGAGTATTACGTCGGTGTTCGTCACGAATCGTGGAAGAAGTTCCGCGACCATCAGTGGAGGTAGTTCGATGGAAAGGTATCAGTGGGAAGCCTTGGCGGAGACGTTGTTGATGCTCTCTCGTGCTCAGACCATGAGCGGTTTGAATTACGAACGGGTTCGACAGTTCGTCCGTGGAGAGAGGCCGCTGTCGCGGCGAATTCGCCGGTCGATCAACATCCTCTCCAGAACCGTATTCGATAAGTAGTTCTGTTCGCCCCTGCTTTGGCCCTTCGGGGCCATTGTGGGGGCGATTCATTGGCAGTTAAGGAGAGGTCCAATGGAGAAGCTTCTTCAAGTGATGAGGTCGAGGAAGTGCTCCTATACGGAGTACATTGAATTGAGGCTCGCCGTATTGGCCGACATCGGCAAGGGCGGCGACGAACTGGTAGCAAAAATCTTTCGGGGGTTGGGGATTCCGATTCCTGTGGACCCTCGTTACAACTAGGGTTCCTTCTCGCCGAAAGAAAGGAACACGTCATGCTCTTTGAAGTGCGACCGCCGAATTCAATGAAGAACGTCATGGTGACGTTTGAATCGAGTACTCGGCGGGAAACAGCTGCCGCAAATGCTGCTGTTGAATCAGTTCTCAAAGATGAGGACTTGCAGCCTTTTCATCAGATGGGCTGTGACCCTTTCTACGGGAACGACGCTCCCGGCATTCATGGTTGGGAAATCTGGGTTGACGGGGAGAACATTGCGCGGGTGGCGGCGCTTCTTCCAAAGATCCAGACCATCTACGAGAAGGAGTATATCCTTCGGGACTGGATGGAGGATTGAATTGGCAGGTTCGATTCCTATCCGTTCGGCCAAGGAAGGAGATGAATCATGAAGGTTCGTATGATGATTCTGGTTGATGGACAGTATCGTTGGGTCGATAGCAAATTCAAAAGCAGCTTGGAAGCTGCTCAGGAGGTGAGTATTCCCTATATCGCTGGTGCATCTCGTGGTGAGGAGGGGTGCATCGAAGTCACTGGCAACAAGGTGACTTTCGTCGGCTATCCCGTCAACGTTCTTATCAGTGAGGATGAGAACCCGATCACCATGGTCATGTCTGTGAGGGAGCAGAACATGGTCAAGGAGTCGTATCCTTGCACGCCCGAAGAAGTCAACGAGATGAGGGCCGCCAACAAGGAATAACCGTATGGAGCAATACGTTCACGACTTCGGCATCATCTGGCAAGTGATGTGTAAGACCTACATTGCCCACATTCTTTTTGTGTGGGTGATGGTGGTGTTCACAGTTGAGAAGTGGCAGGAGTATCAGGAGGCCAGGGTGATGGTTCTCCGAAAGCTCCATAAGTAAGGGAGAAGAGAGAATGAAGAAGGTTGTGTTCGCATTCATCCTCGCCGCTATCGTTAGTGGTTGTGCCAAACCGGAGCCGAAGGTTCCTGTTGTTTCCCAGCAGCCCCAAGTGGCGCGGGTCATCTATACCGAGAAGGATTCTCCTCTCGACTATACAATCCGCGCCGAACAGGCTGTGATCGAAGGGGGTAGGACGGCGAAGCAGGCTGCCAGTCAGGCATATGATTGGGCAGCAAAGGAAGCGGAGGAGTTGGCCGACAAGGCGCGACGCGCCAAGAAGGCGGCCAAGGAAAAGATTCACGAGATGACGGAGTGACGTAGTGACGTAGTGGATGGTGTTCGCCCGTTATTCGGCTATAGAGCCGGGTGACGGGCGATGCTGTTTTCTTTTAACGAGAGCCTTTCCCAAGGAGAAGTAAGATGAGCAAGAACGAACTGATCGCGTTGGGGCTGGAAGCGCATGAAGTCGATTACATCGCCGAAGCGGTCGCCAAGAATGGCGAAGTACTCGGCGACATCGTGCATGTGGACTTCTGCGTCAGCCCCAGGAGCGTTGGCGTGGAAACGGTGAATGAGGCGTACGACCTGGGACTGTGAGGTTCGTCATGGGGTTAAATGAAGTCATCAATGGGCTGAAGCAGGGCAAGTCCTTCGAAAGGGCAGGGACGAGCACTGGTGGTGGGAAATATGTGGAAAAACTGATTGCTGTGAGTGCAATCTACTTCAAGCATCAGATCGTTGGCGCCATGAGTGGTCATGGTTGGGGAGGGTCGAGCCAGTTGGAGATCAATATCCTCAACAACGGTCGCTGGGACGAAGATGGATGGAAGGAGATTGCACCAGCCAGAGGTGAACAGTCATAAGTGGAGCAAACGATGACAACGATTATCGTTAACATATCGGATGACCTTTCCCTTGCAGATCGTGCCTACACGGTGGACGATTTGCAATTCTTGCTGAGTGATGCCTTGCGGTCTCACGGGATTGGCTGTCACCTTACGGTGCTCCCAACCGAGACAGACGAGCAACGGATCATTCAGATCATCCAAGAAAGCAAAAGTGTTTTGCACGCCATCAAAAGCGTACGAAGCACTTTTGGGTTTGATCTGCTCACCTCCAAGAGAATCGTGGAAGACCTTATCGCCAAAGGTACAACTGTGGGCGGGAAGTTGTAGAGGGAGGACACCATGCCAGCAGTGAGTCGTAAAGAAATCGATCATGAGCGTGAAGTTGACGCTCAACTCAAAACGGACCTTTGTAACCTTGCATGGTACGGGTCCGACAATCCTGAGGTTGTCAAACGAGCGGAGGCCAAGGAACGTGAGTGGAGCGAGAAGCACTATCGCTCTTTCATGGACGACCAGTTGGAGAGTCTTCGTTGTACTCTGCACAAAGAGATGATGGAAGACTTGTTGGATGACGATTTGGAAGCCTGTCAAGACAGGAGGGCAACTTCCAGGGACATCAGCGATGACCCTTACGACGCTCTGGACTTCCACGAGCCTTCGCCGTATGTCGAACAGGAGCCGGACTACGAGTCGGCGGCCGAAGAGTTCGCAGATTACGACGAGTACGATTGAAGGGAGGAGATATGATTCACATCTATACAAGCACTGTGGTTCCTCTCGCCACGGTGGAGAATCACGTCGGCTATATGGCTGACCTTAATCTGCTTGAAGACTACAGGTTGGTTCATCTCGATCACACTGCTCCGCACAACTTTCAGGCGGAAGAAGCGGAGAAGGTGATTGAGAAGCACAAGGCCAAGCCGCGCTTCATCTACGCGGTTGCTTGTGTGATGGAACCGGCGATTCTCCGGATTCTTCGGAGGGTCAGGGAGGGCAAGCTTTCCCACGAAGATGTCAAGGTTTTCGTTCTCTCATACGACGCCAACGAAAAGGAGGAAGTTTGCGAGTGTCGAGTGGATGGCGATGGGGACTTCATTGACTCCTGGCCTGATGGGTTTTTCGAGGCATGTTCCAAAGAGTTGTTTGCGGAAGGGGATACTGATGGCACCACGAACGCCTGAGAGCAATCGTAGGCCGCCGACGATTAGTGACAAGCAGTTGGTCAATCGTCGCATCCGAGTGGTCTATCGGCGCCGCAGCATTGACTCCTATCACAACATCATCTATCACGATGATATCGAATGTGAGGGGGTTCTTCGGCTCAATCCTTCGGGATATGGGTTGACGGTGTTGACGGATGACGGTCGGTCGGTTGGGTACTTCCGCGCCGACTGTCCACTCCAACGCGACGAACCGATGCCCAGTGATTTCTCCCACATGAAGGGATACGATGGGCACGCTGATTTGAGCTATGAGTTGACGCCGGTATCCGACGAAGTGATTCCGGTGGCGACACCGGAGAACGTCGGGGAACCGGCGAAGTCTCCGGTGATGTATTACCGAAGTGAGGCTCAAGGCGTTCTCAGGAACGACCTGAACAACACAGTCGTTGGTACGATGGAATCGTATCGAGTATGGGTCGTCACCCAGAATCAGTGGCTGGAGGTCACTGAAACAATTATGAAGATGTTGTATGGGTCGGAGAGTAATCTTCGGCGCTGGCATCCTCAGGGTGAAAAGGTTTCAACGTTCTACGATCACTTCGAAAGGAACTTCCCTGGGGTATCCCTGGGACTTGCGTGAGGGGTTGGTCGCCCGGTATCGTTCTTGGAACGGTATCGGGCGATGCTGTTTTTATTTAACGATACCAGGAGGATTACCATGTGCATGTCGATTGACGACAAGGTTCCCTTCAAGTGGACGCCGCACGAGCAGGCTTCCCACGTTATCATTGGATACTGTGCCAAGTGTGGAAGTGGCGGTATCATGATGACGGCGAAGAACGAACTGGAAGCCTACAGGATGAGGAAGTGGTATCGAGCCCACGGTTATCCGAAGGCTCGAATCGAACTGGACAATGAGGAGACCTCCAAGCAGGTTTCGGATGAGTTGACGGACCTCATCTGTTGGGAAGACTCTCACGTCTGAGTCGGGATAACGCCGCAAAGAAATCCTTTTCAAAGGGAGAGAGTTATGAACCAGAGCAACATGATTGCCATGGCTACGAGCCCTTCATCGTTCGACATGTTCAAGTTGACGGAGATTCTCGTCAACTGCGGAGGGACGATCTTCGGTGGGTTCGTGAGGGACATGGTGGCTGGGCAGTTGGACTTCGTGAGCGACATCGACGTGAGTATGCGTCAGGAGTTCAAGCTCCAGTATCTCATGGCAAGGCTTATCAAAGAATACCAGCAAGTGCTGGTGTCGGCCTTGCCTGTGAAGAATTACGGGAGAGGGAACCCCGACGGGTTCCGGTTGACTGTGGACGGTATTGATGTTGATATCGTTTGCGAGGCCGATCGAGGAATCCTTGACCTCGACGTGAATGGGCTCCTGTGGGACAATAATGGGTTGAGGTTGGATATCAGCCGATATCGTGTCAACGGGGACACCTTCGTTCAGTTGGTTCAACGGATTCAGCAGAAGCAGTTCCGTCGAATCGACGTTCCGCTGTGGCGGGAGAGGAAGGTGGCGAAGCTGAAGTCGATGGGGTGGACGGAAGTGTGAGGGTAGGGATGGTGTTCGCCCGTTATTCGGCTATAGAGCCGAGTGACGGGCGATGCTGTTTTCTTTTAATGAGGGCGTCATTGAAAGGACAAGAAGAATGATCAAGACAATCAACAGCAACATCGTCAAGTGCTTCGACAGCTTCTGCGTTGGGACCAAGATCAAGAATGTCGAAGCGTTCTTGAGGCTGTTGGAAGCAGCCATCGAGAGTTTCGATTGGTCGTCCTGTAAGGCACCAGGGCAAGCCAAGATTCCGATGTCCACCGAAGCGTGTCAGCACGTTTACTCGGGGATTGGTTTGAAGACAGAGAACCCCAACGATTACGTGATTCGTCAGTGGCGTGGTTCGGTAGCGATGTATCTCAAGAGGGAGCACGCCATTGCTTGTGATTCAGTGAAGGTCATTGTGTATACGAAGCAGGCGTATCTCGATGACCCGGATTGCAAGGGGAATCCTGAGAAGGGAATTATCGGGGACGAAGAGGAATACAATCGGGTAAGTCAGTCCGATTGTACACACGTTCTGATAGCGGTTCAGGCGGACGCTGGTCCGGAGAGTCCAGTTGCACCGGGGCGGTTCGTAGCGAACCTAGCCGGTGCGAACAATGAGTACGAGGCCAAAACCGCCGAGCAGCTTCAACAATTGGCGAGAGAGATTCGCGACTACTATGCGACGTATATGGTGGTTGCGGACTGACAAGTAACTTCTCGTTGGTTGTTTGAAGGGTAATTACCGGGAGATAATGTAATGAAGATTGGAATCTGAGCAGTAAGGCCCGCTGGTGGAAATGGTGAGACACACAGGATTTAAAATCCTGCGGCCGAAAGGTCATAAGGGTTCGACTCCCTTGCGGGCTACCAATGGTTTGAAGGAGGTTTTTATGGGGCGAAAGAAGAAGACGAAGGCTGATTACGAGGAGCTACCGTTTAGACTGGGTAATTCTAGACGCCTTCAAGTAGATGGAGTAGTAAAGAAGATGGCGCCTGGAAGATTGGACGAATGGAGGTGGGACCAATATGGTCGGTCGATAAAGGGGTTGGAATATTTTAACTTGCTTCATCAGGTTTGGGGTAGGATTGAAAGAATAACTCCAGTCCTTCACGTAGTCTACATATTCAAAGATGAAGTTACGTGGGGACGGCGAGAGTGTTGGGTAAAGCTGAAGAATGGTAAGATGGTAGAGTGGTCGAAGAAGGCGATAAGCTGGAAAGAATATCGCGAGACGCAGTATCGGTAGTGATTGATGGGGCGATAAGGTATATGGGGATATCTATTAGAATGTAATAGATATCTTTTAGAAGGTTCAAATCCTTCTAGGCCCGCCAACGAATTGGGATTTGAAAGGAACGATGAGATGCCGGTTCACAAGTGGAGTGAAATCAAGAATAAAATGGCGCCAGAACGTCAGGAGAGACTTCGCGCCGAAACTGACAAGCTGCTCACTGAGATTGAGAACAAGGTAACGGTGTGCAGTTTGCGTGAACTGCGTGAGATGGTTGGCAAGACTCAAGCTGAGGTTGGCAGCAGTCTTGGAATGACTCAATCTCAAGTCTCCAAGCTCGAACGGCGCAAGGACCATCTTCTTTCAACGATTCGGCGTTATGTTGAAGCGTTGGGAGGCGAGCTTCAAGTGAGTGTGATTATTGAGGGGAAAAGAATAACGTTGGTTGGAGGACAAAAGCTTCATCGAGAGTGAAGCTTTGAAAGGAAAGCTGAGATGCCGGTACAGATTACATACAAGGCGGCGCAGATTCTCGCTGAAGCAGAAAAGGTGAATCTGGAAGACGCGATTCAACTCAACCAATATGGGGCGTTGTTTCGATGTCAGGAGGGAACGGAGGTAGGCAGGACTCTTGGGGAGGAGGGGCCGAAGTATTACATATGGGGGTCTAAGCCAAGGATTCCTCAGGGGCCGGGAGGGGTTGAGGGGGACGTTCAGGAGACGCTCAAGCGGCTGAAGGAAACCATCATTGGTTTGGTTCAAGTTGCCGTACCAGCATTGATGAAGCTGGCTGTAGCAAAGGATAGGGTTACGCTTCTCGACGCAATTGGTTTTGATCAAGATGAAAAAGCCAAGGCTGTGAAGGCTAGATTGGAAAAGGAGATTCAAGACCTTCAGACTGAAGTGACGGCTTTGTTGTACAGCATGTAGGAGGAGAGATGAGAAAAATCTTCTTGCTCCTCTTTGATACTGGGGATTACGAAGACCGTGAATCAGTCCCAGTCAAAGCCTTTGTGGATGAAACAAAGGTTCAGGCTTTGAGGGACAGCCTCAATAATAAGTTGGCTGAAAAGAACCTGTATCTTCAAGGAGATGAGGATAACGCCGTCATTTTCAGCGGAACCAACGCAATGGCTCTTGAAAAGGAGCTTAAGGACATTTACAGCATTGATGTAAGAATCTACAGCACAGGAGGATACTTCAGCGTAACTCATATACAGTTGGACGAAAGTTAGGATAGCGGCTAGGATAACATTCCGGATCAACAACGATTTCCAGTATTGAAAGGCAGGATTACCATGGCATTTACATTCGGAACTCTCGCTTCCAAGTTGGCTCCCTCGGCTGAAACCAAGAAGCTTTCGGCGACGCAGCAGCGGAAGATGATTGCTGCTGAGATTGGGGAGAAGGTGAAGGGTGCTGGGAATCCTCAGCTGATGTTGGAGATTGTGGTTCGGCACATCAATAACCTTCATCGTCGAGACCTTGGGTACGTAGACATGAAGAACCCGGCCCATATGGAAAGGGTGGCGGACTTCGTGGCGGCGTGTTTGAGGGTGAAGTAATGAAAGTCATTCAGATTTCGGAACAACAACTGGACTTGTTGTTCGAGACGGCGCTAGCCACCATCACGAATCACATCCTTCGGGGGAAGGAAAGGACAGCAGACTTTACTGGACAGAACGAACTTGATTCTGCTCAGCGTAACATTCACTATCACATGACAATGTTGAAGGAAGCTGTGAAGACTGGATAATCTCACCGAGCGAGGTAGAGTAAATGGGAACACAAGGCCCGACCAATCATTCGATTGGGGTGAAGGTTCGAATCCTTCTCTATCTTCTAATGAAAGGGGTTTGAAATGCTAGTTGTAACGACACAATCGGGGCGATACATAGTGTTTGATGTCACTGAGTATCGACCTGGGATTCCTGTTCCACCAATCTATAACTTCTTCGCGGAGGGAGGAAAGAAACCTTTCTTCTATGAACCGCTTGATTGGTTTCTTCGCGGTGAGAGGCCGTATCCGCCGCCATACAGCGCCTATCCGATGATGTTTTCCGAAGGATATGCGACGCAGGACGAGGCGCTGAGAGCGGCGGAAAAAACGGAAGCAATGAGAGATAGTTTGAGAGCAAAACTCTCTAGAAGGGAGTAAGGTTATGGCAAAGTACGAACCATACAGTCATGTTGTTTTCTTCCAGCGCAACGGCGATTCTGTGGAAACGTTGGCAGCTGGGTCCATCGACCCCGAAACCAACGAAATCAAAGACTTCACGATTACATACTTTGAAGATGGGAAACCGTTTCCCGCTACGAAGTATGAAGTCATCTTGGCGAAGGAATACTTCGTCGATGGTTTCCACGGAATGATGGCGCAGTTGGAGGAAGAGGATAAGCTCAGTTACGTATTGAGCTTTGCGACGGGGAGATATGAAGAACGGGAAACGAGCCCGGTTCTTGTAGTTTTTGGAAAGAAGTGCGCGTACAAACTGGTGACCGATCTCAACAACAAGTTGGTAGAGGCTCGTCTGCACGAGGAAGAGGGGGACTTTAGGTATAGCGAAAAAGGTGCGGATGACTTCGCTGCGGCGGTCGAAAAGGAATACGGAATCACCATCACGTTCGCAAGCAATTATGGTGGTGCTTTCGATGTTACCTTGGTCCCGACGACGCTCAACATGCAAGGCCGAATTGAACGAGCCAAGGCAGAAGCGCTGAGGGATGCGGCGGCTCTCGTGTTTGTTTGTAAGGATCGTTCTCCTGTTGAGTTGCGAGAGAAGATTATCGAGTTGATTCCGCCGTCACAATTGGACAAATGTTCCAAGTGTCATGGCAAGAGGGGCGGCGTACCCGGCAACGAAAACGTTGAAGATAGTGGGCTGCTTGTTTGCGACTATTGCTCATAGAAAGAGTGAAGCCATGAATTCAAAGAATCAAGTGTCATCACCTTCTCGCACATACGTTGCGGTATGTAACAAGCCGAACTTCGACGGGCACTACTTCAGGAAGTTCGATCTTCCAGAGAGCGTGCTCAATGGAATGCAATTGAATGATGGAACCTATATGGAAGGTTCTCATTCGTTCATTCTTCGCAACAATACGGAGGATGCGTCTTGGTACTTCTTGAGCTTCCTCAATCGTGTTGCTTGCATTGATTGCGTCATCACTTGGGAGGATTATAACTCCCTGGAGAACCAGGACGAACTCAACGCGAAGATAGAGGAAGAGTGGGCGAAGACGGGCAGTTGAAGGGAGAAGTGATGGGCAGACAAGTTCACACCATGCACCTTATCAATTCCCTGGAAGAGTTGTTGTCTTGGGCGGGAGTTGATAAGTGGGAAACAGAAGAAGAGCGAGTCAAACATCGGAGGTTCTGGACGATTCGTTGGAACAGACACGCTGAGAAACATGGGAATGTTCCCATGAAGATGAAGTGTGACGTATGCTCTGGAAAGGAGCGCAAGAACGATATCAAACACGGGAGGTTCAAGCCTTCTCAGCCGGATAAGGCATTGAGGAAAGAAAGAAAGGGAGAAGAGTAATGCCGCTAACAATCAACGATATGATTGCTCTGCTTGTGCGGATGAAGTCAGAGTCTCCGAAGGGAGGGAACACTGAGGTCTGTGTTCTTTTGCCTCACGAAGGGTACAAAGGGGTTACGGATGTGATGGCAGACAGGGACAATAATGGGGTTCCTGTGGTGCTTTTGATTGTTGGCGGGGAGTTGAGATAGTATGGGAAAGGATTCAAAAGAGTTCACTGTCGTCTATGACGATGTGGTTTTGCGTGACGATGAGACCATTGAGATTCACGCAAAACCTGGGACGGGATTGGTGTGCGGCGCTGCCAACGATTGCACAAGATTGAAAGGGCACAAAGGAAAACACGCTAATCTTTACAACGGGAGAAGGTGGGGAGGATATATTAGTTACTAAGGAGCGTAGGAATTAAAATGAAAACCAAGAGCGGTCGGCATGTCATTTTCGACGCAACTTCCCCCGAGTTCTTGAAGGGGCAGTTGTTGTCCAAAGACTTTGTGGATGCGGCTCCGAATGGGGAGCCGTGGTTCTTCCAACCTGCTGATTGGAACGAGGAAAACTTCTGGGGAGGATTGTACAGCAGGAAGTCTCCTTTCGCTTATTCTCCTGGGTATGCTTCTGCGGAAGAAGCATTGGAGGCGGCTGAGGGTTGGGAGAGCAGGAGAAAATCATGAGCAACGGTCGAGCGATGGTTTTGATTGATGGAGTTCACAAGTGGGTGGACTCTGACTTCCTGCGCTTGATTGAGGGGCAGGACAGTCGCGTAGAGTATCTAGGGGGAACGAAGAGTGGGGAGGAGGGATGCATCGAAGTGATTGGGGAGAATGTGTACTTCAGCGCATTCCCCGACAACGATAGCGGACAGACCAACCTTCAGGCTTTCATCAAGCCTCTCTCGGAAAAGGAGAAGGCGTTGGTGGAAGCTGGGGTTGAGTGTTCGCCCAAAGAGGTTCAGGAACTAAGGAGCTACTGGGTACTATGAGTCCATATGCAGGCTGTCAAGGGCAAAGCATAGGAAGAGTGCTTCACTTTCTCTACCATTACTGTGGACTTCTCGTTGCTGAATATGCAGAAATCGGAGACCGTGAAGTAAAGTATAATGGCAAGAAGATCGCCTTCTTTTACTTCAGGGGAGACGTTCCGATATTCGAGTTCGTCAACCCAGATTACAATGAAGTACAGTCGTTCAAGCGAGACGAGGCGATTCGAGATGGGGCGCCTCGGATTCCTGAAGGCACGAGAGAGGCTGTAAAGGAAGCGATTCTGGCATTCTGTAAGATTGGGGATGCCAACTATCTGGAATATCCAACCAGCCACGTTGCTGCAAGAAGCATCTCCAAGGCAGCAAGTGTTCTTGAGACGTGGTTCGACGGAAACCTCAGGAACATGCCGAAAGAAGACTATCTCCGCGCAATCGAACTCGGGGTGAAAGCCATGAGGGAGATTGAGTCAATCAGACCCAAATAGGAGGGTAGCAGAATGAAGTTGAACACAACGAAGAAGTATTGGTTCAAGGATCCCAAGACGAAGGAGGTAGATGTGCCATTGGCAGAATTGATTGTGCAGTTGACGGACAAGATTCTGCCATTCACGTCGGAGTTGACGATCAACAACTTCTCGGCGGAAACGGCAGAAATCAGGTTGACTCAGGTCAACGGGTTCTTCTGCAAGAGAACCTTCACCATCACCGGGACACCCGAGGAAATCAAGCTCCTCGGGGAAACGATTCAGGTGTATACGCGGCGGCATCCCCTTCTCAAGAAGGAGGGGCGGCGGCGATGAGTCGAAAGATTCTTTCCAGTGACCTTTACTGGCCGCCCAGTAATCTTCACTGGTACGGCGGCTACTACTATCGGTGAATAAAAACATGAGCCAAAGAATCGAGAACGGTCCAAACATAAGCTAGGTGAACGGGGAATACTGGAATGGTTCTAGCCCCGCTTCACCGCTTATACAGAGGACCATTGGAAAAGAACAAGAAGCGTGGAAACCGCCGCTCTCAGAGTGAAACCATCGTAGCCCGCCGCCATCACAGTCACAAGAGGGACAATGATAGAATTGTTCAGAACTGCTGGGGCGGTAGGGAACAGTATCTTGCGAAAATCGTGATTCCTCCCAGAGGAGAATGTTCACCGAACATCTACCGAAAGTGGAATGGTACTTGTGATTGTTGTCATTGTAAGTGGAATCAAGTATGGGATCACGAGGAAGTAAAGCGCGAGAGAGCGGCAGGAAAGGAAGAAGTTCTGAAAGGGCTTCTTGAATACATGGGCAATTAGTAAACCGCAGGAGGCGCCATGAGAATTCTGACGAAGATGTAGCGATTAGGCTTAGTTAGTTCCTGCTCTTTAGGCTCACCGAATCACTGCTAGAAAAAGTCAATACAAATGGCAAGTAGCTCAATTGGATAGAGCGTCAGCGTTCGCTGAAGGTTATAGGTTCAAATCCTATCTTGCCTACTAGGAAAGGAGGAAGCAATGTACAGAATTGAATTTATCTAGGTGGATGAATCTTTTGGGTGGTCCTTGGGTTCACTCCACCGGAAGCAGGAAAAACCATGCGATACGGACTGCATATCGAGTTGAGCGATACGGTAATCGAGCAGACTGAAACCCACACGAGATGTTCTTCCTGGCACAATATCCACAAGAACTGCAAGAGTCTGGAGGAAGCAGACGAGATTTGCTACAAGATTCTCTCTACGTTCTCTAAGGGTTTCGGAAGGGATGAGTATGTGTCATTCAACCAAGAAAGGAGAAGCTTCTATACCTTCCGAGAAGGTGGCTCGATTGTTGGTGTAGCCAACTGCCGTGTTACGACCCTGAATTGAAAACCCGCCCAAAAGATAAGTAGCTCAATGGTAGAGCGCCAGCATTCGCTGGGGTGCAGGTTCGAGCCCTGCCTTATCTTCTAAGGAGGAATGGTCATGAGTATATCTCTCAGGTTTAGTCAGGTGGTTTTGTTTGCCAATCAGATTGGAATAGACCCAAAGCAACGAATCCAAAGCCTCGCAATTGAAAGCGGGCTGTTGGCGGGTACTCTATTCAAAACGTTGGATGGTGCCTATCTTACATACAGGTATTACCCTGAGACCAAGAGTACAGAATGGTTCTTAGTGACGAAAGGTATGAATGTTGATCAGGTGAAGAAGAACCTGAGAAAGCTGGAAGCAGATCGGCTTGAAATCCTGATGGAGCACGCTCGTCAAGTTGATTCTGATTGGATCAACCTTAACGCCATTCGAGATAACAGGCGCAAGATGTGTTCCGCTCCATTCAAAATCGAAGTACAAGAACATGAACACGAGGTGTTTTTGGAGAAACGAGCAGGAGAAATTAACGCCGAGATTGCGGAGCTATTGCACTGTTTGATCGAGGGGTGAGAGCCATGGGAAAGAAAGCCGAATTCGTTTTTGTCAACATCTTCAACACATATCAAGAGTACGGAGGGCCGGAAGAAGGGGGATGGTATTACACAGTGGGGCACTGTATCAAGAGTGTTCGGTGCATCAAAGGTGGGCCTGGGCATAAGGCCACGCTCGATTGGGCGAAGAAGACGTACGACAACAACAAGCGACTGTCGCGTTATGATTCGTCCAATCGCTACATGATCAAGATTCAGAATCATCGCGGGATTGATTTCCCGCAGCGTACTCCTCACTACGAGTAAAGTATCATGAAGAAAATGTATCGTTTGGTTCAGGTTACCTTCGACATGAAGGAGATTGACACCAAGACGGCAGTTCATCGAAAGGAGTTGGTGGTATTCGAGACTGACGACCAGAAGACTGGGCCAGAAAAGATGCGGGATTTCATTGCGTTGTTGCCTCCTCCTATCTTGTATCTGGGGCGTGATAACAACGTCTACCCGCAGTTCCTAGTCGAATACTTCACAATTTCATCAGCGCACACTGAGAGGTAATCATTCATGATTGACCTTGGGCCAGAAATACCGAGCGATGAGTTGGTTGATAACTCAGCCGACATTGAAACAATAGTCGAACCAACGCACATGCTGATGGAGATTAGCAATCTGACTACAACCAAGGGAAGAACTCTTGGGATGTTGTTGGAGATTGATATCTTCACCGGCTTGAAGCGAATGATGCCGTTCAGTGGCTCGCCGTCTAAAAGGGATGGCGTCACTGGATTTGAGTTACAGCTTCTTGGGAAGATTGCAAGGGAGATGTTTCCCAAGATGAAGATGCTGATGTTTGTTGAATTGATGAAACTTCCGACAGATTAGAGGAAATCATGAAGAATATGCTTCATTACATCTGGTGCTTGTTGATGTCGGTTGGATATCAATTCTTCGTTTGGTATCAATGGATTGCGAGTTATCCAGCCAGAAGGCGCGAGCGTCTTTGGTTTGATAGGAAGAAGGTCCTTCCTAAGGAGATTTACAATGTTCATGGTTGACGTGCATTACAAGCCCGTTGGCATTCATGCTCCCAAGATTGAGCGAAAGGAGTTTGAGAAGATTGAAGGGGCGATTCGATATCAGGAATCGTTTTGGGATCAACCTGGGGTTGCTCGGGTTGTGATTCTTCTCAAGACGGCTGACAGACTGTTTGTGTTGGTTCCTGGGAACCTTTTCGAGAAGGTTCTTCCGATGCTGATGTAGGAGGTATGAAATGAATCCTTGGCGAGACACGGTGTTGGTTTGTTCTTGTCCGCCAGAAAGAAAGAAGGTGCAAAAGAAGGGCTTGCCTTCTGGCCCGAAAGCGAATCGACTCTGGAAGGGGCGGCGCGGAAGATAGGGGAAATTATGGCAACGAGAATGCGGGTTGCAGCGTTCAGGCTAGCCGTGAAGCAAATCAAGGCGATTTTGCCTTTGCTTTCGGAAAAAGAAGTTCAAGCAATCTCGAAAGAGCTTAGCGATGAAGCTCATGGGGAGAACCAGTTCATCAGGGTTTCCAAGTCGAGGGTTATTCATCGGCTTTCTCCGGTAGAGATGGCTGACCATTACGTCATTCAGCTGTGTCTGGAGACGGAAAAGAAACTCGAACCTGAGAAGAAGAAGCGCTAGGTCTGGGCAACTGACTCTAAGGTAGGTAGGAAAACATCATGGCAAACAATACCGAAATCGTCATCATTCGTCGTCGTCCGGTCATCAACGCTGGCGTTCCTACGGAGCGAACGGTAGCGAACAAGACGACATTCGTGTCATATACGGAGCGAAACGAAGAAGCTCCGGTTCGTCGCAATCCGCCGGAGAAGAAGCAGGAGTTGCCGATTCTCGATGAGCGAGAGATGTCTCTCTCGGCGGCAACGTTTCTTCGGCACTTGATTGAGGATGACGGCGGGTACGCGACGATCATCACAGAGTTCAACGCTGGAAAGAAGGAGTATACAATCCGGCTTCATCGGGTTGGGAAGACGTACAAGAGCTTGAGTACGGCAGTGCTCAAGGGAATGACCACGCTGTAAGGTTGAATTGGGAGCACAAGGGAGGTGACTACCCTTGTGCTTTACGATAGATTGGAAACATACAATGGAAGCTAACGTTTCAACGCAAGCTGGTATTGAGCAGTTCTTCTCGGGGTACAAAGAAGCACAACAGCTACTTGAAGCTTATGAAAGGAAGCTACTTGATCGTGACAGAAAGGAGATGCAATCGGGGCAGCTTCGGGGTGAATGTTTGTTGGAAAGGCTTCATTGGTTGAAGGAACCAACACATTACATTCACAAGATTTTCAATGTGCTTCGCAGTAGCGACCCTGAAGTGAACGCAAGAAAGTCCAGCAGTGTATATTTGTATGAGCCATCGAATGTTTCATGGCTCATTGAGATGGTTCGGCGGCTTCGATTGACGAAGAAGGATGTTTTCTACGATTTGGGGTCGGGCCGTGGCGTAACCATCAACCTCATGGGTTTGCTTACCAAAGCTCAATTCAAGGGAGTTGAGTTGATGCCTGAGTATGCTCGTGATTCCGAAAGAATTACGAAGGAGATGAAAATCAAGAACGTTACTACCATTCAAAGTAACGTTGTTGATGTGGACTTTTCGGATGGAACGGTTTTCTATACGTTCAATCCTTTTGGGAGCGCAACAATCCGAAGGGTAGTGAAAAACATTCAGAAAATTGCAGAAAAGAGAGCGGTTCGGGTTGTGGCTGTCTGCAACAGCGAAGAGTTTGAGCCTTATCCATGGCTTCGGCGTTGGAGTTTGTATGAAGGCTGGACCAACGGAGCAGAATACGACCGATATCGCTCCGATTACAATCGCGTGCATATTTTCGAGAGCACGCTGCACGGAGAATGACATGGCAAAGAAGCTTTATATCTTTTCGAACGAATGGGACCAGAAAATTGCACTCATTGAATCAGATTTGGAGCTTGATGTAGTGAGGGATATGGTTGCTGAATCCAACAAGACGAAAACAGTGCCAGCCGATTTGTTGGGAGTAGCTGACGGTCCGGAATGGATTGAAGGTTCTGCGCCAACTACAACATTGGAAGAATATCTTGAATATGATTTGAAGTTCAGGAGATAGGCCCAACGTCCGTTCCCGTGATTATACGGGGCCGGACATAAGCAAACGAGCTAGGAAGCTAGTAAGACCTGAAAACGGTTTGAATCGTTTGCTTATGTCTGTCTATAATCAAGCATCATATTATGGACATCTTAAAATTAGCGCAGGAATTTGAGCGCTTGGCTTCTTGGGATATCAAAGAGATAAAGTCTATAGAGGACCGGCCGTCAAAAGATGGCAAGCATAGCGTTGAAACTCATTTGATGAAACAGTATGGGTTTACTCGCTTTCAGGCAACGGTGCTTCTAAAATCGTTGTTTGACCCTCGCAAGCTGCGTCGGTTTGAAGATAAGGGCGGGTATCAATTGGTTGGGTTTGGTGAGCTAAAGACGCCCAGTGGTAAGATAGTTTCTTTAGACCTTTTGAAATCCACTGTTACGGCCCACAGTAACGAGGTTACTTCTTCTTCCGTTCAACCCAACGAGTAGTGAAGTTTATAAAGGTGAGGCGTTCGTCTTCATCTTTATACTCATCATTATCTTCGTTGATGCTCCAAATAATACGAATAACGACGGCTGGGGTTGTGAGATTGTTCCGACCCGTGAAGCTGTTTTCTGATTTGAACTTAGGCAATATATCGACATAGCTTTTTCCGGCGTCAATGTATTGTTTTACTCTAAACATCAAGGCATCGTCTTCGACATGCTGATGGAGGTTATTGGAAATAAAGAGTTTGAGCGCGTGAAAGATGTTGTTTGGATGGTCGGGCGGAAGGGAATCATCCTCGACATTGAATGTTTCTGGGTTTGTTTTGTAGCGCTCAATGGTCTTGAAGATATAATCGGAGCCTGTTTGTGGTTTATCTTTAGAGGCTCTGACGAAGAAGGAAGATAGTTTCAACAAGTCCATATAGATATGTGGGCTAAATAGTAGGAGGAAACAGATGAACAGATTGAAGGGTTGGGCGGTTACATTGCGTTTGTTTGCTATCGCTATGTTGCTTATTAGTTGTTCAGAAAGTGAGCTTCAACGGTACAGCAAATCCGACGCACAGTCTGATGGGCTTGAGGTTATCCTTATGTACAACAGCGCTCGATTCTATGTGCGCGATGAATACAAAAACTGTTTCATTGTGTGGAAACTCCAAGCGGGCGGTTCTGCTGGCGGCAAAACGGTGGCTATGGCTACGGTCCCTTGTGATTCAATAAAGGAAAACAATGCCAAAGATTCCGATTCGCGAAGCGTTGATTGAGCAAGAGGAAGTGGCTGGAATTGACGAAGATGTATTCAATCTGATTCGTTACGGAACGGACGATAAGGAAAAAGTAAAAGAATACGTAACAGCAGAAATTGCGTATCTGCATGAACTTGAGAGGGAGGCGGATGACGAATTTGATCTTGTAGAAGATGACGGATTCCTTTTCCCAAAGTTCAGAGGGCCAAATGAAGGTTCCTAGTTCAGCGATTAAGATATCTCAACTAAAAAGCGCTGAGTTCGCCATTGAGCTTCCTGGAACAACGACATTGTTGTTCTTGTTTACTGGCTTAGGGGAATCTGAACCAGCAACAAGGGGTTTGAGATTCGAGAACTATAAGTGGTTTGGCGCTGGGTTTTTCATTGGTGAACACGCCAATGAAAATGCAGACTTGAGCGGCATGACCGATATGCCGTTTGCTGACAAGGTTTATTCTAAGAACCTATGGAAAGACAACATGACTCACGCCGATATTGAGATGGTGTATGAGTACATGTTGAAAAGGTCTGAAAAGAAAGTGGTTGCGCAGACCGGAGGAATATGTTCTGCGCCTAGTTGTGGGGTGTATGATGAGTTTGCTTCACCATCACGTAATCATGGTGGACAGATTCGTTGCTATAAGCACTGGTGAAAACAATGATGAGAAAGATTTGTTTTGTTTGCCCGGCATGTAAGAAGGAAGCAGAGATTGAAGAGATTCTTGTTCAAGCGCGAGTAGTTAGCGTGCTGACAGGACTTGAAAAAGGAAAGTTGTTTCAGTATAAAGTAGACCCATTGGTCGAAGAAGGGGAAGTGCTGAAATATCAATGCTATTCTTGTGGTGAATCGTTGAAGAACAAGAAGGGCAAAGATATTACGGATATGGAAGAGCTTTACAAACACCTGAGGAAACATGGATTTTTGGAAGGCGTTCGTATCAAGCAAAAGCAGCGAAAAACTTCCGGGGAAGGTTAATCCCGAGCTAATTACGAAGGAGTTTTTTCCAGAATACGTTGATAACACCTGGGCAATTAATTGTGGACGATGTATGGCTTGGGCGTACATCGCTTATTTGTTGTACGATGACGTGACGCTTTTGAGTACAGATTATCACGCCTTTGTACAGCAGGAAGGGAAGTTTTACGATTCAGAAAGCGGTAAAGGAAAAAGAAACTGGGAGCATTTGAACTGCATTATGATGTGGTGGGAGGAAGAAAACAACGAACTATTTGTAGATGACGTTCGAGACTTCAAGAATCGTTGGGCGGGATGTTTTACTGGATGGGAAGAATGCGAGAAGAAGGTAGAAGAATATCTCAAGAAGCGTAAGGCTACTATCGTCAACGACAGTCTACTGGCACAGGAGATGTAACATGAGAGTATTTACTGACAATCAGCGCATCGTGGACCTCAAGCACTTCCAGTACTCTTCGAAGAATTATCGGCTGCTTCTGGAACTTCAGCAAGCTGCGCCGAATGCTCCGCTGGAGATTGAAAGCACAGGAGTGGCGAAGAAATTCGTTACTGCCTGTGAAATCAATCTGGAAAATCATCAGACTGTTCTGATGTTGAATGGTCACAACTCCAGCATCAGCAAGTGAGCAAGAATGTTTCGCAATAGAGTTTTCGGATACATCGCTGTTGGTGTGCATAAGGTTGCTGACGCAGCATACATTGCCGCCATGATTGGAGACGGCGTTTATTCTTGGGCGGAGGAGGCTGTTCGTACGGTTTTTCACAAGAAGGAAGATAGCTTTCCGATTGATTGCGCTGAGGAGTTTGAGATGGTTCCGATCAAGACTCTTCCTCGGCCTGGGATGCAAAGGCGACGTTAGATGAATGCTCTGCTGGTTTTTGTTGCCCTTTATTGGGCAGCATTCTTTGTCAAGTGTGTCCGTTCGATTATGAATGGAGGAGAGACATGAAGTCAAAGCTCACGATGGTTGTCAACGGGCAGGCACATGAAGTAAGTGTTCCTGACGTAGGGATTTCGATTTACAATCCTACGGAAGAGATGACGGCTTTGATGCTCAAGATTTTGGGCGCCGAAGGAAACGATGTTTCGTTGGGCTGGGAGTATCCTCCTGGCTGTTGTCAAGTGAAGGAAATCAATGAAGAGAAGTACGAAACGGAATCGAAGATTTACGTGATTCCGCTTCGCAACAACGAAGATGTTGGAGTTCATGTTCCTGTGAGGTTGATTCAATCTCATGACTACACGAAATAAAAGTCCGAGAGATTGATTTATGTGGGACTTTGTCGTTGGTTTTGTAGTAATAGCTTTGTTTATGACGGTTCCGTTTTTGTCGGATTTTGTGTTTCGCCAATGGAAGAATAAAGAGCAGTCAAATAATTCCATTACTTCTCCAGCGCCACCACCAAAGATTGATCACATTCAGATTCAGAAGCGATTGCCCCCTGCACCAAAACAGTCGCCTTATCGTGAACCTGAACCGCAAGACGTAGCGGCTTTGGTGGCGCATTTAGCGGAGCTAACCGAAGAAAATGGTAAGCTGCGTGAACGGTGCAAGAAACTAGAACAGGAGAAACAAGCTTCTTCAAAGAGTCTTATCAGTATTGATATTGCAGCGGAGGTTGAATATGGCGATTTGCCCGCTTCTTCAGACAGCACCATCAAAAGAGAACATCGCCGCACTTGAAAAGGAGATTGAATTGTTTGCGGCGGACAAACAGATTCGTCCTGAGGTTGTAAAGCAGCTTCGGGAAATGCGCAAGAAGCTCAGTGAACGGTTTGAAACTGAGCGCAATGAGTACCACTGGTACAGGAGGAATGAAGAACATGGCAGCGAAGATTGAGTTCCAATCACAACCACCGTACACGACTTGGTTTCTTTCGGTAGTAGTTGAACAGGCAGAAAGTGAATCTGTGATTCCTTTCTTGAAGGAGTTGGATGCCGCTGGATGGAACAAGTTGGATGGAGTTGAAATTCCGAATGAACCAACGGAGATGAAGGTATTTGCTCCGGGTTCTCGTGAAGATGGCTCCTGGGGAGATGGAGAAGCCCAGAAGTTCATGGGACGAGCGCGACATATCTTGGCCCAGCATGGGTTCAAGACCGTTCACAAGCGAAAGCTTGCGAAGCCCAGGGTGGAAGCTCCTGAAGGGCATTGAATGAAACCTGGGTTGTAACATAAAGCGTTAGTTCAAAAGGCTTTTGAGCGCCCTGGTGGCGCTCAAGAGCCGCAGCGCTTGATAAAACTTTTGTAACCCCAATGAAAGTAGGTGTCCCATGCAGCATTATGATAGCGTGGTGCAGTTTCTGAAAACCCAGGGATTTTCCACAACCAAAGCAACGAGGATAGCAAGAGAAGCGAGACGGCATTTTCGCATTGAAGAAGCCAATGTTCTTCTTGCTCTTAGGTTGGAATCACAGGACGGGTGGACGATTGTTGATTTGGATTCCAACGGAAGGGTAACGTTTGGGGCGTTGAAGCAGGCTCTTGTAGACGCTAAGAACTAAATGAAAGAAAAAAGCAACAAGAAGTCTCGGGTGTTTACTCGGCTCGTTACGATTGCTGCTGTTTACCCTTTGCCCCGATGGCCAAGAGAAATCGCAGCAATTGAAAAAGAGATAAAGGAGGTATATCCAAAAGAGTATTCCATCTTTGAAAAGGCGATGAAACGATGGGAGGTAAAGGAAAGCGCATACAATGAAAGCTTTCCAGCCTTCGGGTTGATGTTGGATACGGGTGTTGTTGCATTCAGAAAGAACTAGGAGTTTATGTCATCAAAGAAACTATTGTCTGGCTATGTCAGGCAGCTACTTGTAGTTGAGAAAGGAGAAGAAACAAGGGTTGTTACTTTGTATACGCGAGAGCCTGATAGGGTAAAGTGGGCAAGGCGTAAGGTCAGGAATCTTGGTTGGAATATCTATCAGGAAGAAGTAGTAAACGTTTCGGTTGAAAAAGCAAGAGCGGGAATTGCTCGCCTTCGTGATTCGGGCCGAAGCAACATCACCAAGTTTTTGAACGAATCGTATTAACGTTGTAACTAGGAGAATAGAATGATTCGTGTTTGTCATACCGTCATCGACGCTGAGTTCCCTGTTTCTGACGCGTCTCGCACGACAATCTCCAAGGCGAATACGTTCATCCAGCTTGTGGATGAGCCTTTCTACGATGTGACCGTTGAGGCTAGTAGCGAATATGACGAAGACAAATATGCTCAGCTGAAGTTTGTTGGGCGGCGCAAGCAGGCTCAATCGACAGTCAAGGGTGAGTTTTATGAGCCGTCAAGGTATCATCGCAGCGCCCGGCATGATTGTTGGAAGAAGGGTCGAAAGGTTCAGTATCGCATTTCTCTGGAAGAGAAGTCCTTTGTTACTGGAAGGACGCCAGTAATGATGGATGGGTACTGGGAAGACGGGCGATTCTATCCGTACTTTGAGTAGGCTTTACTGCGTGTGAGCAGGATAAACCCATCACATTCCGCTAGAGAGTAGGGATATTCTTTAGCGGGCAAGGTTGTAATGACTCCGAACGACGTTCTAGAGCCCTGATAGCCAATAGGCAAATCAAAGAACTTCTTTGTTGGAAGCATTCCGAATTAGGAATGAGTGATAATAAGGGCGAAGTCGAACGAGTAAGATATAATTCTTGTGGGACATGGTGTCTCATAGGGGTTGTAACTAGGGTGGTCTTTTGTGCGGACCATTCCGAAAGGTTTGCCTTGATAGGCAAATTGTAGGGCACAACAAGTAAACACATCGAAAGGGATTTTATCATGTCGAAGAACTCCAGCCGTCGCAACGTCTCCGCTGCTCGCGCCGCCGCCATCGTCTCGGGCAAGCCCGAGCGGTTTGATGCAGCCATGATCCAGAAGCGTTCTGCTGAAGAAGCTGCGCGTCTTGCCACGATCAACATCGGTCGCGACCCGCAGAACAATCGCATCGTGTATTCCATTTGGGATGCAACGCTGCGCGGCTCGTTGACTGCGGCTCTCACTGGCGCCATCTTGAAGCTCGGACTGGAGCATGAGCTTCTGAAGGTGACGGTGGATGATGGCAAGTTCCAGTTGGTTCCCAATGTCGATATGGAGAGTTTCCAGAGCCGTTACACCTACCACCGGGTGTTCGAGGCTGTGGAAATGAAGTGGCGTGCTGCGCTTCATGCCATTGGGCATCGGGTGGCTTTGATGGACGAGCAGACGGGGCGTCCTGTCATCGAGCAGCAGAAGGATCGCAACGGCAATCTGATGTGGCGTGACAGCGCACAGACGGTTCCGTTCATGGGAACGTCGTACAAGAAGGATGAAAAGGGCCGCGATGTGTGGGAAGGCACCAAGAAGTTCGAGGGTGCTGTGTTCAATGAGATGACCGGCGATTTCGAGACGGTGGTTCTCGATGCGCCGACGTGGCGGCATTGCGGCGCGCTTCAGGATGGTGCTCGTCAGACTTGGGAAAAGAGTCTGATTCGGAAGGCGGAGTTGGAGCAGCAGGCTGCCCATAGGGCAGCGCGTCAGCAGCAGACCACCATGCAGACTCAGAGTCGCGCTCTGGCGGAAGTGGCGAAGCCTTTGAGTCGTGTGGACGAAGCGAGCCCGGACGAGATTCGCGAGTTCAAGACTGGACAGGAGTTGGGCTTGGGCAATACGCCCTTTGCTACCGCACTTGCGGGAAAGGAAGCGGCGTTCAAGCTCGACAGGCTCGGCCGCAAGCAGCCGACGCACAAGAAGGTTCGTGCTTCGAAGAAGGCTGCTGAAAAGGCTGCTGAGAAGTAAGACATTTCACACGAGCTTCACTAAATGCTTTGGCTTGACCCATGGGTCAAGTTGGGGTATTTAGTGAAGTCCTACCAACAAGACGAAAAGCTCCGGTGAGCCTGTGACCTTTCGGTCATGGAGGGTGGTTCAACTCCACCTTCGTCTGCCAATGCTTTGCCGGGAGTAATTCATGGGAAAGAACACAAACGATCGAAAACTGACGCTCGAAGAAGAAAATAGAATTAAAGAACAACTGGAAGTCGCGGGAGCAAAAATAAGAGTTCTTATTTTTGTCGCTTCTAACGGAACTCCGTGTATTCCTTGGGCGGATAAAGATAAGGAAATAGTTCATAAGCTGCCAAGGACACGACCCAGATATGAGGAGTGGAAATAAAACAAGAAACCAATGACATACAAAACCTGGCAAGAGATGAAGGACGTAGAAATCATTCAAAAGAACTGGGAAGATATCCCAGAAAAGGAAAGGCAAGAATCTCATTCGTGGCAGATTGCTTGGCAAGTAGCAACGCCAGAACAGCTTGTTGTTCTTAAGAAAATTCGTGAAGAGTTTATGGCTAGTGTTCCTCCAGGGCATTACTGGCTGGTAGAAGGCGACGACGATTGTACTGCCTTTGCTGAGGAAACTAAGGTGCTTGTTCTTGCTCAGGAAGCATATCTTGCTCGCGTTTTTGGTTGGACAGGAACGGTAGAAGAAATTCGTCAGAAAGCAATTGATTTACATATAGCGGATGAAGACGCCGTGGATAATATCGTTCCTGGTTGGATGATGGATTACTCCTGTTACATGGAAGATGTTCGCCGCGAACATCAATTCAAGCTATAATTGTTGAAAGGAAAATCAACATGCCGATTCGCGAAGTATACATTGACAAAGTGTTGAGAGAAATTGAGCATAGGGATAGTTCCAACATGCTGCATAATAATTCTGGCCCAGCGGTTATACATTATTGGCCAGATGGAACTATTATGCTGATGGAATACTATATTTCTGGTGGGCTGCACAAGGATGGAGCGCCCGCATCTTTAAGGTATTTTTCAACCGGCGTAAAAGAGCAGGAGGTTTATTTTCAAAACGACAGATGTCATCGTGATGAAAAAGACGGACCTGCGTTATTTGCTTATTACCGATCTGGCGTGCTATCATTTGCATCCTACCAAACAAATGGACGGATACATCGTTCTGTTGGTCCGGCAGAAATCGCATATTATGAAGACGGCACCATAAAAGAAGAGATTTATTACAAGCGCGGTAACACACACAATCTAAACGGACCAGCTTTTGTTCGATACGATAGCAGCGGAAAAGTTGAGCGAGAAGTTTTTTATTTGGATGGCTTGCTTTATACTAAATCCAGCTGGCAAACGGAGGTTGCCAGCCGTATTGCTCAAGCGCCAGCCCCAGCTACACCATCGAACAATCATGGGCAAGTAGCTTTGCCCAATAACGTTCCGGCTGCAACATCTCAAGTTTGTTGTTTATGCGGGCTGTTTGATAAGTTTGCGGACCCTCAAAAGGACGGGAAGATTTACTGCTATCTTCATGTAGATAGAGCGCCAAAATAAGGGCAAAGAAATGGATTTGAAAGAAACTTATCTCAACGGTGTTCTTATTCAACGAATCATTTACAAGAAAGGAACGCGCAACTATCATTGTACAACCGGGCCTGCTTACGAAGAGTTTTACGATATCGGAGCGCTTAAAACGCGCGGATATTGGGTTGACAATAAGCGACATAATGATAATGGTCCGGCATTAACCTCTTATCACGAAAACGGAATCACAAGACAGGAATTATGGTATCACGATAACTACCTCGATAGAGATGAAAAAGACGGCCCATCTTTCATGTCGTATTATGAAACTGGAATTAGATCTCAAATTGAGTACCATAAAAGGGGCCTTTTCCACAGGTCGAATGGCCCGGCAGCAATACTATATTATGAAAATGGGAATGTAAAAAGAGAAGCGTTCTACGAAAATAATTATCTTCACAATGAAAATGGTCCAGCCATAATTACGTACGACGATACCGGAAAGGTTACTTCGGAGTCATATTACCTACATAATAACCTTCATCCCACCAAAACAGACTGGCAGCATGCGTTGGCAATTTTGGCGGCAAAAACTGCCGCTGCTGCTTCTTCAACAGCAGTTGGTTCGCAACAACAGAATGGTTGTCAACAGAACTGTTGTATCTGTAATTTGTTTGACATGTATGCTGAGCCTCAAAAGGATGGTAAGATTTATTGCTACGTCCATTTGGACAAAGCTCCTAAGTAAAGGGGAATGCTCATGAGCGAAAAGTTTACTCCTCGGCAAACGATTCGAGATTTTGTTGCGCCAGAAGAAGACCCACACACTGCATATTATTACAATCTAAATGATGATATGCTTTATCCCTATTGGGAATATGGGGAAGAGCTTCTTCCATATTTGGATGAGGAAGAAGAATTGATGACGGAACCTGATAACGATTACTTTTCTTTTTCTCCAGAAATCGTACACCTGATGACAATTCGGGAAACAAGAACAACGAACGAAGTTTTCGTTTGCTAAGCATATAACAGCGGCAAAGAAGGACAAAAATGACATACCAGGAATTGCTGGAACAATTGAGTGGTCTTTCAAAGGAACAGCTTCAACAAGATGTAACGATTGTAGCTCTTGGTTTGGCTGAAGCTCTTCCTATTTTGGATTGTGTTACGACGTGGCATGTTGAAGAAAAGGATATTGAGCCTTTGGGAATTAATATTGCTGAAAACATTTTGGATAAAGATAGCGTATATTTGACAATTGACATCTAAAAGGTCTAATATGGCGAGCTTCATCTTTCTGACGACAAAGCCTTTGCGCATTGAGGATGGGGATGAGGAGAAGATGTACACGGTCAAGCGGCTTGGAGAGGCAAAGAAATCCGAGCTAGGGATGCATGATTCCGTATACTTCAAGTTTGAAATGGACAACATGAAGTTCCAGGATTTGGGAACAGTTCGGACGTACCTGATGATGAAGTGCGGCCGAAGGGTTGTGAAAACGGAAGAAGAATGAACAAAAACGAATTGATTGCGCTGCTGGATAAGGTTCCTGATGACGCTGAGATTTACGTTTGTGTGAACGGGGAAGATTGTTACCCCGCCAAGGTAAACGGATTTTACGAAGCTGCGGTTGATATAACCGTTATTTATTTCCATCCTAAGTCTGGCACCGGCAACCATTTGAATTTTCCCAAGGAACGATTGGGAAGAGTGGTGAAGGTTCTATAGTAAGTTTTTTCAGGAGAACATGACCATGGAAAACAACTTCAAAAGCAAGTTCAATTTCGACTTCCCTTTCCAGGCAGAGCTTAAAGTTGTAAAGGCCCGAAGGTTTATGAAGATTGCTTGGAACCCTGACAATACGGTTCCTTTCAATGTCTATGCAACTTATCCTTCAGCGGTCAATATTATTCAGTGCCTTTGCCCTCGATGCAAGAACGAAACTGGCATCACAAAGTTTGGTCAGGAAAAAGCCTGCAAGCATTGTGGGCTCTCGATCGGTCTGGGCTATGATCACAACATGGAGAGTTTTGTTTTCACCACCGAGGAGTGTAACGAAAGAGAAATGGAGAGGCGCGAAAAGGCAAAGCTTCGAGATCAACGCAAGGCGATGATTGTTAATGAAACCAAGGCGGCAATTATTCAATTGGCGAAGCAAGTTGAGCAACGGCAGGAGTTTTTGAGGGTAAGCTGAATGAATGAAGAGGAGCTTCGTAATCTTCTAGCTGACATCTTCGGGCATTTGCCGCCGGTTACAGACAAAACCATGGCGGTTCGGATGGATAAGGTCGGCGATCAGAAGTTTCATTGGGAAAATGGCGTTGATGTTCGGGTGAGCATCAAGCAGCTTCGGATGATTCAGGAATTGATTTCGTCCAAATAGGAGACAGACATGAGCGTACTCAACAGACTTCGATACGACGTTCGGCGGGAAATGAACAATCTTTCCAAGCGCATTGTTGCCGCTGTGAAGCTGGTTGTTCTTGGTCCTGAGCCTGTGGTTAATACTCAGCTTGGAAAGCTGGACAAGATTGATAGGGGTTGTTGTCCTATTTGTTCGGCGAAAGCGCAATCGTTTCTCAAGAAGGAACAACATACTTGTGGGGATTGGAATGAGTATGTTCAGTACCGTTGCGGCGCTGAGCTTCATTACAGTCCCAATTACGGCAGGGTTGAGTTTGAACGTTCCTGTCCAGAATTCAAAACGATTCTTGACAAGACCATCAATCATTTTGGTGGGCAAGAGAAGTTGTTCAAGACGATTGGATACAAGCCTTCAAGCCTTGTGACCCGTTACGTACGGTCGTATTATATTTGATTGAAAATCATTTTTGACATTTTGCGAAGGCGAAAATATAATGCCAAGAACATTTCAGAAAATGAACAAGGTTCTTGCAGATAGAATCATTGCCAGATTGCGCGCAAAAGAAATACAAAAACAACGAGAAGAATCATTTACATGTCTTGCGTTGGTTCTTCAGGTTAATGGTTTCCCTGGTGCCGTAGATTATGTTGATATAGACAAAAGAGGCAAGAATCGAATTCTTCCTTCCGCTGTATGTTTTGCCCAAAATAGTGAACAAGGACTTGAAACGCTAAAGAAAATGCGGGAGTTGGCTTGGGACAATATGGGCGGATACCATTTCCGCATCGCTAAAGTAAAGGTTGTTGTTCAAGAACAAGAGTCTTTGAAAGAAATGTACGAGGCTGTGGATGCTTTGAATAAACGACGCAGAGCCGAAAAGGATTGAGGAAAAAATCAATGAACACACATCCTCCATGGTGGCCCAGTCAATTACAAGGGGAGCCATGGGATTGCATTACGCTCAACTCCATTGAAATGGTAGGCGGGCCTAATGATGCTGACCGGTTTGCGTCTGAAATTGCGGAAGAAAACACCAGTGACCATGAAGTATGGGAGTTGATTCCATCAAGCGACGAGCTTTATAAACCGGCAATTGCTGAGATGCGTAGACGTTTTGCGTCTGATAACGGTGGTTGCAAAATAGACGACGATGGACGTATACAATTCAGCGACGGCGTAGTAGCATGGTTACGTTTGTTGCGGTTTAGAAAGGTTTACAAATGAACGTACGAGAAGCCATCGAACTCTTGAGCAAGCAAAGCCCTGAAGCTATTCTCGTGGCATATAACGAGGATGATTCAAGGTTTGTTGAGTGCAATAATATTTTTACCGTAGGCTCAGATAGAGATGTTCTTTTGAAAAACCCCAACACATCTGGGTCTACAACTTGCGTATGTTTTGATACAATTTATCCTTATTGATTTCGGCAGGTACGAATGTTTACACCACATGAAGAGGAATAAATGCCAGACGATTACAAAGAGGAACTAAACAAACACAAGGAAGCTCGTCAAGCTCCCGCTGAAAATGAGGAACCCAAACGTCTTGGTAAGAAAGACACCAAGAGATGGTGTAAGGGAAAGGTTGGGCGGGAGCATGAAACTGTTTGCATGACATATGGTGAGATGAAAGGAGAAAGCAATTACTTTGGTTTCTTTTCAAACTGGTACTATTTGGTCTGTAAGAAGTGTGGAAAGGAACTTGAGTCCTGGAGTCCTAGAAGCAAGAAACGAAAAGCAAAGCCTGATTGGGTGAAGTGATTTTCAAAGGAGAAGCCATGAACGAAAGAGGATTAGATGATAGAGTATCCCACTCTTTTTGCATTATCTAAGTTTGCTGATGAACCCCCTGTTCGATGCTTGAGGTTGTCCTTTTCTAATAACGATTGGACTTGCAGAGTGTATAGTGCCAAGGGTTCTATAGTGCCTAGAATCCCTATGGATTCAGATAAAAAATTCAACATATATATTAACCGATTTATCCATGGTGGCAAACACAATATATTTGATTCTACACCGGCATATGTTGCGGCTAAACCTATGCTTCAGTTTTTGTTTGATTCCACATATCCTGACTCCGAAGTCAGAAAGATAGCCGCTCATCTTATTGTTTCAAAGTGCGTTCTTTATCGTGTATTGATTACAATATTTCCTGAAATCTTTGAAAAGGCAGCGGCGCTATGAGTTATCGAGGAGAACTAGAGAATAAGTATACGGTTATTTGTCGGCGATGCGGTAGAAAAAGTATTGACGCGAACAGACATCCCGCTCAAAAGTATGCAAAGGATTGTCCTTACGGCTGTATGAAGCCTGAGGTTTGCCCCAAATGTTTGAAGCGCAATACGCACCAGCATGACCCGAAGAATCCGACGTTGCATGAGTGTTATGATTGTGGAAAAGAGTATAGCGTCAAGCAGTAAGTTGTTTTCTAATTATTAAAATGTTAGTTACAAAAGGAAAACATCATGAACTCCAATAAGACCATCATTCTCACGACGGCTTTTGCTATTCTTCCCTTGGTTGCGGCAATTGCGCTGGTGATTACGAATGGAAGTGTTGTTTCTGAACGGTTGACTACGGTAGCTCAGAGCATCAATCGTCCCGAAGCAGTTCTTCCTGAGCCTATTGTTTTCGCCGAGGCTCCTGTTTTCTATCTTCCTGAGATGGTAATTGTTGGACAGGCGCCGCAGCAGAAGAAGGTTGAGCCTCAGCTGGTTGTCACTTCTGTGTATGCCTGCGGTGATTTTCGTAAGGAAAAGCTTGTGCCTGGGATGGTAAAGGAATGTGAATGGGTTGACCTCACCTTCCTTGAGCCTATGGAAGGAACGGTTGTTTCTTCAAGAAAGTAATATGCTAAGTCCTAGCGAGATTATAAATCAATTGATTGGGTCAACGGAAGGGCAAGTCGCAAACATTCTTCAAGGAGCAGGTTATTTTTGTATGGTGGTTAATCGAGACGGAATGTTTTATCCTACAGTAAATGATTTCAACATCAGTAGGATAAAAATTCACGTAGTAAATGGCGTTGTAACTAAAGCAAAGATTGGTTAAAACAAACTCCAACATTCAGTTATCCATAATGGCGGACTACCCTTTTTTGGATGATATATTTAGTGGCAGAAACCACCTAAGAAATGCGCAGTGGGAAATAGAGGCTTATCCAGACGTAGCAAAAGGCTTAGACCATAGCCTAAACAAAGCAACCGCTGTTATTATTTACATCAGGCTAAACTATAACAGAAGCGACTATGTAAACGTCTTGTTTTGTCCCTCGCAATTCCGGTCTAAAGCCAAAGAAATAGTTTTTATATTGGAGAAGCAGGTTTCCAATAAAGCTTATCTCGCACTGTCTGTATGCGATTTCTATCGAGTATTAAGAGTAACATTTCCTGAGAAATTCAAAGACTTTAACAAAGAGGAAAAATAATTATGGCGGACTACCCATTTTTAAACGATATATTTGGTGGTGGAGTCCATATCAGAAATGCGCAGTGGGAAATAGAGATTGGCGTAAACCCATACGGTTGCAGTAATCTAAACAAAGCAACAACCATTATTGCTTATATCAGACAAAACCACAAAGATAAGCACGAAAGAAACAATTATGTAAACATCTTGTTTTGTCCTGAGCGATTTCGTGATTGTGCTAAGGAACTAGCTTTTATATTAGACAAGCAGGTGCCAAACAATCCATTTCTCGCATTGTCTGTGTGCGATTTCTACCGAGTATTAAGAGTAACATTTCCTGAGAAATTCAAAGACTTTGACAAAGAGGAAAATAATCATGGCTAACTGCAATACCTGTAACGACACTGGTTTCATCAAGGTTGACAATGGTTCTCACGTAAAATGCACCTGCATTATTGCTCGGCTTCAAACGGTCGAGTATCGTCAAAACATTATGCTTCGAGCCTGCGGTGTGTTGCTTAAGAACTTTGGCGCTTTTGTTCCGAAGAATCAGGCGTTTGATGATTTGGTAAAGGAAATCAACAAATAGACATGGGGTATTATCCATCACTTAGCGAACTTTTCAAACAGAATCAGGCTTTCAAACATAACAATAACTGGAAAGTAACTGTATTTTCTCACAGAGAAAACCCACATAAATTATTTCAGCTAGCAACAGACGCCACTGAAAAGTTTGATATATTTATTGAACAACGTCAGTCTTCTTCGAGACTTTATACGAATGTCATTGACAATGTGCCGCCAGTATTAAAGTTTCTTCTTGACCCAAATAACGCCACGATAGATTCTTTACATTTTGCTGTAAACAAATGTATGCTCTATCGAGTTCTAAAGGTTTGTTTCCCCGATGACGTTATAGAAAGAGAAGAAGATGGGTGATTATCCTCTATTGAGTTCGTTGTTTGTAGGAACAGGTTGTATTTCCAACGAACTATGGCAAGTTCAAGCAATGAACAAGAGTGTGGCGGCCGATTTTCCATCTGATAAGGAAACGATTTTTGCAATATGTATTCGAAGAATGACTAGTGTTGATGGACATCGAGCGTTTTACAATATCAAACGTTGCAAGAAAGCTTATATAGAAGTTCTAGAATCTAAGGTATTAGATTTCTTTTTCGAAACTATAGAAAAAGATAAGGAGAAGAGTCGCCCTTTAAGTTCGTATTACTTTATTGACAAATGTATGCTGTATAAAGTTTTGAATACCTTATTTCCAGAGCGCGTTTGTATAGAACCATAGGAAAAACATGGGTGATTATCCCTTATTGAAAGTGTTGTTTAATGAAAGAACTTATATTGGAAATGATTTCTGGCAAATTCAAGTAATGAATAGAAATTTGAGCGCAGATTTTCCGGCTGATGAAGAAAAGGAATTTGTAGTATATATTAGAAGGCGAGTTTTTATTGATGGACATTTTGAAACCCACAATATTAAACGTAACGACAAAGCTTATGAAGAAGCTCAAAAGGAAAAAGCATTGGAGTTTCTTTTTGGCCTTGACTTGATGAAAACCTTTTCGTCATTTATCGTTGTTGACAAATGTATGTTGTACAAAATCTTGAACGCCGTATTCCCGGATATTGTTTACGTAAAGGATTAGTGCAATGAGCAGACATGTTTATAAAGCAAAAGACTTCAAAATCGGAAAGTTTGCTTATGATTTTGAGCATGTGCCTGACATCAAGACCGACAAAGTAATATCTATTACGCCCGGCATTTATCTAAACAAAAAGGTGATTCACGTCAATGGCGCTGTTACCTTTTTGAAATTTGTGCTTAGTTTTGATTTAGCAGTTGGACCGGGTTACAAGGAATAGTCCGTCATGAAACCTAGTTCATTGGTTTATGGGGTGGGATTTATGGTTGGAGCCATTGGACTTACTATTACCTACGTTGGAGCATACTGTTTGACTACAGGAATTATGATAACATACAAGGCACTAAAGCCATGAACGTTGAAAGATGTTCTTCTCAATCATTGACCGACCGAGCGCGCTTCTGTTGTTTGTTTTTTATAATGGCTCGGTGGGGAAATAATCCTATTGGTAAAACTCCGCTACGAGTTACTGTAATCTCTTCTGATCAGCAATTTGAATCAAGATATCTTTATACGGATTTGTATTCGCAAGCTCTTGAATGCCATCCTCTTTTTTCTTGTTATCCTCCTATGAATTGGATTGCCCAGGAAAGGAATGAACATGAACGCTTTCAATAGTTTTTTCAATTGGTTGGTTTGTTTGTTTTTCCCCCGGAGTATTTGGGGAGACTTGTTGACGCCGAAGGTGAACGTAGAGCCTGTGTTGGAGCCGGTAAAGATCAACAAGCTAAGGTGTCGTTCTGAATACATGAACAGTCGCTCGACCCATAGGCTGTTTCGTGATAACTATAGCGCCAAGATGAAGTATTATCACTGAGGAATACCATGAAACTTCCCTTTGGATTTCAACTCAATAAAACCGTTTTCAATAATTCACGATATCTTGATGTTGTTTTGCGCCAAGGCACCAAAGCATTTGCTTTTTTCTCTGTGGGGAGGGAGCCGAAGATGAAGGTTCATTCGGCTTTGATTGATATTACCGTTGGTTCTTTTACATTGTACTTGGAAGTTCCAAGAAAGACATATCGTTGCGATTATAAATTGCCAATCAAACCCTTGAAGTAATTTAGGAACAATGAAAGAGTTTTGTTTTTGCGGCAAAATAGCCCACTGGAGATATCTTCCGGCAGATAGCGAGATGTGCGAAGAGGTTCGTTGTGAAGACCATGTTCCTCGGGGTTGTTCTTGTAACATAATTGACCCTGATGACCCCAACAGCGAAGAAGAAACTGACCAGAACGGTCGTCTTCTGCCGTGTTGTGAGTGGGATTACAACGAATATGGAATTGATGAATACGATGATTATCTGACAGAAGAAAGAATTTTTGAATTGGAAGAAGCGGAAGCGGCTTTCCAAAAGCCGCAAAAGAGTGGTAAATGAATACATACAAACCTCCTGTCGTAAAGGCTGTTTTCCTTGCCAATAAGGACAGCCAACCTACAGTTGTTCAAATTCCATGGGAAGGCTGTAATGTTTCTAGGTTTATTCCTGACCGGGTAACAGTGTATCGTAAAAGACATTTTGGAAAAAATCTGTTTTTGTTTGTTAATTTTTCAGACAATCCATGTGAGACATACGCCCATCTGGAAAGACCCAAGGAAACAACAAATCTGTTTGGTTTGAACGGTCCTATTTTGTTTGTTAAACATGTTCCTCCATATGGAGATGTTGGATCTTTTGTTTGCGATGAGATTGCAGAGATTTTCGATGTTATTGAACGGCAACAAATCAGACTTGCTATTAGAAAGGATAAGAAGAAGAGTGAAACTGTGGCTGGATGATCAGATTGATGACCCGAACACTCCTATGAGGCATCCTCCTGCTGGGTGGTTTGGTGTAAAGACCCCCAAGCAGGCTATCAAGCTCCTCAAGGCTGGAGGAGTTTCGGAGATTGAGCTTGACCATGACCTTGGGAATAATGTTTTGGGGGACGGAGCGACGGTCCTGAAGTATATTCAGAAGAGGGTTGTTTGGGACAAGAGTTTTATTCCGCCCAAGATGTTTGTTCATTCCGCAAATCCTGGTGAGGCGGACATGATGAGAAAGATGATTAAAAGTATCGAGAGAATTATTGCTGAAAGGTGTTGAGAGATGAGCGTTTATCGAGACAAGGCGGAGAACAATGGTTTTCCTGATGCCCCTAAACCTCCTCCGCCGCAACCTCAGCCTGACCCACTTGCTAATCTGAGATGGCAACTAGCAACACTTGCACTTAGTCTTAAACCTTATTCTCATTTTTCGTATGATGAAGCCTTTGACGTAGCTATTTCTATTACAGACCCCCGATGCTGCGTTCTATATAAGTTCGACCATTTGCGCGATAAAATGTTTGAGCGCCTAGATGAAATTATGGAACAAGAAGAAACTCGAAAGCTTGCCAATGCTCCTGAGCCACGAAATATAGCTTACAGTAAATATAGAAAGGGATTGAGATTCAAGTGGTAGAAGTCGAGGACATTAACGATTGTATAAATTGCCACACCAAACGTGAAATTGTTTTATGGCACGAGACAATTAGAAAGTATTTCTTTCGATGTCTAATGTGTGGAAAGATTGGTCGTCGCGGCAAAACGATTGAAGAAGCTGTGGAGTGTTGGAATAAGGAAAATAGAGGTTGAGCAGATAGCTTAAAGGAAGAGCGTCAACAAGGTTGATGGTTGTAGGTTCAAATCCTGCTCTGCTCACTAGCATAGTTGTTGCTCGTCATAATAGTTTGGCGCACAGCAATTGTGTGAATGCCCGTCCCCAGCGGATTAAATCTGGGTTTGGAAGGAAGAAAAGAAACATGACTACTTCTCCTGCGTCTTCTCCTGCATCCTCGATCTCTACTGAAGTTTTTGCCTCTATTTTTGCTGCGGCTGCCGCTGTTCCTGTTGCTACGACTGTTGCTGCGTCTCCTGTTGTCAAGCCTTTGCGAGTTCGTTCTTCTGGAAAGAAGGGTCAGAAGAAGGGACAGCAGCAGGCTCCTCAGCAGACCGCTCCTGTTGCGCCTTCTATCCCTGGGATTACGGCGCCGCAGGCTCAGTCGTGTTTGGTTGAGGCAATTGCCACCGTCGTGAAGGCTACATATCCTACCTTGTCGCCTGAAAAGCATCAGGAAGCGGTCGGCGCTGTATGCCACCTTCTGAGTGTATGTAAGCTGGACCCTGTTCCTGCATACATTAACTCTTATGCTCCTGTGGCTGATTTTGTCAAGGGGAAGTTGGTTTCGGTAACGCAGGCTGCTACACCTGTGGTACAGCAGCAGGTTTCATCTCAGGTTGTTGTTGCTCCGGTGTTGGGGTACTATCACCAGTTCAATAGCAACGGAGAAAATACGAAGTATCTTCCTGCTCAGTATCACATTCTTGCTTCAAATGAAACCCCGGTGAAGTCGGCGTCTGTGGTTATCGTTGTTGAGCATTGGGCGGCGACTGACAAGTATCCTTCGCCCTCGATCAAGGTAAAGGCTCTTCCGGTTGTTGTCAGGCAGCTTCCTGATAACCGTATTGGTGGCTTGATGATGTCTGGACAGTATAAAACGCTGCATGAAGTTTCGATCAAGTCCATTGATGATGGACCGAAGGCTGTGGCAGCGATGAAGGTTCTGCTGGAGATTTCCGGCAAGTGGGCGCAGTAAACCTATAAACCAGCATAAAGATATATAATAGGAGGTAATGTTGCCATACCCTAATTGGTTTCATTAGTTTCTCTAACAAGGAGATGCTAATGGAATACGTGAGCAACAAAACATCGGGTCGTAGTTTGAGTCATAGTTATCTTAGGTACTTGACGCGCAAGCAGAAGACAGACTTGAAGCGTCAATGTAATAAGAGACGAAGGCTTCTAGCTAAGAAGGCCCTCCGGGCTGGAAAAGAAATCAAGCCCTATCGCATGTCGGCTGAATACTGGGACTGAGAGGAAGATGCCATATCCTAACTGGTTCCTTTAGTTACCATAAGGAGGTAGCTAATGGAACGAATCAGTGTGAAGTATCAACCCATCCGTCACGATAAGCTTGACAAACGGATGACCCGTGGTCTTCCATGCAAGAGCGATAACCTGCGCGAAGCCAACAGAAGGTTCCGTAGGGAAATGAAACGAATGCTAAAGGACTACGAAGATGATGCTGATGACCTTACTTGGGTATCAGCGGACTGGATGTACTAACTGACTCGTTCGTGGTAGTTGAGTCCTTGATTGTGCTCCGAAGACAAACGAACATCCTCGGAGCAAAGGGGAAATATGAATGACGAAGTAAAATCCAAGCGTGCTCAGGAATGGGAAAACTTCAGCGTGAAGATGACTCCGGTTATCTCTGGCATCCTTGACGAAGAAGATCCAATATGCCTCAGAGCGTATAAGGGTGAGTACTCGTCAGAGGCTAGAAGGATTGTTGATCAGCTGCTTGTGATGGATAAACCGAAAGACGTTGCAATTATACGGAACGTGGTTTATTCCATCTTCACGCTTTCTTTCTGCGTGGCCTGGGAGGGTGGAACGGGCAGGCTTGTTCTACCCATTACAGAGGAACAGGTAGAAAGAGAGTTGGGGCCGAAAGAGAACTGGACCAAGATAGCGGAAAGGATTGTAAAAGCAGTCTCTCAGGTATAATCCTAAAGCCAGCCTGATAAGGTGGATAGCATAAAGCCAATGCGTTCCCATTCGGGAAAGATTGGGGTGCAAGACCCCATCCATCTACTAGGAAAGGAAAACAACAATGACTGAAATGAAATTGCGACTAACGCCAGAAGAAATTGAATCCGGCGCTAAGACCGAAGTGTTCTGCAATAAGTGTGGGATGTCTTGCCGTGGACACATTGGTAATCTCAACGGTCTCATTGAACAGAAGGTATGTTTCAATGGGCTTGTGGATGCCAAGGTGTGTGGCGGGTATGATTCTACACATTTGAAGGACGGAGATATCGTTCAGTTCTCTTTGTGTGAAAGATGCTTGGTTGAATTGATTTCGACCTTTCAATTGAGTTCACACTTTGGTAACTATCTTTTCCCGGAACCTTATACCAAGCATTGGGATGAGATTTCAGAGGAAAGGAAGTGGAGTGCGCTTGGAGAATTGGATGACGAGGAGATTGTAGAGTTTTTTAGAACTTGTGAGCGCAAGTATCTTGAAGACAGACATACAGTGTTGAGTGCTCTTGACCTCGACGAGCACAGCGAAAGAAGTTTGGAAGTGCTTGGTTTGTTGAAAAAGTATCTGGCTGTAAAAGCGTAAGGTAAAAGATAACAAGAAAGAACGTCATGTCAAAAGAACTCGATAAAGACTATAAGGTTCCGGAAGGATTCGAGCCTCATTTGATTTACCCTGATGGAGTTAATGGTATCCCCTGTGTGGGATTTGCTATTTTGAAGCAAGCAGATGAAACCCAATTGTTGTTCAACATCGAGGAAAAGGTTCCCGCTTTGCCTTTGTTGGAAAGCGGAAAATTTTGGTATATGGGCTGGGATATCCCAACACCTTATGCTATTGACGCCAACAAACAATGTTGGATGGGTGGAGGTCATGGGGAAGCGCTTGTTCCTGTGACAGCCGAACGTATTATTGAGGAGTCCGGGGCTGACACTGATAACGACAGGCTTTGTAAACTTCTTGGGGTAGAGCCTCCCATGGCCGAATGGCAAAAGAAAGCTTTGGCGGCGGGGTGGACTCCTCCTGAAAAAAGAACAAATGAAATGAGTGCAACAACTACAACAGAAGGAAAGATTCAATTTGTTCGACGGTCGATTACAACCAAGCGAGATATGGCTCCTTCATTTAGGCGGGAAGCGGAAGAAGCAATGAAAAAGAAAAGTGCTACTGCCGCCGCCATGGCTGTTGCTGCATTGTTTTCCGCAGCAAAATTGGAAGCTGAAGCGGACGGACAAGAGAATGCATTGAAGGTGTTGTTTGGATGAGCTTTAGTGGTTGAGAACAAGGAACTATAAATCATGAGTCAATCCAACACAAAAGCGCTTGACGATGTTATGCTCGACTGGTTGGAGGAAACGATCAATTGGGCAAAGCAGAACCGAAGGGATATTAATCCTGAAGACATTAGGGCTCTCGTAGAAAATGAAAGGATGGGGCAGGCTATTTCGCTGTTGATGGCAATGGCATTTCATGCTGGGGTTGCACACCAGAAGACCGAGCAATAGCAAGGTCATCTTTAGCTTTGGTGGCGAAGAAGTAACTTTCAAAAGGAAAAGCAAGATGAAATCTATTGTTTTGGCGTTGATGTGTTTGGTGTTGGTTGGATGTTGTTGTGAAAATAACACGCAGCGTCGAGGCATTTTTGAAGACACATGGATTGGATTTTATTATCCTAACAGTAATAATTTAACAGTGCATGAGCAAAGTGGATTACTCAACAGTAAGGAAGATTGTTTGCGCTGGGTTAACAATAAGAAGTATGAAATGAATCGCAGTGGTTTTCGAATGGATGATTATGAGTGTGGAAAGAATTGTAGGCAACGATCAAATTATGGTGGTTTGTATATTTGCGAAACAACAGAGAGGTAGTTGACAAAATGAGAACGAGTATGGTTTTGGTAATTTTTGTTAGTTTTCTATTGAACGCTTGTGCTGAAACTCAATTTAGCTCAAGTACAAATAGTTCAGAGCAGTTGAGGGAGGCGCTGGACAAGGAAAAGAGAATTCGTTTGCGGTGTGAGTCAGATCATAAACAGGCCAATACCACCATTGATGAGTTACAAAGCAAGGTAATTGAGGCACGCAAGATTGCTGTAAAGATTATCAAAGAAAATGAAAATAGAAAGGAAGCTGCCCCAACCAGAAATCCCAATTCAATACTAACTATGTATTTCAATGTATCAGTAACGGTTAATAGCCAGTCAATTCTATACAATAATAATTGGGATAATAACGAACAGATTATGTTGCCCAGCATTTTTAGTGGGTGGGGATGCTTCCGAGGACAACGTTATTTATCGAATGATGGCAAGTATAATTATGTTAACGTAGTATGTTCAAATGATTCATTGAAAACTGCCGTTGCGACAACCGCAACATGTAGACTAGGAAACGTAGGTTACGATAGTGGATATATGGTGTTGAAGTCTAAGGTTGGCTCAGATTTTGTAAATGCAGAGATTCTAGTTGAGTGTCAAAACAAATAAATTCATAATCTATAAAGGGCGGCAAATGACCTTCAACCTCTCTTCCCCTTGGCGAATAGAGATTCGTCCAGCCAGGATGATCGTTAAAGACAAAGACCTTTATGAGCATCTAAGTTCCTTGACGATAGGTGTTGGCTCACATATGAAACATCTATTGAAAAAGGCTGAGGGCTTTGGAAACAAATGTCGCTGGGTGGTCTTTTTGTTTTATCTGAACAATAGAATTGTTGCTTGGGCAATGTTGCTTGGGAATTTTATTTCTATTTTTGTGGAAGAACAACATCGAAGAAAGGGAATTGGCAGTAAGATTATTGAAGAGGCTTGGATTTATTCTAATATGAATTGTCCAATCAGACCAAGACCACTAATTGCAAGTACTTGGAACGAATCGTCTAATTCGTTTTTTGAGTATAACAAACAATTGTGCGGCAAGATGTAATAATTACCTAACGAGCAATGGAGCTTGCGACACAATGGAAAACAATACCTCTTCTGCTGCTGACACTGTTTACCCGAGAGTTTACAAATACGCAAAGGAAGGCATCGAGCTAATCGTTATTAAAACACCAAAGGAAATGAAGCATTTTCCTCAAGTTGCGCTCTACTCTTGCTGCGAAAGACATTTGCGTTTTGAAGCAGAAGGAGCGGGTTTTGGTTATGGGTTTAGTCTTTTTACCCAGAAGGAAACTAAACTTGCAAGAGCGGCTCTAGTTGTTTCTCTGATCGCATACGATTTGAAGGAAAGCATTAAGCGTACGCTTGGGGTGAAGGACGAATAACGAATGTGTACGATCGAACGAGTAAGAGAATTTCTTAAGCATTATGACGAGGGGATAATTACCGCGAGCGAATTTGAAAGTTGGATTTTTCGAGAGTTTGTAAATTATCTATATGAACATCGTGGAGTTTGGAGTTTTGGTTCTGTTTGTGGAACCAATGAAGGTAAGCCCCCGAAGGTAAAACACTTCAGATTTTCCGTGACGCCCTATGAAATCAAAGTTGAAGAAGAGACGGTTTTGATTGGGTGGAAAAGGAATAACGGATAAGCCAATGAAAGTCAAGATCTTTACGCTGCCCATACATGTTGCCATTAGCCAACCAGGAAAGTTTGAGGATGAAGTAAATTCTTTTCTTGAAAGGGTAGTCAGTCCACAAGTTAGTACAGCAAGCATTGACGGCACTGTGATTTTGGTTGTTTCTTACGAACAAGAAAAAGGATATCGAACATGAGACCAGGTGAACAGTATCGTCACGCTCACGCAAAAGTGGTTAAGTATATTGACCTTGCTGACAAGACAATGTTTAGTGTTTGTTCTGATTTTGCAAATGTTCCGCCAGTTGGAGCGCATGTCGTGCTTAGATTGTTGGATGGTAGTAAATTGGCAGGGCAGGTTACAGAAGTTACTTTTGATTTTGAAGAATCAATTGAAAACGGGCGCGGAACTCATAGTGTTGACCCGGTTGTCTTGGTGAGGTTGGATTCTATTGAGGTCCATTATCCATGAACAAGGAGACTAGTTATGGGACTATCTGACGGCGAACGCTACATGGGTGTGATTTGTGCGATTCATCGTATGTCGCAAATTCGTTTCAAGGAATCTTATAACTATAGGCTGCGCAAGATTAATAAGCTGCTAAAGGAATTGTGGCCTACGTTTCAAGGCAACACTTCCAATAACGCTCATTGGATTATTGGTAGCGATACGGATGCTGATCATTTCTCTGAGGTTAGCTTTCTTGGTAGCGCTTTCAAAATTGCGCTTGGTAAGATGCTAACCAAGGATAATGGTGTACCATTTCCTTTTTCTCCTTTGAATTCAGATGCAACAGATGAAGAAAAGGAAAAGCAGAAGAAACGTATTGATCGATATAAGTTTTTCCAAGATTATAGGCCGTCCGTTGTAAGTTTGTTGGAGAAAGAAAATTACGATTATGCAAACGCATATAGGCTTTTGCAAGACATCGAAACTTATTTCTATAATGCCAACAGATATCAGGACAAATTTGCTAAGAAGCTTAAGTCTGTCAATAGATTGATGGCAAAAATTCGAGGAGCCCTTTGGGATGAAGTATCAGAGAATCCCATTTATTTGAGGGCTTGGATGGTTTCTCGGATTCTCGATAAGATCATCTTGGATTTTGACGATGATGATATTGTGGCTAAATGGTTTAGAAAGCACTATTTACACCATCATACAACCACAAGGGAAGTAGTAGACACTTTCATTTATGAAACGTTCAAGAAGATTCAAGCTCGGCCCAACGTTCCTATCCCAGCCCATCGTCGGGTGGTGATGATGCTTCGTTTCCTGGGCAAGCAGTTTCATTATGAGCATCAACACCGAGAATTGCTTAAGATGATTGACGTTTGGAATGAGCAGAATCCCAACGATCAAGTTCAAAAAGCAATTGTTGCCCAGCTTTGTAAGGTGGCGGCGCAAAACAAAAAGGAAGAAGAAACAAAGAGCAGGCAAAACTATTACATGTATTGCAATCTAACAGAACAAGAAATCACTATGTCATCCAAAGCTGAAGAGGATGATAAGGACGATGAATAGTCATGCCTAAGTTTTACGTAGAAATGGCTCAGCTAGTTCGTCAGGTGAAAATTATTGTTGTGGAAGCTCCCAGCATAGATGACCTCGACGAAGATGTTCTTTCAACTGTGTATGAAAAATATGAGGATGACGGCAGAAATTGGAAAATGGATGACAGTTGGGGTTCCGAAGAAGGTTCTCACTCCGTTGTTGGAGCAGTAGAAAACGATCCTTCTGTTGATACAATTGTTGATATTGTTGTTGATGAAAATTACAATGTAACGCAGGGCAAAAAATAAAATGAGTTACAAAATCAAAGTTTTTGTTGACGGCAAAGAAGTGCCGGTTTTGAATGATGTAAAGATTGTGGTGGAAAATTACATTGCTCCTGACGAGGAGTTAGGAGAAGGAGAACTGCACTTCACTTATACTCACGAAGGGCGGGTTACAGACTACGTTCAGGATGGTGAAGTTCTCGATACAGTTAGCATTATGTATGATGAAATTGATATAGGGAGAAGCTGAAAACACTATGAATCGACTGTTTGTGCGTTTTGCTGGCGATAACGACTTCTATAGAACGGTAAGGGCGTTCGTGGAAGCCATCGCGCCCAGGGTTTTGTTGGGTGAATGGGTTGTTACAAAGGATGATGTCGCACGATTGTTCAACGAGACATCATACGCGCTTTACTTGTTGCATCAGAGCCACAAGCACCAAGTAGAAAATGCAGAATCAATAAAAAATTATCTACAGATAGAGCCAAAAGACGTTTACTTCGATGAGGAGATTGACAACTTCACCAACTTTAATAGTGATGGCTGTCTGGCGACGTTGGAGCATGACCATATAGGCTATTACATAATGTAATGAAATCATAAGTGAAGGAAGGAAACAATATGGATCTAAATAAACGGCTTCAACTTCACAAGATGAATGATACTTGTTGTTATATTCATTTGCCGCCGAAGTACAGTATGAATGTTTGGCGCGCACATGGCGAGCCATTTGGAAGCGATTTTAATCAAGCAGATCTTTTCACAATTAGATTTTGGTATTTCGTTGATGATAAAGAGCGATTTTTTAGGAAGGATTTTGATCTCCTTACGCCTCTTGAAGTTTTTAAAGACATTGGACTTTCCATTCGTGGAATGCTTGAGGCAGATCTATGGTTCAAAAATGTTCCAAGGGAAGATTTGATTCGACTGATTGAAACAATTGAAGGAAAAGACAGTGCAAAGCCGCTGACAGTTTCCTTGGACAGCAGCAATTGTCCAGACTGTCATGGAACAGGATTTGTAAAAACAGAGATGTACACAAGAGAGTGTGCAAAGACAGGGTACCATTAAATGAGCCAGAACTTCCCAACCGATAAAGATAATATTATCAATGACTTGGAAGATGAATATGACTTGGACTTGACGGATCAAGAATATGATTCTCTTCGCAAGCTAACGAAATCTGAATTGTATTTGATTACACTTCTTATGTCGCGCGCAGTAAGAAAAGCAAAGGAAAAGATGACAAATGAATCTTAACCCAATGCCTCCAGATATTCCTGTTCAACTCATGAATTTTTCTGCTGTTTGGGTGCCTATCTCTGAACGAAAGATTCCCGTTTCAGAAGAACCCGGACCAGCTTTTTATGTTATTTTTACGTTGCTTTGCGCAGCGTTTGTATTTTCTCTTTCTATGTACGTTTATCATTCCATTAAACTGTACCGACTTAGAAAAGAAATAAAAAAGAGCGAGCAAAGAATTGCAGAATTGAATGCAGTAGCTTTCGCCGCGCGAGCAAAATATCAAGAGATTCAAGAAATCAGAGAACAAATCAAGGCTGGAAATACAGCGCTTGGGCAAGTGGCAATTGAAGCGATGGATAAAAACATGGAAACAGATGAATTTCTTGCATATGTTCGGGACAAGAAATGGCCTTCGCAGTAAGTGTCAGAAAAGGCTTTCAAAGGAGTCTATAGGGAAACAAGCAACCTTGTTGCTCAACTACAATGTAGACAAATGAAGGCGAAGGTGTTCATGGAATGCAATCTCAGGCCCGGAACGATTACGTTTGTAAAGAAGCGTTGCCCGGAGATTGTTGCGGAAAGAATTTTCTCGAAGGCAAAAGAAGCGGAAGTCAAGGACCACGATGCTTACGCGCTGACTTGTCTTCGCAACTGGGAGGTTAGTAATCGCAGACGAGCTATTGTAGAAGAGAAGAAGAAGCAGGAGCGAGAGCTTGAACGTGCAGCAGAAGAAGAGATGAAGGTTTGGGATGAGGATTCTAGAAGAGTTGCTCTTTGGGCATTGAATCAAAAGAATACGATTAACTGTATTACACTAGTCCTTTGGATTGAAAGCGGATTGAGCGGCAACGAATTCGCCAATTCCGTAGGAATCAGTCGGGACAATTTGTATCAAAGGAAATTGCGTGCGAGGCTGGAGATTCTAAGCAGCTTGGATTTTGAAACAGCTGCTTGGTTGTACCAGTACGGCGGGCAAAGGCAATCGTATCAAAAAGCAGAAACAAAACGTCGAAAGATAATTCGGCAAGCGGAATGTAGATAGCTTTATTCTTCTTCCATTTCCTGCGGAGGAGCTTCTTTCTTTGTTCTCTCCAGTTGTTTGGCGACGTTTTCAGCCACTTCGCCAATGCTTTCTCCCGTAGCCTTAAGAAAACCTCCTCGGTTGATAAACTTCTTTACATTTGGATGGTCCCAAAGAATAGCTAAACAAAAGTCATGAAGGCCAGCAGATGTTTCAGAACTGAATTTCTGGACATCAGACCATTCAACAGCATTTAGAAGCCGCACTCTTGTTTTCAATAGTTTATTTAGCTCGCGCGCAACGTATTCTAATAGGTTTTTTGCGGCGGGGCTTACGTTTTCGGAGCTTACCTCTTCTGGAGCTTCTTCCATGATTAAATTATCATCGGCAGCAAACTTAGAAAGTAATTCAATGGCATTGGTGATTTTTGTTTCCATAGAATATATGGTTGAATATTGATTTGACAGAATAATTTCCTTGTGATATGTGGTCCGGAAGCTTTTACAAAGAGCTAGCGATGCCTAAATATGATATGACTATAGATTTAGAAGCTACATTTACCAAATATAGTGATTCGTTTTATAAACGATTTGGTAAATACGTATTGTGTATTTGGAGAAGCGCAGGAGAAAGTTACAAAATACCCATTAATAACTGCGAGCATTTCTTTATTGATATTCGGCTGCATTGCAACAATCATGTTACGGGAACTATTATTGATGCTGGATTTATAGATAAGGTTCGACCCCCAATTGATTTCGGCCATTATACATGGAGCGAACTTCATGGCGTTGCTGCTGATAATGCGCCTAAAAAGGTGCTCGTAGAAACTATGAATAAATTGGAAGAACTGGCGGAAAAAGAAAACAACGAAACAAAAGAACAATGAGAATCATTTCCAAGTTCTTTGACTACTATGACAAGGCTTTGGCTCATGGTATCGACCCTAAGCTAGTATACGTGAGGGAAACTAAGCAGGTCGATGTCGGATCTATTTCTTACAAGGAATCAAACAAACACAACCTGCGAACAAATTCGGAAGTTTTTCGATTGGCTGACACTATTGGCAACGCTTTCAATTTTGTGTGCCAAGAAGTTTGTCTGGTTGTATGTTTTTGTGGGCGAATGTATCCTGTTTACAACTTCAACTTCGGTCATTCTGAATCGTTGAAGGGCTACAAGCATTATTACTCGATTGAATCGTTGCGTGCTGATGTATTTAGCAAAGCTTTTGAAGATAAACTCTTTGAAGACTTTGGTTATGACGGAACAGCTTATACCCTTAGCGATTTGCGCAAAGTTTTAAACAATGAAAAGAACCATCTTTATTGGGGCGACAGTGTAAAGATCGAGGAGTTCGATAGTTATATTGGCAAAGAGATTGGGGATGACATCTTCCGTCATTTTGATGTTCCTATTCTGGCGATTCCTGCGAAGGGAAGAAGCCGAGATATCAAGGTAACTCTCAATCCTCGGCTCAACGAAATTGATTTCATCAAGGTTGTGGATCCTGTAACGGCATTTCAAGAAATCTCTATGTACCTTGGGAGCAATCTAGCAAAACAAAAAGACCCTGACGTAAAGCTATCTGATGAAGTGAAGGCAGAAATTCACGGGTTTGATAAGTGGAGCTTTCGTCGGCCCAAGGATACTCGAAAGAGAAAAAGGTAAGAAGCATGTATAACGTTAATACTGATTTAGAAAAGGAATTCGATTGTCGCTGGGGTCCAACAGCGTTTCATGGCAAGAAAATTGGAAGATGGTTTCTTTGTGTCTGGCCTGAGCCTGATAACAAAACGGTAAATGAAGCTGGTCGTTTTTATTATGAGATTCGTTATCATTGTGCAAGAATGGAATTTGGAAGAGTAATTATGGATGCCAAAGACAACCAAATTCTGATAGAAAAAATGATTCCCAAAACAGGTCTCGCACATAAACCTGAGCTTATCAATGTGATGAATCAGTTGAATGCTATTGCAGAACAAGAATCACAACAATCTAAATAAGGCAATCATGGGACAATGTCTTTTCTGTGGCAAAGAGACTCCGGATGGGTCCAACTATTGTAGCAGCGAATGTCACATCAATGCCGCTAAGGATTGCGGTGGAGAAGAAATTCGTCCCAATGGTCTTCCAATTACATGTATTAAGGCCAACGGGGATATGTTGGAGCATCCTGATGCTGACCATCCTGATTATAAGTTTCCCGTTGACGTAGAGTTTTGTGGAACGCAGGCACAAAAAGAAGAAATGTTTTCTTTGCACTCTCCCGGCGGCGAGGTAATTATTGATGAAAAGTTCATGAGCATGATGTGTCATCAAAATCATGCTCTAATTTATAGCGATGGGAATATTGCGATTACCATTTATGAGGCTCGATATTATATGTGGTTTCTAAAGAGAGGAACTTTTGACGGAGGGCCACATTGGGATACTGAAAGGAAAATGTGGAAACTGTCAGAAGAATCTCGTCTAAAGATTTTGAGCAAGTACAAGAGAGATAGAAATGTGTAACAAAAATACAAGGTTGCAGCCTGTTGCTTGTCCGCATTGTAACGGTAGCAATACAACTTGTCTTGAGTTGGAGACCAAGACATACTCTTGCAATGAATGTGGAAAGACTTTTGTGCCGAGATGTAAAGGATGCACTCGTTGCACATGCCGAGAGAAGAGAGATAACAATGAATGTTGAGGCTGAAATAGTACGATGTGACGAAGCTGTCTGTAAGCGTGAATTCTATACTTATTCGGTAGCTTCAATTGTGCGAGATATTATCATCGACGATGGCGGGATTGCTGAAATTCATAATTGTTTTTGTGGGGCAGATTCTATTTTTATTGTGGAGATGAAAAAAGCTGGAAGAAAATTCAAAACCCTTCGGTCAGCATTGTTGGATTCAATGATTCTACTGAGGTAAGTTATGCCCAAGGACAATAGAATTACAATTAAGGTTGTGTTATGCACACTTAATGAAAAACCTGTTGTAAAGGTTTTATGTACTGACCACGAAAACGTCGTGAAGCAGTTTGCAGAAATTATTGGCGGGGCTGCTAACGGTATGGACTATTTCTACCCAGAACATTTTAGCCCTTATCGAATTATTTATGCTCTGGGTTCACCTTTCCCTAAGGGGTTTCTTGGTATACGTGGGTCATTTATTATCGTGAACACTAATACCGGAACTCACGGATGGGGTTTGAATTGTACAGACATTACAAGAATCTTCACCATGTTGCAGGAAAAAGGAAGACTATAAATGGACATTAAAACAAAAGCGATACGGGTAATTATATGTAAACCAAAAGAGGAACCCAAGGTAGTCGATACCAAATTTGAAGATGCCGCTTTGGACAATCTTATTGGCGGCTATTTCCAACTCCAAGCGACATCAACTACTCGTTATTATTTGCCTTCGCCGTATCATCTTATTTATGATGGCCATTACCGTGACCCTACTAAAAATGTGTTCGGACGTTTAGGAACAATAATCATTGTGAAACGAGATCCATTATCAGACGCTTATATTTCTATGAATTGCAATGATATCGCCGCGCTGTTTGATAAGATTGCTGAAGCTCAAAAAAAAGGAAAAATAGATGCTGATTCTTGAACGGGATAGAATGTTGGTTCGGAATGGCATTCTGCGCCATAGTCTTCTTGCTAAAAGGCTAGAGCAGCACGCAAATCGAAACGAATACGTTCATAAGTTGTTTGGAATTGACGCGCACAAAAGCGACGGAAGTTGTGAAAAGAAGCATGGTGGAACAGGTGGTTTGGAGTATAGTCCAACTTACGTAGAAGTTATTCTTTATATGGTTGATAAGCTTCACCTGACGCCCAAAGATACTTTTTATGATTTGGGTTCGGGCAGAGGCTTGGTTACCAATCTCGTTGGTTTGCTGACAAAAGCTCAGGTCAAAGGTATTGAACCTGTTCCTGAATACGTAGACAATGCTCGTCGCGTTTCACGAGACCTTGGCATCACGAATGTTCGGACGATTCAACTCAAGGCTGATGAAGCTGACTATACAGATGGAACCGTATTTTATTGTTACAAGCCTTTTACGTATAATGTAATCAAAAAGGTTGCGGAAAAAATTAGACTAGAAACGCTGGGCAAGAACATTCGTATTGTTACCTTTCAAAATGATTTTGAATGGGTTCAGCTTGGATGGTTGCGTCGAACCAACAGCGCCTTCTTTAGACCTCCAGGTGACCCATTGGACGAAATGCTCAGTGTGTTCCAACCCAGGACGCCATCTGAACATGACCTCCCTAATCATCGTCCTCAATTGAAGAACAAAATTATTTATCCTAGCAAGAAATAGATAAAAGAAATCCAAATTTGACATTGAAAATAGGTTCAAGTATAAAAACCACCAACGGATATTTGCATGAACCTAAATGAATTGTTTGCAGATCAATGCTCAAGGTACTATACTTTAGACCTACCAAAAATTGGTACAATTAAAATTTGGTATGGCAATACAGCCTTTAGCCGTTGTTTGAATAAGCGTGACCTAAACACTTATGAAACTTTTGAGTTTGTAGTTACTTGGCGTAGTTTTTCCCCTCGCATTAAACTTGAAAAAACAGGTTATTATTTTATGGACGATGCTGAACATCTTCATTGTTTGTGCGTGCCAAAAGAAATGTTTTTACAATATTTACGCAAGTTGATGCGATTGAGCGGAATGTGTCCTGGTCCTTGGATGACCGAAGAGGAAAGGCTACTAGACGAATGAAACTGTCCCAATTGTTTGAGCATAGTTCTCATCAACATCGTTTGGATATCAAGGCTGAAGAAGGCGTAAATCCTTCAAGCGGAAGATTCAATGTTAGAATTACTCTGTTTGCAAGGTCTGGTTATCGTTGCGATCTGAAACCGGGCAGAAAGATTACTTCTACTAGACTTACTGACTATCGAACATATGAAGTTGTTTTTGCTGTTATCACCGGTTTAACTGAACTAGAAAAAAAGTATTGTGTTCAAATTACGGATTATTTGAATTCTCCAAAATGCGCAATACGGGAATATAAATTCAACGCTAATCATTATGCCCGCGTTCCAAGAGAAAATATATGTAAAGCAATTATTGATTTGATGCGCATCTGTAGGGTTTGTCCTGGCCCTTGGATGACAGAAAAAGAATTGAAGGAAGAAGAAGATAAGCTTGCTGGAGTCAAAAGTTGAATCTAGAAAAACTCTTTGTAAAGCGGTCTGATACTATGGGCACGCATTGTGTGTGCATTCGGAAAGCTACAAAAAATAAACGAGCTACTATCTCTCAAGATTATAATAGCTTCTCTTCTGTAAGATTGTTTATTTATACTAGCGCGCATTATAAGTCTAAACCTACTGAACAAAATCCTCGTTGCATTAAGCATATGCTTAGTGACTATGTTGATTTTGAGGTTTTGATTCAGTATTTTGATTATGATGGAGAATCGTCTGTACCAGGGAACGCAGAACTTTCTGACAACAATTGTTGGCACGATATCACTATTAGGAATATACTAAACGCCCCACAATATGCGCCTTATAAGCATTCTTCCAGGCGCTTTTACAATATGCCTAGGGTTTATGTTGAGAACTTTGTAACTGATGTTTTGAGGGCGTTTGGAATTTGCCCTGGGCCTTGGATGACAGAAGAAGAAAAGGCGGCATCAAATGTTCCTACATAAGCTATTCAAGCGTAGTAGTTATGCTGATTCTTGTAGAGATTTGGTAATTCCTCAGTGTTGTACTATTAGACTTTGGTTTAGTGACACATTAGCTATACAAGAGCCGGGCGGGCATAGAGAAGATTTGGAGGCTTATACACATTTTGAAGTTCAAATTACACCATCATATATGATTGGAAATACATTTCCGGATGATTTTCCTACGCTAGCCAAAGAGTACTGGTTCTATAGTTTTTTGAAAAAAAATGAACATTATTACAAATTGGTCCCAAGAGAAATATTGGAAGGTTTTATTATGGATTTGATGAGAGCAAACAATATGTGCCCTGGGCCTTGGATGACAAGAGAAGAAAAGGAAGCATCAAATGCTCCTAAACAAGCTATTCAAGAGTAGCAATTATTCTGATTCTTGTAGAGAATTGTTAATTCCTCGTTTGTGTATCATTAGACTTTGGTTTGGCGACGCTTTGGTTATACGAAAGCCGGATGGGAATAGAACAAACCTTGATGATTACACACATTTTGAAGCTCAAGTTGTGCCAGCACCTGGGACTAAAAATAGGTTTCCGGATGGTTTTCCTATACTATTGAAAGAGTTCTGGTTTAGTAATCAGTTATACAACGATGAACATTATTACAAATTGGTCCCAAGAGAAATCTTGGAACGCTTTATTGTGGATTTAATGAGAGCAAATAATATGTGTCCAGGACCTTGGATGACTGAAGAAGAAAAGGGAGCACCAAATGTTCCTTGCTAAGTTATTTAAACACAGCGATTATTCTAGTTCTTGTAGAGATTTGGTAATTCCTCAGTGTTGTATTATTAGACTTTGGTTTGGCACATCTTTGGTTAGACGCAAACCCGACAGCGACAGAACGTGTTTGGATAATTATACGCATTTTGAAGCTCAAATTTTAGGAATTGGCGGGAAGCGGTTACCAGAAAATTTTCCTACACTCCCGCCAAAATATAAGTATGACAATACGGACCAACGTTATTACAGCTTAGTCCCAAGAGAAATATTGGAACGTTTTATCATAGACTTGATGCGAAAACACAATATGTGTCCAGGCCCTTGGATGACAGAAGAAGAGAAAGGAAAGTGAAATGCCTTTTCATTTTTGTGGCGATGAACTGATGGCGCTTTTGGCAATGTTTCCGTTCCTTGGAGTAATCTATTTGAAGCTTCGTTCTTATTTTGGCAAGAAGAAGCTATGTAAGAAGTGTGACCATGAGCACAACTAAACAAGTTATTGTGGTAAGGAAAGACCTTAAAATGAAACATGGGAAATTTGCCGCCCAGGTTTCACATGCTGCTATGGCTTTCCTTACAAGGCAAATTAAAGAAGGCCATAGAGGTAACCAACCTGTTCTCTATGGTGACGGTAATTCTTCTGTTCTAATTAATATTTGGGCGCCAGAATATCAGTGGATACAAGAGTCTTATGTCAAGGTTGTTCTTGCTGCCAAGGATGAGCAAGAACTACGAGAAGTAATGGATGCTGGGAAAGCTGCCGGACTAGAAGTCCACGGTATTATTGATGAAGGCCGGACAGTTTTCAACGGTGTTCCAACACTAACCTGCGCTAGTTTTGGCCCGGATGAAAATGAGAAGATTGATAAAGTAACAGGACATCTTCCGCTTTATTAAAAGACAAAAACAAAAGGTAAATCATCATGAAGTTTCTTGGTAAGCTTCTTGTTTTCTTTTTTATCTACGCCGTTATCTTTTTTACTCTTAAGCTTTTTTGGATGCCTACGTTGATCGCTTTTATTCTTGCGGTTCTCGTAGCGTTTTGGTGTGCTAAGCAGGTGTAAAAATGGCTAGGGTTATTCTTCAAGAGCATACGGTAAGAAAAGTAGACATTCTATATCCTGCTGCGATGGAAGAGATGTCGATTCTTTGTGAACAATTGATGAAACAACCTGACCCTAGAATTGTAAAGGTTGTTCGTTTTTCTAAAAAGGGGCAAGTGTTTTCTCATACGATGGAGCTTCTTCATCACCTTGCTGAACGAGAAAGAATACTAGCTGATATTTTTTATGGTTTGAATAAGAAGCATGATTTTTTGAATTTGGATATGGACCTAAGGAAATTTGTAAAGTTTCTTTTTTCCATCTCCGATTTTTATCTTGATATTCACAGCGGAAATATTATGAAAGATTCTCAAGGAAACTATAAGATTATTGATTTGGAAAGTATTGACTTTTACAAATATATGAAGAGTTTATCTACAAAAGCCAAAGGTTCATCTAACTGAAATTTGATTTTGTTTTCATATTTTTGGGCTACAATCTTCCTACTGTACACTAGAAGGTCTACCAAGCTCGCTTCGCTCGCTTGGCAAAGATCAAAGATCCTACAAGGATCTTTAATTTAACCTGAAAGAAAAGTTTTGAATTAAAAATCGTATATGGTCATACACATTTGTAAGATAATGTAGGATAAGGAGATTAACATGTCACGTATGTACGCTGAAGATCACTCGGTTCTAAGTTCGGTAATCATTGGTATTGTAATGTTTGCCATTATTGGTGTGTTTGTAAGTCTTAGAGGCGGCTGCGTTGATAATTCTGTGGCACTAAAGGCGGCTAGGGTGAACGGCTTCACGGAGGCGAAAATTTTAGATAAGCGAAGTATGTTCCCGGCTTGGGAGGGATGCGCTGAATCGGATGCTGTAGCCTTCAAGATGCAAGCAAAGAATCCTGTAGGACAGCAAGTGAACTTTACCGTGTGTGCTGGCTGGCCATTTAAAGGTGCAACCATCAGAGTACCGTAGCTATGCCTCAACCAAGAGAATTTAATCTCATTTCAAGTCCTCTAAGAGGATATTATGCGAGATTTATTTGCCCAATTGTTAAGGGCGAGCTTAAAGGACAACTAGTTATAGTTATTGCTTCTCTGAAAACAGACGTAGGCTATCCTTTTGAATGTTATGATGTTTGCTCACAGACATTTTGTCTTAATATAGATTCAAAAAGTCGTGATTTTTATCTAAGCCTTGGTATTTCAGGCTTTAACATTGCGTATAGTAGTTTTAGCAACAAATATATAGTGCAAGGATTGCACAGAGATTATTTGGGAGAGCTTTTGGAAAAGCTAGACTGCGAAAGGAAGCCAGAAAAGACATACGATAAGGGCGGAATTTGCGCTACCTGCGGAGAGTATGATGAATTTGCTGCGTTTTATCCTAATTATCGACAGACGCGGTGTACTAAGCACGCCTCCAAATAAGAAAGAAAAGGAACTATCATGTCATCCATCTTTGGTCTCGTAATGTTTGCCTTTCTCGCTGTTGTGTACTTCGTTCCGAGCATCATCGCAGCAAGCAAGAACAAGAGCAACGTGGCAGCTATCGCTTGTTTGAACTTCTTGCTTGGTTGGACGATTATTGGTTGGGTTGTTTGTTTTATTTGGGCGGCAATGGATGATTGAATTGTATTAGAAGAAGGAATTAATCCAACCATAAAGAAAGAAACGAATGGGGTCCATCATTCGGGTTGTTGGTTACGATTCAATCGCAGAAAAATTGGAGGTTATGGATATCAATCAAATAGAAGGCTTTCGTGAGTTTTTTAAAGGCGACTGGGACAGACAGAGTTACTGGCTGTATCTCCCAGGTAGCAATGACATATCTTATTCTATTTGCTATTATGTGGGCTCTGTAACTAATCTCAAGCGAACACCATTTAGGATTAATAGCTGGGGTAGTTATCTTGTTGGCAATATTATTATCACCAAAGAAGTAAGGAATTCCGGACGCGCTTATTCTTCAATGCAGTGTTCTGATATTTCATTTATCTTTCAAAGGTTTGAGGATTACAAAAAGGAATTTGATCGGCGTAGACCAAATGGATAAAAAATATCCTACCATACGCGTTATTATTTTGGCTCCCGGTAAACAATTGGAAGTAAAGGATATTGAAAACACATGGATGAGTTTTGAAAGAATCGTTGGGTCTAATTATACTGCGATACGGTATTCTCAAGGTAAAAATCACTATAACATTTACAGCATGAATTATAATGACTTAGAACGTCAGCCCAAAAACATTTTAGGAAACAAAGGAATTAATATTATTGTTAGGTATGAAGGGGGAAGAGGGTCTACAAATATAGGATGCGAAGACGTAAATTTTTTCCTTGCAGAAATTGCCGCGAAGGAAGAAAATGTTAAAGCCAAAGCCAAATAATTTAGTCCGCGTAATTTTTTATCAACCTGACAAAGGGTTGTCGGTTATAGATATAGAGAATTTGCGTCCGCCGTTTGAAGTCTTACTTGGACGTTATTATATTGGGACGGACTGGACAAGGCCCCCATCTAAAAGTAAATTTGTATATAGAATTTGTCACAAAAGTGATGATGAGTTTTTTGGTAAACATAATTGTATTGTTGGAAAATTGGACACATATGCTGGCGCATTTGTTTCGATGAAGTGTGATGATATTACCTTTGTTTATGCTGAATTTGAAAAGCTTAAGCAGCGAGAGGGATCATAGGGTAATAATATGGAAACTCTTCTGATGAGTTCTTGTTTGACAAAGAGTATGTATGGGACCGAGCTTACTCCAATCAAATCAATGTTTGGATTTAAGACGGGGCAACTGAAAGTTCAAGAGCGTTTTCCAAAGGCTGGGTGGTATAACCTACACGGTGAACGCTTGGGCTGGGGAGACTTGACGGACGCTGACCTGGAAATGGTAAGCCGCAAGATTCCCGAGAAAGAAGTCTTCATTATCTTGTCCGAGTGGAATTCTCATTGGAATACTGTTGCAGGTCGTCCTGCTCAGGAAAATGATGCTCCTGGTAAGGAATACATTTTTGAACATCTCTTGTGCTTTATTGTAGCCGGAGCAATTTATACCGTATCTCCATATCAACATCTTGAACCCGTACTGGAAGAAGTTCGCGGGTGGTTGAATGTAAGTCTCCCAGTATATCACATTGATCGAGAATCAGCGGTAGCTTTGATTGAAAAATTGATTTCCGCTGGTGAAAATTGAAAAGCCTGTAATTTAGAATAAGAACCAAAAATACGTTCGTCTTGTAGCGGCTAAAGGGGATTGTGTTCTTTTAGGTCCGGTGGTATTAAGGGCATCCTTGATGCACAAACCAACTGAACCAAAAAGAATATCAAGTGGGGGTCAATCGTGAAGTACAACGTGTTTCAACTCGCATCGTTCAATGTAGATGTTCTGGGTTGTAACGACAATGGTCCAACAGTGAACAAAAAGTATCTTCAGGAAATCCAAGTTAATGTGGAGGCTAAGGATATCAATGAACTTCTAATTAAATTTGATGCTCATATTGGGACTGTGGTCGTCGATGAATATAAAGAGGCTTGTATCTTTAGTGCTGTCGGTTGGACCAAAATAGAAATCGTAGGGCAATAATGAGTAATCCTGACTTTTCAAGTTTTTCTCCTTTCGTGACAGCAACGGTAACTTCGGGCAGAGCCAAGCAACGCTCCTTTTCAAATATCGGGTTTAGTGTCCGTGTGTTTCTAACGGACAACAATATTGATTTTGAACGCAACACGCTTTACAATCTCGACATTCATTATCTTCAGCCTGGGGCTGCTAAATCAAGGCACATCAATAAGATTAGTGAGCCAGAAAGGACAACGCTCAAAAAGAAAATCAACGAATCAATTGTGGAGCCTTATCTTAGTGCTGTTACTTATTATAATGTTCCTGCTGATGTACTGAATAGTTTTATCCTTAATTTGATTGCGCTTGATGAAGGCAAAACTTTTCATGAAAACGAAAAGCCTTGTAAGCTTTGTAAGCGTAAGAATTATTCTTATGAAAAGATGTGTTGGTGGTGTGGTATTTCTGACCCTGTTGAGTAACTCAAAGTGAGAATAAGAATATCATGAAGACAAGCGTAATGACTCTTGGTATGGTTGTCGATGAGTTGGCAGATGCTCTTCGAGATGACACTAATGTTCAAGCCATTGGAATGAAGCAAGCGGCTGATGTGCTTGTTATTTATCTCAATCAAAATCATCCAAGTAATAGCACGCCATATCCGAACCGTTTTAAAGGATATGATGTTGAAGTGATTGTTTTGGGCCAGATGTCTCCCGCTGCTGATAGTACCCCTCGACTTCGCGAATATATTTTGTCGGTGGCAGAATATCATCGTCAAAACTATAAAGTTGACGCTATTTCTCTTAGGGAAGCTGTAAAGAAATTTGAAGCAGGAGAAAGTGAGACTTTGGATGATGCTTTGGAATATGTAAGTGTTGATGATACCAGAGGGTATAACGGAATTATTGAAGCTGAAACAGTTGTTGACGAACAGGTTGTTCATTATTTCACTGATGACATTCGCAAGGTAATGACATGAGTGACCTATTGTCGGTTCCGTGGAAGCCTGAGTATACGGCAGTTACGGATATTCCTCCTGGTAAGCAAATGGCTTTTGTTGGTTTCTCCGGGATGGTTGGCAAATATACATTTAGATTGCATGTGCGGCACACTGCAAACCTGCTTCATTTTCATTTGCCTTTTGACACCTGGGATAAGGTAGAAAGATTCTTCAACGTATCTGTTGAAGAAAAGAACTACAATTACAAGAGAAGTTTCAGAGAGCACAGATTCGAGTGTGAAATAACTGATTCTGGCGCCAATTTGGATCCTACCAAAGAAGCAATTGTAATTCCGGCGCCTCATGTTGTGCCATACGCTTGCCTTAGTAGAGATAATTTGGCTTCGTTTATTAGATATGTTGTTGGTGAAATCGAATGGGGATTTTTGAAGGCTGATGGCCGAGGCGGATTTTGTGAAAAGTGCAAGCTATATGACCGATATGCTAGTAGAAACAAAATTGGTCAAGTAGTTTGTTACCGATGTTTTGATCGATGAATATTTGCCAGCGATCTTATAGGACGCTAGGCATGATAAGATCGGGAATGGAGTTGTCAGCCGCATTGTATTTCGATATTTGATTTTGATAAGTGTTATTAACTTGTTCGGATAAATGCGAGAGAAAACAATGAATCGGTCTACCAACGTTTCCAAGTCCAAGTCACAGTCTGTTCCTCCTGTTGTTCCTGCTGTGGACCCTGCTTTGGTTGCTGCTGTTGCAGCGACGCTTCAGGTCATGCAGGCTTCTGGGCAATTCAATGTGTTCCAGGGGGTTGCTGCGGCTCCTCCCATTCCTTCTGTTCCTTCTATTGCTGCGCCGAAGTTGACGGGGCAGAAGAAGCAGCAGCAGAAGAAGCAGGCAGCGCCGCGAAGCGTTGCTGGGAAGGAGGAGCTTGTGTTGACGCCTTACTTCCACGCCAATGAAGGCGAAAGCCGTTTGGCAATTCTTGCTCCGGTTGGAAGGGGTAAGGCTCTTGTGCCGTCGCATCTTACGGAAGCGCACCATCAGAATGGGAAGGTGTTGACCTTGGAACGCTTCCGAAAGAATTCTGTTTGGTACTTGAACATCAGGCCGCTGGTCGTGGTCAACGGTGTTCAGGCCCTGGGGCTTCGGTTGATTGACAATGTTGTGGTGACAAATGCAAATATGAATGCTGAATTTGCAAGAGTAAAGAAGATGATGTAGGCTTCAACGAAGCGGGGGAAGCGCTGGGTTCAGTGCTTCCCCTTGTCTTCTGGCGAATCTTTGTGTGGAGAATAAAATGTCTAAAGATAATTGGCATAAATATTCTGCTTTGAACGGGCATATTTATAAGAAGTCTAAGGATTGTTTTGCTTCCGAATTCGGTCCATCCAAGACGAATCCGAACATTAACGTTTTCAAGGTTATCGGTGTGAAATGTCTTCGATGCGGTCATACCTTGACAGAATGTAAGGAACCAAACGACATTGTAAATTGTAAAGAGTGTGGCCTACGTGTATGGCTTTCTGAGTGCGGGGATTTTCTTTGGGGGAAAGAATCCGATGAGCGGATTGCTTACTTCAAAGAAGTCAACAGCAGAATCGAACGAGAGAACCAGGAAAGAGCGGACGTTCAAGAAGAAGCAAGAAGTTTGTTTGCGAAGCTGACGCGCGAAAAAGCCGAATATATTTCCAAATATAACTACATGATTCGGACAAACAATTAGGAAGGCAAGATGCAACCAATAGGTTACAGAATCAGAACGCCTCCTACTAACGATACGGGATAGGATAGATGCGCCAACTGGAAAAGCAAGTGTCTGAAATTCTGTTTTCACATGACCCCATGAAACGATGCTCTAAGAATTCAACAGAGTATCGTAACGAAGCCTATGAAATTGTAAATCTACTCAACAAGGAAGACACTGTTGATGAAGTTCTAGAGAAGCTTCATTCAGTTCTTGTGAAGTTTTTCGATCATAGCTTCGACTTGAGAAGTGATAAGATTGTTTTCGTTGGTGGCAATGTTGTTTCCAAAAATCATTATTTGGAAATCGCTAAAGCTATCCACACAGTAATGAGTGCTTGATTTTTTACAGAAGAAAGGGAGAGCAGAAATGTCATGGCAGAAGAATATTCATTTCCTGAGGGAATTCATGACGCCTGTGAGCTAGCGTTAAGTCGGGGCTATCTCGGTAAGAGACTTTCGGAACTGGTCAAAGACGAAATCTTTGACGGGACACAAGATATCTTTTGTTGCTTCTGCAAGAGAACGCTAAGTAGAACAGAAGCTTCTATTGAACACGTTACGCCAAAGTCCGAAGCAGACTACGTTATCAAGAACCATCTTGATAATCTTGCAATATCTTGCAAGAGATGTAACAGCGAGCGAGCAGTTGCTGACTTTCATCTCTTCAAGCGTTATGCGCAAAGCAATTCAAAGTTCGACCCGCCAGAAGGTTGCAAGGAATATTCTAAGCAAAAGAAGCTAGAGCAGCTTACTATCCATACAGTTGGCGTAATTTACAATATGTATACTGATGATGGGAAAACTGTCGCTGAAATTGCAGACAAACTAAATATAAGTAAGAAGACAGTAAAAAGAGTTCTTTACGCCTACGGCGTGATTTAATTTCTAAACATCTACGCAGGCAGTCATCATGAGCAATACACACATCATCCAACAGTTTGCTTCGGTTGCAGGGCAGAGTGATATCGATAGAGTTATTGCCAGTAAGGAAATGGTAGAAGCCGCTAAGTCGGCCTTCCATCAAGGCATGGCCGGGCTAATTCGTTCTTTTCTTCAGCAGGTTGGAGGAATGAACGAAAACGATATGGCCGAATTCGTGAAGAACTATTTGATTTCAAACGAATCGCCTGTTGCCGCAGCCATCACAACGGCTCTTGCTCAGCAGCAGACCTCACAGGTTTCTCAAACGACTGAGACGAGAACGCACACAAATTCCAATGGCGTTGAACTGTTTGAGTCAACCAGTGGAAGGAAATTTCCGTGGATTCAGGATAGGACGGTTATGGCTACAGCGTCTGACCTTAATGGGATTGTGGTTCCGCCAGTTATTCGAGAGCGAGCAATTGCTGCTCTGTCAAGTCGAGACGGGCTGGAACTAGGTGAAGTTATTTCTGCCGTTGGTTTGGATGTCCAAAGCAATACCGATAAGCAATTGGTTCGAGCGTGTCTCCGGAGTCTTGCCAGAGACGGTAAGATTCAAGGCACTGAGGGTATGCGCCGAGGCAAGCGGTATCGACTTGTGGTTCAGTCATAATTGAAAATTCAAAACTGATAGCCGCAACAAAGGTATAGTAATGCCTAATACTCAAAATCTTCCTGTTGTTGAACTTCAACAGGCTCTCGACTCTTGTCTCGATGCGTTGATGGCAACTGGAGTAGAGGTAGAGTCTTACGAGCTTTTCCACCATCTCAATGATACGTCAGTAGCTCGATTCTTTAGAATGGTGCAGATTGAAGGAGAAGAGGCGCCCGTTCATAGGACGCCTATTGTTAAGTACAAGCATCATACCGAAGATTATTTTGAGCGCGCAGGCATGGAGCTTCGCTCTGCTCCTTATAAGGATTACACCGAAAAGGAAAATGCGGAGCCGGAGCTTCAGGAAGGAACGCATTCTTTCGCGGATGTTTGTGCGATGTTTGAGCTTTATTGTAGATGCATGTTTGTTTCCGGGCGAAACAAGTGGGCAGAATTTTCAGCCATTCGGCGGCGCTATCGTCGGCGGTTGGAATCCATGATCGTTCCCGTAATTCTTTTCAAGCAGTTGGAAAGAGAAGCTCTTTTCAAAAACAAGAATGGAAACAGCGCGGAATTCAAGAGGCGGCAAAAGATTATGTATATTCCTGACATCGGGGATAGACTGTATCATACGCCGCTAGTTGTGCTTCAAGCATTTGATTTCGGCATGACCGACGAAGACGCCAAGGCAAAGACCCAGGAGATTTGGGCGGAGGCAAGAAAAAGTAAATAGATCTTTTTGGAGTTGAAAAACTTCGGTGTAGGGTGGCTTCGTGACCGTCGTTGAGGATATTATAACCTTGAGCTGAGGTTAATTTTGAAATTAACAAGACATTCTAAAGGTATGGTGTATTGGACAAATGCGGCTGGGTATACCTATCGATTAAATACAATTAAGTTTCCTGCGTCCAGTACTTATTGGCTGCTTGATAATTGTTTGACTTGGTTGAGTTCGTCTCCTTCTCTTAAGAACTTTCATATTTATTTAGATGTATTCATCAAGAATCTTAATGACATTGTAAATGCTAGGAGTTCAGAGCAGGAACGTGCTTTGCCTGATTTTGTCGGTTACTATATAAATGCAATTGATAAAATATGTCATCAACCCCAACTTCATTTTACGGCGGTTGACATCAAAGAAATTGATGATAAGCTCGAATCATTCTTGCGGCCATTTAGTTCTACAGTTAATGTTCTCGAAGAAAAAGTAGAAACCGTTGAACTACAAAAAAAAGGGGCAACGGTTGCAACAGATTATAATAAGGCTGGAGTAAAAAAGGAAAAGAAAATGCCAGACGCTTCAACGAGGCTCTTCAAGCTAGAAAGAGACTCATATACTAGTAAGTATGTTTATACGAATCCTGCCACGAGGGAAAAGGCAGCGACAAGAGGTTTTGTCAAAACTGTTCCTGATACGGAAAAAACGACAAAGATGGCGGATCGTTTTTTCGAACACATTGCTAACAATAAACCGACTCAGTGGAATCCTGTCATCAATGAATTGATGGGATACTTGGCAAGATTTGAACGTCCGTTGACGCCTGCTCTGATGGATGTTATCCATGAGATTGCAGTCAAGAGACCTGACGGGAAGTATGATGAGGCGTTGCTCAATGCTGTCAGATTGAGTGAAAATTACTATGCGCCTTATATTAGTAAGCCGCCTTCGGATGAAACAGAAGACGGACCTAAGCCTATTTCTGTTCCATCGTTTGTTAGTGCTGCTGCGCCTGTTGCTGTTGCTGCCGCCGCTGCTGCTCCTATTGCTGCTAAGGTTGCCCCTATGCCTGCGAAGAAGGAAGAAAATACCATGCCTAATAATACTACTGCTACCGGCTCCTCCACTCTCATGAATCGCGTTTGGGAAGAAGCCAAGAAGAATGCTGCGGACGGTGCTTGGCAGACGGCTGCTCACCAGACGGTGCTGACTCTTCGTGAGCCGACGATCGCTGCTCTCGAAGCTAAGTTCGGTTCGTCCATCGTTGCTGGAATCTTGGGCGAAGCGTTGAAGACGGAGATTGGCGAAGCTGGTTTCGCCCTTCTTCTGGGAACTGCGATCAGTGGTCTTTCGACGCAGCTTCCGCCGTCGGTCGGTAAGAACCCGAAGGTGATCAGGCTTGCCGCAGAACTGCGCAAGTTTGGTTTCTACAAGGGCAGCTTGTTCATGACTGAACTGCTTATGCTGCCGCTTCGCAGCAAGATCCTTGAACTGCTGAAGGATCTTCCCGAAGTGGAAGAGCAGACCGAAGAGCAGGAGCATCAGTTGAACATGGGCTCGGTGAGGGTCGGCGCGAGCAGTGGGGAATACGAAGCCATGCGTTCCGCTCAGGCTGAACGAGAAGCAGAAATGGAGAGGATGGCGGCGCCGAAGAAGACTGCCACCATGTAACAAATGCCGCTTCCAACGCTTGACGAATTTATCACGAAATTGTTAGCGGTAGGGAAGTGGACTTCGCCTAACAATTCGTGGGTTAGGGCCTCTGGGTTCACGGGCTTCTATGCCCGTGTTACCCAGAGGGTTATTGAAAACAAAATGTGTTGGCCTGTCCTAGATATTGCCAACATCGAGGTTGCGCGTAAAGGAAAGGGAACTTTTACCAACCTCATCCTGCGGCTTCGTAAGGACTACCCGGCACTTACTATCTACGTTGAATGTGTAATGACGGAGAAATTCTGTCAGCATTTGCGGAAGATGGGGTTCAAGGAAGTGCCGGGTACTCCGAACAGTTTCTATATGCTTCCAGATAAATAAGAGGTCACGTATTAGATAATGTTTGACTTTGAGCATTTTAGATAGGAACTGTCATGGCTGAAGACAAAAAGCAAAAAGGTAATTCACCGTCTACTCTTGCAACCGGTGTATTTTTCACCGAATTTGTAAGAGAACTTTGGGCGGAAAATCATATGCCTGCTAAGGCGCTTGCCTTGCTGACTGAAGATCTTAATATTGATGAGCTTGATGCTATTGAAATTCTTACTGGCACGCTGAAAATTGCGGGAGATAATGGTCAGTATAGTTTGGTGGATGACAACTCAACAAAGAGTCCGAATGGAATTGACCTTCCTTCCGTTCTTGAAATGTTTCAGTATGTAGAAAGCGAAAAGAAAAACAAGAAAGAGAAGGAAAAGGAAAAGGAAAAGGAAAAGGAGAGCAAGCCAGACTTGTTCACCTGTGAGGATTGCGGACATGACATTATGCAGCACGGTGGCTCCTGGGGCTCTATGTGCTTCATCAGGCATTGTTCCTGTGACGGATTCAGGGCGGAACTTAATAGAAAAGAAAAGAAAGGAGCTAGTTCGAGCAGCACTGCTAGTAGCACAACAACCAGTCAACAGTCATCGGTGGTGCAAACTGTGACTCATACAACCAAGCCTGCTTCGCAGCCTTCTACGGCTGTTTCGACAACCGCTGCAAAGACTCCACCAAAGCCTAGGGGGCTCAGGTTGGTAGAGACTTTTGATGACCATGGAAATCCTGCGCCCAATCGTGTTGGGAATGTCGCGGCAACAAGCTGCTGGGTTGAGACTAGTGGCGGATATGTCCTGAGGTTCAAAGGAGATATTCCGAGCAACTATAATTATTCCAGCGGCGCTGGGGCTTCTCAGTACTATGGCAGCTATAGCGGATATACTGAACCGAAACCGGACCCGAAACATCCACCAGAAGCAATATGTAAGTGTGGACACAGCTACGAACGACACTCGCCGTACACCAACGCTTGGTGTCGAGAAGTAAAGTGTCCTTGCAATCGTTTCGACTTGAAGCCGCAGGAGCCTACAACAGCGACTGCTCCCGCTACTGCTACAACGCCGCTGTTGCCAGCAACCACTTCATCTCAAGAAGAAGTGACACAGGAAATCACAATTCCTACGACTATTCCTGCTCCTCCTCCAGTCGAGGACAAGGAACCTTCTGTTGTTGATGCGACAGCAGCATTGAAGTAATCTGGCTGGTGCAATTATGCAGGTGGTGAGTCTTGGTTTCACACGAGGCTCATCATCTGCATAATCTGCATTTGCTCATTCAATCTTTTTGCCCATATAAATTCAAGATGATAGCGTTCAGTCATGAGCGCGATAACTATTTCAAAAAAGAAGATCGCCGATATTCTTGAAGATAAAGAGTTGCTTTCAGAAATTTACAAATTGACTCTTCAACCTTCTGATGGTGGTCATGGTTCAATGATGCGAAAGCATCTCTATAGGTGGAAAGACCAGAAGAATCCACCTAAGAAAACCGTGGCATTTCTTATCAGCGATGATGATAGGTTGATTGGCTGGAGTTTGTTGACGGGTTATGGTTGGTTCCAAGTATACGTTGAACAAACTTATAGGCAGCAAGGAGTTGGTACATCGCTGGTAAAGTTTGCGAAGGACTATTGTAAACAACACAATCGTAATTTCTACGTTACGCCATGGGATGAGCGGTCAAGAATGTTTTTTGAAAACCTTGGCTTTGAACTGGCGGGCAAAAATTGTAGAGATTTACTTAAGTATAAGGAGAAACAATTATGAGTCTAGCTAAGCTAGAGTCAATTGGGATATCGGTTTTGATTCTGTCAATTACTTTGCTTCTCATCCTGCTGGGTGCATCTTTTATTATGGCAGTATAAGGTTCAAATGGAAATTCAAAATATTAAGCTGTGCGATAGACAAGTATTTATTATGAGGGGATTGAGTGGGTCAGGTAAATCCACTTTCATATCAGCGCTCAAGAAAGATTATCCTGACAAAACAATTACAATTGCAAGCGCCGATCATTTCTTTATGAAGGATGGCGTCTATAGTTTTGATGCTTCAAAGCTAGGGCAGGCTCACAAACAATCTCTAGAAGTTTTTGAAAGGGCTTTGGAGAAGAAGGTTGATATCATCTTTGTGGACAACACAAATATCAACTGGCGCGAGATGAAGCCGTACATTGAGAAGGCTAAAGCGGCTGAATATAACTGGAATATCATTCAGGTAGAAACTCCTTTGGATGTCATCTTGGAAAGACAGAAGACAAACAAGAATGTGCCTGAGGAGAAGATAAGAGAAAAATCAATACAGATGAAGACGGCAACGTTTTCCGCTGATATTAAAAACAAAATGATTTTCATCAACGGAAACAAGACTTAGAAAACAACATTGAAGAGTCGATAACGCTCTTGTTCTAACAAAGAGGCAGACATTGTTATGCCATCGACTTCGCGCCTCAATAAACTTCTCAAAGTAATAACAAAAGCTAGCAAGAAACGCTATCAAGCTATTGGTGAAATCTGGAATTACAAATACCAAGCAGCGTGCGGAAGCAAAGATGTAGCCCAATCGCCTAGTGTTTTGGCAAAAATTAAAGAAGCAGAAAATAGAATAGCTTTTCGTACCAAGCAGTTCAATGAGGCTTACGAAAAACTAATAAGCGCTGGTATCCCAATAGACTATATTGAGGAAAGGCTTTTCTATAACGTTTCTGAATTTGGCGGCGGCAGACCAATTCCTAAAGATTTCTATTCTAAAGAACAAGAAGACGAGAATCAACATGACGACCAAGATGTATAACGCGCTTCGAGTTATTAAGAATTACCTTGTGGCTCACAATGCTACCGCAGCTTTCAAGCCGAAGTATACGAGCTTCCGAATGGGCTCGACGTTTGATGATAAGATTTTGCCCGAAGACGGCGGCGAACCGTATGAGCAATTCTTTCACTATGAGCTTGAACGCGGAGAAAAGATTGAATGGGTAAAGGTTGAAACGTATGACCGTTTCCTTTTTGATGAGCATGCTCAAGCTATCGTAAGTCTTTTGAATGCAAATGGATTCAATGCTTACTACCAGCCCGCTTGGTACTGGCAGGAAGGAAAGCAGAAGTCTGGATGGGAACTGTATATTACGGCCATCGTTCCAAGCAAGCCGAAGCATGACGCCAGTATTTCCAGTGCTTGTGTTTTTCGGGCGCCTTGGTGCCATTCTGGTGAAAGCACTGTGGAGTGTGAGCCTGCGCGATTGATTCCTGAACTGTTCAAGATGCCGGTTGTTTGTCTTAGCTCCGACCCGCGAGCAGACTTAAATCTTTTTGACATTATGAAAGCCGGAGGAGTAAAGGGAGCGGCAGTTCAATACGAGTGGACGAGGGATGGTTTCAATGCTTACGTAAATAACAGAACCGACGCCTTTGATATCAGGAAGGCTTTTCCTGATTGCGAAGCTAAGGTAATCAAGGAAGACAACAATTACACCAGAAGAATTGAAGTGAAATTTCCTGACCCTAACAATCCTACTCCTGTTGTGTGTTCTGATGAAGAAATCGTTGCGGCAGACTTGAAGAAGGCAACGACTGAAAGCAGCACTACCACACCCAAAGCTGATGAAGGCAATGGTGTTCCATTGACCCACAAGCTTTATGAATAAACATGTTCAATCCAGCAAAAGATGTAAAAATTTACCCTGATGGGATTCTTATTAATGCTGGGTTTCCTGACTTGGAAGTGATGGATTTTCTTAAAAAGATTTTGGGTAACAATAGGTTCCCGCTGACAATTGCTGATGGACCGTATGGAAACATTGTAGAAGACAATTACGATCGGTATCAATCGGTCGATGTTTTAGTAGCAGAAATGGTGAGAGATGTAATTGCCATTGCGGAATTCACCCATCCTGGCGGAGCGCTGTACTTCTGGGGCGGAGCAGGAAAACCTAATTTCCGTCCATTCTTTCGGTTTCAAAGCGTTGTAGAAAACGCTACGCCTTGGATAATTGCTATGCCTATTGTCTGGGCCAAGAAACGAGCTTACGGTACACAAACTAACTATCTGTATACCAGAGAGGAGCTTGCTTACTTGTGTTTGGGCGACCCAAAGAAACCCAGGCTCTTCAATGTTCCTTACTTGGAAGAGAAGAGAGGGTATGCCGGATACAATCAACAGTACCCGGCCAAGTCAGAGTTCTTGCGGCGCACAAATGTTTGGACGGACATTACAGAAATCTTCCGTGGCAAGCTGGTGACAGCCCAAAAGCCAGAGAAGCTATATAGAATTCCTATTGAAACTCATACGGTTCCTGGTGAGATTGTATTTGATCCATACTGTGGCTCCGCAACGACAGGGGTTGTTTGTCGAGATACGGGTAGAAAGTTTATTCTAATTGAAAAAGACCAAGAAACTTTTGAGCTTGCTGACAAAGTATTGCGACATCATAAGGCTGGAATGACTAGATTGAGACTTGAACATTTTAGACTAATGACGTAATGGAGCCTGTATGCTCGCAGATAACGCTGAACTCATAGTTAGTACTCTTTTTGAGGTTTGGCCTTCGATGTATGTTTATGAACATGATGTATTTCAAAAGATTTTCTTTAAAGAATACACAAATTTCTCTTGGGTAGTGGAGGCTGATTCACATACATTGGTATTATTTGATGATCATATTTCGATTAAAGAAAGAAAAGATCAGGCAAAGTATTATTATGGTGTTTCAAAGAAGAAGATAACATTATGTGACCGTCGTCGCACTCGTCTTGAAGACATGAAATTCAGGGCGGAAAGATATCCAAAAGAAGAGTTTTTTCTTACGGAAGACAATGAAGTTGGTATATATATTGACCCTGGTCCCGGCTCTAATATCTCAAAGGTTCCGCTTAATGTAAGGGCCGATTGGTTAATCGTAGCTAAAAGAGCACTAGACTTTACTAGCTCAAAGCAATGCAGAGTTAAAACTGGTCGTGGAACAACCTGGTTATTGCGCGCTAAAGAGAAAATCCTAGCCGCAGCACAAAAAAAAGGTCTTGCGTGGGAAAATACATAGTTTTGAGTATTGCTTTCCTCTTAGCTGTAGTCTTGTGGATTAGTGCTGTCTTAGTTTATGCTAAACAGGACCAACGAGAAGCCACCATTCGAGAAGATGAAATGACTGTTCAGCTTCGTGAGCTTGGGTTCAATCTCACGGCGCCACCAATTGAAACAAATGACAAATGGTACGGCGTTTATTACGTGCAAGATAAATACAAGAATTGTTTTGTGGTTCTATCTAGCTGGGCGGGCGCAAGAAAGAGAGTCGTATCTTTAACCCGCGTTGCTTGTGAAGAAAAGAAGAACGAATGAACACCGCCGATATGATTGTTATAGCAGCAATTACTGTGGTCGCTTTGTTAGTAAGCGTCGGTTTTATTATCTGGATGGTGGTTGCGGGTAAGAAAGAAAACCATTACGATTGGACAGACAAACTTGAAGAGCTTGGGTTGAGACGAATTGCTCCGCCCAAGAAAGACAAAAACAACTGGATGGTAATCCATTACGTTGAGGATGACCATAACAATCGTTTCATGGTGTTGTGTAATCCATATAGGATTATTTCAATCGCTCGCGTCGAGGAAACATAGAGCATTTTAATTAGCAAAGGAAATTATTACAATGAATTGTCGTACTATTTGTATTGGGGATGTTCATGCTTGTCGAGATGAACTGGCAGACCTCCTAGATAAGCTTCAGATTACCAGCAGTGATAGTATTTATTTCGTAGGTGACCTTAGCGATAAAGGGCCGAATCTAAAGGGCTGTTTGGATATTGTCCTTTCTTTGCCTAATGCTTGCTCTTGCAGAGGGAACCACGATGATAAGTTTAGAAGGTTCCAGTATCATGAGACTAGGAGAAAGCAAAAAGGCATTGCTAATCCAATGACATCTGTCTGTCCGGAAGATGTTGAACAGTACAACCAATTGGATGAGGTTCAATCTGCTTGGCTTGCTAATCTTCCGGTTAGTATAGATATTCCTAAACATAACGCCATTGTTGTTCACGGGGGTTTGCTTCCGGGGAAATCAATCAAGACTCAAATTAACAAACATGCTGGAGAAGTTATGCGGCTTCGGTATGTTAATGAGGATGGCGACTTCGTTGGCTTAATGAACGGCCCTGATCAACCCGCTAACACTTTGCTATGGAGCGAAGTTTATGATGGGCCATGCAATGTAATCTATGGTCATATCTCTCACAGCTTAGAACAGCCTCGTATCGATAAGAGAGCGGACGGTATTGAATGTATTGGTTTGGATACAGGTTGTGTGACTGGTGGCCGTCTTACAGCTTACATTCTAGAAACCAAAGAGATTGTCCAAGTTCAAGCAAGAAAGAAGTATGCGGAACCATGGAAGCTCTAATGAGGAGAAATCATGATTCTTAATGTAATTCAGTTTGCAGCAATTTCTGTTTTCTTATTTGTGATTGTAACGGGCGCGATTTTGTCGTATCATTATCGTCAACATCGTCGCCGTATTTTGCAAGAGGAAGCTGAAATTGAAAAGCAGCATCAAGAGAAGCTGGCTGAGATCGAACGGATACGCCAAGAAGGGATAACGCTTGAGCAGGACTTTGCACAAAACGTTATCAATGAAGATGAGTACGTAGGGCGCATGAATAAGCTCTTTAATCGTGCGCTCGATAGTAGCGCGCGGAATTAATTCCATCGGTGGTTAGAAGGCGCAAGCCTTCAACTTACTTCCTCACACATTGTAGCTTCTGTAAAGAGCGGACCTTTCGCTCACCCATTAAATTTCGCTTTCTTGTCTTTTGAAAAAGACACGCGATTTCGTTCAGTTACACTAAATCGTCAGGTACCCAATAGATTTTCATTTGACAGCTGTGGTTATTCGTTTTAGATCATTATTCACCGCAGTGAACAACACGTTAGACCTCGGAGAACACACATCATGGCTACTACTCAGAACGCTCAGCCCACCGGAAACATCGTTGAAATCGCCGCGCAGTTCGTTGCATCCAGCAAGACTCTCCTCGACGCTAGGAGCCGCCTTCGTGCGCATTTCCCGAACCTGGATGATGTCAGGCTCGCGGAAATCGCAAAGGTCTTGGCAGACAGTGAAGCAACGCCTCAGGCTGTTCCGCCCGCTCAGCCTGTTGCAGTCGCTCCGACCGCTGCGTCCGCAACCCCCAAGCAGAAGGGTGAACGCACTCGTCCCCGCACGCTCATGGTGAAGTTGCCTGACGGCAAGGAAATTACGATGGCTAAGGCTGTCCAGAAGATTCTGGGCAAGAAGGCGATGACCGTCCCTGAAATCGAAAAGCATTTCGAAGAGAAGGGATGGGTGACCAATTCGCACGCTGATGCCAAGGTTCAGCATTCGATCTATGTTACCTTGAACGGAAAGACCGGGCTGTTCCAGAAGCTCCCCGGAGAGAATCAGAAGAAGACGACTTACAAGAACATTGCTGCCGACGCAAATGGAGAAGCGGCGAGGCCGGAGAAGCCCAGCAAGGCAAGCAAGAAGGTTCAGGTACAGGTGACTCAGGCTGAAGGTCGTGCTCCTTCCCCTGATAAGATGTTCGAAGTTATTTCGTCCAAGTTTGGACTGAATGAGAAGTTCTTCCTGCGTGATGTTGCTTCGGTGCTTGGCGTACCTGCCAAGGTTCTTTCTGTGAACATGCAGAACCTCCAGGCCGCAGGCAAGGTGAAGGTTGTTGCAACCGCTAAACCTGAGGGAGCGTCTGTTCCGGCGAAGCTTTATGCCCGCGTGCAGTAACAATTTGAAATAGTTTTGATAAAACAATTGACTGCAAATCTAGTTCGGAGATAATCAACACATGGCTTCTAAAGAAGATGCAAACACGGCAAGCTCCAAAGAACAACTCTTGGATAACATCGCTGGTGTTTTTGCGATGATTGACCCTCAGAAGACTGCTGCACCCAAGCCTGGGAAGACTTCAGCAGCCGCAATCGCAACGGCTTCGGTTGCAACTCCGCCGCCTATTCCGGATGTTGCACCGGCCATCCCTACGTTGGATGCTGCTGCTGCTGATGAGGATACCGATGAAGGCGATGATGATGACGCGGACATCCAAGCTGGTGCTATTGATGATATTGATGACGGCGATATGGATGATGATGAGAAAGAGGAAGCGGTTGAATATCCGGAAGGAACTCCGGATATTGTCGCCAACGTTCTCAATACCATCCAGAGCGCCAAGAAGGCTGCCAGCCAGCTTTTGAAGGAAGCCAAGGACCATCCGGAAGTCAAGGCATGGGCTGAGAGGCCCGGAAACAAGGGTAGGGTGAAGGCTGTTCTTCAGAAGTACGCAGACGTGAAGAAGATCCTTCGGAAGCATTATCATATCAAGCCCGGTGGTGTTCGGCCGACGACAACGCCTTCTGCTGAAACGGCCGCAAAGAACATCGCTATCGCGTCTGATGTCATGGATGCCGTTACTTCTTCTCCGGTGGAAGCGCAGCCTACTGCGCTCAATCCGGACACAGAAGAGTCCGGCAATGCTATCCTCGCAGCCATGACTCCTGGTACTACACCTAAGGCCCGCATCACGAACAAGAAGACCGGCGAAGTCTTCATGATGTGGTCCGACTTTCTCGCTATCAAGGTCAAGGACTATGAGCTTCGCTTCCGCAAGTTCACTGCGGGAGAATCGAGTAAGCTTGGAGCCAGCAAGAGTCCGTCAGCTTACTTGATGAAGGAAGACAGGGTGCTTGCGGCCCTGAGTCCGGAAGAGTTCATTGTCGTTGTCAACATGGTCGGCAGGCTTACCCAGCAGGGTTCCCTCAAGGATATCCTGTCTGCGCTCGTAGCTCTCGCCAAGTAACAATTCCAACCAGACAAGAAATGCAAAAGGCGAGGGGCTTCGGCCCTTCGTCTTTTGTGTTTCACCCCTCCAAAGATAGACGCTTAAAATGCCCATAAATAAAGTTAAAGCAATTGTGGAGATTGAAGACTTTGAGGACGGGCGAATAATTGTCACCTTACGTCATCCAAAACATGGTGGGCAATGGTTGAAGATGCAAATTGCAAATGGCGGCAGCGTTGTAACTCGCGCTGTAGAAGCTGTTTATGGTTCTGAGCAAGCTGGTGATGCAGACGCTTTTTTGAAAGCATATGGAATGTCGGATGCAGAAGCTTTCAACGCTGAAACGTGGACAAGAAAGAAATCTTTTAGCTTACCAAGGCAAAAGAAATGAAGCCTAAAAAACTTTCAGACCGGCGCATGTATACAGTGTTGACTCGATTGTTTCGTCGAGTAGCTTCCATAGATCCCGGAACATCGCAGATGGTAGTTATATCGACCTTAGATACTTGCCGTGATCATTATCCTCAGGCGAAAGAGCTTTCTCGTTTCGGTCTTATTTGTGAGATTGGCTTTGGTTATTTTAAAGGTGTTGATGAGCCTGAGGTAAAAGCTCACGTAGAAAAACTTATAAAAGATTTTGAAAAAGAAAACAATATTTGACATCTAATTTTTTTCATCTATGGTGGCGGTATGAAAATCAGAGAAGATAACTTTACCGTTCCGCCATTTTCCATTGACGTTGTTTGTGGAGAATGTCTATCTAAACTTACTCTTGATTCTGTTGATGATTTGTGTGCTGGCGAAGCACAAGAATCTGACTGTCGTGAAACGTATGCTGTAGTGCGATTGTATTTTACATGTCCATTGTGCTGTCATTATGATAAGCTTTCCGAGCACGAGGAAAAGCAGCTTCCTATGGCCGTTAAGAAAGCAATAACGCGAAGGAGATCTTAAAAGACAATGGCAAAGATAATTGAATCAAAGCCAGCTTTTATATTTCTTATTGGCTTGGCTTTAGGCTTTGCAATTAATCATGCTATACTTTATAAATACTATTCCAATTTGACTGAACAGTCGTTGAATACGTCTTGTCAAAAATAGGAAAACAAACAATGTCTTCTACCACTGCTGCAACTGCTGTTGTTTCTAATCCTTCTGCTGCTCCCGCTAACAGCAATGTGTACTTCAAAATTGACTCGGGCGAAGGTGACTGTCATGAAATGGATGAGAATATTTATTATCCTGATTTGACTTTGGGGGCAGACGCTCATTTTGAACAAAATCATTTTAGTGATATTGATAAAGCAGTATATCCCCCCGAAGATATTAGGTCATTTAAATTCCACACACAACAAGAGGCCATTGATGCCTTGCTTGAAGTCTTGAATTCAAATTTGAAGGAAGCTTTGCTTGTGGCTTATTGTGGCAAGGATGCGGACGAAAAGGTCGAGCGAAATTGGAGCGGAGATCGTAAGATTCGGTTGTCGCGGCCTGATGTTTCACGAGCGGCAATTACTGTGCATGAATGCGAAGACGACGACAATTTTAATGAAGACGGTATGTATGTTCGTGTGTCGGCTCCTATTGTTGAATGCGAAGCAACAACAAAAAAGGAAAAGGTTGTTATTTTTGTTGAGGGGAAAGAGTATTCTCGAATGGAAGAAAGAATTACTAGAACGCCATGGACAGATAAGGGAGAGGAGGTTGTAAAGAGAATTGACATCCTTCAATTCAAAGAAGAACCTTGGGCTACTCCTGAAACTAAGTTTTCTAATTTTGTAAAGACAGAGAAGCCTAAGAAGGAAAAGAAGGAAAAGAAGACGAGCAAGAAGAGGAGATAAACATGAGAGATAAAGACGACACATTTGGCGCGCGTATGAAGCAATACGAAGCGCTTACTGACGCTCAACTGATGCGTCGCTTGCCCGTAATTGTTCGTTGCGATGGAAAAGGTTTTCATCAGGTAACAAAAAATCTCCCGAAGCCTTGTTATGATTTTGCTTATGTGATGGCTTCGGCCATGGTAACGGTGGCAAAAGGTGCCGAAGGTTGCGTGTTTGGATATACGCAATCAGACGAAGTTACCTTTGTGTTGAAGAATGATCAATCAATTATGTCGCAACCGTTGTTTGACAACCGAGTGCAGAAGCTTTGTTCTACTTTTGCTTCGGCGATGACATACTGGTTCAATAGATTTTGGTGCAACACATCTGAATGTGTGCTTATTGGTGACTATGAAGTGGCAAAGAAGACTGATTTGCCGCCAGCAACTTTTGATGCCAGAGTATATACGGTTCCCAACATCGTAGAGTTGATGAATGTTATTTGGTGGCGGCAAAAAGACTGCACAAGAAATGCGGTTTCTCTTGTGGCTTATGCTGAGTTTGGGCGCAAGTATGGCAAAAAGACAGCGCAAACAGAACTCTACAAAAAGAAGACTAATCAAAAACTTGAGTTGCTGTTTCAAGAATTCGGGATTGATTTCTACACGGATTATCCAAAGCATTTCCAACGAGGATATGCTTGTTACAAGAAGGACAAAGAAGTAAACGGAACCATGCGATCTCGGTGGACCCTTGATGGTAATCTTCCTTTGATTGGAAAAGAGCCTGATATTTTGCTTGATGCTTACGAACCATTTGATGAGGAAGATAAAAAGCAAAGCGAGCAATAACTTTATGGGCGCTGATGGTGGCGTGAATTGGGTTAAATTAAGAGATGACAATCCGGAAACGCGAGCAGAATTTGTAAAGCTAATTGAGTTTTTAGGTTTATGGTGGCGCAATTATCACGAGGATGAACATCACGAATGGTTGGACAGCGAAGACGCCAGCTTCTTGAACAAAGGAAGCTATTATTTCTCTACGTATGGAACCGATCAATACGACGACGGCAACGGAATGGAAACGTTGCAGGAAATTCTGTCAGAATGTGACAACTGCACTGATGACACAATAACATTTGTGGACATTCTGTGGGGTGCGTTGACTGATCCTTTCCCTTCTGATGGTTTTGGTTATGGCGGGCCATGTCCAACCTTAGGCGCAAAGCTAAAATACTTAGTTAAATTTTATAGTTTGATTACATTTGGAGGCAAATCTTTTGAAAAGAACTTAGACAAAGCTGTTGATGACTTTGTTCAAGCCAATCCAATCATGAATATGAGCGTAGTGGAATGGAAAAATAAGGTTTATAAGTTGATTGTAAAGAATAGTTTCGGCGAACAAGAAACCTGGACATAATGGATAAGCTTCACATCGGAACACATAGAGCGCACTGTTGTAGAAAACATGGGTGCAAATATGGAAATGATGACTGCCCTGTGGTTTCTGGAGCGGTAAAGCAATTGTATTCATGTGAAAGAGGCAATATTAATGATGATGATTGTTACCATAAAACTATTGTAGCAGCTAAGCTGAATGAAAAGCAATGTAGTCTTGATATTACTTTTGATGACGGGTCTGGGTTTTCTCTAGTATTGACTACCGGTGCGTTTGACTTGCTTAAAGAAAAACTGCGCCTGGAGAAGTGAACAATGGTTTCTCTTCTAGAAGAAGTCATTCATATTCTATCTAAGACTGAGGGCGATGTACAAGCTCAAGCGCGAGAGCTAATTGAATATCTCAACCTGCGCCCCATAAAAAACGACGAAGAACATTTTGTAGCTTTGAGGGAAGTTGAAAGATTGTGGGAATCAGAATCAGGAACACCTGAGGGTGACCGTTTTGAGACGCTTTCCATTCTGATTGATGAATATGAAAAGAAGACTTTCCCCATGTAACCTGGATGATGAATCTTGCAAAAACAAAAGCAAATAAAAGTTATTGGCTTAGAGCCTGAGCAAGAGCCTATAGTTAAATACATCGACGAGAATGATGAGTGTTTTCACGGCAGAAGAATACTGTCTTATCATATTGCGAAGTATGAGTCTAAGCGCGATATTTATTTGCTCACTGAAAATTCTATTTGGTTTGATGCGGGAACGCCACTGCGAAGCAATTATTACTTTACAATTTTTTCATACACGGAAAATATTCTACGTGAAATGAAAAAAGCAAGCGGAACGATTGTGGTTTGGGATAAAAATTCAACAAGCAATAACCCACACTTTAATATATGTATTGGATGGTCATCTTTGACGTGTCAAGATATCGAATTTTTGTTCAACTTGATTTCTAAGATACACCCAAAAAACCCAGATAGTTCTGTCGGGTAGATATTACGTTTCTAATATCGTTCTTATATGGAACGAAAATTAGCTTCAATTCAAAAAGTATCTGAATTATTTCCAATTGAGGGCGCAGATAAAATCGAAGGATGTAGCGTCCTAGGTTGGCAATGTGTTGTTCAAAAAGGTGAATTCAAGCCTGGAGATATAGGAGTCTACTTTGAAATAGACTCTGTTCTCCCTAGCGATAAACCTGAGTTTGCTTTTCTTGAGCCTAGAAAATATAGAATTCGCACTATCCGTTTACGCAAGCAAATTGCCCAGGGCTTAATGCTTCCCCTGAGCAAAATCACTTACGCCGATCTATCTTCCTTTCAAGAAGGCGATGACGTAACAGAATTGCTTGGGGTTCAGAAGTATGAACCACCAGAAGAGAGTGAAGACGGAGCCAACTTCCGTTCTCGTCGGCGAGGAGTCTTTCCTTCTTTCCTTAGAAAGACTGATGAATTAAGAATTCAAAGTGTTCCAGGTTTTCTAGACCGTCATCGTGGTAAGACTTTTTATGCTACTGAAAAGGTGGATGGAAGCTCAGTTACGCTTTTCTATCTTCAAGATGCTTTATACGGGAAAGAGTCGGGATACTTTGGCGTTTGTTCTCGTAACATGGAAGTAATGAAAGATGACGGCGACTCTTATCGCAATGCTTTTTGGGAAGCCGTAGAGAATTTTGATTTGGAAAACAAGATAAAATCCCTTGGTGCAAACATTTGTGTACAAGGCGAGCTTGTAGGTACAGGTATTCAAAAAAACAAATACAAGCTAACAGATAGAAAGATTTTCTTATACAGTGCTTATGACGTTGTAACACAACGTTACATCAATCGCGATAGCTTGGTGCAGATAGCAAACGCTTTAGGTCTTGACACGGTTCCGATGTTGGGTGAATTTGTTTTGAATCATACGGTTTCAGAGCTTGTGGAGATGTCTAGAGGATATAGCAAGCTCAATCCTGCAACGTTGCGAGAAGGAATTGTTTGTCGGCCTATTGAGGAATGCGGTGACCCTGAAACTGGACGAGCCAGTTTCAAAGCTATCCAGCCAGAATTTCTTTTAAAGTACGCTGAATGAAAAACAATGACAACAACTGGAACAATAGTTGTGATAGCTGTTTGTTTGCTGATAGGCTTTCCTATCCTATTGTTTTTGTTGTATGATGCGTATTGTCTATTGAAGAATAAATCAAAACGTTGTTCAGCGTGTGCTCGTTGGCGACGACCAAATAATCCCGAGTATCCTTTTTGTTCAGAATTTTGCAGATATCGTTTCGAGCGAATCAGGGGATATAAACATCCTGATTACAAAGCTTCTGACGCTGGTTAAATAGATGAATCCTACAAGACGCGAAGCTCTTTTGGCTATGGGATATCGTGAGGTTCAACCTAAACGCTGGCTAAAGCCAGTAGGGTACGTTTGTTTTAGTTATACTGAAAGTAGTAACGAGTGGGCCAACTGGTTTCTTGATGCTCAAGGAAAGATAGCCTGTTGGGAAAGAAAATCATTTGAAGATAATCCAGAGCGTTATGGATATTACATTCACCAACTAAAAGAATTTGAATGTTGGACCAGAATGAGTGATTTCTATATTAATGGTAATTCGCAATTCCATCTTCGCGCAATAGATATTTAGTTAGCATTTCTTAGGAACACATTGGGATGTCCAAAGATTTCAAAATTAAACGTTCAGGTGTAGCGATTGCGATGTTGCATACGTGCAAGAGTGTATTTTTTCACGACAAAAGAGAACCGCGCGGAGGTTCAGTGAATACACTAGAAGAGTTGAAGGCAGAAGTCGTCAAGCAAACTACAGAGCAATTGTTGATTGACGCAATGAATTTTGCAATTTCTAAGGGTGTTCGCATCAATCGTGGTGGAGCAATCTTTCATCGTAATAATGATTGGAAGATTGTAAGTTGTAATGCTCTTGGGGCTGTGCTTTGTTTGATTGGCGCGGAAGATTTGGTCAAGGAGGAATTCAATCCTGACTGGAGAACAGCCGTTCTTTCTTATCTAGGCGAAGATGAGATGTGGCTTTGGAGATTTATTTCCGGATTTGATTACGGCGTTGAGTTGACATTTATTTCAGAATGTCCCGGTCATTCCCACGAAGAAAAGGATAAGGTTTCTCGACTTGGGAATAAATTGGGAAAGAAGTTTGTACCGGTAGGATAAAATGGAAATCAAATCACAATCATCCAATCCTGATACGCGGAATATGCGTTATGTTACAGTTCACGGAACAGTTTATTTCCGAGCCGAAGATGTTATTAGTTACATTATGGATATTGCAAGCACAGAAGAGACTGACGTGAAAAATCGTTTTGAGTTGGCGGCAAAAAAAATCCAAGCAATGATTACCAAGTAGATTGTAAATGACCGACGCTATTACATTATTCCGAGGCAAGCACTTCTTCCTTTCCAATTTCTATCCCGAGCCTATGGTTTTTGAAGGGATAGAATACGCCTCCTCTGAACATGCTTATCAAGCTCAAAAGACTACGACGAAACGTGAGCGAGATATGGTTCGTAAGGAACCTCATCCCGCTGGGGCGAAGAAGCTTGCTTTATTTATAGATAAGAGAGAAGATTGGAAAGATGTAAGATTAGACATTATGCGTAGGATTCTACGCGCTAAGTTTTCCAATCCAGTATTGAGGCAGATGTTGCTCGACACTGGAGATGCGGAAATCATTCATAATAACAAACATAAAGAATTTTTCTGGGGCGTTTGTAATGAACATGGATTGAATATGTTAGGAAAGCTTTTGATGGAGCTTCGACAAGAGATTAGAGATTCTCCGGAAGAGGAATGGTAAAGATATGATCAAATATCTCAAAGGCGATGCAACTTATCCTCAAGGCGAAGGTAATAAAATTATCGCGCATGTTTGTAATGACCAGGGAGGCTGGGGACGCGGGTTCGTTCTTGCTGTTTCAAAAAGATGGAAGGAGCCCGAGAAAACATATAGACATTTGTTTCAAAATGGTTACGCGTATCTTGGTCAAGTTCAAAGCGTTAAGGTTGAACCAGATATTTGGGTAATGAATATGTTTGCCCAACGCGGATACAAGACAACAAATAATCCTGTGCCGCTTTCTTATATCGCTCTTGAAGAATGCCTTACAACTGTTTGTGCTTCTTCTGTTAGTTTGAAGGCGACTGTTCACATGCCTCGAATCGGGGCTGGGCTTGGGGGTGCCGACTGGAGTAGAATTGAAGCGATAATCAACGATATCTTCCGAGACGTTGATGTCTTTGTATATGACTTCCAGCCGAGATAAATAAATTCAACAATTTTTGCAACCCTAAGAACTTGGGCTAGGGTGTTGGAGAGATCGGGAAAATTCTATGCGAATTGCCTGGATAACGGACCCACATTTACTTTTTCTCTCAGAAGAAGTGCAGGAACAAAATGCAAATGAAATCTCTTTTCTCTACGGCCAAGGTCTCAAAAATGATCTTTCTCTTCTGGTTGCGGAGAAAAATGCAGAAATTCTGGCCCACAAAATAAATGACAGGAAAGTAGATTGCGCTATCATTACGGGAGATATCTCAGAGTTTCCACAACTCGAAAAGATTTTCGAGACGTTCAATAGAATCGTAACCGTTCCTGTATACTACGTTCACGGGAATCACGACGCCTATCATGCCTCATTTGAAAAGCTTTATCATCTATCTAATTCGCATCCTTTTTCCAAAGTAATTTGGGCGCAAAAAGGAATTTTCAAACTGTCAGATAAGATTTGTTTGACAGGACATGATGGGTTTTATGATGGACGTTTTGGTGATTTTTTTGGTGTTCGTCACGGTGGGTGGGCTATGGGGGGTGATAACACCTTCACCATGCCTGATTGGACACAGATCGAAGAGATGGCGGCACTCAAAGGAAATCGAGAACTAATCTACGATTTCATTACCCGTAAAGGGGATGACGCCGCTCAACATCTAAAGGACGTGGTAAGGAAAGCTGCGCAGACCTACGACACTATCATACATATTACCCATGTTCCTCCGTTTCAGCAATGTTCTAGAACCGATAATGGTGATGTTTCCCCTCAAAACAGTTTGCCTTTCTTTTCTTGCAAAGCAACAACGGATGCTTTGTTAGACTTGGTTGATGAGTTTCCGGACAAAAAGATTATTGTGTTTGCCGGGCACACTCATGCACAAGCAGCGCTTATGTTAGAAAACATTGAGGTATATGTAGCTGGCGCTATATACTATGAGCCAGACGTATACTGTACTGTCGAAATTGACGAAGACGGGACTGTCCGTTTCTAGACTATAAGATATAACATGAACATATGGAATTGTTTCAAGGAAGCTTTTTCTGTAGCGGTGGCTAAGGAAGACCATCGAGGCTTCTTGATTGGTGCGCTAGGAATTAGAAGTGACGGAGTTAAGGTCATGAGCGCTAATGGGCCTGTTCTTATTAGCGATAAATGTAAACACAAGAATACTTATCGGCGCGCTCACGCAGAATATAGGCTCTGTCAAAAGATTGACAAGGGCGCTACAATTTTTGTAGTGCGCATTGGTAAGAGCGATGGTAAGTATAAGCTGGCAAAGCCTTGTCCGGCTTGTCAAATTGTACTTAGAAGCAAGCAAGTAGCGAAAGTGTATTACACCATCAGTGAAAACGAATATGGTGTAATGGAATTTGATTAATGGCAGCGAAAATTTCCGCGCTGAAATAGAACTTCGACCCAAAAATCTGTAGCTTTTTCGCGGCTTACGCCATCTTGCTTGACAATCAAAATGAGAAATGGATAATGAGCCATGAGTCAGGCTGTCGTTTATTTTATGATGCGAATGATGAAAATCATCAAGAGAGGAGTTGAACAATACAGCAAGGGGTAGAGATGATTTACGTTATTTTTCTGAAGGCTGTGAAGAAAGAAAAGTTCAATGATGAACCGTGATGATCTGTATAATAAGCTTATTTGTCTTCTTTGGATGTCATCTCCGTATCCTGGTGAACGTGAAGTAATCGAAGAGGATCTCCCCGCTGGTGGTGAGTGGGATGAATTTGGCAACTATATTATCAATCAAATGGGTACAGCAGAAAATCCGTCCAAGACTCTTTTTGCGTGCCATATGGATACGGTTGGTTCAACCAGCTTGTTTGTAAACCCAACTTACGATCAAGGGTTTTTGAAGGTTGGAAGTTCTCACGCCGCGTGTCTGGGCGGAGACGACCGTTGTGGTATCCTTGTTCTTAGCGCTTTGATTGACGCGGGAGTTCCGGGCTACTATATCTTCCATAAGGGAGAAGAAAGGGGCAAGCTTGGGGCTGAGTATATTGCGAAGTCCACTGACCTTACTTGCTTTGACCGAGCCATTGAATTTGATCGACGTGGCGTTAGCTCGGTCATTACAGAGATGATGAGCGGTCAGGTTTGTAGCCCTGAGTTTGCAACTGCGCTTTGCGCGGAGTTGAATCTGAACTTGCCGGAGAAGGCTCGACGTTTTGCGCCGGACCCTACTGGAAGTTATACGGACGTTGTCGAATACAAGAAGATGGTTGCAGAAGTAACCAACGTGTCTGTTGGATATTTCAGCGAGCATTCGGCAAAAGAAGAAATCAATGTTCTTTGGCTTATTGATTGTTTGATTCCTGCGCTTTTGAAAGTTCGCTGGGAAGACCTTCCGACGAGGCGTGACCCAAAAGCCGTGACGAATTTTGGGACTGGCTCGGGGCATACTAGATATTCCGGACATTCCGGACATTATGGAGGATATACCGGAGGAAGCAACTATAGCAGTAGTTCAAGCGCTTCCTCTTCGTCGAAGCAGTCGTCAACAACTCAGAGCCCCACTCAGCACGGAGGTAGTGGTCAGAAGACCTCCAACAAAAGTAAGCACAGCAAGCATGACACTCGTGCCAGCGCGCGAAGTTCAAAAGAGCATGAGCGAGACTACACTTACTTGTCCGCCTCGAAGATGTGGGTTCCAAAAGTTCATAAGCAAGATGCTTACGTTTCTTGGGATGACATCGACCTAAATGGGGCTGCGCATGATCGGTGGGCGGCAAATGACAGCGACGCGCCCACGAACGAGCATATTGACACTGGTGATAATGCAGCCAGTTTCGCAGCGTGCAGCAGATGTAAGAAAGAAGATTTTGTGTATGAGTACTCAAGCGTTGTTGACCCGTTAGGTCTTCTTACAGCGGAAGGCGGGCCAACGTTGCTTTGCGAAGATTGTTATGTTGCACAGTTGACAGAAGATGAAGAAGAAGAAATTAAAGAACTAAACGCTAAAGCGGACAAAGAAGAAGCTGAGATTAACAAAGAAGCCGCAGCAGAAGCCAAAGCTGACGGTGGCGAAGAAGTGCCCGTGCTTGGGCTCAATGATATTGCTGAGGCGGAATCTGCTTGGATCAAAGAAGCACAAGACGCCGATTGTTCTGACTTTGTTCACTAATATGTGCTGAAACAAAGCAAGGAAAGAATACCATGAATAAGCTTTTGAAGGATCGTGTTCGTCTTGTTCGCGGGATGGTTATTGGTTTGGATGTTCTTGCTACAGATACTTGTTTGGCTTCTACTTATAAAGACAAGCATAATGAATACGTAACTCACTTTGTTGATGCGGTCAAAGCCGTTCGTAAGGATGAGGCCGGTCATTTCCTCTCAGTTTCGCACGAAGCTGAATGTCAGATTTCGTATGCTCGGCGTCCCGAGGATAAGTATCATGACATGAGGCGTGTACGCTCAAGCCTCGGTCGTTATTTCAGGAGGAATTTCAACTTCGAAAATATTCCTGACGCTGTTTTGGATAAGTTTGTCAGTGTCGTATGGGCTGAGACAGACCATTATCTGGTTGACCCTAAGTTTTATTACGGTCAGCAGATTACTGAGTGGTACAAGAATTTCGGAAGTTCCGATCGAAAGTCTTGTATGACGGGCGCTGAAAGCGTAAAGACTGAAATTTACGCTAAGAACCCTGATAAGGTAGCTTTGTTGATTTGGAGTGGATTGCGCGCTCTTCTTTGGACTTGCGATGACGGCACGAAGGTGTTGGATCGTACGTATCCTAGCGGTCACGGGAAGATTCCGACCCTTCGTCAGTGGGCTAGCAAGAAGGGCTATGTGTTGAGGGTCAATCCCGATAAGTTGGAGGATAGGGATACCATTCAGTTGAGCGATAATAGTATTCGTCAGGTTACTCTGAACAAGCCGGAGCTTTATCCTTATATTGATACCTTCCCTTATGGCAAGATTAAGGGAGATAAGGTTGTGTTGACGAATGCGCGAAATGGCGCAGACATGTTTGCTCATCAGACCAACGGGTCTGTTGTTTATTACAACTCCAGGCGCTGTCATCATTGTGACAATGACGTGCGCAGCGGCACCGGAGAGCATGAGTTTGCTGGGCGCATCTACTGTGGTCACTGCATTAACGTTGTAAGCGGAATGTGCAGCCATTGTGGCGGGCGGTTCCGGACGCGTGAGTTGGTAGGTGTTGACGGCCACAATTATTGTTCTTCTTGTCTTTCAGAAGAATGTGGGACGTGTCCTCGTTGTGAGGAAACTCATACCCTTGATAACATGATTAGGAATCAGGATACGGAAGATTACTATTGCGAAAATTGTGCCGAAGAACATCTTGGACATTGTAATGCGTGTGGAAACCACATGAATCGCGATAGCCTCGTTCAGAATGCGGACGATTTGGATCAGCGTCTTTGTGGCGAATGTAGAATGACTTGCAGAGAGTGCGACCATATTATTGAATATGTTGAAGGCGGCGGAATCTGTCAGCGCTGCGAAAACGGTCACTCTATTGAAACGCCTGCTGCTGTTCAAGAGCCAACAGCCACTCAGGTTTCTGCTGCGCTTAACGCGCTTATTGTAGCAGCAACGTCGAATCCAGACACCGAAAATGAGGTATTCTAGTTAAATTCTTTCCAAGAGAAAAGCCATGAACAAGCTTTTGAAGGACCGCGTTTACCTTATTCGTGCGATGGAAAATGCTATTAAGGTTTTGAAGGCGGGCAACTATATTGACGCGAGGCTGCTCAATGTTTTGGGTAGCATTGTTTCTTCGATTCGCGCAAATGCTAACGGACATTTTCTTTCTCTTTCGCAGGAAGTTAGCATGGGCGTTTCGTACGCCAAGTCTCCTGAGACGAAGTATGATTCTCAGAGAAGAATTAGAACAACTCTGGGCAAGTATATTCAGCGGCATTTTATCAAGGTTCATTTTGCGGAGCACAATATTCCTGATAGAATGTTGACTGAATTTGTAAGTAAGGTAACCGCAATTCTGGCTTCTTCAACATTGAAGCCAGTTATTGTGACCGGACAAGAGATTGTAGAACAGTACCGAAGCGCCTTTGGTCGTAAATCTCAGTCGTGTATGACCGGAGAAGCTTCCAAGTATACTGAGTTTTACGCTAAGAACCCTGATAAGGTTGCTTTGGTATTGTGGAATGGATTGCGTGCCCTTCTTTGGACGTGTGATGACGGCACAAAGGTATTGGATAGAATTTATCCGGTAGGGCATGGATTGACAGAAACCCTTCGGTCTTGGGCTACAAGTAAGGGTTATGTAGTGCGCGGCGTTCCGCCATACATTGACTCTTATGAATTGAGCGACCGTAGCAAGCGCTGTGTTACGATGAAGCGCACTATGTATATTCCTTATTTGGATACCTTTAGGACTGGGACGTATAAGGATGATTCAAATAAGCGGTATATGGTCATTACAAACAATGATAATGCAGTTCCGCAAGGTAGGAGATTGTATCTTCATTGCACTGACGGTTCGTATATTGACAACGGTGTTCGTGTTGCTCCGACTTTTATACCTGACGACAATACTGAGTTCTCTTGCAAGTATTGTAAGGGCCGAGGAATTGTATCGGAAGGTCAAGGAGATTGGGCTCACGATGAAGGTTTCATTTGCAAGAAATGCATTTCAAATCCCGTTCTCTTCAAGTGCGATGCTTGTAACAAATACCGACGAAAGTCGATGTTTGGCAAGTCTCAAATGTATCGAATGATTACTATTACAGGGCACGGGATGACCGGAGAAATTCAAACGATGTGCCCACAGTGCCGGAAAGAAGCTAACCGCAACTATAGAGCTAGAGATTATGTGGAGCCGCAGCCTGCGCCGGTTCGACGAGCAATCGTACCGGGCTCTATTAACATGATTGCCGCAAACGCAAGGGCAGCTTCGCGTTCTGCTTATCGCGACGATCCTTCTTATTGATTAATAGTTGATTGGTAACGGGGCTAGCTACCACATAGGGGCTAGCCCCGCCTCTTATTTCTATAACTTTTCTCTAAAAAGAAAATGGGCTCTTTCAAATGTCGGTGTATTATCCCCCATCATTCTGCTCGATTATCAGAAGACTGGACAGAAATTCTGGAAGGAAGTCCGGAGGAAGCCGCTCTAGAATTTCATTCCAAATTCTCTCACGAGTTTGGGCTCAAACATCGCGTTGAAGAAAATAATAAAGTTTACTTTGTAAATTTTGCACGTATTGAAGTTGAAGGTTTTGGCTCTTTCGTCACGCGTATTTATCATTATGGTATCTGGCGACGAGGAGGAGTTAAACGAACTCTTTCTAAAATCGAAACGCTGGAAGGAATTGCAGCAACATTAAAATATGACGATGACCCAAACACTCTTCTAGCCCCCGGCTGGATGTATGAGGAAGAAGATAAATAATGCACCAGAAAGGAAGTTGAATCTGATGAATGAACGGCAAGTTAAAGTAGGAGACGCTGTTGAATTTTATGACTCTATTGCAAAGGAATATAAGCAAGGTGTTGTTTATGACTTTCATGAAGATCATATCATCATAAAAGATTCAAACAGAAAATTATATTTAGAAAAAAGATTCAACCCGATAGGAGAACATAAAGACCTACTGGATGACCTGCGAAAAGACAAGCAGCAGGATATTGTAAAAGTAATGCATTCAATCACCAAAGTCGAATTGGACAAATGCGGTGAATTGAATGTGTGGTTTTATGATGGAGCGAATCCATCTGTGAAGGAAGAGTTTTACAAAAGCAGCTTTACTTATAGACTGTTTGAATTGATGGAAGCTGAATTGAAAAATCCATAGCGTTCTTTGTTGTCGAGCACTTGCTTGACATCTAATAATCTTGGCGTATAGTCGGTGTTGTGAGCAGGACGACTGGTTCTGCTGAGTCTTTGAAAATTCAGGTATGCCAACGTGGCGGAATCGGCAGACGCAGTGGATTCAGCTTTCAAAATGGATCGCCACAGCCGAAAGGCTATGGTAGTACGCGGCTAATTCGGGGAACGCTAAAAGGTAAAACAGGTTTTACTTCACGCCAATCCCGAGCTAAATGAACTCTCCAATGGTTCGACCAGTAGAGTTCTAAATGTGTAGAGACTATATACCGCGCACCTAAGTTGATGGAGCTTATATTGCGAACAGCTAAACGGCTTCAAAGATACGGTGAAGAGATAGTCCAGACCACGAACACAACCAGAAACATGCTGGAAGTGGCGCCGAAAGACGAAGTGGCAGGCAAAATCCACCGGGTAACTCCCGTGAGAGTTCAAGTCTCTCCGTTGGCACTATACATTCTTTTGAGGAAACACCTTCTCAACTTCCCTTACATATTTCTCAACTCCACCCAATACATCATAAATAAATCCAGGCGCAATACTTTTGACAGCGTTGACTACCTGTGTTATCTCTGATATAATCCTTTGCTTTTCATCCTTTATATCCTCAGCGGCGCTAAAGACTTTCACAGCGACGATAGAATCAATAACGTCTTTAGTGACTGTGAATTCTTTTTCTTTCTTAAGAAGGCCAATCAAAGCACTAGCGTTAGCTTTTGCTTTCGTTGCTATCGTAACAACCTCCGGCTTGGTACTTGAAGAAAGTTTTCCGCCAGCTTGCATGACATTTGAAAGTAGATTGATGGCGGCTTGAACGTTAGCATCCTGAGCGTTCTTGAGAAGAGAGGCTAGGACGGAAGAAGTAATCAGGGAGGAAGAAGAAAGTTTCGTTATCATTTAGACTGATGAGGAAATAGTAGTAAATCATTTGTCCTCGTAGCTCAGGGGATAGAGCGGCTGCCTCCTAAGCAGCGGGTCGCCCGTTCAAATCGGGCCGAGGACGCTAAAAAGAATTCTAGTAATTATGATATATACATTCACATATCGCGGAATGGCGCAGAAGCAGCGCGTAAGATTCATGATCTTAAGGCCATAGGTGCAAGTCCTATTTCCGCAACTATTGAGGCGTAGCTCAATTGGATAGAGCGTCGGTTTCTGGCACCGAATGTTGTGAGTTCAAGCCTTACCGCCTCAGCCGCAAGATGGAGTAAATGGCAACTCGCCGTCCCATATAAGGACGGAAATCTGTACTAGCCTCACAGTCTTGCCACCACTTTGAAAAGAAAGAAGCAAGTCAAATGAAAATGGCACCAGCTGATATCGCTCCTGTGCTCATTGTTCTTATTATTTGCGCTTCCTCCGTTACATGTCAAGCAATAAATACTGGAAAATATTGTAAGGCAGCATGTGACCCTAATCCGGTAGAACAATGCAGCACATTTTCTATCAAGTGCGCTCAAGCTGTAAAGCCAGAGATTAAGAAAGAATAAAAATCTACGGATTGATTTTTGACGATTTAAACTGCTCGGCTATAAGGTAATTTTTTGATATCCATTTTATCATGGATATAAACAAGATTGCTGAAGCTATAGAAATTTTTGTAAAGTTTGCTGCTGAACCTAAAGATGATTCAGAGGAAGTTAAAAGAATATATGAAAAGGATATGCCAGCAATTGAACGCTTGAAGATGTACATTAGAGAAGCTGAAGATTGGGTTAAGATTGGATATTTGCTTGGTGAAACTCAGATGGAAGATGGTGACTTTGAGAGTTCTGCTTGGTTTGACATAATTGGCGCTTTTAAATATTTCCATGATAAAGAGTTGGCAAACTTCAAGGTTCCACAAGAGCACTGGGCAGAAGTAGTTCAAGGATATGCTAAAGCAAAAAACTATTCCAAAGAGGATTTAGAACTGGTGGTAAAGCAAACGAATGAATACATTAAGAAACATAAATAAATTCTTATCCAATTCATCGTTCTTGACAATCTGATTCCATCAAGTATACTCTCCTCATGGCAACGAAGATTACGTTGACGATTCCGGACGACTTTACCCAGCTTGAACGTGGAATGATTCATTACCTTTTGAAGAATGCGTTGCGGCAATATCGTTCTGTTAGGATGCCTCCGGAACTTTTTGTCAGCAGACAATATGGGTTGACAGCAAGCACAGACGACAAAATTGTTTTCTCTGCCAAGGTAGCTGAAACCCAAGGTGAGCTTTGTTTGGTGGAAAAGCTGCTAAAGGTTGACGTAGAGGTTGAGAAATGACAAAGCTACAGATTGAAGCTAATTCAAGATTTGTTTCTGCCCGTTGGGATTATTTGTCGGCGAACGGTTGGGTGTTTGTGGAAACTGTAGCGGCTAACGCAGCTACTAGATGGTGGAAAGCTCCTGACCATTTGGTGAAAGATATGCAAAAAGAATTTCGAGAGGATGAAGCGGCGAGACTGCAAGAATCTTGGGACAATGATCAACTAAAAGAAAAAGAATGAAGTAATTTGACATGGAATAAAAGCTGATATATAGTAGTCCATATACGCCGGTAGCTCAGTGGTAAGAGCAGAGTCCTTATAAGGCTTTGGTCGGTAGTTCAATCCTACCTCGGCGTACCTAGACGCACATTATACTACATCCTGACCGGTTATAACTTCTTGAATAAGTTATGAAAATCATCTTTGAAGATAACATTTCTGTATTCCAACGCCCGCCTATCGAGAAACAATTTAAAGATTGGGAAGAACTGAAAAAGCTTCTCAAGGAATATGGCGACTATAAGTACGCTTATACTGCCGTCATCTATGATGACAACAATAACGCTATTATTCCGTTAATCATATCTGACACCGCAGGTTGGACTGTCGGATAACAAACTAACTTTATTCGGGAAGTAGGGGAATCCTATGCCTCGTATGCCTTATATTGATATTGAGATGCCGCACATTCCTCATATTGATACTCGTGGCGTAGTGTTTCAAATGTTTCAAATGCCAGATTATAACGCTTTTGTAGAGCATCTTGCGCGTTTGGGCGGACAGCTTATTAACTCTGAACACGCCGAAGAAAATACGAGAACAACCATGTACGAAAACTACAAGAATACCGTTAGCGTTGAACTCTGGACCATGTTCGACAAGCTCATCTGTGACTCTTTTCATCATATTCGCCATGAGATGCGTGTTAACGGTAACGATACGATCAACGCTGGCTTCCGTCGTAACAATCATCCTTACGCCTATGCGGTTGGAATGATCGCCAGTCTTGCGAAACTCAGCGGTGTTACCGAAGATATCTCTGTGGTTCCTGACGGCAACCTGGGTAACATCTCCCAGAAGATGCGGGAATTGATTATTCATTTTGAGGAGAAGGTTCTCAAGGAAGAAGGTTTCCGCAGTCACAATATGTGCGATCATTGCTTTACGAAGTACGGTTTGGACTCACGCCGCAAGCAGCTTCCTGTTGAATTCGTTTTGCTTGGTAGCCCGGACCTCAAGGATGTTCTTATCGAGAGTTCGGAGAAGGGTGGACCCAGCCCTCGTTCGCTTATCATTGCTACTGGCCTTACGGACACAAGTGAGTTTGCGTTCTACAATGCTTCTTACGAGATGAGGGACCTTTCTATTCTGAATCTCAGCGAAGTCATTGATACCTTTGATCCTGCTGCTGGCGAAAAGTTCAAGAATGAAATGATTGTTAAGTCGCGTGGCGGCTGCACTTGCGGTCATTGTCCTCCTTCGGTTCATTGGGTTGAAGGCGTGAAGGTTACTCCGGACGATATGGGTCAGACCATTCGGTTTGAAAAGAAGGATTCTGACATTCGAGTTGAGATCAGCGTGCGTGACTTCTTGTACGCAGTGGACCCCAACTTCAAGAAGATTGTGGATGCGGCGAAGGAATCTTGATAGACACGCAACTGGAATAGACTTCCATAAAAGAGGTGCGATGGGAACCATTGTTATTGCTCATCGTATTTTCCCTGATTGGCCTATTGTAGTTGCGGCCAATCGTCATGAAAAATTCGGCAGACCATCAACAGGGTGGGAACATCATCCTACCGAGGCTTATGTTTTTGCCCCTCGTGACCTTGTGCATAAGGGGACTTGGATTGGAATTAACAAAAAATATGGAACACTAGTTGCGATTACGAACAATGCTATTCCAGAAATGAAAGGTAAGAAGTCTAGAGGGCAGCTGGCTTTGGGATGTCTTTCGCTGCCCTCTGTTGCTTCTATGCCTACCTTTGATGTTACTTCTAAATTCAAAGCTAACTACAACGGTTTTCATCTCGTGCTGTTGGACCAGCAGTGCGGGATGATGACCGGCAATTACCGGCAAAATGTACTTACTGCTATTGCTCCGGACCCTGGTCTTCATGTGGTGACGGAGCGAGGTTTTACCAAAGGGCATTGTGGTCGCGCCAATGTTATTGAAAATGTATTTAGCGCAACCGTAAAAAATATTACCAATCCGCATGAGCATCCAGAAGCATTTGATCTTCTGTTGAATTTTCATGTGGACGGAAGTCCAAAAAACGATTGTTGTGTGCATGATCATAACGAACCTCACAAAACAATTTCTTCTTCTCTAATCTTTATTGGCAAGCAAGGCGCTATTGTTTACGAACGTAACGGCTTTGCTTGCGTCAAACCATTCAACAAGAAGCATGAAATAAAACTGGGATAAATATGGATTGGGATGAATGGTGTAAACAGTATCCGGCTGAGCCGCTGCTGCATAAGCCCACTGACGCGGAGCTTCCTATTGAAACTAACGGATATGAATGCCAAGTAGAAGCAGAGCATATAAAAGAAGGACTAGAAAGAGATTACAATATAGGTGGAATGATTGTTGGTGAATGGTCAGGCCGCTTCTATGTTGTTTGGCGCGACATTGTTTTACGATAATGTTTGTTTTTCAGATGCAGGAGTTTTATCATGGTTGACCCAACCACCCCTCCGCCTCCAAGCAAAGGGCTTTACGTAACTATTTTGGTTGGCTTACCGGGTTCCGGGAAGATGCTCTATGCATCCAACATTACAATCGAAGGTTTCCCTAGAATCTATATGGATAACATTAGGGACGATGAGATATTCCTCCAAACCATGCATGATGGTTATTCGATTATTATTGCTGACCCTGTTCTTTGTTTGACTAGCGCCAGGAATATTACCTATCGGAACATAAAAGCCAAGGGGTATTTGTGTTCCTGGAATTATTTCGATAACAATTTGGAGCGATGCTGGGCAAACATCGTAAAACGAAAAGAAGAAAAAAAGTATCCGTATAAGCTACTGAAATGGCTTTCTTCTCAGTATAAAATCCCGACCGATACATCGATGGTTAGAAGCGTATACATTGCATAAAGGCTAAATGAAAATCGTAATAAAAATTCCAACCAAGAATAGAGTGAACTTATTTTTCCCTTTGTTGGATTCTTATTATGCTTTGCTTTCCAACAAGCACGATGTGCAGTTTATTATTAACTGTGATCAAAATGATTTCTCGATGCGAAGTATGTTGACGGTTGAAAGACTGAAAACATATAAGAATCTAACATATTGTTTTGCTCCAAACAAAACAAAAATTGAAGCTATCAATGCGAATTTAGATAAGCTTCCAGAAGACTTCGATGTTTTAGTTTTGTCTTCTGATGATATGACCCCTATAAAGCAGGGGTATGACGATGTGATTGCTCAAACCATGCTTGAGAATTTTCCGGATACGGACGGAGCCTTATGGTTCAATGACGGAACGCAAAGCAACGGTTTGAATACCCTTCCAATTATGGGTAAAAAGTATTTTCAAAGGTTCGGGTATATCTACCACCCAAGCTACAAATCTTTTTATGCTGACAATGAGTATACTCAGGTCGGCAAAAGCTTGGGGAAATTGCACTATGTGGATTCTGTTATTATCCGGCACGACCATTGTACAACAACAAAAGCTCGTTTACGGGATGAGCTTTATTGGGAAAATGAAAAATACTGGTATCAGGACGCTGACACTTTCCGTGAACGGGAAGCTAAGAATTTTGGATGAAAACGCACACTCAAAATAAACACACGCGTGTTGTTCAATGTAATCCAAGTCAATTTGGAAATACAACTGCCGCAAAAAGGTTTGTTGAAATCCTACTAGAAATTGGAAATCCTATTTTGATTAGGAACGTGAATACTTTTTATCACAAAGTCAATATTGAATTTGGATATATTTTTGACGCGCTCAAAATTAAATTTCCTAAAGGAATGCTTGCTGTAAAAATGAATCCTGACCATAGCGGATACAGAGAAAAGATTCTGTATATGGTCAAGAAAGAAAAACTGCAAGCAATCGATCGAGAACCAAATTGGCCTGACATTGTGAAATCATTTATGAAAAACATAGTCGATACTAATTTCAAGAAACGCATAAAGGAAATGGACAAACCTGATAATCTAGATGTAGAGCATCTAAAGTATCAGTTTGAAACCCATCATAACCAGAAAGCTTAGTAACAATGTATCGGCGGCAAGATCCTGAAATATGGATCTCGAAAGATAATCTAGTCGATAGAAAACTCTATCGAGTAATGGCTAGGAATTTTTCTATTGCTGTTTGTCGCAAAGACAGTTGGGGATTTATTGGACGGCGGGAGAAGTTTGGCAAAGTATTTCCATTTGAAGAATACCATTGGGATAACAAATACTTTGCTACTGTAAAACCGCTAGAAGAACTACCGGAAACATTACCTGAAAACATCTTAAATGAGGAGTATATTTGCCGCTGCAAGAATTGTAATGTTATCTTGGTGCCAAAACGCGGTGATATCATGTCAGATCATACACGCGTTCACGCAGAAGATACATCTTGTTCTAAGCCCGAATGCGAAAAATCCATTCTAAATCTAGCGCTTCTTGATTGGCTGACCGACATGGAAGAGAAGTATTCAACGGCAACAATTGACAGTTGGAAAGACTAAGGTTTATCATGGGCTCTAGTAATCGATGGCTTGTTGATGTTAATGTGACTGACCAAGATACGGTCAATAAGATTATTGAAAAGGGCAGACAAATTGACAAAGGAAACGAACATTGGGATTCATATGTGTTCCGCAAGTGGTGCGAATCCACCAAATGGGACCCAACAGATTTGCTGGTGTTGATTTCAAAAGAATTTCCAACTGTAATTTTCTCCGCCAACTATCGAGGAGATTATGGTTCTGGAAAGATTTTCATTTTCAACGGAGAACAGATTGAGGAATATGAAGTTTGGGCTCATCCTTCGTTTCCCACCACTGTTAAGCTCAAAGTCGCGTTGAAGAACAAGAAGGTAAGAGATAAGATTCAACGTGAGCGAAATGAAAAGAGGGCGGCGGAAGAGCGCGAAGCGAGCCGACGACGGGAAATTGAAGCAACTGAAAAGAAACTTCGCGAACTGAAAAGGGTAAAATGAAAGCAGACCCTTTTCTGCTTTTTATTCTTTTAGGTATCTGTGCGGCGTCTGTATACATTGGATACGCTATAGACCCTTTTCGTAAAGAGATTCAAGAACAGCCAAGCGTTAGCTACCAAGAATTTCGTGCTTTGCAACAACAAGTGGCTGATAATAAAGCGGAATTTTTTGCCTTTCAAAATTTTGCTGTTGAAACATTATTGGTTCATTGGGGCAAACAAGAAGTAACTACAGATTATATGCATCAATGTAAGTGTCAAAGCACATCGGTTGAGGTCAAATAAATGTAAAAAGGATGGTTCTAATGGATGGCTCATTGTCCCAAAAAAAGTTACCAACGTATATTTTCGGAATATATCGCAATGGAATTGGGGAAGAAGCAGTTTTTCTTTTCCGAAAAAAGAGTAAACCAACTGATGAGCTTCTGCGTGTTTTGGAAACCGCTCTTGCGGTGAATGAATATACTGGCAGGCCAGAAGAAGCTCAAAAGCAAATGAACGCTTTGGCAGCTGCGCACAACTGCAAATCGAGAGCTATCGTATGTCATAGCGACGTTGCTCCTGAGCCGATTTCTGTTCCGCAGAGAACGTCTATTGTTCTTCCTTATGTTCCACCAGCAACTGACCTTCAGCCTGGAGATGTAATCGTCCACTCAGACGGAGAAGGTCATCATCTTGGTGTATACCTAGGGCAAGTTGAAACAAAGGGCTGCGTTCTATTTTGCACTTCTAGTAATGAATGGAATCCTAAAGCCAGGAAGGTTACAAGAGACGAATTAATTTTACTTGGAAAACCAGACGGAGCAATCAGTCGAGGAACATATTTTGCCCCTGTGATGAGACCTCTTAGAGATTTGTTTAGGAAAGGTTATAGCTTTCCAGAGCACAGGGTAATTGATTTGATGAAAGAATTTTTTCCAAGTTTGAAATGTTCACCAAGAGCAAACTCAAATCTGCTTGCGCCTATTCCTTTTGAAATTAAGTTTGTTAAGTTTGATAAGCCGCCTGAACATAAGATAATTCCAAAGCCTGAGAGTTCTTTTGTTCAGGGCGATATTGTTTTTTACGGAAGGAAAAACGGTGTAAAACGTTTGAGTATTTTCTTGGATAAGTTCAAGCACGCCAATCCAAATGAAACAGGCGCAGAAAAAGCTTACATAGCAACATGTGTTAATACCTCGAAGGAACTTGACGACCCAAGATGGAGGAAATTAACACAAGCTGAACTTGAATGGTTGCATCTTATCGACAGTGACATTACAGAAGATACAATCATTTGTCCCGCTGTAAAGAAAACTAGCTTTCTGACGGGAACAGGATATAGCTTTGTTCGCGAAGAAGCTAGTAAGTTATTTGTAGAATTCTTTCCAGAGATAGTAGATAAATTATCCAAGGAAAACAACCAATGACCATTTGGTTTAGTTCTGACCATCATTTGTTTCATTCAGCGGTGATTAAATATTGCGACCGTCCATTTTCCTGCGCCCAGGAGATGTATGATATTCTGCTAGAGAATCATAACACGCTCGTAAAACCAACAGATCAAGTATATTTCTTAGGTGATTTTGCTTTCAACTTACGTGATGATTCTCTTGAGAAAGCGTTTCGAGCATTCCATGGTAACAAACACTTTATCTTGGGAAATCACGACAAGAAAAAGCAAATAGAAAAGATAGCGAAACGCGGGGCAATCAATTGGGTAAAGGAAGTATACGGGCTAAAGGTAGATAAACACTATCTTTGGCTGAGTCATTATCCACATAGAAGCTGGAACAAATCATCTCATGGTTCGTTTCATCTTTTTGGACATTCTCACGGCGGCTTTGAAGATTATGGTTTATCTACTGACGTAGGTGTGGATGCGTGGAATTATCGCCCTGTTTCTTTTGAAATGATTCTTGAGCGATTCAAAAACAAACAACCATTAAAGGTTATGCATGCCCAAAACTAGAGTTGTTATATGCATTCCTGAAAAACCTCCGAAAGTTGATGATGTTACTTTAACGACAACCAATGTTAAATTGATACTAGGCACTCAGAGATATGTGTCTTACCATCGTGCGCAAGTAATTTTGGGTTTCAAATCTATATTTGGGATTTATGGCAATGATTGGATTATTAATGTTGACCCACCGCCCGCAAACTATAAGGATTTCTTGCTTGGCGTTAAAGGCCCGTTTATTATTACGGAATTAAATTTCAACAACCTACGATGCTATCAAATTACACAAATCTTTAATCGTTTTGAAGAATGGGATAAGATAGTAAAAAGCAGGTCTTAGATGAGTAGAGTAGCATATGGACGGGTTCGGGTAGTTTCATGTAAACCAAATGAGCCACCAAAGGTAATCGATATCAAAAATAGCTCAAAAAGAATGCAAGAACATTTGCTAGGACAGTATGTCTTTTTACCGAGAGGAAGACTTTTTATAAACAGAAGCATTTGTATTATCTGCAACCATCGAGAAAATCGTTATGAAATAGATGGGCGCGAATGGCCACCTGGGCACAGAAACAATAACGTGTTCAATTCTAACGGCATAATTATCATCTGTAAAGTGATTGACGGTATGTTTACCTCATTAACGTGCAACGAAATTCAAGATGTTTTTACCGTAATTGAAAAAAATAAAACCGAAACCAAGACAATTACGGTTGAAGCGGTTTGACAAAGAAACCGAGGCGAGCTATCATCGGTTTCGTAAGGCTTTGCATACGTTGTCGTACATTGTGTCTACTTCTAGAACGCTTGTTTCGAGTTTGGATACAGAAAGGTGATACGCAATAACTCCCATGATTTCGCGTTCCCATATTTGGGAATGATGTTTCAGTTCTTCAATAGCTTTGCGTTCTATTTCAGCAAGTTTTTCATTGCGGTCCATACATAAATACAAAACTAGAAATAGAAAAACATGAATCCACAAATGCTTCTCACTGGTCATAAAATAACTTCCTCTGCCCGCGAGTTATGGATTGAACAAGATTTTGTTGGGGCCATTGAATTTCTAAATGGATGCGTAGAAATGTCCGAGCGCGCAGCGATTGAAGTTTGTATCGGGCGTTCGAAACTAGAAGGCAACTCGTATTCCGGATATAAACTTGTCGCCGATTATAGTAACAATTGGTGTGGTGTGAAGTTGCTTGGGATTGTGGAAGCGTTTCGTTCAGCCACAGCAAGCGTTACTTGGATGGGGTCAGCCAGTCACGATTAAATTTTATCAAGCAATGAATATCGGTGGATAAAAAAGAACACTAAACAATAGGAGAACAAGAAGTGCCCTGGAAGACAATTGATGAGGAGCGACGGAAGGAAGTAATTTCTATATTGCGCGCAAATATGGAAAAGCAATTACAAAAGATATCTTACTTAATGTCGCAACCTTACCCGTCGTTACATAAAATGGAAAAAGAAAAAGCTCAAGGTCTTTTAGAGGCTTATAAAGAAGCAATTGATACTCTTTCAGAGAATGTTTCGGTATCATCTTAGGAGGTTAGACCATGATGACCTTACAGTATTGGCTCAAGAAAATTGCGTGTATTTGTGTCTTTTTTGTTTGTGGTTTTATTTGTGGAGAATTCGATTTTTGTAAGGATGATTTGCCCGGAGAATGCTAGATGACAAAGCCGTCTATTGCTTGTAGCCCCCTACAAAATGGGACATATAGGTTTGCGTCAAAACCTTACAAGTATCTAGCGCATAATAGTAAAGGGTTTTTTAATGAACATTTAGCTTCAACGATAAGTATTGAATCAAAACAAATGTTTATTGCAAGAATAGACGATAATTTAATGCGCACTATTATTAGCGTTGCTAATCGTTACGGCAGCCCTATACGTTACAATATTGATATTGTAGATAATGTTGCTTTCAAATCTTTTAGGGACGAGAATAATTGGATAGAAGTTGCAATTGCTTTAGAACATTTTTGTGCTCAAATAGAATGTCAACGAAAGCAAATGGAGATTTTCTGCAAAGAAATATCAGAACGCAATATGCAGAAAAAATATCAATGGTGATAATCAATAATGGATTTTTCTGATTTCAAAAACAAGGAAGATGAAATAGAAATCAACGTCATTGATGTTGATTTTAATCTTGCGAAAGACCTCGAACAAATAATCAAAGAAATTTATGCGGGGCTTCAAGTTCCAGAAGAATATCTTACAAAGGATTAAATGAAAAACATAGGAGATATTGCAGATTCTTTATCGCAGATTGCGAATATTCTTTATCAATATCCGAGACTTCTGAAAGAGATTGAGAGTCTGCGGGGGCAAGTTAAATTGATGAGGAATCTTCTTGCGCTTTATGATTTGAAAAAGATTTACCCGCATGATGTTGAGCTTACCAAAACGATAGAATCATATCATAAGCAATATTGCAATAGAGTACTAGGGCAAACACCTGGATACTTACTGCCTCCTGGGTTTGGTTTGACAGAAGAAGAGTTTCTTAAGATTGCTAAACGGAATGTTTCTGAAAAGTCTTTTTTCTTACTTCAGGAATTTGCTGCAAAAAAGAAGAAAACACTCCCAGAAGCATTTGACGAAATGAAATCTGAAGAAATAACAATGGTCGATACGCCTAACGCTCGTAGGAAAACAGAGGATGGAAAATAGAATTACGCCCTGGTTAGTAAAGCTAATTCAATCTATTCCTTTTTTCCAACCAAAAGATAAGCTACAGCCAATCGATACCAATTCCCGATTGGCGCAGATGTGTAAAGATATCCCTCCTGTAATCCCTGGGAAAATTTATTCTATTGATGATTTGAACAAAGCTTTAGAACATTTGAACGATTGTCCTTTTACTGAAAAAAATAAAAATGAATGACATCGAGAAGAAGTTGTGCCCGACTTGTAATGGTAGCGGGGAAGGACAGGTAGCTGGCAAGTGGTGTAATCATTGTTGTGGTAAAGGGTATGAGTTGTCAGGGGAAATGAAGACGGTTCAAGTAGAATTTATGGATGGGACCATCTTGATGCCCGCCCCTGTAGAATTGACCGAGGAAGAAGCAGTAACTATTATCCAAGCAAGCCTGAAAAGCCTTGTAGAGAACTTCTTGCCACCCGAAGAGATTAGAAATTTTAAGAAGTTTGAAAGCAACTAAGCGTGGAAAAATATGCTTATCATTTGACTTATATTCACAGGTTACCTTCAATAGCAAAAATTGGGCTTGTTCCTGGCAATACTCTTGGTCTAGATGGCAAATGGGATGTCGTTTGGTTTTGTGATAATTATTTTGACTATGAAGTCGTTGACGCACAAAGAGATGTTAAAATAAGATTTCCGTGGCCCTCTGGTGAAATACAAAAACATAGCATAAGTGATTTTGGTTCAACAAGAATAGAGTATTCTGTTGAAGGAATCATCCCAGCTAATAATATTGAAGTCTTGATAGGGTCCCGTTGGGTTAATTTAATTGATGTTATTTTGTTTATAGAGAATTACAAAAATCCAATTATTCCAGATTATTAATGAGTGGCCAAATTATTACAATGAGAACGCTGAAGTACGCAGCGAGAAATCATCCTGAGAATCTTAGGAGACTGGCCTGCGCTCTGCATTTGAATATTGACGGAATGGGAAACATGCAAGTTGCAAAACTCATTTGGTGGCGTCTAAGGAAACTAAATCGCCCTGAGTTTTGTAATTGGGGATAGTTGGAGCTATTCTAAGAATAATTGCTCATTTTTATATGAGCAAACCTAAAGGCATTTTTACATCTAAATATTCTCAATATAAATATGGTGTTGGGCAAAGCGTTGATGAATTTATTGTTCCCAATCTTGATGCCGTTTCGTATTTGCCCGATGGCGGATTAAATGATGGTTGGACAATTTATGTTCAATCTATTAGAGCTTCATTCAAATTAGTTAAAGCCAGTACATTAACAGTAGATAACATCTCAGTGATGGCTACTAAAAGTGGTCTTGGCCGATGGCTTCGCGACACTAGTGAAATTGACCCTGTTTGGAAAGCTCAGCCTAACTGGTATGTTCATCCCACAAATGGTTCGGACGAAGCAACTGGAGCAGATGCAGACCATCCAATAAAAACTTTCAAAGAATGGTATCGTAGAACTGGCGGCACTGTGGAAGGTTTGACTATGACGCTTAATGTTATGACAAACATTCCATTAACGGATTCCTTCCCGTGCGTAGTTTCCATTAGAGAATATGGGAAGCTGCGCGTTGTTGGAACCAAAACAATTGCAGAGACTGGACAATTGTTAGGTTATACAGCACACAATTTTGCTAGCAATGCTAGTGCTCAAATATCGAAAAGCTCAGGTAACTGGGCAGCCCACGTCGGCAAACTTGTACACATTGTTGAAAAAAATCTTTGGGTAAGAATTATAAAAGATCTTAACAATGGGTCTGCGACCGTTACCGTTCCTTATGGAATGACTAATGAATATTCATCTGCCTATCTCAACTTTGTAGCAGGAACACCAGAGGCTGGCGATACTTATATTGTTTATGATTTGCCAACATTACCAATGTTAGTCGGTCTTGAAATACATGGTGATCAGAAGCGAGCAGCCACTGAAACTGAAACGTCTTTTGCAATGAAAGATGTCAGAATAACAACAGAAGCACCCACTGCTCAATTTAAAATGAGCAACACCACCATGTATACTGTTATGCTAAATCGGGTGGACATTCCAGGTGCCCAGTTTAATGGCTCAATATATTTCGCGTTTTGTCGTTCAGGATATACTTCTTCGCCGTATATGACTGCTTGGGCAGACACCGCAATGACAACGTATTTGCGATGTCATTTACATACCGGCGGATATTTAACAACAATGGGCTCAAGTTATACATCGCAAGTTGTGTTGTGGGGAGTTGTTATTAGCGGAGGTTATCTTTGGGTAAGCGGTGGAACTAGCATAAGCGATAGTCTTGGTATGTTTGATGCTGCCAGTCCAATACGAATAGTGCATTCTGCTATATTAAATGTTTCATCAAACACATATGTTTATGGCAGCAACAATACGGGAACCGCAGTACAAGTTGAAGGTAAACTGACTGTGGCAGCAGCTAACATATCTAAGATAACAATTACGACCAACACTTCCGACGAACTACGAATTGGTGGTTCCGTAAATCTATTGCCAGATATTACCGCATCTGCTGGCGCAGTTCTTCCGGCCGTTTCCGCTTGTGATACTTGGGCTAAATTGGCGGCTGCGCCATTCAATGGAAAAGCATTCAATTATTCCAACGGGGCATATATCGGCCCTAGCTTGCTCTAAAAAAACAAAAGGAAAGTCATCATGAGAACGACAACTTCTGAATGGTTTATTGACCTACACGCAGAAGGCAGAGAAGATGTTTTGCATCTCTTGCACGAAGCAAGACAAACTCTTACGGATACTAAGTCTCATTCATCTGATAGTGTTAGTCTTCTCGCAAAGTTTATTTCCCATCTAGAAGAAGATCACGAAGAAGCAAAGCGACGAGAAGCGTTTGGGTACGTGCAGAAGCTTAGGAAGTCAGTGTCACGTTTTATTGGCAAGAAGATGTAAAACAACTGTCTCTTAAAGGAGAATGAAATATGCTTTCAGTTCTTGCATATGTTGCTCTTGCGTTTTTCTTTATTGTTATGTATGGGTCTATCGGCAATATTATGTCGAGGCTTTATCAAAATGCTATTTTGCGCCTCGCTAATAATAAGCGCGGACTATTTACGTTTATTATGTTTCCACAGAAAACATTGTTTGTATCTCACAATGATATTTTGAAGGATATTAGAAACAATAGCTGTGGGCCAGAAGTTTTCAATGAATTTCCAGCTGTTTGCGCTGATGACGTTAAGGTAAATAATAGCAGTGGATTGCGATCTTATGAAGTGATTGGCAGATATGATCGAAAAGATGTTGATGATTATTGGACAAAACATCGAATCACTATGTCTTTTCTTTGGCCCGCCCGTTTTCTTATCAGCTTTCTTCAATTGCTAACATTTAGTGTAATCTTCCCGGTATTCATTTTGTATTATATCTTCAAAGGCATTGAAAAACTAATGAACAATCACGAGTATATTGCTGCTCGTATCAAGTATTTGTTTTCTCGCTCTATTAAAGATGGGGTAGATCCTAATTCACACCCTTATAGAAACAAGAATGTAGCCGTAGCCTCCAGCGAAAAACAATAAACATGCGCTATATAATCCTCGTGATTTTTCTTCTGATCCAAACCGGCTGTTATTTTCCTTTTTCCGCGTTTCTAAAAGAACGGGAACAATGTGCAGATACAGCTACACCAAAACGAGCAGTTGAGCCGTTCGACAGCTATTGTCCTCATTCAAATCATGTTGTAGCCAAGGAAGAGGATGGCGTTGTCTTTTGTAAGTGCTTGACCTCAAACAGTAAAAACGCAGCAATGGTTGGTTTAGAAGAGTTTCAACCCGAACCGATTTGACAATACCCGATGTCTCGTGTATCGTGGCTTCACGATGGACGTTTGGTCATCCTACTATATGCGTCTATGTGCTAGAATGTGTGCGTCAAAATCTAGGTTTGAAAGGAGATTTTAGAATCATATTATTCGCCATATTAATTAACCATAATTAACTTGAACATTTAATAAAGTGGGGGAAGAGGATCCGCTAACATGACAACTCTGCCGACTATGAATATCCAAAAGCCTAATTGGAAACCCACCAAGATGAAGGATTACGTAGCCTGCGCTTTGGCTATCGCTGATAATCGTCCTTTGAATGGTAAAGATATCCTTGCTGTGGTAAAGGGGTTGGGCTTTAATGGCAATGCCAAAGCGTACCAAATTGTTCAGTCCGCAATTCGTCTTGACGCTCCTGAGTTGAAGGCCGTATTTGAAACAGCTGGGGTGGGACCTAATAGGACCGTACGTCTTCGTGATGATTTCTTTCGCAAGTATGGAAAGCTTTTGATCGAGCGGGCGGTAGCAAGCATGAGTAACAAGCCGCTTCCAAAGAAGCCAAGTGAACAAATTGCATTGAAGTTCCCTGTAGATCAAGCTAAGCCCGAAGTGATTGAGCCGAAAAAAACCAGGGTGAATTCAGAACCTATTGGGAAAAGAATTGATAAGTCGGGGCATGTATATACGCGCCCTAGTGATGACGAGCTTGTTCAGAAGCTTGTAACAGTGCTTGATGTTCCGCCTACAATCGCGATGTGGGCGAAGAACAACTATCGCTTGCGTGATGATATTCTTGCCAAGAAGGTCAGGGTACATTCAGTTGCCGAAAGACTTATCAAAGTAGCACAAGAAGAAAAGGACAAGGGCAACAACGTACCTTTCAATTGGCTTAAAGATTTCGAGAAGTGGACTCCTAGCAAGGGCCATTCGCTTAACGAGATCGGCCGCAGAAATCGATTCCAGCTTTTGTTGGACATGGTTGTTCCTCGCGCGCAATTGAAAATCGTTACAGGAAAAGCCAAGTTCACAGCACCGAAGCGCAATGTTAAGTTGACGCTTGCTGTTCCTGAAGGTCACAAGATTGCGCCGACCGTTGCGGAAACGGCTGTTGTTGTTGCGGCTCGGGTACCGCAAACGCCAGAAATTGCAACGGTGATTCCAACTGTTGAGAAACAGACTACGCGAATGGCTGCTCCTCCCGCGCTTGACGTGACCAAGCCGAGCAATATCTGGATGCTATCTGATCGCGAAGCTTTCCGTAGCGTGAGCCGTGCTGCGCCTCCAGTAATTTCTTCGTTCGTGTACTGCGCCATTCGTGACGAGCCTCATGCTATTCTTGTCAACAAAGATAAGATTGACGCAATTTGCCGAAAGTTCGTATCTTTCATCGAGGCAACAGATCGAGAACAGTTCATCACTTACTGGCTTCCTCAGGTAAAGCTGTTCCCGGCCAAGGTTAGCAACAACAAATACGAAGAACTGTACAATACATTGATCACGTTTGCTCGTGGGCACTATAAGATTCCATCCAATTCAGCAACGGCATCAGCCGCTTTCGTTCAAGCAATCAATTCTATCCAGGAATTGAGCAAGTTCAAGGATGGCGTTTCTGTAACGCTTGCAGTAGTCAGTGACAAGACGGTTATTCCTGTGATGACCGGCACCGTACAGGATTCAAAGTTCGTCCAGACCAAGGCGAAGAAGTAATACTTCTACTCCTGCGTTCCCTCCCCGTCTGACGCTTCCTTAGCTTATCCTCTTTATTTCACAACCAACTCAACTCATATCATGTCTAAATCAAAGGGAAGAAGTTCTCTTCAGAAAAGGTGTTTAAAGATAAAGATCGCCAAGGGTCGCACACAAGTTCGCTGCTGTTTTTGTCGTAAACCCATTCCAATTGACAATGCCACGTTGGAGCATGTTCTACCTCTCGCTTTCGGTGGCTCATGGAATGAACGCAACCTGACACTATCTTGCAGAGAATGTAATGCGGACAGAGGCGTAGCTGATTTTGAATTGTATCGGGCATGGCGTAGAGGCTATACTTTTCAGCGCCCGCCAACAACATTGGAAGACTTATCGAATGAATTTGGTATTGAACGTTTAGAACCGCACAATCAGGATAAAGCACAAAATGGCAACTACATCTTCTGATACCAACACCACTTCTACGGCCCCCAAGAAGAACCGTCGTGTCGTTACGCCGAAGGCTCAGCAGCAAGTATCTGCCGCTCCTGCTCCTCAGCTTGATGCTGTTGTGGAAGCGTTGAAGGGGCTTGATAAGGATGCTTTACAGAAGGTATTCTCATCCTTGGGTGCTCAGGCTCCTGCTGCTTCCAAGCCTGCCGTATCCACCGACCTTCATGGACCGGCAATTTATGTTGGCTACCAGCCTGTTTCGACTGAAGAGATTGCGTCTTCTCCCGATGGCTCCATGCGATTGATGAAGGAATCATGGAAGTATACTCCTCGTGATGCCAAGGAAGTGGATGGCAAGAAGGAAGAAAAGGTTTCGGTCAAGATGTCTGTGAGAGGAGTATTCCGAAAACAGGATAACAAATTGTATTTTGCGCAGCCGATGGCAAATATTCACTTGGACCAGTGGGCCAAGTTTGTTGAATTGATTACGGCGTTCAAGGCCCAATAGCATTTAGACCCAAATCAAATCGAGGGCGGTTTGGAATAATCCAAGCCGCCTTCTTTTTGACAATTCAAAATCCTCATGTATAGTACATCCGTCAACACTCGACGCTTGAGGATTTAATTATGGCGAAAAAGATCATAGTAAAACGTCTTTATGTGCGTTCATATTATTATGACGGCTTCAAGGTTTCATTTCGAAGCGGTAATGTATGCGGTTTACTATGTGAGCCAAAGACTTTAGAACCAAGCATTGAAGGTTATGATAAAGTAGAATTAGTAATTTACAAGCTAAACGATAAAACTGGCGTTTATGAATCATCTCTTTTAGGAGATGTTATCAACGACCCAGAGATCGATAGGAAACATACTTATAGATCAAGTTTTGATAATCACAAGGTTCTCCCATACGTTAATCAGGACCTTCTTCGTGAATTGGGGGGAATTGTGAGAAGCAAATTCAAACAAACGCAAGAGTCAACGGATGAAACAATAGATGTTCCTGAAACTGTAGAGGACAGATGTTACAACGCTCGATGTAGGGCTTGTAATGACGTGGACCCATACGGATTTATTGAACCCGATGGCGTCGTAGATGATGGGAATTATACTTGCTGGGAGTGTTCTCGACATCCATTCAGATGGTCGAGAGGTTTAAAAACAGAGGAACATCGAACGGCTTTTTCAAAGAAATACAAATAGCTTATTCTTCTAAGGTTACTTATTCGAGAGCATCTTCATCAGAAGAGTCAACAAGACCGTCAGTTAGATGAGGATAATCTTTTTGCCATTTTGCTTTTAGTTCTTTTGCGCGAGCTAAATCATAATAAGGGCCGCGATTTTTCCCAATGCTATGACGCCCAGTTAGTCTATTTATCTCTGGCTCTTCATAATTTTGTAATGGATTTTTTCTGAATTCATTCATCTGCATGATTTCAGATAAAGTTGGAACATTTAGTTTTTCACAAATCCAATCAACAACCATTTTAGAAATATAAGACTGTACATTTTCGCCGGTTAATGCTTTGTGTACGGATTCAAGTTGATCGGAGTCTAAACCAATTACGTCTAAGAATCTTAGAAGTTCATCAGGAGATTCGCTGTCTTCTGGTAGATCCTCTAAAATGTAATGAAAACTATCTTCTTCAGCATTGGCTCGCTCCCAGATTTTATCATAAATTTCTTCAACATAATTCTTGGGTTCATCACCAGCTTGTTCATCAACTTCTAGAGGTACATCAGCAGGCACATCAATAATATCGTCAGCAGCTTCGGCGCCTTCAAATAAAGAATCTTTTTCTTCGGCAAATTTCTTAAACATCTTCGCCGCTGTAACTAAAGCTTTAGTATCCATAATATCAATGTTTCAATATTCCTTGGTTAGTAAGTTCTATTTGAAATAGATTTGCTGGCGGGGGAAGAAACTTATAGAGGGAATATGATCGACCTAGCTTATATTGAAAGCAGGTGCAAAACACTTCATTTAAAATTGCCAGCTTTGGCACAATTGAAAGCAGCACAGCTAAAAAACGACAAGGAAAGCGTAGAAAGGATAGCAAAGAATATCCTCAGCTTCTTATCTGAAAGAAGTAGCAAACCTGGAAATACTAGATAATATATCTTATGTTGCCGTTACTTGACAGCTTCAAAAATTTTGATATCATAAGAGGGATATATGTCTGACCAGGAAATCTGCGTTGAAAACAAATCTGACGAAGTTGCTATTGCTGAAAGGCTCCGCGTAAAGATGGGGCCATTCGTGTGCTTCTGGTATGGGGGGAACCTTACAGTTGCTACGGATCTAAATACGACTGACAACCTAGTAGTTTTTCCCAAATCATCCGCACGCATTATTGTGAAGACATCAAGACGACACAAATAGATTATACACGATCTTTTCAGTAAGCGGGAAAAGTGGAAAACATGGTTGAAAGCGTAAAAAATAATTTGCTTGAAAAGGAAATCGACCCGCAGGACGCAGAATTTTTGCGTAAGATTATCTTAAAATTGTACAACAACAGGAAAAAACTAGATGCGAGCCAGAGACTTACAGCGGTTAATCTTGTTCTCAAGCTAGCCATCACACGAGACGCCGCTCAACTCGTTATCCCTCCCATGGATAATCTCGAATAGTTTTCATTCCCAACAAACGAACCGTAAGAGGCGGGGCGGTCACCAGACTGCCCCGCTTTCTTTTTCTAATACACATAGGACGCGCTTTCAATTCAAAGACGACCCAACGGTTATGATTGAATTGTTTGTCACTCAAAAAGAATTGAATGTAGGTGTATGTCTTACCTATAAAATGGGTGAATTATTTTAATTGAAGAGAGCTAGGAAGTGGAGATATATAAAACTCCGAGCGTAGCGAGGAGTTTAATTTAATTTAAATTTAAGTATCTGGTTAAAGATCTACTACGTAGATCTTTAACGCGAAAAATTTCGCAACATAAAAAATTTTCCACGTTCGGGTGCAGAATAATTATCACAAAAATAGAAAACATAAACACTTTTGGAAGCAATATTTGACGGTGTTCGTTTCCTCTATTTTTACCCTCAAAAAAGCTCAGCACACATTTGCACACAGCTGAACAGATTTCAACTCACATTATGCAATTTGAGTGTTCTTGACAGAACGAAAACCCCATGGTAGAGGGGGTGAGCGGCTCAGGTAACCGTTCGACACAACCGGGAAATTTGATACCTGAGTGAACGAATTGAAGCGAGTGTCCAACTTGGACAACCGCTGAACCAATTCTCACTGGAAATCAAAGGAAGGAAAGTTCGTTCAATCGTTGTTTTTGCCTCTTTATCTTGAGGCTGGTACACCGCAAGAACGATGAAACGTGACACATATCTTTCTATAGACCTTGACTATTGGTGCGATGATGCGGGCAGTTCACGTATCAATTCTTTCTTCGATCAGCTATTAAATGAAACGAAGGTACAAAAACTGTATCTTGTTTCCTCACATGAGATGCTGTTGTCTCACATTGACTCATGTGATTGTGTGGACTTGATAAATGTTGATTTCCATTCTGACCTAGCTGATGACGCTAAATGTGCTGAGTATATAAGACCATTGAAGTTAAATGAAGGCACATGGGTAAACTTTGTAAAATGGAAGAATCGAAAGCAATTCAATTGGTATCATCCTCATCCTAACAAGTTCTCGTTGGATTTTGGATATTGTCACGCTACAATAAATCCGTTCTTGGATAATAAATTAGCTAATACTGGATGGAAAAAAGTAGTAAAGACTAAAGGTCATCTTAAAGACGGTATACCCTGGAACAAAGTAGCCGCAGTTGGAATAGCTATTAGCTATCCATGGTTATTAAGAGGCGCGCAGAGACATCCTTTTGAAACTGTTTACTCTAGCGTTCTGCCATCATTGCTCGGCATCAAGGATATCAGGAAAGCTGAGACATTTGCGAAGCAAGTGAAAGTGAGGAGGGAGATAGATCTTGGCTTGTTCGAAAAGAGATGGAACGAGCTAGCTTCTCGATAGAAGCCTAGAGAGTGTGACAGAGGGGTCTGTAGTGGGGGAAGAGGGGTAGGCGACGATGCAGGCAGGCGTTGTTACACAAACCAACCATGATGACAAGGTGGGGGAAACGACCTTGTATTCAATGGACAGTTACGGCAAGACGGTTCTGACTATCAGAAAGTACACGCCAGACGCAGATATTAATATCGACGAAGACCCTCCATACCTCATGTCTATTGCCTACATGGCAGGCACGAGAGGTACCGTTTTTCTTCTGACGGATAACGGCTACGTCGTAGGTAAGTCCTACGAGTGGTCTCCGAAAAAGAAGGAATATATTCTCAAACGTCAAACTTCCAAATTGGATTCTGTGGATTGGATTTTTGACAAATTTGAAGCCGACTTTTATACTTCTCCTCAGCTTCAGTCGCTTGACTTCGACCTGTACTCGCACGGGGCGTCTATCTCGAAAAGCATTGCTGGTGCTCCCGCTTGTATGGGCGAAGAGGAAGACGACAAAGAAGAAAGCGATGATGAAGAAGAAGATGAAGATGAGGTAAACGAAGAACTTAATAAGTTCTCAAAACAAAGGGACAAGCTTTCCTATATTGACAAGTTGAATCAACAGCTAGGGAAGCGTAAAGACAGTATCGAATACGTTCTTTGTGTCCTCACGCACTGGAAAGAGTTTGTGTGCGAGTGTTGTGAAAGGCGTCACGGCTTGATGAAAGACCGGCTGAAGATGCTGAAACGCCATGAGGATGACAAGCTGTTGTCGTTGATTGATGACCCTCGTAGTGACGAGGATAAAATCAATGATGCTGTAGATGAACTGGAACAATTCCAAAAGAAAGCTGCGCAAGGCTGCGCTTGTACTTCTACGGAAGTTCTCTACATGAATTCACGCTTGCCGAAAATTCAAGCCGTTCTTTCTCGGCAGGGTACGGTGGCGGATAAGATCGAAGAGATGCTTAGCCGTGTGGATGATGAATTGGAAAATGAAGAAGTTGATTTGGGCTTTTCAGAATTAGAGGGTTAGACTACAAATGGGAAAAAAGATTAAGCGAGATAGGATTGAAGTGATTGGCGAGGTAGTTGAGTCTTTTCGCTCAGCCAGATTTTTGGTGAAGCTCAACGCAAACAGTGCTGAGACGGTAGTAAGTTGTACTCTGTGCGGAAAGATGAAGGAAAACTATATTAAGATTGTTCCTGGGGATACTGTCGTAGTTGAGCTTTGCCCATACGACATGACCAGCGGACGTATTATTTCCAGAGGAAAGCAGCGTATGGCAGCAGAGTAAGTAAATGTCAAGATGGCTAATTGTTCTGTTGATTTTTATAGCCATTCTAATACCGGCGATTGACTCTGACGCAGTAGTTCCGCGTTCTAATCCGAATCTATCTGGCTCCTGGGAGACTCCACAGGGGCTTGATGTGAAGCTAACCCATTCTCCCACAACTAAAGAAACGTCCGTGCGTTGGGTTTATGCTTCCAAAGCAACAGGAATCGTATACTTACATGGGGCGGGGTTGACAACTTTTGATCGAAGTGGTAATTTTAAAATTGAAACTTCGATAGAAGATTTTTATTTGTTTATGGGTGGATGGCTGTGCCGTACATCCGGCAATACATTTAATGCGCAAGGTAAAGTGTCGAAAAGATTTTTGCAAATGAAGAAATGTATGCTATCATTCAAGTACAAGTGTGGTTCATCATGGGTGGAAAACACTGTACCGATTGATTGCACTGGACAATGGGAATGAATCATGCGCGACGACGATGACGATTTTTCAGATCTTACTCCGGTCGAATTTGCTATCAACGGAAAGGAGTGGACAACGCCAGAAATGATGGCGTTGGGGCATACCAGAGTTCAGGTCATTGCTCTATTTGAAAAGCTTCACTCGCTTGGTTTTGGAGTTTATACGCCGGGAGGGCGAGGGCCGGGCAATTCGTCTAGGTTCAAACCAAACGAGAAGTGTCCGCCGAAGTATACAATTCTATTTCGTAAGGTTGGCACACGAAAAAAGACAGATGATTCCAGCAAAGTTGTAACGTTGGCTGCGCCTGCATCAAAGGTACCAACACCTGTACCTCAGAAGCCGGTGAATTTTTCACCAAAGGTAGCAGCAGCAGAAACAGAAGAGCCCGATTCTGCTGCTCCAGGCGCTTTCAATCCTGAATATGTAGGTACGTCTTTCGGCCTTGTAAAAGACTGGTTGCGTGGGTTGACAGGCCGCGTCATTGTTAAAGATCGTTTTGCTGCCACCCTAGGTTATGAATGTGTTGTATACGGCGATGAGATTCTAGCCGTGGTACGCATCCGTGGTGGTGGTAGTGATAGTATTGAAGACGCCTTGAACGTTGTTTGGAGCCGCGTAAAGGACAGGGTAGGGGTCAAGCACACTACCAAGGCGGGCATGACCGTAAAGGACGCGGTCATTTCAAGATTGAAGGGTAATGGATATTACGTCCTGGATAGGATAAAGGAATTCAGTCGTACTGATAAACCAAAAGAACCAATTCAGGATGACGACGAAGAGCAATAGATTCCCAAAACGAAACGATGATGGCCCGAAACTAACACCTTCGGGCCGTTTCCTTTAAGGTTCTTATGGAGTTTTAAATGCGTTCTGTATGGTGTCCAGCAGATTCGGAACCATATGTAGCCGATTGTTTATTCCCAGAATTTAGTTTCCGGGTCAGATCATTTTTAAAGATTAGCGATACTGCGCATATATTATGTTCAACCAAATCGGTATTTGCTCCGTATCGCGTTGTGCTTCCAGCAAGTAGATTTGATGTAAATTATTATGCGCCTTTTAAACCTTTTGTGATAGTTGCGCACCCTCAGTGGGAGGATCTGTCGTGCGAGGATAATGTGAAAATTTTCAAAATACTTAATAGGGAGTACTAAATGCGCGTTTTGGTTTTTCCTGTAGATGCGGAGCCTTATGTAAAAGACTTTTATGATGACAACTTTTCTGGGCAAGCCCAATTGATTGTTGGGCAAAAGCAAAGATGTCTGTTTAGGGCGCCTGGATTTCATCCATATCGCGTTATAACAGGGAATTCAAATGTAAACATCGTAAGACCTTTTATTGTAATTTCTGAATTTGCATGGAGTAATTTGTGTTGTGACGATATTACACGCATTTTAAATTTGGTAAAGCAAATGGAAGATAAAGGGAAAAATAAAAATGAGCATTAATGATAAACATCAAAAAATGATGGATTATCTTAAGGAAGTAGAATCTATTCTTCCTGAGATTAGTGATTGGAAGCCTGAAGTACGAGATGATATGCCTGGGCACGCTCGTGCTTTTACAGGAAGTGTGAAGGGGTGGCATGTCGTTGTTGTTGATTTTGACATTAGTGATCAGGGATTCCCTCCGGGAACTCGCGGGTATGACGGGGCGGCACGCAATGCGGCGGAAGGAGTAGTTCTTCATTTCACGAGGGAGCTTGCAGAAATAGCGATTAGGTTGGCAGTTAGTAAAACCATGGTGTGAGGCGATGTATTTGGATAGACTTTTCCGCGCTTCTAGAGATAAGCTTTTTTATTGGGCGCAGTTTGATCATTTATATCCTCAGATTTATGCTGTAGAATTGTTTTTTGATTCGCCGGTTGTGAGTTTAGATGAAGTGTTATGTTTTGGTCGGGGACATTTTTTATACGCAGGAGAAAATGGCACTTGGAATGAAAATTCCGCCCAACAAATGACAACGCTTTTGTGGAAGAATATGTCTCATTATGCGCGCGGTTGTAATTTGTCAGCCGTTTCATTTTCTAATCTTCCCAGATCGATTTTCGAAATAACACTTAGAGAACTTATGTGCAGTATAAAGAAGTGTCCTGGGCCATGGTTGACTGAAGAGGAAAAACTAAAAGAGATTAAATAATCCTATCATTTTTGCCATCCATGTTTTTTATGGTATCTCCATAGGAGCACATGGATGATAAAGAAATGAAATTTGAACTCCCCCTTTCTTTTAGTGTTGGGTCACAAGTTACACGGCAGCATGTTGAATTAGCCAAACGGGAAGCAGCATCCTTTCCTGGAGGCTCACGGGAATGTATCGCCTGGACTTCTTATGCGAAAAGGCTTGAAAGAGAATGCCTCAAGCAAGAAGAACTGAACAAATAGTTTTTGACGTAAGTCATCATTATTCTATTTTGCTTGCGCTTGCTTCTCAGGCGCGAGCGCACATGGAAATTCTTGTCAAATTAGCAAAAGGTACATTGCCATGGGGGATGGCAGGGTACTGTGGTGTAGGTTCCAGACACCTTCAGTCTTTGGCTAAGTCTGCTGGAATCGATATTGATTTGGTATATGGTCGTTATAGCTCGAAGCGTCATTCTTCGGGTCATTGCTGGACGGAATATCAAAATAAAGTAATTGATGTAACGGCAACGCAATTCTTTCGAGATCATATTGACGCTCCGATTTATCTATTTGACAAAGGATTTGACAAGCGCTACATTCCGTTGTATAGGAATGAGCTAGCGGATGAAGTCATTCGGTGTTGGACGCGGGAGCAGAATTATTATTGTTATCGAGATGCGTTAACAACCATCACTCGATTGTATGGCTTATCGCTGATTCGAGCAATAACGGAACAAAGGGTATGAAAATGGGAACCGTAGACACTGGCGCTATGCAATATTTGTATATGATTTTTGTTACCCCGCTTGGAAAGGGGTACGGTTGTTTTGCTATCAAAAGGAATGGAGATAACTACACAGTATCATCCTCTTACTGTCACCCAACAGATCGAAAGCTTTTCCGAAAGGAAGTAGCGAGGGACAAGGCTTGCAAGATGATGCTTGCGCCTCGTCGGAAGAGGTTGGAAGCTTTGGATTCAGTTGGTGCGAAGCCTTCTGTGACCGTAGTGTTCTCGAAGGAAAGCCCGCAACAGAACATTGAAAATGCAACGATTGTGAACGCTGCTCTTGAACAGCGGCTCATGATGCCCTCTTGGGCGAAGCGGGCGTACAATCTTCATCACTTTACGTGTGGCTTGACCAAGGACAATATGACTTGGAACAAGCTCGTTGCGGAAGTTGGCGCAGTAGACTTCTTGCTTGATCATTTTCGAGCAATGAATATTGTTCACATGGACATAGATTGGTGAAAGCTTAAGGTGGGGCCGGGAACCTGCAATTCCCGGTAAGGCACAACAGAAGTAAAAACTTCGCCAGTGCCAAGCCCCTTCACGCGTAGGCTGGTATAACACACCCCTCCGCCTGAAGTCGCTAGACCAGTTTTCCGTGAAGGGGCCTCACCATGGTTTTCCCTTTCTTCTTTTTATCAACTTCAAATTAAAGGAAATTCTTTATGAACGACCCTGCGGTTCGTGGTAAGAGTGTTTTGCGAGTTGTGCGATGCCCTTTGGATGGCCCGCCAGAGGTTATTGATCTGAAAAACGATTACAGGTGTTTTTCAGAAGCTGTTTTTGATAAGAGCACAGATACAGTTTATGGGTTTTATTCTGACATTTCTAGAGGGGGAGACAAGTTTGGCACTGATTATATGGTTATTTATGGTTATTATTCCCGCACGGTAAATGTGTATGGATATCGCGGGATAATTCTTATTGTGAATTGGGATAAAGCTTCTAATAATGCTGTTGATATGAAGTGCTCAAATATCATTGAGGTCTTCAAAAAGATTACGCGTTCCAAAGCGGCAAGGAAGCGCGTTAAAAAGGCTAGATAAAATGGGACTTAGACATAAGAACACTGAAGTAGACGACCATCTTATGGCGACTCTTCCTAATCTTGCTCTTTCAGCTGAGCAAAAGGTGCTTGTTGAAAACAATTTGGGTTTGGTTGGACATATTGCCCACGCTTTTGCTGGTTACCAGATGGAACACGAAGAGTTGTTTCAGTGGGGTTGTTTTGGTTTAATGCATGCCGCAATGAAATACGATGCGGATAAGGGCGAATTCAAAAGCTATGCCGGAACGTGGATTCGCTGCTACATTAAGAGTGCGGTTAGATTTATGTGGAGCCAAGTAGTTATGAAAAAGACTACTGCGAAAGGAGGCTTTTGGTCGGAAGAAGGAAAGTTTCGCGGTAGACGTGATGCGTATCTTAGCGAAACGGTTTATAGAGATTCCGAGAATGTAACGTTGTTGGATACATTGTCTGCTAGTTCAGATGGTTCTGTTAATGAATTTGAAAAAAGTGAACAGATTGATAGGTTGAGTAAAGTTATAGAAAAGGCAGAACAACATCCTACTTCGCCATTGCTTCCTCGTGAAAAGGAAGTTATTAAAATGGTGTATTGGGATGATCAGAATTTTGTTGAAATTGGTAAAAAGCAACATGCTCATAAGAATCGGATTGGCTTCGTGCATGACCGGGCGATGGCGAAGCTGCAACGCGCAGCTGCGCATATCCAGTAAAAGTAAATTTCCAGTCCTATTGTAATTTCACCATAACCTATTTCGATTGACACGGCCCGCGTGCGGTGTAAGATACGGTTATGTTTGGCGCCGAGGCATATGCTCGTTTGATGGATTTGCGGGACGAAGATGGCGTTGTTATCGAGCAAAAGGAAAAGCGAGGAAGAATGGCTACTTCAAATTTGGAAGAAGTGAAACAATTTGTGCTCTCTTATAAGCAAACTGAAAATGAAGCAATTCTGGATTCTTTGGAATCGGCCGGAAAATATGACCGGGCTGTTATTATGAGCGCAATGAAAGCTCTTCAGAATGACGGGCGCGGACGGTTTGTTGTTGGGCGTAAGGGTGGTAAAACCCGTTTTGAATTTGGCGCGCAGGTTGAAGAAAAGCCAAGCGCTCCTCCCGCGCAGGAATCGAAGATTAACATCATTGCCAATGGGCTCGAAAACGTAATCAAGCAGGAGCAAGAAAAGAATCCCAACAACCCTCTCATCTTCAATGTTGATGAGCTTGCTGCTCGGGTAGACCGTTCATTGCTTATTGCTGCTTTCCGCGTTTTGGAGACGCGACAAATTGGAACGTTCATCGTTGGTCGTAAGGAACAGTCTAGCCGATTTGTGGTGGGAGAGGTCAAGAAGGAAAAGCCGGTAGTTGATGTCATTAGAAGTTCGGACCCTTCTCGTTATGACCTGCCCGTTCCGGAAGTTGGACCATTCTCTGAAAGCGGAGTATCAGTTCCTGGTCGCGAAGATAAGGAATTGAGCGTTTCTGGAGCAATGATTCGGCTAACGCCGGAAGCTGTTGTGTTGCTGGTGAATATGCCTGGAGGAAAAGATTCTGTAGAAGATGCAGTGGCGGTAGTTCCGCAATTGAGTTCTCTTCCTGAAGACAAGAAGTCTCTGCTTATTGAAGGTTTGAAACGCCACGCTTTTGTTTATACTCAGTTTCTTGGTGTCGAGTTGGAGTAGAGGAGAATCGAATGGAAACCACGACCTTTATCTGTGAGGCTTGTCAGGCTCCTGCTTCGAACTGTATGTTTGGAGCTAAGGACGATGTTGAGTATCGATTTTATGGTTGTCGTGAACACTTTATGGACCTTTGCACAAAGCATGTAAACGAAGGTTTTCGCTTTAAGACGGCGAAAAAGATTGCTGAAATTCCTGGCGGGGCAGCGTTGGTTGCTGCTGCCGCTCCTATTCCTGTAGCTCCTGTTCAATTGGCTGCACCTGCTGTTGTGGTGCCTAAGGTTGTAGAGCCGCAGAAGAAGGTGGCGGTAATTGAGAACCCTTCGCTTCCTCATTCGCTCCCTGTAGTCGCTATGCAGGCGACTGAAATTGATGATGACAATGGTGGTGTGGACGCCAAGTCAGGAAGGAAGATTAGTGCCAAGGGCAAGTTGCGAGCTTTGCTTGATGAAGCTGAAGCGATTCAGAGCGGTTTCATTTTGAAGCGGCCTCTTTACAGCTTGGGCACTACGGTGATTGATGTTGGGCAAGAGAACTTCCGTCGTTCTCGTCAAGAATTTGAAGCGCGTCCCAGGGTGAAGGATGCATGCGATTCTCTTATTTCCCAGATTCAGTCAGAAAAGCGTGCAGACGCTTATGTTAACTTGACTGACCTTACGATGTTTGCTGATGGTCGGATGGGTCGTTTGGTTGACAACAAGCCATTGAAGAGTTCAGCAATCCTTGCGAACGCTGATGTTCTTGGACAATTGATGTCGCTGACCAATTTGGATACGAGCGCTGGAAAGTACTGGGATCGTTGCCCAACAGCGTTGCGGGCTTTGAATGTCAACTATTGGTTGGCTACGGCGAAAGCGAACAAGAAGGTCAAGCTTCGTGTTCGTATGATTAACGGCAATGACGGTATGCCCGACCAGGAGATTTACTCGGTTGTAACGAAGAAGTATTCTACGTTTGATATCAATCACGTCGCGGCTATCGTAAAGGAAGAGATTCCTGAAGACGCTCGCGCAGAGATTGTTTATGACGGTTTCTATGCGCGAATTAATGTTACGTTCCACTCTGATATTCGCCCTGAAGACGCTGTTGCTGGCGAAATCTTCAAGGTTGGAATTACCATCAAGGCTGCGGATGATGGCTCCGGGTCTATTTGGGTTATTGTTTTCGTTGAAAGAAACCTTTGTTTGAATCTGATTGTAATCGATGTCTCTAAGCAGACGGTCGTAACGCAGAGTCATACGGGCGATCAGGAAAAGATTGCTGCTGCGATTCGAGAAGGTATTTCCAAGGCGCATAGCAAGATTGAAGTGTTCTCTAGGCAGTGGGGATTTGCCAACAAGAGCAACCTTCTTCTGCCGGAATCGACAATTGACATCGAGCATTCTGATTCGGATTCGCCCAGGTTCAATTTGAGCCATGAATTGTTTATGGCTGCGCTGTTCAATGGCATGATTGAACGTGAATTGGTTCCGGTTTCTGGTGGTCGTGAGAATACCATTAAGAATCTTTATGGCGCATGGAAGAAGGAACCGGCTCTTACGAGGGCTGGCGTGGTCAACGCGATGACTCGCGCTGCTCACGAGGTCAACCATGCAACCCCTTGGTTTGAAGATAAGATGCAGCAGGCTGCTGGCGAGATTCTGATGGGAGACAAATGGCGTCCGCTGCCTTGGCAGCAAGTTGACCCTATGCTGGAAGAGGCTTTGAGGCAGCTGTAATAATCACCATGAAGTACTATTCTAAAGTGTCAAAACACTTGGTTCGCAAATACGTTTCTAAACGACTTGGAAAGCGTATTCAATGGGCTTTGAGTTTGGATTCCGGAGCAATCGTAAATGATTGCTCCGGGTTTAACCGTATTGTCAAAGACATTGAAATTAGAGTTAGGAATTTTGGTGCCGCTGGCGGTTGGATTATTTGGGATGTTGATTTTACGATGGAGAATGGTGGCGGGTGTTCGCTTCGACATTGCGGAGTTGCCCCGCCTCGTTCTAGGGACGAGATTGAAAAACAACATCTCAATTTTTTGAACTACTGGGTGACTGAAGGTGCGGCGAGTTGGTATAATTTAGGAGACAGCGATTTGCGAGAGCGATATTCAAAATTGGTAGAAAAATTGGAGATGCTCAAGGCAGGCAAACATATCTGTGATGAGAGAGGGTTGATTTTGGATGGGGTTTTAGACGGCATTTAGTTTGTTGTAAGTAAAATGGTGGGAAGGGAGGAACAATGTTCCTCCCTTTTTTCCTACATCCTTTGATATATATGTTCCTTAGAGGTTATTTATATGCTGAAACTAGAGACAATTTTTGCAAACAAAGCTATTATTCACGGGCTTACTGAACCAGAGCTTCCTAAATTTGTGGAGCATGTTATCAAATATACTTGGGTGAACTCAACGCTTCCAGCAAGCGCTCGGTTTGTAAAGGAATCTGAGAATCCCACGTTGGATAAGATGCCCGTAGGTTTCAATTTGAAGGAAACTGTAGAGCGTGCGGTGAAGCGAAATGTGCTTCTCTTAGAGACGCTTGGCCCAGTATACTTGGGGCTGAACGTACGCATCACCAATCAGAAGGCTGGAGCTTCCCCAGGAATTCGAGTTGAATTTGATAAGTTTATGTTTGAGCGAGACGATCGTTTTCGAAACGTAGCTAAGTTTCTAGGAGAACTTATTAAGGCTTGGGAGGGCGCCAAGGAAGTCGTAAAAGTTCCTGAAGCTCCTGAGGATAACCCTCCGCCAGCGAAGGTTAGCCCTCAACTAAAAGCTAAGAGAGGGCGTCCGCGTAAAGCGAAGTAATATTTCAAAGGACAAAACATGAAAGTCACTGTTATTGTTCCTTTTGTTCGAATGGAGAATTTCGACAGATGCATTGAATCCATTCGAAAAAATCATGGATTGAGTGAAGATCCCGAGATTATTTGGGAACAGGACGAACTTGGTATCGGCTGTCCACGAATGGTAAAAAAATTGGTGGACAAATCGACCACCGATTTGGTTTGTTTTCTTGGAGATGATACCGAGCCCCAGCCAAACTTTCTGAGAAACGCTTTAGCTATGATGCGAAAGCTGGACTTATGGATGGTTGGATTTAATGACACTCATACGGTTCGTCCAACACATTGGTTAGCCAGCAAGAAACTTCTTAACGAAAGAGGGGAGTTTTTTGATACTCGGTTTGTACATAATTATTCTGATACAGAACTGATGTTTCGTGCGGAACGGTTGGGGAAGTATGCTTGGTGTGAACAAGCTGTTGTTTTACACCATAACCCGTTAGCGGAAAAAAACATAAAACAAATCGATAAGTTTTATCAACGGGGAGCAGATTACTTAAATCAAGACGAAAATCTTTTTCACGAATTGTGTTCTAAAGTATCTGTTGGCATGATTGTAAAGAATGAAGAAGTCATGTTGGCAGAGTGTCTTGAATCAGTAAAGGGCGCGGATGAAATAGTTGTTGTTGACACTGGTTCAACCGATCGAACCAAAGAAATAGCTGCTAGATATACTGATAAGATATACGATTTCAAATGGATTGATGATTTCGCGGCAGCTAGGAATTTCGTTATATCGAAATGTTCTCATGACTGGATTCTGTCTATAGATGCTGATCAGTTATTGCTTCCCGGCAGTTTAGAACACTTCAAAGCTTTCTTACGTTCAAATGTAGAAATGCTGACTATTGGCACACACATGGTTGACCCTGGTGTAGAATATTATGTGCCTAGGTTTTTCCGTAACGTTCCTTGCAATAGATGGCAGGGTATGATTCATGAAGCTATTGTGTTGACGCCCGGCAGGCATATTGAATTGTCGGAAGTAAAGATTACCAGTAGGTTTAGTCCAGCGCATACTCAAGACCCAGATAGAAGTGTACGAATTCTATTGAAAGCGGTAGAGAAGGAACCAACAAGTTCTCGTTACTGGTATTACTTGGGACGGGAATACTGTTACCTCAAAGAATTTGAAAAAGCAGTATCTTGTTTAGATAAATGTGTTTCTTTTTGCGCGTGGTTACCTGAAAGAGCAGACGCATATTATTTGAAAGCGCTTTCTTTATGGTATCTTTGTAAGGGAGATAAAGCAAGAGAGGCTTGTTTTCAAGCTTTGTCTATCAACTCTGAATTCAAGTCTGCCTCTTTGCTTATGGCAGAAATGTCATGGGACCATAACAAAGCGGGTTGGCTTAGGATGGCTAACGGGGCAACCAATCAAGACGTTTTGTTTCGACGCGAAACGTTGTGCTTTTAGATCCAATCTATAGAAAGACAGCAAAATGGTAGCAACACATAAGAAAAATGTGGAAGAAGCTATTAAACAAGCTGCGCCTAAACCTAAAATAAATAAAGACCCAGACTTCTATATTCCTAAAGATTTTGCGGGGCTATTGGCCGAAATTGATGCGACTGCTAGGGCTCAGGGAGAATGGGATGGCCGGATGTTGAGTTGTTATGTGGCTTGTCAGGAAGCCTATAAGGCTGGGATTGTGAATGTGCCTCATCCCTCAGAACGAATGAGGTTGGGTGAAAAGCTTGCTGCTCTCATGAAGGCAGCTAACGAATTGTACAACGCCAAGACTAACGGATAGTAAAATGGCAATGCACAAGAAGATTGTGGAAGAAGCGCTTGAAGAGGCTCTTGCAGAACTCAAACGTGTTTCTTATCCAATTAATCATACAATGAGTTGCAGCATGAAGGCGGAGTATGATAAGCAGCATGATATTGCTCGTCGCGCAATCCTTGAAAGATTGTTGGAAAAGTTGAGAAAATAAATGGAACGTCTTGTTCAAGTCGGTTCAATTTTTGCCGTGCTTGCTTTCATTCACATGTTTGCCGATTTGTTTTCACAGACAGAAAACATAGCCATGCGTAAGCATGATGATTTAAGTTGTCGTTCTACTCATTCTATTTTGTATACAATCTTTTTTATTCCACTTATATTGTATGTAAATGTAGGTTTGTATTATACATCCAGTCTTTTATGCTTTATTCTGTGTAGTCATTTATGGGGTGATTCATATACGCCTTCCTATGTTTGGGCCAAATATGTTCGGCGGCCAAAAGAAATGACAAAGAAGAACAATGTGGAGGGCTTTATGGATTATGCTGGCACAGGAATGGGGAAGGCTCTAATCATTTGGGTTGATCAGATCTATCACTTGGCTTGCCTTCTTCTGGTTGCTTTTGTAATTGTGAATAGCACAAAATGAAGTGTAAGGAAATTGACTAATGACTAATAAGATCGATGGAAAAGACTTTTACTTTGCCTTTGGGAATGCCGATGAAGGCGGCAAGTATATGACTAACAAGATCAATGGAAAAGACTTTTATTTCGCCTTTGGGGATGCTGATGAAGGAGGAGGAAAGCATATGACTAACAAGATCAATGGAAAAGACTTTTACTTTGCTTTTGGGAATGCTGATGAAGGAGGCAAGTATATGTCAATTGTATCAAAAGAATATTGGAAGCAGAGGCATTGTGTTGAAGACAAATCTTTTGATATTAGTCATTTGATTCCGTATTTCCACAGTGAAGATATGGAATCTCTTTGGTTCCTTTATGATACTTCAGAAGAACAAGTTAGACAAGATATGGAAGACGCTGGATTTGAATATTCGGATGATTTCGCTGACTTTTTAGATAAGCATCCAATTTAAATTAATATCAAAGGACAAAATGATTTATCATATTTGGAGACAGGCAGAAGGTGCAATAGATAAAACAACAGGGCAAGCTATTTGTACATATCATTGTGTAACTATTGGAGGGGAAGATGAACATTATGATGCGGTTCATGAGATGGGAAATAAGATTGTTTACTTCTTCCAAGCTGATACGTGGCATGAGGCTATGGTAGAATACGATTCATGGCGCCGAGCGCAGGAAAAGAAACAATGGAAAGCGCATTAAGATGACAGCAAAAGAAGCGCTGGAAAGAATTAGAAAGGTAAATGAACGTCTTTCTAAAATAGCAAGCGGAGAACTTCGGCCAAGGGTTATTGTTCAAACCCATGATGGTGGTGTTCGTATCTCAGCTAAGATAGTATTGGAAGAGAGCAAACTGATGCCTAATGAAAACTAGCTTGTCTTTTTGATTTCAACGGAGAATACGTTTACAGGGGATAAACGTTATGAGCACCGATGACGACGATAGAAGTTTTCGTTTCGAGTGGGCAAAGTTAGCAAATCAATTCAATGAAAAGGTTCGTTCTGATTTACTGGAAAGAAGTGGAGGAGATGCTGCTTCTTTGGTAATGTCAAAAGAGAATTTTATGCAAATGGGAGCGTCCCTTTGGGAACATACCTATGCTGTTTGTCCAGATAATGATTCTGCTGCTTTTGATAACTTGCTTAAGTACTGGACTAGGACGGGACAGGAAACCCTTGTTCTTGCTGCTGGCTCTCCTGACATGCAGCTTACGCTTGGTTGGGTAGCCCGCTGGGCCGATCAAGCGTTCCCTCAAGTAATTCTTGGTCAAAGAACAGCAGCGGCTTTGATGGGGACATCCGCTTCCGAAGAAGTTGTAGAGAATCTTCATGCTCCTTGGAAGGCGTTTCTTGTCAATATCCCTCCTGGATTGTTGACTATTTATGATGATACTGTTAAGCGGCAGGTATCAGCAACGTCTTTGGCTGTTCATGAAACGACGCGAGCGGGAGTTGGGACAACTTGGAATTGGCGCCTATCTTCTATGGAGTCTACTGTTCAATTGTGGCAGTTTGGAATTACAACTAAGGAATTGGTTCAAGCAGACCTTTATGGATTCAGTGATAAGGAACTAGAAGACCTATTTGCCGACAGCGTAGATGACCAAGATAAGCGTCTTATGAGGCTTGTTGGTAGGTTGATTGTTGGCATCTGTCTCACTTTCCCTGACAACAACAAACGAGTAGGCGCTGGCCATAAGAAAGGCGCGCCTTTTCATGGATTTATCAAACAGGGAGAAGAGTTTGTTTGTGTTTCTCGGAGCTATGAACTAAGACCTCCTATCACAATTGATTGCCGAGAGGCGATTAAGGATTATGTTGAACATGGGTCCAGGAGAGGTCACAGTCCTACTGTTCGTACGCTTGTTCGTGGAACCTATCGGCGACCTCCTCGGGGCATTGAAAAGGGACTGCCAAAGACAGTTTGGGTACAACCTCATTGGCGCGGCCCTAAGGATGCTCCTATTGTGGTTCGCGCGCATAAAGATAAGAATCAATAAAAGATATGAATTAGCTATAGCCTAAACAACTAGAAAGAAAGACATGCCTTCTAATAAGCTAATTAGGATGATCTATTTAGAAGTGGGTCGGGAACCAAGAGTAATTGATCTTGGTTTTGATTGGGGTAAACAAGAACAATTGAAAGAATGGACTGATCTTCTTGGTATTAATTTTGGTTGGTATAGATTGTACAGTAAAATTTCGGGCGATCGTGCAATGCATGATTATGAAGGCGAATGTAAAACAGGTTATTCTCTATTGTTTGAAAGGTCTTACAGACTGTTTCAAATTAAGAGTCCTAATGTTAACGCCATTATTGCAAAAGGTGATGGTGTGCTTCAGTCTATGAAGTGTCAAGACATCACTGAAATCTTTGAATTTATCGAAGCTTGCAAAAGACTGCCGTAAAATGTCTCGAAAAACCATAGTAGATAAACGTAAACATAAGGTTTCTATTGAATATAAAGACGAGGAGGTTTTCTTTAAGGGTGATACAGTTGGTATAAGGCTATTCAAAAGGGACGAAAACGATAACCATATTCTTTTTCAGCTGCTAGTAGAGGATGATGGGGATTGGTTTCCAAGCAATGGTGGTGTTTCAACATATTTTCTTGACGAGCATTTCGTTATTATAGATACCGTAAAGCAATGGTTGTATATGAATTGTGAACCTGATGGTAATGGTGGCTGGAAGTTCAAAGGCGGGAAGTAAAAATGGGCGACATTATTCGTTATCCTAGAACCTTACACATACGTGGCTCACGTAAAACTGGAGATGATTTTGAACTAGAAGATGTTTCTTTTGAGGAAGCGCTTCAAGGCAAGTATGTTGTTTACGAGGCGAAAATTGACGGTTCAAATTGTGCCGTTAGTTTTGAAGACTCACGAATGATTCTTCAGTCTCGTGGTCATGAGCTTCGTGGCGGGCCAAGAGAAAGAGAATTTCAGCAGCTTAGAATTTGGGCAAACAGATATCAGCATGACTTGTTTGATATTTTAGGCAATCGTTATATCTTTTATGCAGAGAACATGTTTGCAAAACATACTGTATTTTACGATAACCTTCCTCATTGGATATTTGAATTTGACATTTTTGATAAGGAAAGAAGACTTTTCCTTTCTACCAAAGCTCGTCGTCGTCTTCTAGAAGGTCTTGAGTATGTAGCTGCTCCTGTTGTATATGAGGGGACAGCCACAACACTAGAGCATTTGAAATCTTTTATTGGGCGTTCGGCATATAAGACTGACAATTGGAAGGAGAATTTGGGGCTTCAAGCTGAAAGATGTAATTATGATGTCGCTCTTGCGATAGCTCAAACCGATCAATCTGATTTGGATGAGGGAATTTATATCAAGGTTGAAACTGAAGAAGAAACGGTTGGGCGATATAAGTTTGTAAGAGACAGCTTTACGAATAGCATTTTGAATCAAGGGTCTCATTGGCATGATAGGACTTTGATTCCTAATCAGCTGGCAGATAGTCACTGCTTTAAACTGTAGGTGTTATCTTGGACGACAAACCTAGGCTTTTTCGGGTAATAATTATTGACCCCAAAAAGGAACCAAAAGTTGTAGATATGCCGATTACATATAGTAGCTTATGTAAAATATTGGGTAGGTCATATGGTGCTTGTCGCCTGAATCATCCTCTGGCGAATTGCGATAACTACAAAGTTTATTATCGATATGGTAGTTTAGATTTAAATCTAGAATCATTAGATTCGCCCGCAATAATAATAAAACAACCGAGATTTTGCAATGTAACGTCGCTAAATTGCAACGATATTACTCTTATTATGAAATACATTGAAGATGGCAAACAAAGGTTAACAACGCCAGTGCGGCCGGTATCTTTTTAGAACAGGTGTTGTCTTGGATAATGACCTCAAGCTTTTTCGAGTAATAATCATTGAGCCTAAAAAGGAACCAAAAGTAAAAGTTATAGACACACCAATTACATATCGTGTTTTGTGTGCTATGTTTGGTCCGTCGTATGGTGCGTCTTTTATGCCAACTATGCCACAATACAGAATTTATTATAGCTACAGAGTTTCGCCTATCGATGTAACTAAGTTAAATTCGCGTGCTATAATAGTGAAACAACCAATATTTCTTGAGAGGACATCGCTAAATTGCAATGATATTACTCTTATTATGAAACACATTGAAGAGAACAAACCGAGAGTAGCAGAACCAGCATAGGTGATATCTTGAACGATAGGTTGTTTGTTCGGGTAATAATTGTTGCTCCTGGAAAAGAGCCGGAAGTTAAAGACATACTATTTACGTACGAAAACTTATGCAAGGTTCTTGGTGGAGGTTATTTTACTCGTCTTCTTGGGTCTGATCTTCCAACAGTTAATTACAAAATTGCTTGTCGTAAAACTGATAGTAATGTAGGCGAGCTTCAGTTGGGTGTGCCGTACAGCATGGTTATAATATTTAAAGTAGACGGCTTGTCAGTAAAACAGATGCTTTGTAGCGATATAACTTTTATCATGAACTACATTGAACAACAGAAACGTGTATACGAAGCTCTTTCAAATTCAGAGATATTCATGAGGAAGATATTCATGAGGAAGCTATGAAACTGGAAGATAAGAAAAGGCTGCTGGAAATTAGGCGAGAGCTTTTGGATTTGGTTGATGAATTGCAAATGCTTCTTCGTCGGTCAGGAAATAATTTTGTTTATGAGCGAGCCAAGGCTTATTGGCTTGGGCATTTGGACAATGCGGTGGAAGGGATTTCTAAACACGATTCATGTATGGATGAAACTTTACGCGACTTGGATATTGACCCAGAAGCAGAGTCTGATGATTTGGAAGAAGACGCCGAAGAAGAAAAGGAAGGATCAGAAGATTCTTAATCCACTCATATTTTAGTATCCTTTCAAATGGATACTAAAAACGATGGCATTGGGGTTTATGTAAATCTTTTGCAGGAAAACGGAAGCCATCAATTGGCATTGAAGTTTTTGAATTCAGGCGTTGAGGGAACGATTCCGTTGAGCCCGTCACAATATAAACATATCCTTGGTTTAATTAATAATGATTTTGTGACATCTGTTCGGTCCCCATCCTCTCTTGCACCAGCGGAAGATGACAGTTCGTTGGTTTCTGGTCTGCGTTATATGATTCCTTTTGAGGATTTGAATGGGGTATATGAGAGTGCTGATCGAAACTCTCGTATAATTATGGTTCATGTAGATCCATTAAAAGAAGAGATGCTTTTCTATAGAGTTTCTCCTAAGCCTAACAATAAAGTTGTTTCATTTTCTGCTCCGATGGGATGGATGAAAACTCTTCCGAAAGCCGACTTGGGAAAGGTTCAGATTGTAAACCAAGGAAAAGCTATAAGGTTCGGGGATTTGGACATAGCTAGCACAGATTTGATTAGCTGGTTCGGGCATAACTATAAGGATGTGTAACGTGAAGGTAAAAGAACTCATCAAGGAACTTCAAAAGCAAAATCAGGAACTGGAAGTTCTTACTGGCGATAATGAGCGCTGGTTCTATAACACTTCAAGGGTAAAGACGGCAAAACTGTATGAAGGAAGAGAAGATGATGAATCTAAAGATGCTGAGCTTTGCGTTGTAATTTGCTCGTAAGTTGTTTAGCAATACTTAAGCATTTCTGTGAATGTCCCACGATGAGAATCCATTAGCTTTTTACTTACTTAAGTATGCCGATTACGCATACTGGAAAAAGTGGTATGCGGCTAATAAAGAAAAGTTCAACGCCACTGTAAATAAACACAAGCAGAATCGGCGTAAAGAATTCCAAAAGCTAATTGATGAGAAGAAAGATATTCCCTGTCTTCATTGTGGGAAATCGTTTCCTCCGGCTGCCATGGATTTAGTCCATAGGGATGGAGAAGAAAAGAAATTCAGTCTTTCAAATGCAACACGATTGATTTATTCTCTTGATAAACTGCAAGAAGAACTAAACAAATGTGATGTATATTGTGCTAATTGTGTAAAAACTTTGAAGACTGAACAGTTCCTAGAAGATTCTTCCGACACTTCTACTCGGGAACGTCGCCGCAAGAAGCTGAAAGGCATCGTTGATTCCATAAAAGATACGGTTTGCTCGGAGTGTGGTGAAAAATTTCCACCATACGTTATGGAATTAGACCATGTGGACCCATCCAAAAAAACCGATTCCATTTCAAAAATGATTACGAAAGAAAAGCCTCTTGAAAAGATTTTAGACGAGCTTGGGCAGACGAGGGTTATATGTACAAACTGTCATCGGATACATACATATAATCAACGTCACCCAGCGGAGCTAGAAGAAGAGGAATGAAAGATCATATCGCCTACCTAAAATACGTTCTTCGTCACAAATATTACGTTCTTCAAGGCTGCTTTATGGTGCAAGCATCTTTGTGGCTTGCGCTAATTCACGATTGGTCTAAATTTTTACCATCTGAATGGTTCCCTTATGTAAGGGCGTTCTACAATAAAGACGGTTCCAGTAAGTATGAAGAGACGGACGAATTCAATTACGCCTGGAAATATCATCAGAATCGGCAAAAACACCACCATCAATATTGGCTTTTGAAGATGGATGATGGTAGAGTTGTCCCTCTCAAAATGCCTGAAAAATATGTTAGAGAGATGTTGGGCGATTGGATTGGGGCAGGATTAGTCATCACAGGAAAACTAGAAGTATGGGATTGGTACGAAAAGAATAAAGAAAACATGATCCTCCATGAGGATACGAGAAAACTTGTGGAAGATATTCTTGGCAAATTAAAAGCTCAATACGAAAAAATACTGGAAGAAATACGAAATGAAGTTCTGTAAACCTTCTGATGAACTTAATAAAGCTTTTCTAGACTATATTGCGTACGAAAAAGACCTTATCAAAATGTTGGGTGAGGAATGGGATATTGCGGAATCTCTTGTTTTAACAAACGCAGATGCTGTTTTTACTTTGCAAGAACAGCCTGGAGGAAATGATAATCCACTGTATATGAGTTTGGAGTTTGGTTTGGATGATATTTTGAGCGGTTTTGATAACCTAATTGAATCCAAGAGTCGAAGAAGTAGTTCTCTTCCTAAGAATTTGGGATTGTACTATTTTGTATATGGTCGGGTTGTAATGATTTATGCTGTGGATACTAATATGGAAGGTACGAAGTACATCACTGATTCGCTCGCGTCTTTCAAGTTGAAGACGGCGGATTATTTCTCAGAGAAGATGTTGAATCGATATCGGCTAGGGGAAATTGTAGCAGTGGAGAGGGCCGATGCTTGAAGCGATCAAATGTGATTGTAAAGGTTGTGCAGAAAAGCCTACGTTAGTATGTGCTTGTCGTAGATGCGGTGGCGTGCTTGATGACGATGATGAGAAGTTTCATTGCTGTGATAAACACACGGAAGAAGCTGGCGATAATCATTATCGGGTAAGAGGCAGACTTGCTGTGTGGGTAAGTTATGGGCAAACAGACTAAGGCTAGTATTTTAAAAATTCCTTTGGGGTCTACATTATACGGAAAGAATGGAGCTAGATGGGCGGCAGAGTTTCTTAATAATCAATTGCATGATGATGACAAACGATTTAATCGCGCCGTATTTGTTACGGGGCGAGGCTTTTCAACTTTTGCCGAAAATGCTTTTGCGGAATTTTTTGAAATATATGTTGATAGAGAAAAGACAGAAGTTGGAAGTTATCTTATTGTATTTGTGAGAGATCAATCTCCTATGGTTTTTGATCTTGAACATGACGGTATCCGTGTGATTCAATACCAAAGACCTGTTCCAATAGGAACAATATCATGGGAAAGGTAAAGCTATGACTAAAAATAAAGCCGACCCAGAATATGTTTGGGGAGCAATTGTTAATCTAGGTGGAGGTTTACATTCCTCTAAACCAATGCGGTTTACAAAACGTGATTTTGGTGGTTGGTGGCGCGGCAACGATGTTATTTATAAGCTTGGTTTTCATCATGACAGAGATGGCTTTGCTTCGTTTGCTTCCACAGACAAACGAGAAGTAGAACTGTTTTGTCTTGGCGCTTCAACGGTGTGTAAGTTTCTTTCTAATTGGACTAGGCAAGGAGCAAAAGATTGATTAATGGATACTACAGCTATTTATCCCAATCGGGTTGATGATAAACTTCAAGTAGAGAATAAAATTGGAATCCCTGAGTTTGGAAACGATTCTATTGATCTTTACGTTCCTGGCGGCCCTTTATTCTCTAAAGGCTATGTAAGGGTCGTGTATGGTGATCACGGCCCTTACATTGAATTTGAGGAAAAGCATATTCTTATTCCTATGAAGTCTAAGTTCAATAACTTTGTTGATACTGAAAACCTTCCGCCTTTGGATTATAAATGGTATTATTTCTGGTTATGCCCGCGAGCGTACCCAGACATTAAGGTTTACCTTCAAATCAAGCCTGTTACAAGTATTCCAAATGCTCCTAAAAGAGCAGATGGAAAGCCATCTTGTTTTAATCGGGCAGAAGGATATGCTGATTACCGGAGAGGTTGTTTCTATGTGGACCCCTTTCAGTTAGAATATCGTGGCTCTAGGTAATTTTTGATATATTCTCCATGGACGACGAGATTCTGAAAAATTATACACTTGCGGCGCAACGATTAAGTAAGATTCAAAAGAAGGCTGATACAACTGATGTGGTTGATGCTATTACTCCTTTTTTAACTTTTGTGCCCACGCTCGGTTTATCTTATTTGTTTCAAGCAATAGGCGGAGCGTATGATAAGTTCGTAGGTAAACGAGCGAATTTTGTTGCGTCCGTAAAGGATTGTCTAAATCAACTTAGAAGTACCGTTACAACAGATGAAGAATTTGTTGTTTGGAACAACTATGTTAATCCGATTATCCGTGATATCTCTACCAATCTCGCCATCCTTACTCGCTTGAATATTTCGAATGTTAAAGATGCGCAAGTTTTGAATGTTCAAAAAGCAAAAGTTACCGACGCAATCAAAGCAATAGATAGAATTCGTGCCCAACTAAGTGTTGTAGCAAGTGATGATTTTCAGCATAGAGCCAGAACTGTAGGAGAAGGTTTGAGTGATACGGCGTTACGTTATCTAACCTTCAGAGGAAGTTCGGTTCAACGAGCCAAGGGTGCGGCTGAAAAAGCACTTGGGCAGACAGCTGAAACAGTTGATGGTCTTCAAGCTCTCAACAAGCAAATTATCGAAGCTGAAAGTAAGGTAGCAGCAGCAAAGGCTGACCCAAATTCTCAAGGCTAGATATATAGTTTTGTATGAGATTTTGGTTCTTTTTATTTTTCCTTCTATTTTCTTGTAATGTCAGATTAGCTCCCGTTTCTCCTCCATCTCCTTGCTCTTTACATTGTGGCTCACAATATAATCGTGAATGCTCAACCGCATATGACGCGATGTGCAATCCTATTTATCTTGAGTCGAAATGTGTTTCGGTTAAAAAGCCTTGATTTGACAATCGATTTTTGTCGTGTATAGTGGAGCAAAGAAGATGAAATGTCCTAATTGTAATGAACAATTGGTTGCTTGGTGCTGGCTTGATGACGGCACCTATAAAGGTGTGTTATGCACCAATTGTAATGGCAGGTGGCATTCAGCGAAGTTCTCACAGGAGATTCAATCTCGCGTAGCGGCTGCAATACGTGATATTGAAAAAGAAATGTTTGCAGAATGTTCCTTTCCTAAAGATGCGATTACACAAGAACAATTCGAGCAGTTATGTCATGATGAAGAAGCGTATTGTAAGTATTTTGGGTTTAATGAAAACGGATAATTAAACTAATAATACTTGTGTATCTATTCAATTTGGGCCTAAGGAGCTAAATGAAAAAAGATTATCTTATCATCAAATACGAATGCAATAAATGCGGACAGGAAACTGATTTCAAAATAGACAACCGGTTCATGAATTGTACTGGTTGTTCATACATGTTCGATATTTACAATTGGGAAGATAACGAGCCAAAACGTTCCGAGCAAAAAAAGTAGCAATTTAGCTTGCTTACATAATTTACACTTTTTCTTTCTAGTACTTTTTTGGTGTAACGGTATGCGGGCAAATGGAAAAAAAATACATATAGGCGAAGCAGTTCGAATTATTCAAGACCTTCGATATCCAAGCACTGCTACTGGACAAGATGCAATTTATGTTGGAAGATGCTTTATTCATAATGGTAATCGTTATTTAGGGCCTAGAAATCTTCCAAATGTAAAGGCTAAGTTTATCCTTGGAGACAAAGGTTATATATGGGAGCACGAGTGTTATTGGGTCTCTCTTCGCGACGCTATGCTGATTGAAGCTAATCTTGCAAAAGCTACTGAAGGATGTGAATTGGAGATTCAACGCCGATTAGAAGAAGAGCTACAAAAGATGTTGGCCGAACCTAAAGTTGAAATCAGCGGCATTATTGACAGCGTTCGTTCTTTTGGTAAGATAGTGTTTGTGAAGCTGGGTGACGGTTGGACTATCGTCTGTAAAGAAAGCGTTCTTGGCCCAGAATTCATGAGAAAATTAAAGGGAAGATTCCAACCGGGCGTTGCTATAGCAGCAAGTGGCCCGCTTATTGAATCGAATTCTTCAGATAAAATCATTTGTGCTGTAAGCCTTTGTGGCCTCGATACCGAAGGAGCGCAGGAAAATGAGGATCGGAACATTTAGTTCTCTGAGCAATCCCAAAAAACGTTATTCGATTTTCCGCGATGGAAGAAAAATTGCTAATGGCGGAGAAGGCATCAATTGGCGATGCAGCTGCGAACAAGGCGCTGAATGTAGCCATCTCAAATGCCTTTGGGCTTTTGCGAGAGTTGATAAGTTGCAGTGTCTATTAGACGCTAATTTGTTGACGCTTACCCGTTCTGGGAAAAGTTTTTTCAAAGTAAAAGTGTAAGGACATGTTATGCCTAAAGGTATCCGTTGTAAACATAGTTGGGAGCGGATTGGTTTTATTGGGGATCCACTAGTATCTGGTTATTACTGTTGTGAAGTTCAAGAACGCTGTACGTTATGTAATACAAGACGTTCTCGAACCTCAACTGAAGCAGAACATCAGGCTGAATTCAATTCAAGAATTTGCTCTAAGTGTAAGTTGCCAAAAGCCGATCATATTTGTGATGATTGTGTGTCTGCCTTGATCAAGAAAATTAATGAACTTGATGAACGGCTTTCAGATTTGGAAAGGTGGAAAAATGGCTAAGGATGATTCAAAACCATATATAGATGTAACCTCTATTATCTGGAATGGTTTTGAGCATGCCACCGATGATGAGCTTTATGAAATGCTCAAAACCGGTCTAATTTATCGGCCATATACGCCGCTTCAAGTTTCTTGCATAACACCAAACAAAGCGTCAAAAGACAATGAAAAACATTAGTTTCAAGTTGTTATGTGTTGCGGTGCTTTTTGTTTTAGGTTGTGGCTCTTCTTCTGAGGAGCTTGAGCCAGAGTGTGGTGATGCAGGAGAAGTCGTTTCTTGTGAGTGTACGGTAGGTGTGTCAGGGTATAAGAGATGTTTTGTGGACCGATGGACTCCCTGCTCTTGCTGGGATGAAGACGCTTCACCTAGTACCAAATGGGAACCTTGTGGGCAATAGAGCTTGAGGTAAAATAATGGCAAAACAAAATGTGAAGCTTATTCTTACTGCTGAAGAAGAGCAATTGATTTTGAAGAAGCGTGAAGAGGAGAAAAATCAAAAGCGTGAAGATGAGGAAAGTCAAAAACCAAAGAAGACAGGAGTTCTAAAGCACGATCTTTATGATTTTAGCCCAGTGCGAATATATGAGCGGCTTTTTTCCGATCAGGAACGAAAAGCAGCTATTGAAAATTTTGAAGACCGTTTTACTTTAGTAGCAAAAGCCGGAGCTATATTTGATTGTTATATTGATAACGGTGTTGAAGGATGGTATGATAGAGAATATGGTTTAGAAGATTTGAGTGAAAAATGGGCAAAAGAGAATTTGACAAACATTAAACGATGTGATTAGAAGTTGTAATTGGAACTATTCGTTTAGTTATCATAGCGCCCGTCAATTCAGTTCGCAAGAAAAAGCATAGTATTTTGAAGCGCCGCTATATAGAAGCGGCATGTCAGATTGCCTCTTTCTTCCAGAAGAAAAAACCAAGGTTTGTACAATTTGTCTGGTAAGCAAGTCTTTATCACATTTTGCTCCAAACAGAGGAAGATGTGATGAGTGCGAAGATAAACATAAAAACTATTTGCGGCAATATGTCAGAGGTCTAAAATCAAAACCGTGTGCAGATTGTGGTGAGAAGTTCCCATATTATGTAATGGATTTTGACCATTTAGATGAGCAGACAAAACGTTCTAACATATCAAAATTGATGAATGAGAGATGTACCCTTCAGTTTTTGAAGGACGAGCTTGCGAAGTGCGAGCTTGTATGCGCCAATTGCCACAGAAAGCGTACTTTTCAGAGAAGAGACGCAACGAAGCCGTCAAACCCTCTCTGCCCGGTTAAAATAGGCTAAAAACCGTACTTTTCATCAGGCTGGATTTCCCCGTCATATGGGTGCTTTCCAAAGAGAGCTTGATATACTTCGCACATTTTCATCAAATAATGATGGCTTGTTTCAAGCTGAAGCTGTAAAGAGTGTAATAGACAGGCGTGATTAAGACTATCTGTCCTATTTTTGACTCTTTCTATTTCATCTGTTAGTTCCATAAGGTCTTTTCTAGCTTCTTCGATGTCTTCTAGAAAGCCTTTTTGCATTTCATGTTCTTCGTATGCCTTAACTTTTTGTGTTATGTAATCAATAAAGCTATTATGTGATGCTTCATCACCTGATTCGGAAGTCATAACGTCACCTTTGAAAAAATTGTAATATTTCGGTGTATTTGCGTTGCTTTCATCTTTATGGTATACAATTAGCTGTAGCGGTTTTGAAAGGAAATTAGCCAAATGTCTGATCAAGAAGAAAAAAAAGAATTGACTCCTCTGGAGTGGCTTGAAATTCAAATGCTAGAGCACCCTCAGCATACCAATATATACCAGCCTGTGGTTGATAGGCTTCGTGCTCTGCGCGATGGGCAGCCATTGACGGTAGAAAACCCCCAATTTGGGGCGATGAAGCTTCGTATTGCTACAAGTGTGTGGTTGCCGTCAAACATGAGCTTGGGGGAATTCTTTGCTGAATTGAAACGAATTGAGAAACTGGTAAATGAAAATTCGAAAATTAAAACCCAATTTGAAATGGGAGAATAACTTGCCTCATTTGACACGGATGAAACTTGGTGTATGATGGGTTCAGCAGTTGACGAACAAGCTGTGTTCTAGCTTGTCGATAACCTAATGAATCTTCACGGATTGGAGCTTTAGATGGTAACTATTACTAAGACCGTACACTTTGTTCTGAATAATCAGAAAAATGACATTACGCTTACGGAGCTTAAGAAGAATTATTCGCGCCCGGACATCCTCAAGCTGTTCGAAACGCTTCAGGGGTTGGGATATGGCGAATTCCGTATGGGGAGTCGCGGACGTGGTCAGTGCAGCCGGTTTATCAAGAACGATTCTTGCCCGGTAGAATTCGATCTTGTTCTCACGGAGTCGCCGAATCGTGGTCGCCCTCGTAAGGTTCTGGACATTCCTGGTATCGAAGCCGAAAATACGCCTATTGTTGGGGGCAATGGGTTGCTTCCAGATAGCGATTCTTCCAAGGAGCAGCTGCAAGCGGCTTTGGACAGTATTGATGAAGCAGATAGTGAAGAGTCTGAAAACCTGGAACAGATGGTTTCTGATCTTTCTATCGTTTCCAACATTGCGGACGCTACGGCAACTTCTGTTGCGGTAGGCGATGACGAGCAGGATTCGGTTGACGACGACGAAGACGACGCAGATTGTCTTGAAGCATAGTCCATCCAAGCTCTTTTAGCAGGGCAGAGAAGAAATTTTTGATTTCTCAAGTCATTCTTCTCTGTCTTTGCTATATAGAAGGTGCATGGATGATAACAAAAGCTTTCTAGCAAGATTTGGCGGCGAGTGGGTTTATGCGGAAGATGGCGTGAACAAGTATCTTGGGCGCGTTGTTTCCCTTGGTATTGAAAAAGGTGTGCCTATAGACAAGGCTGAGGCTTTGAATAATTGGCAAACTAAGAACGTAATTTCTCTTAGCCCTGTTTTTCAGTATATCAGCAGGCTGGTTCCTCAGCAGACGGCAGAGGGAACATCCATTGCGCGAGATTCTGCGGCGCTACCATATGACCTCATGTTGGATGACAAGGCGAGGATTTTCCTCAAGCCAGTTATGCTGACATTCCTGTCAGAAATGGATGGCCGTGACCGGCAGCAGTATCAATCTCTTATTGAGAATTGCGCTGACATTATGGCGAAAACCAGATTTGCCGCTTCAGGACTTACGTTGGCATCATCAATGCCATCAAACGGTTCATTAATTCAGATGAAAAGGTAATTGATTATGCCGAAGACGCCTAAAACGATGGAAGACCGGGTAGAGAAGCTTGAGTTTCAGGTAAACTCATTGACGAAATTACTCGGAAAGGTTGTTGGCGGATTGAATTCCGAGCTTTCAGAGCTTGTAGATGCAATTGGAAGTCCAGCAGCTTCAAAGCCTGTTCTGGTTATGGTGAAGGATTCTTCTCCTGCTGAGGAGAAGCCTGTTCCAGCAGAGCCTGTCGTAGCTCCATTGAAGAATGATGATGTTACGTCTGGTCAATATGGAGATCCGAAGGTGTTTCGAGATCCTCCGGACTGGTCTGGAAAGTCTTACGAGAACAAGTTGTTTTCCGAATGTCCTTCGGCTTATCTCTTGGAGCTAGCTCGCTATTACGATTGGGCTGCGGCTGATGACAAGAAGAAAAACACGCTTGCTACCAATGGCAAACCGCGCCATATTTACCGTGAACTCGACGCGAAACGCGCTAGGGCATGGGCCAAAAAGGTAGATGCCAGAGAATCCAGCCCTCAGGTGGATTCTGAAAAGTCGAAAAGCGCTTTGATCGATCCGAACGACCCTAATTATTCTTTCGACGACGCGGAATAATTTTTCTTATCCCCTTGACAGCACAATATAACTTCTTATAATGTGGCAAAACCCATATAGGAGGTATTAAATATGCGTGATTTTGAACGTGTTGTAAAATCGTTATTCGACGACCCAACATATAAAAGTTTTTCTACGTCTTCAAAGTTACATACTTTTTCGGAAGTAAAAGATGATGACGGCGTATTGTACGTCGATCTTCCGGGCGTAAGCAAAGAAGATGTGATGCTTCAATATCAGCCGCCAACGAAATTGAATGAATTTGGTAAATTGGCGATTGCTGCTAAAAGAACTGTTGGGGGCACGAAAGATATTGAAACGGAGATTTTTGTAAATGCGCTGTTTGATTGGGATGGCGTAAAAGCTACCATGAAAGATGGCGTTTTGACTCTTAAGGTTAAAAAAAGGGAGGATGGAGCAGGCAAATTGAAATCAATTAAAATCGAATAGCGCACTTGACAATGGTTTTTTCTCTGGTATGTTGATGGAAGTTGCTGCGCAGCCGTATTCCTATTGCAGACCGAATGTGTGGTTGTCTTTTCTAAAAAAGGCGGAATCTCAAAATGAGTAGTAATGTTTTTGCCAAAGACGAAAACGCAAATGAAGGCTCCAACCGAGCAAATTTTGAATCTAGAAGGCTTACGTACCCCAAGAATAAGTTGAATATCGTATCGCGCGGGTACATTGAAACGGAAAAGGATCCCAAAACCGGTGAGGAATATGACCTTATTGCAATTCGGCCAGACGTTCCTGTTTCTGCCTATTTGAATGATTTGTGTTTTTTGGTTACAATTCCGAATCAGGACCAAACATATGCTCCTGCCTACGTTCGATTGCAGGAAAAAACTGGCGAAGAGGAGCAGCAGGATGAAGTTCGAAGCTTTACCGGAGTATCCTGTAAGGCTTTGGTGAAGAAGAGTAGGAACACTGACGGTGAAATCATCGTTTGTGCGCCTCGAACTAGGGTTCTGGTGCAGTTGAATCGTCTCGTGATTCAGGCTGAGATTCCACTGGAAGATGAACTAGAGACGATGGTGCATTTCAAGCCTAGAGCATCACGACCGAGGGTGCAGCGACGTGCAAATGGCGTAGGTTATACTGCTCAGCCAATTCGGGAAGAGGGAAATGCCGATGCTGGGCACTATGATGTTCCGGAACAAGGCGGAGTAGTCAAGAGCTAATCTGCGCTGAAATTAAAAGATAGGTGGCGGGCTAAAGGGCTGGACTCTTTGGCCCGTTTTCCTATTTGCAAATCGTGTCAAGGTCGGTGCAGTTTTCAGGGGTGATACGAGAAGCACAGTCAACCTGACTGCATGTTGAAACTTTTGCCATACAAGCAGGGTTAAGTTGTACCGAATTGAGTTGAGTATCAACACACCATTTAGTGCATTCTGCTACAGCTGCATCAGTACCAGCATCCATATCGCCTAGATATTGGAAGCACTCTACGTCTTGTTTCGTTTGCCCTAAATCGAGTGCATGCTCGCAGAAAGTAGGACAAGCTTCTTTTCCTGGCTCTTCACGGATATAAGGCTGAGCAGGATCTCGTCCTGCGCATGAGGCGCCAATAATGGTTGGCATAAGAATCATAATTAGGATTGTTAATAGCTTTTTCATTTTTCTCTTACATGGTTAGAACAAACAAATCGCGAGTGATACTGGAGGAAATGTAGCTCGGTGTGAAGTAGGTGTAGCCTTGATCGCCCCAACCAAGTCCCCAGGAGTTACGAACCTCAAAGGCGTTTTCGTATTGTGACCATCCTGTAATCACCATTGCGTGTCGTCCGATAAATCCAGTGGTCGGCGGGCTTACAATCTTCTTTCCTTGGACGCCTAGGAACTCTTTATTAAGGGACGTACCAAATACAACAGCGTGTCCTGAATTGAGAGTTTTGATGACATCGGTAATTCGTTTGTCGCCAGTTGAGTTGATAGAATAGAAGTTTACGTACTGTGGTTTTGTGCTGTATGCTGTTCGATAAGCTAGTGGGCTTGGGCGAGTAAAAACTTTGCTCGTGTCATAGGGCCATAGCGCTTCGGTAGGTACGCCATATCTACGCAGGCAATCAAAAGCGAGAGCAATATAAGTTCCCTTATCAACGTTGGCCGCTGGTGGGAATTGGTTGTTTCTTGCATTCCAATAAAGGAACAAACGAGATACGTCATCAATAAGGTCTGGCGAAACGTTTCTAAACCGAGCGAGTTCAGCTTCTGCTGTATCAGCCGTTGCGTTCGCGACGCAAGACCCTAGAGAATACTGATCGCTGACAGGCTTGAAGTACTTTCGAACAGAAACTTCTGAAGCTACTGGAGTTCCAGCAAGCGGGCTGTGAGCGAAATCGATTGTTTCCTTGTCAATCTTGGTGGCTTCTAGGTTGTGTTCAATAAAACCGGAATTTAGGACAACGTTTCCTAGCAATGCTGCGCCTGCCAGGATTTGAGCCGGGCTGTTGATAACAGTAGTTCTTGTGAAAATGTTGGATATGGTTGAAAGGAGAGTTCCCATGCCTTGATGTGGCGTATTTGCTAGAACTTGACTTCATGCGTGGGATGCTGTAGGATAAGATATGCCGCAAGATATAAAGAACCATTTTCAGTATTTGGTGAATTTACTTCCTGAAGAACGGAGACAAGAATTTCGGGAATATGTAGATGCAGCGAGTGACGGCTCCGATATTGATGATGGCTTTCTTGGATTTATTGACGACTACGTGGATTTGGCAAATATTATTCGGCGGCATACAATTATCTTTCCAAAAGAGAAAAGCACACGATCAAAACTTTTGACAGGCATACTACCAGATCTTATTTGGACGGTTTATGATGTGGGTTGCGCGAGTGGATTCCAGCATATCTTGTTTCCTTTTGTGAAGAAGTATGTAGGAATTGACGCTTGGTCTACTCCAAAATCATTTCTCCCTAATTGTGAGTTTGTAACAGGAAGGTTTGCTGACGTGGTGGATAGTTTGAATATTGACCACGAAAGGTCATTTGGAATTGCTAATATGAGCCTTCTTTATCCTGCCAGACAAGAGGATTTAGAAGCTTTTAACAGGGTGTTTCGACATAAATATATCCTATAGGAGCAGAACTAATGAGCATCCATGATAAAATCAGGATTTATACTGTTGGGTTTTCAAAAGACGGTAAAGACTATGTAGCTGCAATTGAATATAGGCTTACAGAAGCTTTAGTTGTTTTTAATAGAATGGTGCATTACGCTGAAGGAAATGAAAGTCAATATGTAATTGATGCCAAATGGGAAAAAGTCGGAGAATTTATGGTTTCATTTTGCGAGAATATGAGTGAAAAAGAAGCAAAGGAATTAGCAAAACAATATGGTTTTGAATTTGTAAATTGGCCTAGTTTTATTAAGATGATTGAAACCGCGCAATAACTGAAGGATAAAACATCATGGCTACCACTTCTGAATCCGCTGCCCCTCGTAAGCGTTCTAAGACTGCAAAGGTTACCGAAGCTGTTGCTTCTACCGCTAGGGTTATTACTTCGTTTGTTGGTTTGGAAGATGAATATCAGGATTTTATGAATTCGGTTGCTTCCAGCAGGTTGGAAGTCCGAGTAATCAATGACGTTCTCAACGTGTTTGCGCGAGGCAAGCTTCGTGAAAAGGTGAAGATTGCTCTTGAACTTAATTCGGAAATCGTGAAGAAGAAGCGCGAACTAACGAAGCTTGAAGATGAGCTTCGTCAGTATGGTTCGGATTTTCGTGACAACTGGAGGAAAATCAATCCTGGTAGCAGCATTTGTTCTTCGAGATTGATTCCTACTGCTGATGAAGAACATTATAGCATCCTGGTTACTGTAAAGGATACCTTTAGCTTCGCAAAGGAAGCCAAGGAAGCTGTTGCAGCAATGAAGGAACAGCTTTCTGCTATTGTTCTTGAAGGCGGCAAGACATTGTACGATACGATGTTTACGGAAACCGTTACGCATAACGTCAAGGATGAATTGGGTTATGAGCTTCTTTCTGGTTTGATTGAAAAGTACCTTGGCAAGGAAGCGGTTACTGAATTGGTTGAAACGAACGTTGATGTCAGCTTGAACGCTGATAAGTTTGCCAAGTTGATGGAATCCGATGTTATTCCGGCGGAATTGAAAACCAAGCTTTCTCTTGTTATTGCTAAGCAGAAGCCAGCGATCACGTATCCTAAATAAGTAGAGGTCCGTTATGGATGATCGTTCAACTTTGAATGACACATTAGTCGGGCACAAAGTCAACGCGATGTGTACCAACGTTCGTCGCCTTGAGAACTATGATATCTTTACATTGGTTCTTGGGGACGGATGTAAAATTAAGCTACTTGAAAACATTTCTCGCGAAATTCAGCTTGCTATGAAGTTGCAGTCACCGCCAGTATTCCATCCTGATTATTCGAACGGCTTGTTGCTTATGGTGGCTGCGCGCAGGGTTGATTCTCCGATTCTTCTTTCATCCATTATCGAACCAAAGAAGCCTGGCAATTACGATTGTCAGCTTGGTTATGATATGTATGGAGCGAAGGTTTCGCTAGACATTACTAAAGCTCCGCATATTTTGGTGTCTGGAACTACCGGTTCCGGAAAATCTGTTTGTTTGAATTTGCTTGCGGCAAACATTCTTGCCATGGGAAATGGCGAAGCAACATTGTGCGTTACTGACCCTAAAATGGTTGAATTTGAATATCTGAAGGACGCTTGTGTTCGATATGAAAATGATTATCGCGGCACGGTGAAGTATCTTCAGGAAGTTGTTGACTATATGGAGGAGAGATACGAAGTATTGAAACAGTTTGGATGCAGAGACATCTCAGATTTGCCTGCGGAGTATAAGACGACGCGTACATTCATTATTATTGATGAAATTGCTGACCTTATGGTTCATGATAAGTCTGGTAGGCTTTCGAATTTGATTGCCCGACTGGCGGCGAAATCTAGGGCTGCTGGCATTCATATGATTCTAGCTACTCAGCGACCGTCAGTGAACGTTGTAAGCGGTCTAATCAAGGCTAATTTCCCGGTACGTATTACTTTTAGAGTGGCATCTTCGACCGATAGCCGCGTTGTCATTGATATGAATGGCGCAGAAAATCTTATGCCCAAGGGGGACGGTATTATTTTTGGATACGGGGACCGACAGATGGTTCGGTTCCGTGCGGCTTATGTAACACCGGCAGAAGTAATGAAGTATTACAAGGATAATTATGACCCCTCTATGGATTATTATAAGGATGAAGAATCCGATGAAGATGATGAAGATGTCGAGGAAGATGATTTAAGAAATTATAGCATGGCTAGGGTTGACCCTGAAGCCGACGCAGAATTGCAGCGTTTTTTGAACTCCTAATGGAGAATAGTAATGAGCGGATATGATGTTGCGCAAGTAAAACAAGCCATTAAGAATAAATGGGATTGGAGAAGTGGTGATTTCCATTACACTCCGATTTTAGTTTGGGGCGGTCCTGGTATTGGTAAAACTCATATTCTTAATCAAGTTGTTTCGGAGAGAAAGATTGTTGAATTAAAAGAGAATTCAGACCCTCGTTTGGAGCGCTTACTGGAATTCAATCGTCCAGAGGACGTTGAAGATATTCTTGAAGAGAATTTGCTTAATATTCGATTGGCTGAACGTCCGCTAGAACAAATTGAAGGGATGCCATATCCATACCCTAAAGAGGGGTATATGGAGTTCTTGGCTCCGAAGAATTTGCAGAAGCTCAAGGCAGCTAAGTGGGTTGTTATTCTGCTGGATGAATTGGATAAGGCTGGCCCCGCCAAGATGGCTGCGGTAACGCATCTTATCGAGTCGGGTGTCGTTGGTGATTTCAAGTTCCCCAAGGATACTTTTGTTGTCGCTGCCGCAAATAGGGTGACTGATTCATATCTTAGCCGCCCTATTTCGGCAGAACTCTGTAATAGGATGGCTCATATTGAGCTAGTTCCAACGGTTGATAATTTCGTTTCTTGGGCAAAGAATTGCGAAGACATCTTAGATGAAGTGATTGCTTTTCATCGTTTCAATAAGTTGCGTAACGAAAATTATCTTCTTAGTGACGATAAGGACCGTGAAGTTGAGACGGTAAGAGCGTTCAAGTCGCCACGAAGCTGGCATTATGGTTCTCGTCAGATGAAAAAGATTTACACCAGACATGGGTGTAAACCAGGACAAATTATTAACGTTGATGACGAGGCGTTTTTTGAATTAGAACAGTTGGTTGGTGAGCGGCCAGCAATTGAATTTGCTACTTATCTGCGATTGTACCGAGACATCGATGTTGGTCGTATTCTTAAGGGCGAACTTGTTTTGCCTACAGGCGACCGCAAAGATTGTCTATCTAATCAGTATACGTTTACTATGGTTCTGATTGATCAGCTGACGGAAAGGGACCTTAAGAAACATGGTTTGAAATATGTTGTGCGGGCCATGTGTGAAATGTATCCAGAAGTGTGCAGTGTATTCCTTAGTGCGCTGAGCAGTTCAAACAAGAAGGTTTTCGAACATATTGTTAACTCCAAAGAAGCAAATGATTCTGGAATGATTAAACAGGTATTGGATGGTTTGATGTAGTTGATAGGCTAACAATGATAAAACTTTCAAGTTTGACTTTGTCCAAAGAGGATTATCTTTCCTATAGTAATATTTTGGGGCATTCAATCTCCTGCTTGGTGACTGATGCCCCTTTCTCTATGCCTATTATTAAGATGCCTCGATTGTTTTGCAATATTGAGCAGGCATATGCAGCAACTGATGGCAGATCGATTTTTATCAACCCAACTCGGTGGGTTCCTCTTCCAAAGCCGCAACGACAGGGTATTGTTTATCATGAATGGCTTCATGTAGGGTTTCGGCACCCTTGGAGAATGAAGAACAGGATTCATCGCGTGTGGGGATTTGGTTGTGATTTCGCCATTGATTCTCATATTATGCAAGATGTAAATCCCGATAAAATGACCATTGCTCGCGGGATGCTTTATGACCCTTATTATAATGGGTGGAACGCTGAAAAGATTTATGAAGACCTTCTCGACGTGTCTGAAAATATAGAAATAGGAGATCTTTCTGATTTTGAACAAAAAGCTAAACAACAACAGTTTTGTGACAGAGAAACTGCCGCAAAATTGTTGAAGCTGGACAAGAAAATTGAAGAGATATTTTCTGACGATCTTATTCAAGCTCCGTCAGACATGAATGATTTTGATAAAGAAATGCTTCGTGATACAATTCGTTCAGCCGAACAGGCAAAGAAATTTGGGAAAGATATTCCTGGAGAGTATTTACTTAACATTGATGTTCTAAAGCGCTCTCGAACGGATTGGGCGAAAGCCTTTGCTTGTTATTGGATGAATGTGGTCCAGGCAACAGGTGATCGGAATTACTATCGACCTAAGAAGTGGGGCTTTCCTTTTGGTATTATTATTCCTACAGAAGCAAACGTAGGTAAAATTAATGTCACTTTTATTTGCGACGTGAGTGGGTCGAGGTACGTCGCTGCTGCTTTTGAATCTTATGTAAAAGAATTGAACGCTATGATGCCTCACGTAGAGAGGCTTACCGTTATCACTGCTGATTGTGTTGTTCAGGAAAAAGCAACAATATCTAACATCTCTGAAATTATTGGAGCGCGCAAAAAGATTAAATTCAAAGGTGGTGGAGGAACAGATTTTCGTCCGGCATTACAAGAGGCGGCGAAGACAATGCCTGACCTCGTTATATATTACACAGATAGTTTTGGAGAATATGGAAGTAAAGCTCCTGGCGGCATCCAAAATTTACTTTGGGTATATGCAAATCGTGATTTCAAACCCCCACCTTATGGGCGATATTTAGTGATAGGTGATTAATGGTAAATTCTCATCAGTTATTACTTTCAGCGGCTGTTATTAGAATTTTTGATATTGTCGGTATTTCACCAGCATCTATTCCAAATATCAAGTCGCCTCAGTTTAAACAAAAATCTAGCACTTTAGTCGATGGTTTATCCGTTTATGCTGGTAGGATAAACATCGACGAAAAGTCTTGGGTTTCTATCTTGTTTTCTAAAAACGATGACGCTGAAGTTTTAGCTACAAAAATCATAAATGAAGATTCTTCGGTGCCAACTAATTGGGTTTTTGTTGTTTGCGGTGACATTTCTGGCGAAGACTATACGGCAAACAGTATTATTGTTGAGACTGGGGGCGAACACAATCATGTTGTACACATGTCTTGTTACAATGTGTATAACTATTTGCTTGGTTTTGAGCATGTTAGACAATATGTTCCAACGTTGCTTCCTTTTGACGCTCCTATAGAACACATTGAAAAATTGGCTTGGTTTATATCGAAACTTGAATTACGCGAAGAGGATGAATGATTGTTAACAAAGGCATTCTGTTAAGGCGATTGTTGAAGAGAATGCCGACCGTTCGCTTTTATGATATGATGTATCTCGTGAATTGCGCTTCCGAGTTGATGATAAAAAGAATCATTGAAGATAGACCTATTATCATTGATGGCTTTGGAACTCTTCATCGAGTGCAAGAAAAGCCACGGCGAGCCTTCAATGTAGCCACACGGCAAATGTATACTTTTGAGGTTAACGCTGTGCGATTCCGTCCTCACATTGCATTTTTACGAATGATCGAATGTGTTGGGAAAGAATATATTAAAGAGTTGATTCGAAAAAAGTCTAGAGAAGCAATCAAAAAACGGGTGAAGAAAAAAAGACTAGTTTGACATCAATATACAGATATTGGGTTTTATGAATGCGAAACATTTGGAAAAATTGAAAAAGCTTATTGTAGATACTATTAAAATTTTATCTGCTCGTGATTATGATTTTAATGTAGATGAGCGTGGTGATGAGGTTGATGCTGCTCAAGGTGGATTTATTGTCGGGATGATGCACGACCAAAGAAATAGATCAAATGCAAGACTAGCAGAATTGAATGAGGCTCTTCTTAAAATAAAAGGGGGCATTTACGGTCTTTGCGAAGAGTGCGATGAAGAAATTAGCATCAAACGGCTTGAAATATGCCCGGAGGCAAGATGCTGTATTCGATGCGCTGAAGTTCTCGAAAGAGAAAAGAAGGGCTATTTCACAAGATGAAAAAGAAGTCGATATTAGGTTATAATTCTTTGGCGCCTTGTGATAAAGACGCTGAAAATGATCAGGCTTATGATGTCTTTTTCCGGCTTTTAAACGAAAGAAACGTTTTTCTTACAGGGGAAATTGAGCAAGAGTTGGCGGACGAAGTAATTGCTCAGCTTCTTTACTTGAGAAGTGTGGACCCACAAGCCCCAATTCAACTGTATATTAATTCTCCTGGCGGACATTTAAATTGTATGTTTGCTATTTATGATATTATTCAGTATCTTGAAGCACCAGTAAGTACAATTGTTTTTGGTGAAGCGTCATCAGCGGCTGCTGTATTGTTAGCTTGTGGGACTAGAGGGAAAAGAATGGCTTTCCCTAACGCCACTATTATGGTCCACCAACCTTGGGCTGGCGATATGGAAGGACAAGCCACTGATATTGCGATACAAGCTCAGCAGTTGCAAAAAGAAAAAGTTCGTATTACTGAGATTTTAGCTAGACATACTGGGCAACCTTTCGAAAAAGTATTGACTGATTGTGAGCGAGATGTTTATCTTGGGGCCATTGAAGCAAAAGAATATGGCTTAGTAGATAGTATTATGCCTGTGCATCAAGTAATTCCCGAGCTTGTTGCAATGGAAGAAGATACTCCGGAAATTCAGGTAACACTCAAAGTTCCTCGCAAACGGCGCCCTCGTGCAAGAAAATGACAATATCTTTGCATTTCCTTGACGGTTTTGTTTAGGTGCCTAATGAATGAAATTATTCGAACCACGATACGCAAGGAAGCGGCTAATCCAGTCTCTAGAGCGGTAACATGGCTTTGGTCTTTGAGAGACCCTTACCGTGAGTTTATTACTAATATTTCTAAGTCGTTGAATCTTGCGATTAATAGTATCAACGGAATTCTTGTAAACATTTCAAAAAGCAATATCAATCATGACCGAACTGCTGTTAAGAATCTTCGTCGTGTTCGTGAGATGATTCGAGCGGTTGGTAAGATTGTTGCCGTTGATATTGCTACGACTTTAGCTCAAGATGGTAATGTATCTTTGTTGCCTGCTGGTGCTGTGCCACCAGCGAATGCTCCTAAAGGTGTTGATGGAAAGGCTCCCGCTGGTGGCGGTAGTAGTTCTGCGTTTTCATCATCAGAACCTATTAGTGAAAAAGATTTAGAATTTTATAGTGATGTGCAAACTCTGGAAATAGCAAAAGAAAAGTTTGAAAAATCTATTGATGAATTGCTGCGTATGCGAGCGATTTATGCTGGACAAAAACGCGGGTTGAATTCTATTAAGGACATGCTTGGTGCCAGGAAAGTAAACATAAAAGTCAGAGATGAAAACGGGCAAGAGTTTGAAGGAGCATATAGCATTAAAAATGCTACACGAACTCTATTATCTGAAATTCGTAAAGAGATAGGCAAAATCAACGATATTGTTGATAGAATTCAATCTTTAGACCTTGAAGGTGCTGCTCCGCGTGATAGGATGATTAAGTTTCGCGAAGTAAGGCGCGTTATAACTCATAGAGCCGCAGTGCAAAAGGATTTGGAAGAGCAGTACAGAAATATCATGAACGCAGTGAATCCAAGTGGATTAACACAAGTGCATGAGCTTTTTGGCACAAAAGCTGAAAAGCCAGAAACTACAATTGTAGATAGGAAAAAAACTCCTACTGATAATGTAGAGCCTGAGGCAGAAGAAGGACTAGAGAGTGAAAACAGTTTCACTCCAAGTCTTACAAAGATTGCAAGCACAATATCATACGAAGAGCTTGTAAAACTTGCATATAATCCAGAGTATAGTGAAGAGTTAGCCGCTGGTTTGCGCTCTGTAAAACAGAATTTCTTTGGCTTTTTTGGTAACGAGCCTGAAGCAAGAAGGGTTAATCTTCGCTCTGGATACAAGAGTATTTTGCAGGGCCTTATCAATCTTGTTGTCATTATTAGAAAAACGTCTGGTAAAAAAGATAACTTTGCGGAAGAAAAAGCTCGTTGGGACCGTGTGATTGTTGAATACAACAAGTTGGTTGATATTTTTAACGCTGCGGTTGATAACGTGATGGTTCCTAATCTTAGTTCAATTGACATTGATATTGATGAATCAAAGGCTGACGCTACGCCGGATTCAAAGACGGTTCCTACTGAGAGAGAATCTTTTAATGAGCTAGCCAACGGTCGCACTATGTTGCGTCGAGATAAATTGGATAAGATTCCATCTATTGATGTGTTGATTCAAGACTTAGCGCAAGGTAAACGTTGGGAATATAAAGCAACAACTTAAAGGAATTATGGCTCGTGTTTTTATTAACGACAAATTTGTTGGAGATATTAAGATAGCTGCCGACCCACAATCTCAAGCAAAAGGGTTGATGGGTGTTGATTGGCCTCCGCATCCATTATTGTTTCCATACAAGACTAGCGGCGTTAGAAAATTTTGGATGAAGAATACAGCTAGTCCTTTGGATATTATTTTTTGTCGAGCAAACGAGGTGATATATATTGGAGAGGGAGAGCCGTTTAATGCTGAAGATCTCGTTGGCCCTGATGATAATTGTGATCTAGTTTTAGAATTTCCTAAAGGGTTTGTCGCGCAGGCGAATGTAGGAATTGGATCAAAGGTTAGGGTAAAGTACTCCAAGGATGAACTTCTTGATATCATGAAAAATGGCTCTCCTAAATTCAAGGAGAGTGATGATCAAGACCGTAACGCTACCTAGTGGAGAGGTAATAAGTTTATCCAGTGGAGATACCGTTTTCGTAACATTGAAACCGAACGAAACTAATACTTTAGTTCGAGGCACTTTTGTTGGGCTACCATCGACCGGAGAAGGAATTCTTTTTTCGGTTCTGAGCCCTAAATTAGAGGTTCAACAAATTATCATTTCAGAATCTCGAATTGTTAAAGTAGAAAAGCCAAACTAATTCTTATTGTAATCACTTTCAGTAGATTTGACTTTCTGTAGTGTGGGTATAGGCTTGAACCCGAAGGCAGTAAAGGAGAATCATTTTGCCAATTACACCAACAGAACAAAGCGGTCCAAAAAATGTTTTGGAGCAGTTGCAGCGGTTTGGACCACCAGCGTCTGCTGAGGAATGCCTTGATAGTATTTTTGAACAAGTGTTGCCGTATTTCAACTCAGCCATTGATTGGAAAGCCCGGAAGATTATCAATTTATCTGATTCGACGTGTCAAAAGAACGACAGTTCAATCTTTCATCGGGCGCTGGTTGCAAAAGCTAGGTTAGCATTAAAAGAAGGTTTGCGTATCTATTTGTTTAGAACGCAGGGTTGGAAGAACAAGGTTCCTATTGATACGTATCTGTTTAAAGTTCTTTGCAATTTTGAGTTTATGGAAATTAGAGACAACTCTATTTATCCAAAAATAAATCGGTTTGTATGTTTATCATGCAAAGAATTTCAACTTCGAGAAGAACTGCTTGAATTTTCTGAGGGTTTAAATTGCCCGACATGTGTAAATTTTATTGCTGATTGCGATTCAAACCCCTCACTAAAAGTAGCGTTTCAGAGCAGATATAGGCTATCAAAACTGCTTCTAGGTCACTCTAGAGGCGGGGTAAGATGTCCTAGATGTCAGCGTTTTGTCCCGGTGTCACTGCGGGATAATGAAGGAAAACTGACTTGCCCATATGAAAAGTGCGGAGAAGATTGTTCTTCAATTGCGGAAAAAGTAAGTCATCCCGTTGGTTTATTCAATGTTGATTTGGTGAGCTTGGAAAATAAAGAAGGAGTATCTAAGTCCGCAACTGCTCCTAATATGATTAAGGCTCAAGACCGTCTTCGTTGCCGCAGTAAAAGCGTTGAGATGTCGTTAGAATGTTTGGATGCGGCAAAAAAGTCTGCCGATCAAATCAAGCAAATTATAGAGAAGCAAAAAGCTGTGAATGGTTCTACAAGAGCGGCGCCTAATAAGAAAGTTATGTATGATTCCATTCATAATGTTCTTGATAAGTATCCTCTTGAAGCTGTGAATTTCCTTACTAGGAAAACAAAAATTAATGAAATTCCGATGCAAGCAGTTATATTCCAGGAATTTTCTAAGAACATGCTGAATTTGCTGCCTTTGCAGTTGGAGCATAAGAATCAAAAGATAAAGATTGAAGAGCCTACAGATGAACACTTACATCTGTTCTCTGGTATCGCTGCATTCAATTCTACAGTAGAACCTTCCTTGATTGTTAAAAAGCCTACGGTTCTATTGAAGAATAGGGATAGCGCTAAACTGGCAACCAATGTTCATGAAAAAGTAGCCTTTTCTTTCATGGGGCACATTATCTTTGTAATGAACGAAGCTTTGGAAGATATTACAGAGAACGTAGATTCATATTCTTTTTCGAATCTACGGCTGAAACAAAACTCTCAGTCGCTTGTAGGTCAAAAAATCTTCGTGATGTATTATACGATACCTGCACATTATTCAATGCAATCGATGGCTCATTTGCGTCGAATTGCGAAGAGAATATATCAGAGTTGTCTAGCAAGAAAGTTGTAGGATAAAATGTTTGTGATATTCAAATTTATAGCCTTTGTGTTGCTTGGTTTGTTTCTTTACGGAATAATCGGTAACGTTTTATCTCGTTGTTATCGCATGGCTGTGCTCCAGCTAGTTAATGAAAAGCGCAATCTTTTTACTTATTTGTTTTATCCAGTCAAATCTTTTAGAAGTATGACGAGTCAGGAGCAAATTAGAGCGGCTGTTATGGCTTCTACGGTTCGGGATCATTCAGGTGAACTTCCAAATCGTCCTGTAGATTTTCTTTCAGAATTTCAATTTGTAAGTGTTGATGAGGTTGTTTCCAATAGCACACAAAAAGATTCTAGTTTAAGAATTGGAATAGACACAGCCAGCGTAGAGCAAATGTGGCATGAACATAAAATGGTAATGTCTTTTTTGTGGCCGCTTAGAGTAGTGCTTATCACTCTTCCTCAACATATTGCTTTTGTGACTTCTTCCCCATTCGTTATCGTTTATAAGCTTTTCAAAGGTACAGACACTATTGTTTCTTTCATCTTTAAGCTGCCGCATACGCTTTTGTATATCCCAGCATTTTTTAAGCACATATTTGCTAAACGAATTAAAGATAAGGAAGATGAAACAAATCACCCATACAGGCGGCACATCTTTAGAAAATAATCAATATTAACCCATCAAAGTATGGGCGAAGTTATTAATCTAGATGAGAAACGCCAGCAAAAAATCAAATCACCAGAAGTAGAGATTACTGGCAAACCAGCTGTAGATGCTGCAATTCGATTGGTAAAGAAACATCAACCGAACATTTTTGTAGGCGTTGAAAAGGTTGTTGTTGAAACAGCCCCAGATGGAAATAAACTGGGCTACGTTACGAACAAAGATGACCAGTCCAAAATGGTTCATATTGTTCTTCCAACTAACGTTGAAGAAGCTAAGAAGAAGCTGGGGAAGACCAACGTCTCTCAGCCTATCTTAGATGAGGCAGCAAGCATCGTAATTGCCAATACAATCGCTCATGAGGTTGGTCACGTACTCGATGACCTAAAAAGCGGAGAAGCTCCGGCAGAGGCTAAGGAAAGAGAATTCGCGCCCCATTTCGAGCAAGAGTGGAAGGCGTTTTTAGATAAAAAGAATGTTCAAGATGATTTGCAAAAAGCAGCCAGTTTAGATTATATCTTAGGAATCTATAACAGCTGTAAGTTATTTCGTGATTTCGTCGGGTAAATATCCTTCTGATATGATTTTGAAGAATCCTTGTTTGTTTGCTTCGACACTCAGCATGTTTTTAGTTTTATAGATACATCTGACTTTGGCTCCGGTTGGCGGGGCAGAAGCAAATTTTTCCATCGTTTCCTTATTTTCAAATTTTACGAAATATACTTTAGATTTTTCTTCGGTCATTGGTTTGCTCCGTCCGTGATATTCACTAATTGCTCTAGAACATCTTGTAGGTCTTGCTGTTGTTTTTCTGAGAATTCAATTTCTTTTGGTTCCTCTTCGGGACCGTCATCGGATGAATCGGCTTCATCCTTTTGAGTTAATAGCGAGTAAATGGCATTTTCTATGTATTTGCGCTTTAGCTCAGAGACAGAAGGAAGCTTGATATCTACTTGAGCTTCTTTGATAATTGTGGTGATTTCAGTTTCATAGTCATACTGGTCACCTTCTTTTACTCTTCTTTTCATAAGCTCATACATTGCGAATTTAGCTTCGGCTTTTAAGGCTCCCAAGATTCTTGATGTTGCTACAATACCGGCGAGAGTTTCAGAACTTCGCTGGGAAATTTCTTCCATTTGCTGATCGGTCAAATCAAATTTTAACATTTTTCCTTGTTTGCTTTTCATTTCTGGCTTGGATAATTAGATGATAATTGATTGCCAGTGGAGCTTTTTTGCATTTTTCTCCATTGATGTTAGGACAATCATCAGGGCAAAATTTTGGGGCTTCATGGAGAAGAACACACCCAGCACAATAGAGATTGGAAATCATATTGGATTATATATCTGGATCGAAAAGGAGCCTGTTAGATGAGAACTTTTAAAGGAAATTTAATTCATATTGCAACTGGAAATAAGGTCTGGGGCGTTGCTCTAGAGAAAAATAGAGTGCCTAAAATTATTCCCGATTCTGAAGTTGATCAAGAGATACGTTGGGCGGCTGTAAATTTTAATGACGAGCCAGATCCGACGTTTACAATTTGTCCTGTGACGTTGACGTGGGATGAACCCAAAGATGATTCTCAGGTTTGTTTTTGTCCATGCCATACTCCTGGCGAGGAAATGATGCATTGCCAACCTTGTTGTGGTGGGCAATGTATGAAGTGTGGTCGTCATATTAAAGATGAGTTTTGGGATGAGCATAACAAGACGTGTGAAGATTATTCAAATGCCAAAGTGATTTATGAAGATTGGGTTAAGCGGGGCGAAAAGATTAAGGAGCTTGAAGGAAAGGTGAATTTTCAAGCCGCCGTATTGAAGGCGAAGAAATAAAGAAAATTAATCGCGAGGATATTATGAGTGATGATAATGTGACTTGGGCTTGTTTGGTAATTGGTGCGGTTTTGTTTTGGGTTTGCTGGGCGATATGGGTGTATTCTACACAGCCAAGATTGGTTAAAATTCATGAATCTAAACGAAAACGTAGCGTTCATCCTATTGAAGATTTCGCGTGTTCGTGTGGGTCAAAAGATTTTCTAGCAGGGCCTTGTGGTGGCATGTGCCAAAATATCAAATGTAAAGATTGCCGAAAGACGTATAACGTAACACCATTTGATGTTGTTCCTTTGGACTAGGTTGTAAAGAAATGAAGAAAATTAGTTGCGGTATATTGGCTTGGCGTAAAAAAGGAAATGATATTCAATTCTTTTTGGTGCATCCAGGTGGTTCATCTTGGGCGAATAAAGACCTAGGATGTTGGGGAATGCCAAGAGGAGAAAGGATTGAGGGGGAATCTGCTGTTGAAACTGCTCTTCGAGAATTTAAGGAAGAAACAGGAGCAGATGTTTGTGGAGAGCTATCGTATTTAGGTCGAGTTAAACAGAACAAATATAAGGATGTAAACTGTTTTTCAGTCGAATTAGATTTGGGGGATGATTTTATCCTTCGCTCAAATGAGATTACTGTTAATGGTGAAACTTTTCCTGAGGTTGACAAGGGAATATATTTTTGCTATGCTGTGGCAAAGAAAAAGATTTCTCCTGCACAACTTGTTTTCTTAGATGAAATTATGCGAAGGCATTCTTGAGGCATAATACAATCGAAAGCAAAAGGCGATGAGTGAGGGGTCTAGGTGTAGAAGGCAGGAAAAGCGAGCCGCCAAATTTAACAGAGGTCTTGTAGCGGCTAAAGATTTAGAAGCCGTAATGGGAATGACTTGTGAAGATGCTGAGAAATATGCGTCAGAAAATAATCTGACGATTAACATAAGGTCTTGCGATGGTTGTCGGCAACCTCTTCATTTGAATCGAATCGGCCCAAATATCTTAAGTATTGATATTGAAAATGGTTTTGTGGTTCAAGTAACTTCTAATAGAAGAATGGTTATTGAATAATGTTACAAGCAAAACTTACACAAGAGCAATTAGAAAAATTACTTGTTTGGCCTGAACGATTTATTCCGCACGGAATTTATTGTTACAGAACCATTTGTGAGGATTCAACTAACAATCTTATTCACATTGAATTGTGCCCCTTCTGGGATAAGGACGACGCCAAACCCGAAGGATGCAATGGGTATTGTCATTACTTAAAGCAAGGCGACTGGGAGACACCAGGAGGTTTGCTTTGGGACCAGTGTAAAGAATGTGGTCTCAATGACGTGGTATTTGTAGGAGAAGAAGATGGAAAAGAAGATTAAGCCAATTGTGTTTCCAAGATATGATGAAGACATCATTACACAAAAGCGCACTTTAGTTCACTTTGAATCTATTAACGGGTTTATTGCTGCTGATTATATTCACCCCGGAGATGAACTCCAGGAAGTTAGTCAGCAAGCAGTTGGTGACACTGTAGTTCTTTGTCGGAAGGTCTTAGACAAATCTGGGCTGGGGGCAAAAATTGTTTCTGTAACTCAAGTTAAACTCAGTGAGTTATCAGAAGAAGACTGTGGTAAATTGAATTGTTCTAAGGAAGAATATTTGGAGCGTTGGAATAAACTTCATCCATGTGCTTTCGTAGGGAATTCCGATGAAAAACTTATTTGGAGAGTAGAATTTGAATATACTGGTTCTACGATAATTCTGTTTGAAGTTGCGCGCAAAGAAGCTGCGCATAAAGAAAATCCTTCTAACGTTCTCAACTAGGAAAATATAATGGATAAAGAATGCACTCATGGCGTAACTTTTGATTCTGAAGAAGCTAAGAAGCTGCTTGAGGGTTGGAACCCAAAGACTAGCGAAGAATGGCTTATGGGAAATCCTATGACGGCAGAGGTTCGAAAACGTTGGCCTCGACTCAATGGTGAATGTCCTAAAGGTTGCGGTTACAAAGGAATCTTTTACGTCAGCATGGAACATTATGTGGCAGGGGATTGGTAATGGCGAAAGCTAAGTAGAAAGATATAACCAAATGAAGTACAGAAAAAAGCCGGTAGTAATTGATGCTGTTCAACTTAATTGGAAGAATTGGAATGCCGTTTGTGAATTGCTTGGAGATCTTGTCAGCGATAAGAACCCAGGAAAATATGGTTTAGCCAGCGATACATGCGGGGAGCAAGAACCATATATCAACTTGGAAATCTCCACAATGGAAGGAATTATGTTGGCCCTCCACGGAGATTATATCATCAAGGGTGTGAGTAATGAGTTTTATCCGTGTAAGCCGGATATTTTCAAGATGACTTATGAGGCTGTTTCGGAGACTTCGGCTGATTGGGTTGCTGAGCCAGTAACAAAACCTATTGCTCTAAGGCAGGCAACAGACGATGACATTACACAGATTATGGGAAAGACATTACAGCTTGTAGATGAATATTGTAATGCAAACGGTTTGGTTCTAAGAGTTGGAACTGTTAATGGAAAAATAAAATTAATGACAGATGATATTAGGTTTAATAGGATTACGGTTGACCTCGTTGGCGGGGTGGTTCAAAACGCAAAACTTGGATAAGTAACTATTATGAAGAAAACAAAACGAAGACGCCTGAAGCTTCCGTCGTCTGAAGTTCTGTATATGATGGCGATAGCACGCGCGGAGATTTTGAAAGAGATTCGGGACCGCGAGAAAGCTGACACGAGAATTGCTTTATGAAAAATCCGCCCCATTATTCTAGTATGGTTTTGGATACCGACCCAAATTTTAGAAAATGTCTCCGCTGGATAAATACTTATTCTGGCGGGAAGACATTTGGATCTTGTTCTGGACACCCAGAAAATACATACGAAAAAACAAAAGATAAACTCTTCCCACTTCTAAATGTTAGGTTTCCAAAGAAAGATGGGTTGGACAATATTAATGCCTTGGCTTCAATTTTTGTAAGCAAAGGTTTCTTACGAGCGTATATTGTGGATGAGGAACATAGATTTCTTGCTAAGAAATTTCCAGGAAGTATTGGGCTGACACTTCATCTTAAGTATGAAGTGAAAGACAACTGGGATAAAGTGCTGGCTGTGTTGGAAGAAATTGTTGCGGATTAGTTTCAGCTAATTACTCGGCACGAATCTTTTACAGTTTGCGCAATAGCATCCCATTGCGATTCTTCCGTGATATCAAAATCGAAAGGAATTCGACAAATGCGAGCTGCATGAGCCCAAGGAAGAAGAGCTTGCTCAGCTTCTCGTAACAATTCTACATAGCCTGTTCGTAGATCTTTTAGGTATTCAAGCGGAACACTAGACTCCGCATTCCTGTTGCGTTTTTTCATGCGATTGAAAGCGGTTTCAGGCTGGACATCGAGGTAGATTAGTAGCGTTGGTGGAAGAAGACTTCGACACATTATGTTGTAACATATTTCATATGTCTCCCAATCTAATTGTTCAATGTGGCCCGCATCTCGAAGCATTTTAGCAAAAACTCTGTCACCAGGCAGCGACCGATCAATGACGGCGCCTGAGAAGCCACCTACTCCAGTAGCCTCATATGACGCAAGCTGTTGCATGGAATAACGCTGGTGAAGTAAAAAGATTTGCATTGGGAACGCCCATTTTTTGGGGTCCTTATAGAATTTTTCTAGATAAGGATTCTCAATTCCTTCTCCGTTTCCAACAGGCTCCTCTAATAGTCGTAAATTCAGTCTTGAAGCTATTTTTTTGCTAAACGTGCTTTTCCCGCAGGCTATGATTCCTTCGACAACAATTAGTGGCTTGAAAATGTTTGGCATATTTTGATACCTTTTGTTGGGGTGTGTTTGGATATATAACGCTCTGAAACATACGCGACGAATAAAAACTACTAATACTGATGTATTTTTGCACAACCACAACAAGTGGAGTATATAGGACAAGATGCTTAGCGTAAGCACAGCAACAGATGGACGCAGATTGGAGGGACAAATTAGTTCCTCTAGGCGTCTCCTTGCCCTTGAATTATCGTATTAAAGCTTCACCAAATTTCGATTTAGGTGGAGTGTGTGAGTGGTTAAAACAGCTTGACTGTAAATCAGGTCCCTTCGGGGTTCGTCGGTTCAAATCCGGCCTCCACCACAAAGGAAAATTTTATAGGTCGTTGGTCGAGTGGTCGAAGACGCCTCACGGTGAGTGGGGAGTGGCACGGTTTCCGGAAGCCGAACAGAAACAGTCTGGATGTTCGCGCGAACAAAAAGATTGTTGCCACCTCATTGGTTCAAATCCAGTACGGCCTACTATTAAATTAGGGACGGTAGCTCAGTTGGTTAGAGCGTTTGCCTGATAAGCAAAAGGTCGGCAGTCCGATTCTGCCTCGTCCCACCATAAGAAAGTAAAACAATATGTCATGTGGAAGATTTAGCGGCCCTACCGCAATGCATTGTGAAGATTGTGATTATTATGGGTCGGATAAATGTCCAGCCCACGTTTCTTTATTAGAGGAATTGAAAAAGAGTAGGGATGATAAAAAGAAGAAATGTCCTGGAAAGTGTTATTGCGGGAAAGATTGTATTGTAAATCACGAAAAGGTAGCAGAGCGATGTCACTGTGACGGCATTCATAATATGTGTCGTGGAACATGTGAAAAGCATAATAAAGCATGTGTGTGCATCGCTAGACATAAAGGGAATTGTGACTGTCTTCAGTGCTTTTTGGGCGACGGAGCGGTTGATCATTTGAAGAAGTTAGGTAAGTTCTAATGATGATACTTACATATGTTGGCTACACGCTTCTTGGTTTGGTAGTCTTTGTTCTTTACAGTATTCTTGGAAATGTTCTTGCTAGAGCTTATTTGAAAGCCGCCTTAGATTTGGCGGGCGTAAAGAGAAATGTATTTACATTTGTTTGTTATCCTATAATTACTCTTTTTGAATCTGATAATGCAATTTATGAACGCATAAAATTTGCAAATTCAGAAAGTGCGTTTTTTATTTCTAAAGCTAAGTTGCCTGAAAAGATAAGCCATATTGGTAATGACCCAATAAAAGTTGAAGACGCAAACAATAAATATCGTGGATTCATGACGTTTCTTTGGCCTGTTGTGGTGGTACAAAGTTTACTAGGGATTACTGTGATAACTGCTGGCGCACCTGTAGTTGGTGTAATTGCTGGCGTTGTTTATGGCTTAATCTATTTGTTCAAAGGCGTAGAAAAGATTGTGTGGTTTACGGGCAGGATACCAGAAATTCTTCCATATACTCCGGCTTATATTAAAAGTCTTTTTGCGCACAAGATTGTAGATAAAGAAAAACAAAACGAGCATCCATACAGGTGTAGTAAGATACTAGGAAAGCAATAAAATTAATGAAGCCAGTAATTCTTTTTAGAGCGGGGTTAGCTGAAGAAGACGAGAAGATTGCTGCCAGGACATATTTCAAAGTTGTTAATCAAAGAGCGCAAATTAAACCGGGTGAGCTTGTTATCCCTAGGTATTCTGCTCTTCCATTTTTTCATGAGCTTGTCGTTGATGTAGACTACCTTGGAGGAAAGGTTATCAACAACGTCAGACAACATAATTTCATTGCCGACCTAGAAAATTGGTATGCTGTTCTTAGTGATGTAACGCCGAAGACTTGGTTTAGGTTTGAAGATATTCCTCCTGAAGAGGATGGGATGCCCTTTGTTCTTAAGGGAGCCACAAACTCTAAAAAGCACCAGTGGCTTACTCATATGTTTGCTCCTAACAGAACAGAGGCTGCAAAAATCTACTGGGAATTATCGCATGACGGGTTGATTTGTGATCAGAATGTTTATATCCGTAAGTTTGTAAAACTGAAGAAATTGCTGGATGGCATCAATGGAATGCCTGTCACAAACGAATGGCGAACGTTTGTGATGCATGGACATGTTTTAGCCTCAGGATATTACTGGTCAAATTATTGGGATGATTTAGAAGAAAAGCCGCAAATGGATGAGGCTGCATACGCTCTTATCCAAAAAGTTATTGACAGGGTTGGGTATGGTTCAAATTTCTATGTCATTGATATCGGTCAACTAGAAGATGGTTCATGGATTCTTATAGAGCTAAACGACGGAATGATGAGCGGATTATCAATGGTTGACCCGGTTGAGTTATATAGAAATATGGCTGTTCTTTTAGCCTAGAAAGGGAAACATGTTAGTTACAATTGAACCGACAGATGAACGATATATTCAGGCGCCCGAGGGGCTGCGAGAATTTGTAGAGTACATGAATGAGTTACTTACCATTGACCGCTCTGCAATCAGTAGGCTTTTTGCTTATCGAGTAGGCTGTGTTCCTGAATTAGAGATGCATGGGAATGTGCAAGTGGCGACAGACGAAAGAGGAAAACTTACGGTGGCGCCCATTGGCATTATTGGTGGTTTTTTTAATGAGGGCATTTATCGATTTGGTGTCAACATAGAAGATGATGACACGATTGTGTCCTTTATTATTGTTGCTGATATAGTTTCTTAAAGAAATATATCGTGGAAATATTTGATCATTATCCTCTTTTGATCAGTTTTGTTTTGGCTGCGTCTTTGATTTTTGTGGCGTTATGGCTGGACCTTCGGGAGTTAAAGAAAAACAAAAATGAATAAACTTTTAAACTCGTTATTGCTTAAGATTTATGCATTTGACGAGAGTCAGGAAGAGCTTTCAACTGAAGATAATAAGCTTTTTTTGACGGTTGTTGGGTCGTTTTTTCGTTCTCGATTTCGCTCTCGCAAACTTGAAGCAAAATGTTTTGAAAGAACTTTGTTCTTAGGCGCAGGAGATCATTCCATTGAAATGGTTTTAGATTTATATTCGAAAGTGTATGAAGCTATTTCCATAATGGGCGGGCTACAGCAACCAGAACATCCTGAATCAGCAGAGGCTGCGATTGCATGCGCTAAGCAACAGTTACGAGAAGAAAAACGTTTGCGCCAAATTGTGGGGGATATTGTGTCTGCATTTGGATATGACCCAACCACCCTGGAGGAAAAATGACTCCAGAAAAGATGAAAGAAGTAGTTAGGGCGTCAGCCACTTTAATTCATAAACTGTATGATCAATATGCGAAACCGCTCGATTCAGTGTGTTTAAGCGAAATGGGCTTTATGTTTGACTTATATCATCCAGAAGATGTCATGGGACATTTGCTTTGGATGTGTAACGAGATTGAAACAAAATTAGCCGACACTGATATGAGCAAAGCTGATAGGTGGCTTGGTTTTATTCAAGGCGTTTTGTGGAGCACAAGTTGCGCCACAATTGATGAGATGCGAGAAATGAATCGCGCGTAAAAGTTTGGAGTTTCAGAATGTTCAAGCTTCCCCTTGATATTTCGGTAAGGAAAAATACTGATGGCTCCTGGGTGGGCAAGAAAGCCTTTTTTAGCTACTGTATTAGGCTAAACAAAACGCCGTCATATAAGGAGCTTGGTAGTTTCGAGTTTTCTATTCCGTCTCAGTTTAATCACATTTATCTCTCTCAAGGTGATGAACATCTAACTTTTGCTGTTGCATCATTTCTGGCGGCTGTATGGATAAGTATACCTCCAATCATACCTAAAATGGCTGATAAGACTATTTTTTCATTAGCCGCACATGATGGTAATATTTGGTGGAAGTTTTTCACCGATCGAAATGGTTGGAGTAGTAAAACTCCAAAGTGGAAGAATGGTTACTTTCAGGTCGATGATTTTATTCTAGGCAAAAGTGAATGTTCTCATGTCTTGATTTCTGAAAAGGAAGTCGAAATACCTATGCCTGAAAAAGCTTACAAGGCTAAGGTAAAGTTAGAAGATTGGACATGGAAACGTCCCAGGTGGTTTGCTCAAACGATACGGAAAACTGATATTGAGATGTTAGATGGAGAACAAATTCCTATTCCTGGGAAGGGAGATAATTCCTGGGATTGTGGAGATGATGCAATTTTTTCTCTTTTGACGCCCGCAAAGACAATTGAAGAAGGCATTGGGTTATTTGTTGCTGATGTCTTGAAAACAAGAATGAAGAGAATGGGTTCACATAGGTGGGAGAAATGATGTTTTTGAAACGTTGGTTGCGTATTTTGCGGGGCGAGAAGAGAGTTCCTTTAGATGAGCAAATTTGGTTATGCAAACGTGCCATGAGACGTACTGAAAAAGAAATTGAAGAAATGGATGATTATGCTTATCATAATGACGAGTGTTGTTCGGAATGTGCGTTTGGACTAGGATACATTGAAACTGTTTATAAAGTAGAGCGCCAGCGAGCGTGGATCGAAGTTTTAGAAGAACGTAAAAGAAAACGACAGAAAAAGTAGATTTCTACTAATACTAGGTTATATACTAACAATGATGAAAAGGAGTAATTGGAGGTGCCCACGTCTGGTTCAACAGCTTAGCTGTTGCGACGTGTACCGCCATATTTCCTTTACCCGTTCCGTTGTCTAAGGTACACGGACGGGTAGCTGAGATGGATTAGCGCGATTTTGAAACAATCGAGACGCCAGATCGTTACTGGCCCTGTCCACTGGTTGGCGGATATTTTCGAAGTCGTTTTCTAATCGCATTGTCAGAAACCCCTAGTTCTTTGGAAACCTGAAGATAGTTTGAGTTATCAACCATACTTTGTAATGTATTGCTGTCTGGCCACATTATCTTGGTATGTTTGTTTCTATTTAGTTTGTCTTTGCATTTCTTGCACCGGTAAGATTTCCTGGATATCTTGCAACCACAATCGGTACATCGTTTTGGCCTTGTTGTATATTGTCCACGACAGTATGTTGTTGTCTGAGAATGGCAATTGGGGCACAACAATCTCAAATTACTAAGTTGATTGTTGGTTGTGTTTCCATCTTTGTGATCTAAATGAAGTGTTAACTTCTTGTTTTGCCATTGATTGATTCCACACTCAGAGCACTTGTCTTCTAGAACTTGTTCTTTGATGAGTCTGTTTTTGAGATGTGCGGTTGATGCATAAGTGCTGTTTTCAACTAATATTTCATTCAATGGTAACTTTTTCTTGAAATTACCTGCATTGTTGTCTGGCATCCTGAGATGAGATACATCAATATTCAAGCGTCTAACATGTTTATCAATTGATTTGTAATTACCGGAATTGACACTAGAATACCCAAGCTTCCTTATAATTTCTGCTTTGGTGGTGCTTGTTTCAACAGCTCTGATAAGGTCTTTGTCTGTCCATGTACGATAACTCATTTGAACCTCCAACACCAATGTGTCATCATTGATAGAGTGGTTCGAGTTGATATATAATCGGAGTGTAGATGCTCACCTTGAGCACTCTTGTAAGGAGCTTTTCATGAACGAAAAAGTAAGATTCAATGAATCATGCCGAAGACTGTATGCTCATCAAGAACAACATAAGGAAGATAATTTTGATGTTGCTGTGTTTCTAATGCAATCAGTTTTGAAGACATTAGACGACGAATCAATCAAGAAAATAAGTGATGATATTGATCGTTGGTTGAAGAAATATTCAAAGTAAGTTGACTTAAAATGGTGGTGGTAGCCAAGAGGTCTAAGGCGCTGGATTGTGGCTCCAGTTATCGCGGGTTCAAATCCCGTCCATCACCCCATCTCCAATAGGTGTAACGGATTGCACGCTTGGCTACGGACTAAGAAGTTACAGGTTCGATTCCTGTATTGGAGGCTAGGTTGGAGAAAAGTTTCTTGTTCTAGTGACTCGTGTCATTCCAGGAGGAGCATCATTTGCAAACCAAGTGGATGTGTTTTCTTGGTGCCATAGAAGCGCTGGGTCAACATTTATCAATTCAATTTCTGTTTCTCGGCAAGCTCGAAGCATAGCATAATCTGGAGGAACTTGTTTTCTTTGTTCTGCATTCAAGCCAGCCGTCATAGCTTTAAGTTTATGAGAAATTTTCACAGCCACATTGGAATGCATGATATGGCCCTGTGCTCCCATACCATCTGTAAAAGACGGCTTTGGAGAATGTAGGCTATATTTGTCAATTTGGATGCCAGCAGGAGTATAACAAAGAGGAAAATATTCTTGTAGAAAGCAATCGTGCATACTAAGAACGATTTGTTTATTTAAAGCGGTTTCAGCTGCAACCAGTAGTCCATAGGCTTTTTTCAGCCAATCTCGTGTAAACAGAATATCATCCTCTAGTTCTACAACAATATCGCCATTAGCTGCTCCCCAATCTAATACGCGCGACATATTGTTGGTGCCAAGGTATTTGATTCCGTTAAAGTCATCAAACGAATCAAGTTCTTCTTGGCTGCGCGCTATCAAACCAACTTGTGGAATAATGTTAGCTGATAAAGCGTCAGCAAAAACGGTTATGTTTTCAGGAATTACAGTGTCATCGGAAGCAATAGCGGATATCAAAGTAGCCGGAAGAGGGTCGGGATTTCTTGGATAAGTGATAATACCAACTGATATTTTGCGATCTGGAGGGATAAACATGATGAAGTATATATCGTAAACCGTCTGGATAATGGCTATCTATTTTTTATCATCAATATATGTCTAAGCCAAAAGGTATATTTACCTCTAAATATTCTCAATATAAATATGGTGCCGGTCAAAGTGTTGATGAGTTTATAGTTCAAAATATAGCTGAGTTGACACAACTGTATGATAAGGGTTTCAATGATGGTTGGACAGTGTATGTTCGTTCATTGCGAGCCTCTTTTAAGCTGACATTTGCAAGTGCGCGTTCAGAAGATAACATTTCTGTTGTTCGAGCCAGGAGTGGTCGAGGGCAGTGGTTGCGAGATTTAAGTACAATTGATTTTGTGTGGAAAAATCAAACAACATGGTTTATCGACCCAGTTAATGGCTCTGATGAAGCAACGGGCATTGACCAAACCAATGCATTAAAAACATGTATGGAATGGTTTAGACGTACGGGTGGAGTCATTGATAATATTACAATGACGGTAACTATTATGAGTAATGTATCGGCACCCGATTCGTTTCCAAGTCGCATCATAGCTCAAAACGGTGGTAATCTTAGAGTGGCTGGGCTTAAAACAGTTGTTGAAACAGGGCAATTATTGAGTTATACTGCGCCTGATTATGGTAATAACACGTTAGGTCAGATTGCTAAAGCTTCTGGAGATTGGGTTGAGCAAGAAGGCAGACTTATTTATATTACAGAAAAAAATGCTTGGGCTAGAATTGTAAAAGACTTAGGAAACGGCTTGGCTAGTGTAACAAAGTTTGTTGCAACAACTAATGAAAATTCAGCATTTGCGAATGTACGTTCAGGTCAAACGCCTCAAGCTGGAAACACATATACTGTTTATACACTTCCGCTTTTGCCAATGATAAATGGGCTTGAAGTTTTTGGAGATCAACGACGGCCTAGTTTAATAAACGAAGGTTTTATTGTTTTTAAGGATCTTAGACTGACGATTGAGGCTGAAAATGGAAATTGGGGATATTTGAAAATAAACAATCATTCTCAATTTTATGTAATTTTTACTAAAGTAGATTTTCCTTATTGCCAACTTCACGGGTCTTTATATTTGATGTTTTGCCATTCTGGATATAATTCTGAAAGTCAGTATATGTGGTGTTTTGGGGATACTACAGGCACTTTGGCATTAATGTATCATTTGCATACTAAAGGGTTTTTATCTTTGATTTCTGTGCCTTATTCGTCATTTATTTCTTTAAGAGATGTTGTGGTGGATTCTGGGTATGTCTCAGTTTCTGGTGGTGGAGCATCTGTCTCAGAAGGTCTTGGCGTGTTTAACAGTTCTAACCCAGTGCGTATTTCTCGTGATAGCAAATTAACCATATATGGAAAGTTTTATGGCTCTGGTAACACTGGGATTTGTGTTCAAATTGAGGGCTCATTAATTACGCCGTCTACTTTTTCTGATATTACAATTACAAATGTAGCTGGAACAGATCAGTTGCGAGTTGGTGGGAGCGTTAATTTACTACCAGACATTACTGCTTCTGCTGGGGCAGTATTGCCAGCGGTGGCACCCTGTACTACCTGGGCACAGCTAGGTGCTTCGCCTTTTAGTGGTAAGGCGTTCAATTATGGTAATGGCGCATACATTGGGCCTGCAAGTCTCTAAGAATCCTTTTCTATTTTCATTTCTCTTACTTGTAAGGAGTTGAAATGGAAAACCTAACATCTGATACATTCGATAAAACAATTGCAGAAAATTCAATGCTTATTTTAGACTTTTGGGCTCCGTGGTGTGGCCCATGCAGAGCTTTTGGCCCTGTGTTTGAAAAGTCTTCCAAAGCTCATTCTGATATTTATTTTGCGAAAGTAAACGTTGATGAACAGCCCGAAATAGCTTCTAAATTTGGGGTTCGTTCAATTCCAACAATTGTTGCGATTAAAAACCAAACAGTAGTCTTCAATCAAGCCGGGATGTTACGGGAAGGTGATTTGGATAAATTGGTCGAGGAGTTGAAAAAGCTAATATAATTGAATTTAATTGACGTGTTGTTTTTTTGACAACAGTTTCATTCATTGGTACGAAAAGGCATGAAGCTTATAGCATTTGTGAAAAAAGCCTTGGTCTGGTCGATTGGTGTTGGCGTTTATTTAATGATGTCAGTGGGCGCATTATGTTTATATTTCTGGGTGATTGAAAATTATCTGGAATGTAAGTTTATGAAGAAGCTTTGTGATGTTATTTGTTAGTTGTCGAGCATAGTTTCCTCCGTTGATAAGTATATGTCAATGGAGGCTTCTAAATGAAGATTGACAACACAAACGCAAAAGTAACGATTACGACCAAGGGAATTACAATTTCAGCGGACAAGACTACCATTTCTGCTACCGGAGGCATTACTATTACCGATGTCGGCGAAATTACTCTCAAGCGGACACGTAAGGGTTTTATTGTTGAAATCGCTTCGGAGTCAGTAGATTTCGAAAAGAATATTAATATTGCGTAAGGAATATTTTAATGAACGAAAATGTTATTGAAGCGTCTTCTGAAGGCAGTGAAGAGAAAGTTCAAAAGACCTCGAAAAAGAATAAGGTAAAGAAGGCTGCAAAGAAAGTAAAGCCCCTTCGAAAACCTAAAGCAAAGGTCTTGTGGCGATCTTATTCTAATAAGAAGAATCGCCGAGGAAAGACTAAAGAGCAGTTGGACAAGAAGAAAATTACGCTCAGCGAGGCAGTAGTTATTAATCCGCGTCCTATGTCGTATGAAGAAAAAGTCGAGCTAGCTAAATCTATGGTTTAACCTAGAGTTTAGTCTTTTTGATCCTTTATCCCCGCCAAGCTAGACTCATGTGAATGAGTCAATACATTTGGAATGTAAAGTGGTTAGCCCTTTACATTAATCTTTTTCTACCTAAAGACAAAAACATTTACAAATCGTCTCTTTACGTCAATTTGGGGCGATTAAGATTGCATATTGAATTGGAACCGAAAAATCCTTGGAAACGTCGAATAGACAGGTGAAAAATGCTTTCTAGAAAAGCTTATATCCGGCAGGTTTTTCGAGATGCTGTTTTCGAACGAGCCAATTATAAATGTGAAATACCTGGTTGTAATGTTGTTTCCAATCAAGAAGACGCTTGTGATGATTTAGACGTTCATCACATTACGAATCGCAAACTCTTTAAGTTTGGTGGATATGTAAAAGAAAATGGTATCGCTGTCTGCCCAGCCTGCCATTTCAAAGCAGAACAATTTTGGGCGACAGGAACAGCCTCTTCTGGTTATCATCCTGATGACTTGTATGAGGTCATAGCTTCTTCTTTAGAGGAAGCGCTCAAGGCTGATAAGGATAATTATTGAGCGATGAAAAATATTGAAATTAGGCGCGACACTTTGGCATCAAAGCTCGATGATTTTGAGATTTTCCGATGGAATAATTATCGGGAACAGCAGGTTCCTAATGGAAGCAAATTTAAGATAAATCAAGAGCCTTATCTTGATATTGTTTTGACGGACAAATGCAATCGTCATTGTCAGTTTTGTATTGCCGACCTTCTTGATAAGAGGGATGATTGTAATGTTTCTGTTTTTAAAGACCAGATATCTTGGGCAGTAGAAAACTTTGGAGTGCGTGAAGTTTTGCTTGTTGGCGGCGAGCCTACAATTGCGCCAGCTTTGTTTCCAATTTTGGAACATCTTAAATCTGTCTCGCAAATTAAGAAAGTCTGTCTCACAACCAATGGTGACCGTCTACTTTCAAGAGACGGGACGATAACAGATTTTGCTACTAAATTGTGTTCGTCTGGCGTAACTAACATTAATTTGTCTTTGATGTCATTACACAAAGACATTCAACAGAAAATCGGTGGGTCAGCGAACGCTTTTCATTTAGCTGGCTTACCAGCGCTTCATGCTCTTTGCGTGAAAAATGGTGTTTCTTTAAGAATTAACAGTAATGTGTTTAGAGGCAATCACGATACGCTTGCTTCCATTGTTGAATTTTATAGGACGGTATCGCCGTATGTTCATAGCGTAAAGTTTTCTCCGCTTCTTCGTGTAGATAACTATTCTGTAGTTAATAAAGTGATCGATTTTGTCGTTCAAAATATTCTTACCAACGAAGAATATGAAAGTCTTTTCAAGTCTGTAGAAGAATATTTTTCGGATTATCCTGTTGTGCGAAATCCTTTAACTTTTGGTTTTGTCGAATATAGCATGATAATAAGGGAAACGCCAATCATTTTGAATTACAATCATCGAGGTCAAATGGCAGCAAAGGCTGCGCTTGGTTTGGTTAACAATCTGAAGTTGTTGACCAATGGAAATCTTTCTTTGTCTTGGAATAAGGATGACGATTCTAAAGTCGTTCGATTTCCTGTTAAATAAGTAGGCATAAAATGCACCCACAATGTTTTAATCTGTTTAGACCAATAGGCGCGATTGTACCGGCAAATTCTTTGGTATTGGACGTAGGCTCTTATGACGTTAATGGAACTCTAAAACCTCTGTTTTCTCACTGTAAATATACAGGATGTGACATTGGAGCCGGGCCAAATGTAGATGTGGTTCAAACTCTACCTCATGTTCTTCCTTTTACTGATGAGTCTTTTGATGTGGTTATTTCTGCTAATTGTCTAGAGCATTGTAAGCGCCCATGGGAACTTATTCTTGAAATGGACCGGGTGCTAAAACCTTCTGGGATAATTGCTGTTTCGCTTCCGTGGGTCGGTATAGGATATCACCCCTATCCTATCGACTGTTACCGTATTACGCCGGATGCAATGTCCGAGTTGTTTGGTCCATGGATGGAAGACAACGGCCGTTTCAGTTATGAGATGCATGTTAATGCTTTTGGAGAGTTGGACACATTTTTTTGGGGAAACAAGAAGCCGCGAACAAGTATTTAGTCGGGCAATGTTGATTAGAAATAGAGTTATAAGTTGGAGCAATTGTCATGGATGATAAAAATGATTCTCGCGGCGAACCTGAGTTTTGTGGAGCTTTTCCTATTCGTCAAGAGATTCTGGTTCTTCCAGCAGATGAACCTAAGAAAGAACTTGGTTGGTTTTGTCATGAAATTATCGCCGGATCGCCAGAAGCTGATGCACAAAACGCTCGTTTGAATAAAGACGTTTACTTGGCAACCGATCAGGCGGATAAGTATAGAACAAGTCATGTTGCTCATTATAAGCGCCCTGATGAGTTTTGCTGGACGGTAATTCCTGTTCTTCAATTTCTTTGGGGTAAGCCTTGGAACAATATGGCGTTGAATTTTATGCCTAGTCTGCGCCCAGGTGGGATTAGAGTTGTTGGAGGTAAGGCTGGCAACTGTATTACTTGTGATTGTTCCACATGGCGAGTAACGGTTTATCTCGAAGATGATGACCGTACTATTAGAAGAATTGAACAAGAAGTAGATGGTGGGTGTTTAGGTGTTCGTTATGGTGCGGATTTGAGTGATTATATGAATGGTCGCGAACCTTATCCTGGGAGCGTTGGAGCTATTATAAACCCTAGGGGAGTTATAGCTGGTAGGAAATCAAAGAAGGATTCTGAAAATGAGTAAGATTAGAATTTATGCTTTGGAAGTGAAAAAGTGGGATAATGACGCTAAAAATTCTAAATTTGAAAGGAAAGCTTTAAGTACGAAGCCATTTACATTAGACAATCAATCGGTTATTAGTGAAATTTCTTATCTTGACAAAATGAAGTCCGGATATGTAATTCAAAATGCCGCATATGAATTTACGCAGGAAGATTTTGCTGTCGCGATGTTATCTTTTGATCGGCCCGCTGCTAACTATTATCTTTTGCTTTCTGATAACTGCGTGAGTGTTCAGGCTTTAGCTGAAACTGAAGCGGCTCAAAAAAAATTAATTGAGGCAAAGCTAATTATAAATTGGATGGTTAGGGATCCAAAACGAAGAATGATGACCAAACATTCGCAGGAATATTCTTGGGCTCAGGGGTTACCGTCAACTACTGTTAAGATTGGGCGTGACCCAAAGTCAGATATTCTTGTTGAAACCGCAGCTAGGATGCAGGGTGTAATTGAGATTAATGAGCAAGGTATTTTTTACATTGATTTAGGCGCCGAACCAAGAAGCAAAATTAATCAACAATTTGTTTCTAAATTAGAATTGTTTGATTTTCTAGAGTATAACTTGGAAATTAATGGCTCTTACTTCAATCTTATTGTAAAGACAAAGCGTCAATGAAAATTGAAAAGATATCTACAACAGTTACAGAAAACTTACGATGTACTTGTATGCAATTGTTTGATGCTGATAAAATTAAGGAACTTAGGATTGGAGACAAGCTTGAGTTTGAATGCAGCTTGTGTTTGAAAAGAGTAGAGATTGTAGTAGACTTGGTTCCTTTGTATACTGTTACTGTTACATCTAAGCACTAAGATGACTACCGACGCTTATCGAACACCAGGGGCTGTTGGGCTCCCTTATCGGGAGCCTGCTTCTGACCAAAAACCTTTAAAGGAAGTTGGCCGGGCAGTCATTACAATTGTTGATGGTTCCGGGGCTGAATATGTTCATGATATTACAGCGCAATGGATACCTGCTTTTGAATATGAAGTTGTTAATATGTCCGTCGCTTCAAAAAAACAAAAAACTAAACCTATTATTCAAGACATCAGACAAATTGTAAAAAAGTGGGTAAAGCAATCATATGATGAGGGTTTCTTTTTTGTGGGGTCGTCGATTGTGCATGTTGTGTTACGTGAGAATATTAAGAACATTGAAGTAAAATTTACCACAGTTATGGTTGAACCAAATGTAAATCCGGCGGAAGTTGGTTTGAATAAAATTGGATTTACAAATATCAGGGCGGTGTTTTGATATGTTTACGTTATTTGTGTTGCCTCAGGACTTGGAATATCGCAGAGATTCTTTTGGTAGGAACGTGATGAATGTTCAGGAAATGTTTTTAACAGTTCTTAGAACGCTTCCTCCCGTTGATGAGAACGTGCGTTTTAGTATCAGATTTTATCAGCAAGACGGCTCTGAATGGGGTCTTGATGATGATTATACTTTTGATTGTTTGCCCGCAATAGAGTGGAAACGAGGGGACATGATCAATCTTGCTATTTCTAAAGCATATTGGGACGCCCTTAAAAAAGGAAAATCTATTGGACGAGCAAACCTATCTAGGATAGATATTCTTCTACAGAACAAAGTTGTATCTTAAGGATAAATATGGAAAACTTTAGTTGGTTACCGACAGACCCAAACGTGATGGAAACTGTTATTTCTAATATGGGTTGGTTGGAGGGTTCTGGGCAAGTTGTGTATTTTATGAATTATCTTTTGGTTGCGGATTTCATTGTTACACCAGAAACCATAGCTCCTTTTGGAATTGAATTAATGAACAAAATTATGGAGCTTGAAAAAGAACTTCACCAAGAAAAATGCGATGACATTGAATTTGGTATTGTTGATGGCAAAGTAAGAGGTTGGAAAGTTGTTTTTGATTCATATTGGCCCCAAAATTGTGGGCGTGAATATGGTAAAGTAAATTTGTGTCGAAGCATACATGTTGGTGATTTTGCTGGAATAGCAGAAGGAGATGAAGCTGTATATATAAGAATCGATTCCGTCGCGGAAGATCAGACGCTTACGGCTACAGTCGTGAAGCTTGGTAATTTTTTCAGTATAGATAGAATTCCTGGGGCGCCATATTCTTCTCAAGGATTTGTTTCGAATGAAACTTTAGTTCTAAAAAGAAATCCTTCGACAGGAGATTGGACGATAGAGAGCCCTAAAAATCGACCATGGCATACTCTAAGAATTACTTCTGGTGGCGCTTTGAAGTTTGAACATTATCGTTAGGAGATTTAATATGAAAGAGATTTCGAAGTTTTTAGTTGATCAGTTGATTTCGGTGTATGAATCTGGTGAAAATTATCAAGACAAGGAAAATCAGCCAAGCGCACCAACTTTCAGAACAAGAATGGTAGAGGGTAAGATTCTTGTTGATCGGTGGAATTTGATTTCTACTGATATAATTGTTAATAGCGATTGGAAAGATTTTGTTATTGAGCAATGCAGGAAACTTGACCCAGGAGCATGTTTAGATGACTCTTGCATGATGTGGGGTATGGACGTTTATTTTAGCGATAATTTGCCAAAAGATATGTGTATTATGTTATCATTAGACGGCATAGGCAGTTTGAGTGAATTGGATGGTCGAAGAATTGCTATTGTTTCGTTAGAGGGGCTTCGATGAAAGATAAAGTTATTAGTTGGGAAGTGTGGGAAGAGATTGAGTTAATTTTACCGAATGCTGCAAAGTGTGATTTTTGTGGCGTGTTAGGTTATTATGCTTGGGCTCCTAAAGGTAGCTTATTCGTTTGTTCAAGGTGTAAGCCGCATTTGCCAGAGTTTGAATTGACATCTAACACGGATGGTTATACTTCGTGAATGAATCTAAAGAAATCATCAACTCTTTTGTACAAGACGCCAAATGTGCCAAAGGAGAATTTCAAGACATTGTTGGTAAACATGGCGTTCCAATGACTATTGTTGTTGTAGGTTTTGTTTTCGTTGTTGGTTTTTGTATTCTAGCCGCTTCATTCTAATAAAATCCAAATAGGTTGGTAATATTTATGTATTTCCAGTGGTGATCTATGGATGTTAAAAACCTTTTAATTACAGCAGACTTATTTCGGAAATATGCTCAAGAAGCCCCTCAAGAGGGTGGAGATTTAACCGCTCAAGTTCAACAGGCTATGAAAAAAGCCTTGAATGATTGGATTATTGGTGCTCAACATATTTCGAAACCTGGAGTTCCAATATCTGTACAATTTTCCTTGAGATTGAGGTTCAGCGTAGCGCCAAGAAATGAAACAGAAGCTGTTACTCCTGCCGTTATAGAGATGACCTCTCGTCCTGTTTATTATCGGTCAGAAAAAGATGCAAGTGGAAAAGTCTCTATGGTGCGGAAAGAGCTTACTCAATTGACACCAGAGGAACAGACGGCAGTAAAATCATTCATGGCGAAAGTTGCTAACTGGCAGAATGAAGCTTCTGTTCTTGGTAATATGTCTCCGGAAACTATTAAACAATTGTTTTCTATGCTTTTTAGGTCAAAGCAAACTGGAGCCTATTCTTATCCGGAAAATGGCTCATCGCCGCCTGTAACTCTTGAACTATTTGAAAGATAAAATGGACTGGAAACAGATTCGAGCTATTATTCTTGACCACAATTTATTTATTGCAACAGTAATTGGAATTTTTGTTCTTGCTGTTGGTTTACTGATTTACGGACAATTTTTTGTTAAGGACCCAAAGGTACAAGAAATTGTAGTTTATCAGATTGAAAAAAAGCCTGTTCAATTTCCGTTAGAGCTAAATGTATCAGATGACTTCACCAAAGAACAGGTTGGGGTTCTTTCTGAAAGTTGTAGGCTTTGGGAAACAGCTACACATGGACAAGCAAAGTTCAAAATCATAAGTGATTGGCAGCCGCCAGAAGCTTTTACAGAATCTGCCTATCTGACCTATCCTAAAAATACTGTATGGAAGAAATCCAGCACAAATCCTAATGTTGTAGGGTTAGCCTTAAAACATGGTTTTGCTGACGGAATTCAAAAAGGTAATTTTCTTATTGTTCTGGATGACTATAACAATATCGAAAATTCAAAACTAAAAGTTGTTTTTGCTCATGAGTTAGGTCATATGATGGGTTTTGAACATCTGAAACCTCAATATCCTGGGTTGATGGATATTGGCGGCAATGACGGGCAAATCACTAAGTATGACATGATTCAATTTTGTCATCTGTATAATTGCGATAGCAATTCGATGCTTCTTTCTAAGCCTGATTGAACTTCCGTATAATTTGTCGAGCATGCGCTGGTGTTAGGAATAATGTCAGTTCATGGGCGCTCACTCTACTTTGAACATTTCGCGCAAAGCAGCAGTAAAAACAATTCAAGAACAATTGAACAGAGCTTCCAATGAAGACTTGGGAAATGTTCTTTTTGATTTGTTGGGCGACATAAGACTCTATAATTATCGAGTTTTAGATGTAGAAAACGTCAGCGATTCTGATATAGACCTAGCTGATGATTTGCTTGAATCTTGGATTGAACCTAATTTTGAAGAAGGACTATAAAATGGATGATAACAAGCACGGTGATTTTCTTCTTGAGGCTCAGAATCTTTCTAAAGAAAGAGAAGAAAAGCTAATAGAAATTAGGGAAGCTATTAAAACAGAAATTAGAAAAGCTGCATCTACTGAAGGCAGACGATATCAGCGTACTCTTTCATCTTTTTGCTCGTATGTTTTGCATCTGGATCTAGATAAATCAACAGTGGCAGAATTTCTGCCATATTTAGCTTATCTTTCTAATGCTTTAGTGGTGGAAGGGTTTAAAGTTACTTTTTATCCTGCCGGAAGTAAATTTGATGATGTAGGAAATATTTGGATAAGTATTGAGTGGTAAGATTTTTTTGACAATCTAGGCATACACTGATATATAGACTGGGCAGACTGAAAACGAATGTATTCGGGTAGTGACGTTTCGGCTACTTCATTGATAACGAAAACCAACCGGAACAATTTTTCTCCCGATTTTTCTTCGTAAAGATTTAAACGATTGTGGGCAGTGATCGTATCGGTTACTTCTTGATTAGGAAAAGTGGTTCGAATCCACCTACCAATTGGTGATCATATCAAAGATTGGCGCGGAGCCCTACTGGCGAAGGGCATCTCCGATACACCTTTCTCCCCTTTTGTTTTTTAAGGGTTTAGGGAAGTGAGATTTTGGTTACTTCAATACAAACCATTGGCAAAACCACCAGAATCAATTTTCTCCCTATTTTTCTCCTATAAAGGAAGTGAGTGAAAGTCATGAGTAAGTTTTTTCATAACAAGGCTGTTTCTCGTACGGATAGCGAATCTCACGTTAATTTCATGGGCGGAAAGTCATTTGATATTTCCAACCCAATTGTGAAGCTGCGTATTATGGCTTCTTCTTCTTTCTTTGGCGAGCCGATGTATTACAATGACGCCAAGGAAAATAGTAAGGCGGCAAACAGTTATATTGACAGCGTAAATCGCAGCTATCTTATCGAAATACTTGGCAATGCTATTCCTCCTACTGTTGGAAAAACTCCGGCAGAACTTATGGAAGAAGCGATTGATAATGCTTTAAGCTATTCTGTAGAAGGTACTTTGCGAGAGGCTGTTCGCCTTCGTAATGAAGAAAACATGCGAACAACGCCACAAGTAATTCTTGTGCGTGCTGCTCATCACAAGTCGGCCAAGGGGACCGGTCTTGTAAACCTTTATTCTAAGGATATTATCAAGCGTGCAGATGAACCGTCTGTTGGGCTTGCATATCATGTATATCGCTATGGTAAGGCTTGTCCTATTCCGAACAGTCTAAAGAAGGCTTGGAGAAATTCTCTCCAGGGATTCAATGATTATTCTCTTGCGAAGTATCGTATGGAGAATAAGGAAGTTAAGACTGTTGACGTTGTTAATTTGGTCCATCCCAAGTCTTTTAACATTGACAAATTAATGAAGGATCAGCTTCGTAATACTGAAAACACTTGGGAAGCTATTATTTCAGCGGAAGGTTCCAATAAGGAAAGTTGGACAAAGGCTCTGGATGTAATGGGGCACATGGCCCTCTTAAGGAATTTGCGCAACCTAATTGAAAAAGGCGTTGAGCATGATCTATACTTAGGTCAGCTTGTAGAAGGCGCACCAACAGGAAAGCAGTTCCCGTTCCGATATTATAGCGCTTACAATGTCATCAAGCAGCTTGCAGGCTCCAATGGTAGAGTTCTTGATGCTCTTGAAGAATGTATGGAGCTTTCTATTGGTAATATGCCGAAGTTTGACGGTCGATTGATGTCTCTTTGTGATAATTCAGGTTCTGCACAAAGCGCTACAACCTCGTCCGTAGGGACAATGCGGATATCACAGATTGCTAACCTTTCAGCAGTGATTGCGGGCAAGTGTGCAACTGAAGGTCACATTGGGGTTTTTGGTGATTCTTTACAGACGTTTGAGATTCGCAAGAAGTCTTCAATTTTCGAGCAGACCGAAAAGGCAGATAATATCGGCCATACAATTGGGCAGGGCACTGAAAACGGTATTTGGTTGTTTTGGGATAAAGCCATCAAAGAGAAGCAGCACTGGGACCATGTTTTTATCTTCTCGGATATGCAGGCGGGGCACGGTGGACTGTATGGCTTGAATCATAGGCATTATCAGGATTATCGCTGGCATGGCACGAACATGATTGATGTGCCGAAGTTGATTAATACGTATCGCAAGCAGGTTAATCCTAATGTAATGGTTTATTGCACGCAAGTTGCGGGTTACAGCGATACGATTATGCCTGAGTTTTACGATAAGACTTTTATACTTTCCGGATGGTCGGAATCCTTGTTTAGATTCGCCTCAGAAATGTCAAAAATCTTTGTTCCTCAAAAACAATAGATCAAACTTCCAATAAAAGAAAACACTTGAAACCTCCTGCTTTTTGTTCTTAAAACAGGAGGTTTTCTTCGTCTTTTAGGCTGCAAAAAAGTTTGTCGAAAGTGTATAAGTTGTTGATTTTGTTTAGTTTTTTGAATGGCGGATCATAAAACTTTTTTGACAAAAACGCGCATAGCATGGTATATACTATACTAACAACAACATGAGATGCAAGTCATCTCAGATATGTAGCTAAAATCACCATAAAACGCCCCGACTTACCCGGTTAAAATTGACCAAAAATGGGGATTAACAAAGAAGGAGATATTCAAATGGCTCGTAAAACAACAAGTACCACACCCGCTGTAATCGCTGCTCCAGTAGAATCCACTAAGATCGTTCGTGCTCGCGCTACTCGTTCTCGTTCAGATGTGGCTGATGCCTATTCTGAGATCGTTGACGTTCAGTCTTCGCAGGAACCTCAGGATCCTAAGATGGTAGAAATCATTCGAATGAATGAAGAGCGTGTCCGGAAGAACACCGCAGGCTTATCTGTAGATAAGGTGCTTTCGACAGTTTCAGCTACTAAGCTGGAGATGTCTCGTGCTTTGGATTCTGTTATTGAAGTAATGCAGACTAAGCTAGCTGAGCTTCAGGATGTTGCAGAAGCTGTCAATATTCATCGTTCAGAACTTGAGCGTCTTCATAAGATTGATATTGCAGCAACGTCTCTTGATCAGCTAATTGCAGAAAACACTCGCAGTCAAGCTGAATTTGAAGCTATGACGGCTGAGAAGAAGGCCGCTTGGGCTCGCGAAGATAGTGAACACGCTCGTTTTATCAAAGAGCGTAACGAAGATTTAGAGAAGCTGCGTAGACGAGAGCAGGCTGATTACGATTATAACATGTCTTTCAAACGAAAGGCAGCAGAAGACGACCTTCGGAACGCGCTCAATACGATGGACAAGACAGCTAAAGAGCGCATCGCAGAACTTGAGAAGGATTTCAACCTTCGGAATGAGAATCTCAAGGCTCGTGAGCAGGAATTCAATGATCTTAAGGCTCAAGTTGCTGCTTTCCCGGAGGTTTTGAGGAAAGAACTCAGCGCAGCAAACGCTATTGTTACAAATACGCTGAGTAAGGCTCATCAGCAAGAAATGGCTCTTGTTCGTAAGGACATTGAGACAAATGACCGCATTTTCAAGAACGAAAATGCTGCGCTTACTGGTATGATTGCTAAACAAGCAGAGCAAATTGTTGCTCTTCAGTCTCAGCTTGAGCGCGAAAAGGAAAAGAGCCAGAGTGTTGTTCTCAAAGCACTGGATGGCGCTTCGGCTCAGATGGCTCTCCGCGAGGTTCAGAATTTTGCAAGTTCCTCAAGAGAGACTTCTCCTAAGAAAGGCTAGGAATAGCTCTAACATCCAATCTGCCCAGATTTAGTTAGAGTTTCCATTTCAATGGTCGGAAATTGTCTTTGAGTGACTTTCCGGCCATTGATCTATCTGGAGGTAAGGAAAATGACGAAAAAAATGAAGAGCGAAGGTGTTGATCATAGGCATCCAGCTGATTATATTGTGTTTTTTAGACAATCAGACGCCAAAAGATGTAGAAATGAATGTGATTGGGTTCTTGAAAACACAGAAACAACAGAGATTGTTGCCCACGGTAGCCTAGAGGAAATGATGGAGCTATCTAAAACATATCCAAACTCTCGTCGGGCGACATGGGCGGAAGATACATTAAGATATAAGAGCGGGATATTTTATCAAGATTATTTTATGGAGTCAGTTTTTAGTAGTATCGATGATAAGATTAAGTATGCTGATGGTTGGGATGGTAGCATACGTGAAGCTGAAGCAAAAGATAACTGGGATTATTTCACCAAACTCAACGCGGAGCCAAAAGACGATGGCGACTGAAACAGAATTCAAGTTCACGGTTAATAAAGACCTTCTTCCGTCTTTATCAGATGCTTTATTTCGTCCGATAAATATCAAACAATTTTACCTTTCAGTTGGGGATTCATATTCTCCAGAAGTTCGAGTAAGGATTGAAGATGGCGTAAATTATCATCATGCGGAAATGACCATTAAAAGTGCCGTAGCCGACTATGTTAGGAAAGAAGTTTCTATACCAATAGAACCGGAAAAAGTTGAAGATCTTTTAGAAATGAAGGTTGGGCATATTATTGAAAAAACACGGTATCTTTTTACAATGACTGGCGCTCATTCTCCTCAGCTTGCCGGTAAGACTTTATGGGAAATCGATATATATAAAGGCGCAAACGAAGGATTAATAATAGCTGAGTTTGAGATTCCTAGGAACTTCGAGACAGCGTATAGTTTTACGCCTCCAGCATGGGTTCTTGAAGATGTAACTAGAATGCCTAAATATAAGAATTCTCATCTAGCTTTGACGCCTTTTGTTCGGTGGTAAAATGGATAAAATCATAAAAAATTTGTATTTAGGCAATATCAAAGATGGACAAAACTGTCTTCTTGAAGGCGGATATGCTGTATTGAGTGTTGGAGAAGAGTTTAACGAATTTGGCGGGGAGGATGGCGTTGTCAGAATTCCATTGAGGAATCCAACCGATTGCGATTGGAAGAATATTCCAATGTGGGATAAGACTGGTGACGAGATTTTGAATTGGTTGGAGGTTGGGATGAAGTTTATTTCATCTCATATCAAAGAGAAACCAGTAATTGTTCATTGTATGGCAGGCAAGTCTCGTTCAGTGTCGTTTATTTGGGCCTATTTGATGAGTTGTGGTTGTGAACCAGTATACGCATATCGAATAATAAAGAAAGCCCGCCCTATTGCTGAACCACATTTTGGGTTTTTGAAGAGCATTTTAGGTTGGTTTGGATTTGACAAAGTACAAACTGACGACATAATAGAAAACATCAAAGAAATTAATAAGAATGGTGGCTGAAGCGGCGAGATTCTAAAGCAAAGAAGAAATGATTAAAGAAATAGAGTTTCCTCTTCCAACAATTCGTGAGAAACCAATCTATTGGGGACAGAAGATACGTGTTCGTTTGAAGCAAACAGAGTGGCAAAAAAAGAATCGTTTGCTTTCTCTGTATGATTTTGTTGGCTTCAGCTTAGATCAATCTTTTGTTTCCGAATTTGCTGAGCTTGCTGGGGTTGACGAAAATTTTGCTCAAGAGTTTTTGATGGTGTTCTATGACGAGATAAAGAAATGTCTTATCACAGGGCACATTATACAGCTTGATAGGCTTGGTAAATTCTATCTTGGGCAGGGTAATATGGATGAAAAACAAAAAGTACACGATTGTATCAACCCAAGGAACGTAAAACCAAGATTTTCAGCCATGGAATCTCTACGGAGAAAATTAAGAGACCTCTACAAAAGTAGCTAGTAAATTCTCGTCGAGCTTTCCTTGGCTGCGAAGCATAATAAAGCAGCCATGATCACTAAAGCAAAAAAATCATCTGAAACATCTGTCAAGAATTCTAAAAAGTTTGCGCCTGAAGTGGCAACATCAGGGCAAAATATCCTTATTATTGTAGAAAGTCCCAATAAGATTAAGACGATTGTTTCCTATTTACCAAAGGACAATCGTTATAGGGTATTGCCTTCTGTGGGACATATTGCCGATTTAGCTAAAACAGGCGCTTACAATCTAGGGTTAGACCTTAACGACAAATATAAGCCATCGTTTGTTCTTTCTACAGACCGGACAGAGGTTATTAGAGCGATTCTGGAGGCGGCAAAGTTAGCCGATAAGATTCTAATTGCCACAGACCCTGACAGAGAGGGAGAGCATATTGGTTTTAGTGTCGTTGAAAAGGTAAGATGTTTTGGAAAACCAATTAAGCGTATTGAAATTCATAAGATTACCAAGCAGGGAATTGCTGATGCTCTCGCTATGGAGCGGGATATTGATGAAGACTTAGTAGAGTCAGCTGTAGCTAGAAGGGTCTTGGATAGAGTGGTTGGTTTTCTAGCTAGTCCGTTGATTATTAAGCGTCTTGGAAAAGGTCTTTCAGCAGGGCGGGTTCAATCTGTTGCTCTTCGGATGGTTGTGGAGAAAGAACGAGAGATTGAAGCTTTTAAACCTGAAGAATATTGGAACATTCAAGCTTCTTTGGTTAAATTCGCCGATGATATTGTGTTTGCTGCCAAGTATCATTCTGATAAAACTGTCTCTAATGAAAAGGATGCAACAGCAATCAAAAAGGAATTGGAAGAGTCGTCGTTTACCGTTGCAAAGATAGATGCAAAAGAGGCAAAAAAGAATCCGCCAACACCGATTACAACGTCTAAGCTTCATCAATTGTCGTCCGCTAGGTTTGGTTTTAGTGGGCAACGAACGATGAAGGCTGCGCAAAGACTGTATGAGAGCGGTCGAATCACTTATATACGTACAGACTCTATTCGTCAGGCAGCAGAAGCCGTTCAGGAGATTAGAAAGTGGCTTGGTTCGAACAAGCCTGCTAGTCTTCCTTCTAGCCCGATACTATATAAGAACAAATCCGGCTCGGCACAAGACGCGCATGAAGCTATTCGACCCACTGACATTAGCGATATTCCAATTAGAAGCTGTGTGACGGATGAAGACAAGCTCTATAAATTGATTTGGGAAGTTACTGTTGCGTCTCAGATGACACCAGCCATTTATGATACAACTACGGTGTCTATAAAAACCAACAAGAAGCGAGAATTAAGAGCAACCGGGAGCGTTTTGAGGGACCCAGGATGGCTTACAGTAACCCAATACGCTGATCTTGAAAAAGAAGAAGAGAAAGATTCTAAATTACCAGCAATGGTGGTTGGTGACGTGTTGAATTTGGTGCCGCCTAGGGTGACAGCAGAGCAGAAATTTACAAAGCCGCCCAAGAGATATACTGAAGGTTCTTTGGTAAAGGAACTGGAGAAAAAAGGAATAGGGCGACCTTCAACTTACGCCGACATTACAAACAAAATTACGTCAAGAGAATACATTTCAAAGACGGGCAATTCGTTTGTAGCTACAGAAACAGGGAAAAAGATTGTAGATTTTCTTATTAAGTACTTTGATTTTATGCAGTATGATTATACTTCAGGGATGGAAGAAAAACTTGACAAAATTGCTAAGGGTGAATTCAGTTATGAAGCAATGATGGAAGAGTTTTACCCACTATTCAAGAGAACTGTAGACAAAGCTTACGACGAAACTATGGTGGATAGTGGAACAGACGTTAAATGCCCGAAGTGTGGTCGTAGAATGGAAAAGAAAAAAGGTGCATTTGGTGAATTCTTGGGGTGTTCAGGTTATCCCGAATGCAAGGGCATTATGAATTTTGAAATGGTAAATGGTGAGATGAAAGTTAAGGAGCGAGGCGTAGAAGGTCTGGTGTCGGATGCACCAGAAGATATGCTTTGTCCTGACTGCGGCGGCAAGATGCTTCAGAAGGTTGGTCGTTTTGGTAAATTCTATTCGTGTGCAAAGTATCCAAAATGTAAAGGGACGAAGGCACTTTGGAGCAGAAGTTGAGTAAAATTTAGTGTAGCTTGATATATACTCCCATACGAAGGAGATTTTTCGTATGGTAAGTTTTAAAAAGACAGCTGGTCCCGGTAGCGATGATTATTTGTCAGAGTTTCGTCCTATTGAAGTGGAGGTTATCAACGATCGAGTAGATATTGCCGTAATGCGTTTTCGGACTCTTGTGACGCGAGAACGTATTATGTCTGACCTCAAGGAGGCTCAAGCTTATGAGAAGCCGTCTATGAGACGCCGACGTAAGCAGCGAGAGTCGTTACAGAGACAGCGAAAGCTTGAAAGAAGTCAGCAGTTTCGAAACCTAGAAGAGAGTAATGGCAAACGAAGACAAAAAGAAGAGCAAAAAGAAGCAAGATCCTGAAGATCAGACCCCTGAATGGCTTCGTGGAGCATCCGAATTCGCAATTGATTTTGCGCATCCAGATGCTCCCGATACTCTTCCACAACCAGACAATGACAAAGTTGAACTAGAAACGATGCAGATGTTTGACTATGTGGAGGGGAATAATATCGTCGGAGTAATTGATCGAAGGAAATTTCTTGCTCAATCCAGACGAGGCGACGGAAATAGAAAACCTATTGAGGTTCAAGCTCAAGAGGTAGAAGAAGATGTTGATTCTAAACCAGAGCCAACAATAGAGGTAGGTAGTTATGTGCTTTTTTATGATGGTTCAATTATCAAAGCCGGGACTCTAGAAGAAATAAGTCTAGCCGTTCTAGATTTGGTTTCTGAACACGAAGATTTGGACAATGATGATGTCCTTATTCTTCAGCGAAAGCCGTTAGAAGAGATAGTAAACTATCTTACTCGCCGTTGAAGTTATCCACCAAACGGATTTCCAAACATAACAGACAGTCTGTTGGCGTCTAGATGGCATTCGGTGCCAATCGGAATGACAGCGCTGACTTCGTTGTGGCTGAAATTCAACCCATAAATGCAAGGCGGGCCATTTTGAAGATATTCTACGATAACGTCTTCAATTGCGGGGTCACTTTCGTCGTCCGGCCGCTGGGAGAAGCTTCCGATTACAATTCCGCCTAATTTATCTAGAATACCAGCTAGTCGTAAGTGTTCTAGATACATTGCGATTTTTAGAGCGCCTTCTCTTACATCTTCAATAAATAAAATGGCGCCATCTACAGTTGGCATGAATGGGGTTCCAATTAGATTGCAGAATGTGGTGATGTTTCCACCTATAGCTGGTCCATTGGCAATCCCTTTAGATACGGATTGTGGAAAATTTTTGTTTCGCATAAATGGTTTTGCGCCCCAAAACTCATTCAAACATAAAAGCTCAATAGCATCTTGAAGTGCTGGTCTATTTTTAGAGTCATCATCATACGTTTCAACAGTTGGACCATTGAACGAAATCATATTTGAGCGAGCAAGAATTGCATTATTCAAAGCTGTTATGTCGCTAAACCCCATAATAGGCTTACGCTTTTCGGCGATTAAGTCGTAAGGTAGATGAGGAAGAATCTGCGCTGTTCCAAAACCACCTGTAGCACAGATAATCGCGTCAATGTTGTCGTCTTCAATTGCCCAGATGAATTCCTTAATTCTATCTTCCAAAGAGGCAGAATACATGCCTTTTTTCTTTAGGAAAAATACATTGTCTCCTAAAATAGGGGTCATATTGCATTCGCTAATGGTTTTTAAACCTTTATGTAGATACTCTTGATTAAAACTAGAAGCAGGAGCAATCACCGCAATCTTTGAGCCTTCCGTCAAAGGCTTAGGGCACAGATAGTTTATCATGTTTTTATGATGATTTATTGCTTGGATTTCATTGCTTTGACGACAAGCTCATGAAGAGAAGACTTTATCGTTTCTACGTTGGTGTTGTCACAACCAATATTTTCAATATTTTTGACAATTTGGTCAACATCTATTGTGGGACTAAAGGCATAAGTAAATGCGTTTTCCATTCGAGTATTGTTGTTTGCCATTTTTTTATTTGTTTCTTCCTCAGTCTTCTTGATGAAGTACTTTTCAAACAACCTGAGAAGTGTTAGCCCCTCCTCTGTGCAATCGTTGTTGTAGTTTTTTACTATAGTTTTCAACTCGTGAAATTTCAATATTAATTCCTTGAATTTCTGATCAGGGTCATAGTATTCATCTAGCATAGTTGAAATTTCTTCGCTAAGATCAAGAATTTGCGGGTTGTTTTTGATTGTTTCTTTTACTTCTTTTCGAACAAGAAACATTTTTTCAACCTCAGCTAATCGCGCATAAGTCATTTTGCCGCTTAAAAGACTGTGCGTTTTGATTTGTGTAATCTCTTCTGGTGTTAAGTCTTCAAAAAACTCATATTTTTTTGGTGGATTATCTTGAGTAAGAACAGTGTGTTTTGATTTTATCTTGTTGTCGGCTTTGTAGCCTGTAAATAAATCGCTAGCGCGTTGGAAATCTTCTAAGATTGGTTCAAAAGACGCGCCATTGCGGGCTCTAGCACAAGCGCAAGCGACAGAAACAATGCAATTTCTTTCAGTTTCAGTTAGTTGCGGTGAGAAAAAATATTCAGTTCCATCGCGTAGTGTGACATGTTCGGGTTTCTTTTCCATAATTCCTCCAGTGATATTTGGATATATATCTTTAACAGCAATTAATATAAGGAACACATGATGATTCAAGGAACGTCAATGTATGCTTGTCCCATGGATACTGATTTGGGCAAAGAAAAACAAGGCGAATACATAATACCAAAGATAGAACCATTTTACCCGCTTTTTCCTCCAGGCCCCGAAGATGCTAAGGCTAAAATGGAGTTTTTGAATAAATTATGTGATGAATTTGAGTTGATGAGAATGCTTTCTAATCTTGATGAAAGTGTTCAAAGAAGAATTTTGGCTTGGCTGCAAGCATTATTGCAGGGGAAATAATGGAAGAAAAAATCAAAGCTAGTGAGTTGCTAGCTAAAATCTATGAAGAATTAATCGAAATGAAAACTCAACTAAGGGAAGTGAAAGAGCTTTCTAAGTTGATGACATATCAGTATAATTTGCTTCTAAAAAAGGTAAATGATATGGGCTCTGTGGTTTCAGCACAGCCGACACAGAAGGCTTCTGTCATAGCAACGGCGATGGAAACTATGCCTCAAATGGATAAACAAACAAAGCCAGCTATGCCAAAGAGAGCAAGACTTGGAGATGTTCCTGAAGGAGAACGGCCTGTTCCTGAGCCTAAAGAAATCAAGACGGTTGTGAATATTGATTATAAGACTCCTCCGCCTAATGCTGTTAAACCTCAGAAATATGACTTTGATGTTCAAAAAGAAACGTCTTCTCCTTCTGAGGCGCCAGCTGCACAACAAACAAATCTAAATTCTCAAGTGCCTGTTACTCAGGTTGTGTATACTAAAGAAGGAAAGCCAGTTTCTCTTGCTTCAGTTGAAATAACGGACCCTTCAGGCAAGGTGGTCAACAAGAGTAGAACGAACAACGTAGGTAGATGGCAAGTTCTTTTGGCTCCTGGTGATTATACGGTTCATGTTTTGAGACGGTATATTAAGGGCCAAGAAGAGGGGGAAGTGGTTGAATATAATCAACCCATTCGAGTTGTGCCTTCTGAAAAGAAATTAGAGATTCAGGCGCCGGAAGAATATCGAAACAAAGTTCAGTCGTCAGCTTTCAAAAAATAAATCATCTATGTTAATTTCGGTTTCGGCTTCTTTTTATTGGTAATAGGCTTTATTTCATCAATATTGAGTTTGGGAAAGCGTTGCCTTACCTTTTCAAATACTTTATCTTTAATTGATTTTAGAATAGAACTTAGTTCTTCTCCTTCGCCTTCTATCCACCAAGCGGGCTTTTCATCAAGACTTTTTACTTGTCCTATAGTGCGTTTGGCAGCATGTTCATCAAAAATAGGGAAATGGTAATGCTTCCCTCGAACTTTTTCGTCATCGGGAGCAAAGCAATAGTCTTTTGGGTTGATGGTTTTTTGTTCAGCCTTTTGCGCCGCAGCTTCTTTGTAAAATTCTGACAAAATAGAAATAGCATTTTTGATGGTCATGACGCCTCTGATATATATCGAAATAATAGGTGTAATATGTTTAGAAGGTCAGATTTAGCAGCAAAAGATAGAGAAGAGGTTTCTATTCAGAAGAAGGCAAGCATCAATGTTGTAGACGATCCCTATTTGAATGAAACGGGATATGGATACAAGTCTATGACAGTAGAAGCGGCTTTAGAGAGAGCTAGAGAGCAGGCATATACGTTTGGCTATCGCGATGATGATATTGGGGATGGAGATTTTGAATCCCAGGATATGATCAAGCAGATGGCTGATGTTATTTCTAAAGTTTTATGGGGTTACGATAGTGCTAAAGTAGAAATGGCTAATGAAAGTATGCTTCGGCGCGCAGAAGAATTTCGTTATCAAGGTGTTCAGTCAGGCTCTTTGGCTCCTAAGAAGATAGCGAAGCGGGGACTTTTGAAGGAAGAGCCGAGGATTATTCGAAAACGTTAGGCTTTTTTATTCTTAGCAAATTTTTCAAAACCAAAAACGCTAATTGCGTCAATAGCGGCGAACAATTCCTTTTCTGGTTTAAGTTGTTCGTCTGAAGGTTCGCTTGTTTCTTCAAGGATTTTAGAGCTATCTTCAGCGGTTGGTTCTTGTAAGTCTTCTAGTCTTTTATCTTCTTCTTCCTCTGTATCGGTTTCTTTCGCCAACTCAATAAAGTTTCTTATTCGGTCATGATAAGCGCGAATGGTGTTTGCGATTTCCGAATTTGGATCGATGTTTTCGACTTTTGCTTTTATTACTTTTGTTTCTTCTTTGTTTCCGGCGTGAGAAAATGTATGAGCATATATTCTAACAGTGTTGCCGAGTATAGAGACGCCAGGAATCATATTGGAATGATATATTCCTTCTTTTTGCCCCGTGAGAATGCTTTGAAGGTGTTGTGCTTCTTTGAGAAGACTGAGAAAAGTATTGGTTATGTTAGATAGATTCTTTTCATCTATTTGAATTTCTTCTTTACCTGTAGCCCAAAACACAATAATTTTTCCGCTTTTCTTCATATGAATAGCGGGAATTATGTCGTTGGGAAGCTTTAAGGCGTCCTGCAATGAAACTGTTGCGGTTTTCTTCAAAGAAGCTAAAAGGCTTACTGCTTTACCAATACTCATGGGAATAATTCGAAAATATTGGCTGTCGGGCAGATGGAAAGACTCTTATAATGGTCAGCTATGACAACTATCAAATTTCTTTTAGCACATTCCGAAGCAAAGCTCCCACAATATCAGGACGTAGGTTGTTCTGGAATGGACGTAAGATCGGTCGAAGATTTGGTTTTGGAGCCTGGAGGAATTGAAATTGTAAAGACTGGACTGAAGCCTGTTATTCCTGTTGGTCTTGAAATTCAAGTGCGTTCTCGTTCAGGAATGGCGGCGAAACATGGAGTTGCCGTTTTGAATTCTCCAGGAACTATTGATGCCTCCTACAGAGGAGAAATTGGTGTAATTCTGATTAATCATGGACCAGCACCTTATACTATTAGGGTTGGAGATAGAATTGCGCAGTTAGTTGTAGCTAAGGTGGAAATGGTTCAAGTAGAAGCAACCGATTCATTGCCTGAAACAACTCGCGGTGAAGGTGGTTTTGGCAGCACAGGAACGAAGTAATATGACGACGAAATCAAAAATTCTTACTGGTATTTCTGTTACTTTTCTTATTTTGATTTTGATGTATATTATCAAGCTTCAATATGATGCTTTAGAACGGCAGAGACAAATCGAGCAAACTATTATCAAATTTCAACAGCTTGAAGGCGGAATTGCTCGAATTGAAAGTCGCTTGGTAAAAGATAAAAGCGATCTTGAGTCTAGGTTACAAGACCTCGGCATTAACGTCAAGGTAATTCAAGATGACTTGGATGCTTATGGCGCAAAACTAGAAAGCGTTTCAGTTGTTGTGGGTAGAACCGAAGGGTATATTCAAACAGCAATTCCTAGTGACTGGCAGGAGCCATCAGAGGATCCTAAGGTTCCAGAGCAAAAAGATGAGACTTGTACCAGCAAGTATGGGTATTGTACTCATGCACAAGGACTCAATTTATATGAACAAGGGTTGGATGGCTCCAAGATTCCTTTTGGTGGCGTAAAGTTTAATGCAGCCGTCCAAAACCCTTGGGACATATCTGTGTTTCCGCGCAAATATTATTCTGTCATGACCATGGGCAAGGATAAATCAGGAAAAGTTATTGCTCATTCTCAAATGATGATCGAAGATAAAGATGGTAAGAAATATAAGATTGGCGTGGATGAATCTTCATTTATCGAGACGGTTGCTGAAACGTCTCGAATGTATTGGTGGAACCCAAGGATTACCGCTGGATATAGTTTGGGTGTAGATTCGGACGTAAATATTGCTTCTAGTGTTGGTGCGCAATTTTTTGCATCCGCATATGCCTCTAATCGTTCCAGACCCAAATGGATGTTTATTGGGTTAGGCGCCGGTTATGATATCTCTTCGAGAAAACCAATTTTGACATTTTCTCCTTTCATGTATAATGTGTTTCCGTACAGCCAACTTGTGCAGAATCTTTATGTTGGACCGACGGTGGCTCTTTCTACTGCTGGTGCTGTAAGTGGAAATGCAACTGTTTCCGTATTATTCTGATTGTAGGTGAAAAATGAATTACGTTTTATTTTTTTCTGGTGTAAGTTTGGGGATGCTTTTAGGGATATACATATTTTGGATGTTTACTGAGAGAAAGATAGAAGAAAAGAAAGAGCCGAATGCTAAAGTTCGAAAAATTTTGCGGCAGCTTGACGCTATTTATAGTAAAATATGGGAAGTGGATGACACGGTAAGAAGCGCGTCAAAAACATTATCCTCTGAGGAGTATAACTATATCTCCACGCGCGTAAGTTTTGTTAGAAGAGCTATTTTAGATAGTATAGACCAAATTGAAAAGAGAGAAAAATGATTATTGCAATTTTTTGTATTGGGTGTATTGTTGGCGTATTTGCCACAATTATGATGTCAATATTTATTGAAGCCCGAAAAAAAGCAATACAAAAAGAGCCCAACCCATATGTTCGCAAGGCTTTGCGAGAATTAGATTCTTCTTTGAGCAAAGTGAATGCAGCTTACAACGTCATATTAAATTGTAGTTTTGGAGCAAAGTATTATCAGCGCAATGATATGCTTGAACAATTGGATTCCTGTTACAAAAATATTCAGGATACAATCAAGCAAATTGAAGAGAGGGAAAACGAGGAAAAGAATGACGCTTGATGGTATGCCTTGTTGTCGGTCTAATACTTTGGTATATCTTATGGAGGGCACCATGCGGCAACTTGAACTAGAGTTAACAATCGAGGACGTTCCGCAAGTAGAGGAGAAGAAAGATGACGAAGTCAACAGAGGATGTTGTGTACTTAACGTTTGTGACTCTAATGACAATTTCATTGTGGACATCCTTGTTACACATGATATTAACTTAAAAGATTAAGATGATTTGCGCCGAATGTAACAAGTTAGCGAAAAATTCAAAACCGCATATTTGTAAGCGGTGTTCTCGTATGGTTTCTTTTAAAGAACAACAAATTTGTGAAGTCTGTTCTGTTACAACTCAAAGCTGTTGTGTATGTGGTCGCAATATGGTTACAAAAGGAAGTGAAGACCCTAACCATCCATTTTTTAGTTCGTCGGGTCGATGTAAGTCCTGTGGTAATTAAGAATTGTCGTAGGAGAATTGACTATGGACAGCTGGATAGATAAATTAGCTAAGTGGTTTTTTCCTGATGTGCCAATGCGTTGGGCTTATGTAATTGTTAATGACGATGTAATGCATTGTCTTTTAACCAAGAGAGTTCCTGAAAATCGAGGGTATTACATTACAGACGAAGACTTATGGTATTGTGACGAACTTAGACGTTGCGTTGGTAAAAATGAAAAGTTTTTTGAAACACAATCCGAAGCAATAGAAGTTCTGATACAACAACTTGAATCAAAAATAAATCGCGCTCAACAGTTTATTTTGGAAAAAACTGATTATGTTGAGTTTTTGAAGCGCAGACTAAAGCTTGCAAAAGCAAATGAAGCCTTAGAATTGCTTGAGAAGAAAACTGGTGAAGAGGTAGCAGAGCGGTTAGGTAAGTATCTTATACTAGAGAACGCTGTTAAGCAACTTAGGCTTATTAACTCTTCTCAAGAAACTCATGAGGAGGATTCGATTCTTGAAGAAATGGATATTCTGTGGAATGAGATGACTGAAGAAGAAAGAGCTAAAGCAAATAGATGATTATTACAGATACATCTTTTCTTCAAGATATTTGCGATCCAATTTCCTCATCAGAGGAAGAGCGCGATATTATTTCTAAACTTGAGCAAGAACTTGAAATTTCTAATAAGGCCGGATCTTTTGGGATAGGTTTGGCTGCGCCTCAAATTGGAATTAAAAAACGAGCGGCTATTGTTCGAATTGGCCCAGCGGCAACAATCAATCTTATCAACTCTGTAATTGTAGATAAGAATGGCTCGGCGTTTTCACAAGAATCATGCTTATCTCTTCCTACAAAATCTGTTGTCGTGCAGAGAAGTTCTGATATCTTAATTGAAAACAACAGCTTCGGTATCAAGCAAAAATTTGCGGCATATGGGCTCGCTGCCATCTGTATTCAGCATGAAATGGACCATTGGGATGGAATTTTGATTGTTGATAGGGCAATAGAAAAGCATACAGAGAGCGTTAGCGCCACGCCTAACTTACCTTGTCCATGTGGGAGTGGTAAAAAGGCAAGAAAATGTTGCAAAAAGGTGAAATAATGTCAATGACCGTGAAGGAAATGTCGGAGTTTATCAAAATGCAAGAAACCGTGATGGGTTTATTGCTAAGAGTAAGTGCTCTTGAATTGATCTTAAAGGAAAAAGGCGTTCTTACGGACGAACTTTTTTCAGTTAAAATCAAAGAAATTGGTGAAACAGTCGTCACCAGAACCAAAGAGATGATGGCTGCTAAAGAACTTGAAGCAAAGAATAATGAGCAGGTTGGAGCAACTAACATCTAAAGAGTAACAGGATAAAATGGAACAAGTAGAATTTGCAGGATTGGTTGTTTTGAAATTCTATTCGGATACGTGCGCTCCTTGTAAGCGTATTGTAACCATTATTAAAAAAATGCAGGAAGAATTTCAGTCAGTTAAGATATATAATGTCGATATTGAAGAAGATTATCAGCTAGCTAAAAGGTTTAGCGTCAAGTCTGTTCCTACTCTTGTTTTCTTGAATGGAGAAAAAGAACAAAGCAGAATTGACGGACTGGCAAATACTGAAACAATTCGAAAATCATTCAAGGCACTGGTAGGTTAAGGAGAAATTAGATTATGACAACAAAGAAAGTTCCCGCGAAGAAGACTGTAAAAAAGACCGCAAAGAAGGCAACAACCCCTAAGAAGGCAGCTTCAAAGAAGCCTTCAGTAAAGAAGGCTACGAAACAGTCAGGCACAGACCTTAAGAAGGTGGCTAAGGTTGTCAAGGCTATAAAGGCGGCTACTGCACCAAAGAAGCCGCGCGTTAGCCCTCCTGTTGATGTTGAGCTTCTAGCGGATACAGGCGAAGTAAATTATGTAGCGCCAAAGAAGGCGACAGCAGAAGACTTGCTTAATCCAGACCAGCGGAAGTGGTGGGATGATATCAAGGGTCATCGTCTTGATCTTTTTGGTTTACCAGAGCAGTACATTGGGGCTTTTGCTTCGCCTCTTAACTTAGATTCGAAGGCTCTTTATTTGACAGTCAAAGCTCCAGCAGCTGTTCCTGCAATTGAAGAGTTTGTTGCGGGTTATACGATGGTAGATAGGCAGACTAGGGTACGTGTTCCAAAGTATACTATGAAGATGAGCAACAAGTATATTGTTATCAAGCCAGCCAAGGGAAGCATTCAGAAGGTTGGAAATAAGATGATGTTTGTTGCTGATGAGGATTGAATTAAGCATTCTGTTAGAAACTTAACAGATTTGGAATAAACTCTTGAGATAAAATGCAAGATGATGGGAGCCTGTTGTATCTTATACTTGGTTGCTGGGGACGAAACGATGAAGGATTTGTAAGCTGTCCTTCTGTCTCCAATCCCATCCTACATGTTCACAAAGACCTCCAAGATTATCAAGACATTTCTAGATACCTGAAATCAGTTGGTTTAGCTGATAAACGCGTTTTAGATTATAATGCGGTGCGCAATATTGTTTATACTATTCAAAGAGACTATCGAATGAAAGGACCGCAATCCTTTTGGACTGAACGTCAATTTAGAATAATAGAAAACTTTACGCTTGTTCATAAACCATGTGGGATTTATCTTGCCTTAGACTTTATTCTTCCTGCCCAAGTGCCAAAACCGAAAGAAGAGCGCAGCGTAGTAATTATGCCTACGAAATTCTAAAACTCTAAAGCAACCAATAATCTCGAATCAATATACATTAATTGGAGTTAAAATGGGATTCGAATCGTTGATAAATGTGTTTAAAGCTCTTAGAGGAGTAGGTAAAGGCGCTGACGTTGCAGTTGACGCAGCCAAAGGTGTTAAGCAAATTTCTCTTACACAAAAGGCTTTATCAGCTGGAGGCGATCTTTTTAAGGCTACCAACAAAATTAATTTCTTGGGCAAGACAGAAAAAGTTGAAACTGCCGCCAGAGCTATTGCTAAAAATACAGAAGAGCTTGCTGTAAAGCTGTCTTTGAATCGTCTTCCTGATTCAACCATTGTAAATTATACTAAGGGGCTTGGGTATTTCCAAGATGCTACAAATCTTTCAGTAAAAGCAGAACCAGCCGTATTGATGAGAGGTTATCTTGAAGGAGTGCAAGAGACTCCGGAGCTTCTTTCTAAGGCCAAAGAATTTGCTGCTGTTGGACGTGAATCAAATCTAAAAGTTTTGCATAGCATTGACCCGAAGCTTACGCCTGAGACGGCTGCGAAAATGTCTGACTTAGAAATCATGAAAGAGGTGTTTTCAAGTCTTCCTTCTGGTAGCCAAACTAGAATTCTAGAACAATTTGAATCAACCGTTTTGGTAGGTTCAAAACTAAAAAACGCAGAAAATGCGGCTAATCTTGGAGCAAAAGTTCAAGGAAAACTAGCGGATTTAGGCAAAAGGCAAGGTAATTTTCTTACAGAACTTAAGAAAACCATTGATAAAAGTAACTTGGATGATGAAACTAGGAAGTTAATTGATGACGCCTTGAAAGGGTCAGAATCAAATAAGTTTTCAGTTGCTATTGGTTACTTAAAGAAAGACAAGTTCATTGCCGAAGAAATTACTAATCTTACATCTAAGGCAAAAGAAATTGAAAAGGGCATAGAAGAGTCTGAAGAGTTACTAAGGCGGCTTGGAAAAGATAGGTTAATCAATACTGTAAATTCAAAAACGTTTATCACAACAGTAAGGGATTTGCAGTATTTATCAACACCAAGTCTTTTTAAAGCAGTTACTACGACGCAAGGAATGGCAGGTTTGGCTGCTCTTGTGGCGGCTCCAGCTTTCGCAGCAATATATGGAACAACTGTATCAAAAGCAATTGATATCAAAGACACAGCGAAAGCTTGTAAAGACCAGATAGTAGACTTGAGAACAGATGATGATTCGGTTAAAGGTAAAACGTGGAATAGTACCGTTGATGACGTGACGGCTTCTTTGTCTGCGCTTGAGTCTGTTGACCTTGGAAAGTATCAGCACGCTTCGCTTTCTAATTTGAATGAACAACAAGCGAGTTTGCTATATGACGGTTTGTCTGATGTTGTGCAAAGAGTAGAAACTGTACGCACAGGTTTCGAGAAGCTATCTAAACCAGATTTCTATAGCGCATATACTCATCAAGGCCAATCTACCTCTCAGGCTGTAGGAGAGTTTGTTGATAAAAACAATCCTCTTTCATCTTTTACAGGAAATGTCACTGCCGCAAACAATTTAAAGCAACTTGGTTCAAAAGGTTTGCAAGAGGTTGGTTCTCTTTATCAAGAACTAGAACCTAGAGCTATGGAGCTTGCGGCTCGTAAAGAACCCGAAAAGATTGCTTCTGCCGATAAGATTACGGAAGATTATATCAAATGTTTTGCCGCATTACAAGAGGCTTTCAATTATCGCGACATTGATAGCTTGACCGTGAAGCTTGGGACTAAGAAGACAATAACAAAACAAGCAGGCTTACCATTAGCTGCAATTGGTTCAACTTTATTAACCGTTCTCACAGTCTTGGATTTGGTAACAGAGGGCGTAAACTTGGTTATCAAGTCTTATGTAAGGCTATCTAGCGGATGGAATGATCTTTCCAAAATGATTGGGGATATTGTTTCTACTCTAGATGAATTTGCAAGTGCTGAAGCGAAAGACAACGACTCAAAAGCTTTTATTGACCTTACTAAAAAGGTTTCTATTAACCTGAAAAAACAGGCGGAAGTAGTGAAGAGCAATTTCCCCGTTGACTTACAAAAAACCTTTGAAACAGGTGTGTCTGCTGAAGATGAGCAAAAAGTTAAACAAACGCTTCAGGAAATGGTATCAAGTCAAACAAAGTATCAAGCTATTAGTCAGGCTCTAGATTCTATAAACGAGTCTTTCAATGGGCTGCTTTCTAATGAATATTATCAAGAATTTGACAAAACCATAGAAAGTAAAACACATTCTGTGATGGAAGTGTTTGATGAATTTTTTACGCTATTTTCTGGAGAAGGAACTATTTCTGATTTCGGGCGCATGAAATATAGAATTTCACGGGCTCAAGCTCAAATCAATGTTTTGAAAAAGGAAATCGAGAAGATTCATTCAACAACCGTCAAAAAATAACTTATCCCCCTTCGGTTCCAGTTAATCTTTGTTTCAGTAAGTATACATGTTCCTCGTGCTTACTGGCGATACTCATGATCATATCATCAACGCCAAGAGTTAGACTTCCGTCTTCTTTCAGAGCGTTGTACACTTCTTTTGCGAGGTCAAGGAAGGCTTCTTCCGCAATTAAGGAACGTTTGGCTAGGCCAGCGGCGCCGTTAGCTTCAATTTTGTTGATATCATCAACGAAAGCCATGGTAGCTTGGCAATGGGACGCTAACGAAATAAAAGAAAGACCGTAGACTCCAATTGTTTTTTCTGCAACAGTATCGATATGTTCTGTTACAGCAGAATATAGTCTATCGTAGAGTAGATGGTCGCCATAATATGTGTTGCTTTTTGTAGTCCAATGGGCAACTTGATGAATAATAGCTAGTCCTCTTAGAACAGAAGCCATAGTGGCTAATCGTGCGCCTGCATCATCCTTGTTTTGAGGCTCTTGTCTATCTTCGGTGTTTACGTCATTATCTTCGTCTTCATCTTTTATTTCATCTAATTCTTCTGAGTCAATTTTTTTTTCGAATTCTTGGGCGAGTTTATAAAGTCTATCCATAATTTCTCCTGTCCTTGAATATAGTACAAATTATTGGTTGTCTAGCGATACAACGAATATCGCGCTATATAATAAGGTGAACCTATGATTAAGACTTGTGTATCTAAAAGTTTGTTTATGCGCCTTGCTGCTTCAGCAGAAGAGGCTGATATTCGTGGCGATTCTGAAACTGCTCAGGAATATACTGATCTCGTAGAAGATCTTGTTGAAAACAAAGCGGTTTTGGATGATAAGGAATTTGTAAATGAAAAGATGCCTGACTTGCAGAAGCAGGTTTCGCACCTTGTAAGAAAAGCTTTTATGGCAATTTTTAGCAATTATGGTGTTTTTCCTGATCCTCGCGAAGAAAAAGAATTAGTGAAAGCAATTACTGGCGAAATATTTGAAATGACGGATTCCTATTATAATCCAGATCATTTCGAAAAAACACCTGGGCAACAGGAAAATAGCGGCGAAGTGTCCTTAGATGGTGATGATATTGATTTTGCTATTCCTGAAGAGTCTGGGGGACACCATGCGGTTGTAACACTAGATGACGACGGCAAAGAGGACGACGGCGAAGAGGGCGAAATCGTTATAGAAGGCGACGATGAACCTAAGTCCGGCAAAGGTTCAAATCAATTTATCGACGATGAAAAAGAAGATAATGATGAAGAAACCAACGCGGTTAAAAATAGACTAGGAAAATAAGGAAAAATGGTAAGTTCACTGAAAGCTCTTATGGACAGCCGAAAGGCTGCTTCAGCACCCCAAGCATCACAACAACAAACTCGAACTCATGGTTTTGACGATGATTCGGAGTACGTTTCCAAAAAAGGCGTTCGTCTTGATAATACTAAATCAAATGTGCCAAAGGCGCCACCTAAGTCCGAAGATTTTCGGAACAAGGTGAACGAAATTATCAATGAAGAGAATGAAGAAAAGCGTGTTGGATTTGAATTAACTAAAAAATATCTTGACACGCTTAGAAATAAAAGTTTGGACCAAACAAAAACTCAAGAGCAAAGAGATCAAGAAATTTCTGCTGTGAAGGATTTGATTGATTTTGCGCGTCTTATCAATAGCAGCCCGCGTCATGAAGAGGACGACCTTGGTACAATTGCTGTTTTGATTACTTTGGCAAAAGCTTTATTGGTTCAACGTGATCGAATAAACGAACTCGATTTTATGTGTTCCAACCTTAAGAAAGAAATTGTTCGTTTAAACGCCGAACGCACTCAAAAATAATCATACTATTTCGTCGAGTTGACGCTTGGGTTACTGATATTATTCCTCAGTAATGAGCACTACAGTTTTAGATTTGATCGATACTTCTGCTCCTACTTTTGGCGAAGAGGAGTGGGATTCTGAATTTGCTATTGATTCCTCTACCCTAATAAGACAAGCAAACGATTCATTTAGTTTATTGGAGTACTTGGAAAGTCATTACTCTTTGGAATTTTTAGGTTCAGTTACCGGCTGGACCAGAAAAATGCAGTGCCCTTTTCACAAACACGGAAATGAACGAACTCCATCTTTTTTCATCAATGAGAAAAGTAACAGGTATTTATGTCACGCTTGTGGTGCTACGGGTGGCCTGGTTCAGTTCATTTCGTTTAAGTTTAACAGGCCAGAATCTGATGTCGCAACGCATCTTTTGAAGCTTTCAAAGCAGGGGCTAAATGCTGTTGCTATTATTGAAAGCCAAAAAAAGATTGATCAGAAAAAGAAAGTTGTCGGTCTGCTGCTGGAGTTGTCGGATATTTTCAGAGAATTTATTCATGCTCACGCGGATGACGACATAGCAATACGTCATGTCAACAAGATTATGGAAGGTTTTGATACGGCTTACTTGTTGAACCCTGAGGGCGTGGAAAAGAATATAACTGAGGTTGTTGGCAACCTAAGAACGCTATTATCTAATTATGATAGGAAGTAAGAATGAAGCTGATTATAGTACCAGACATTCATATAGGGAAACAAACATCTATTGGCAAAGATGCAATAGGGGTTGGATTGAATTCAAGAGTTCAAGACCAAGCGGACTTGCTTGATTTTGTGTATTCTAAGATTCTTGAAATTAAACCGTTGTCGGTTATACTTTTAGGTGATATCTGGGAGGATGTTAATCCTCGTTCTTCTTATGTTCGTGTAGTTTTTGCGTGGATTAAGAAGATTGTCGATTTGAATATTTCGGTACACATTATTATGGGGAACCATGATTTTGTGCGCAGCGGGCATGAGCGAGTTTCTATGTTGGATTCGTTTGATGCTTTACAAATGGAACGAGTTCACATTCATCGTAATATTGAACCGATTTATTTCAACGAACAATGTGCTGCTGTTGCAGTTCCGTTTTGTGACCGTAAACAATTAATGCTTCCAACCATTCATGAAGCGCAGGGTCATGTTATAAAAAATGTTATCGCAACAAGATTGGAAATTTTCAAAAGACTAGAAAGTGTCAAAAACACAGAAAACTTAAAGGTTATCATGTTGGGACATTTAGCTTTAGAAGGAAGCTTTTATGTCGGCGATGAAGTTGATGATGAGTCGAATGAAATTTTCGTTCCTCTAGAAGCTTTTGCTGGGTATGATTGCGCTATTATGGGACATGTGCATAACCAGCAGGAGTTATATCGAGACGGACGAACTGTCTTTGGACATTTGGGAAGTTTAGACAAAACATCTTTTAGTGAAAAAGATAAGTTTATCGCTGTCTATGACCCTGACGTTGGATTAGATTATATTAAGCTTCCATGTAGAGAGTTGATTGATATTGACATTGATGTTCCTTCTGAAGAAAAAGATGCGACATCTTATGTTTCGCAGCAAATTGAAAAAAACAAAGACGCTTTTGAAAACTCTATTGTTCGAATAAAAGTAAAGTTAAATTCTCATGACGCAGAAAATGTTGATAAAGACAAAATCATTGCTAATTTGAACAAAAATGGAGTGTTTCATGTCCCGTCTTTTTGTGAGACGAGAAGTTTAGACAGAGTTTTAGTTAAAAATGCAGAAGTAGACGAGTCCGTAAATCCGATTCAAGGCTTCAAAATTTTTCTCAAGACTATTGATGCCGAGCCTGAATTCAAGGACGAGTGTTTTGAGCTTGGTAATACGGTTATCAAAACGTGTTTTGCAAACTTAGCAAATAAAGGAAATACTAAATGATTCCGGGTAAGCTAACTTTAAAAAACTTCAAAGCTCACAAAGAATCAGTCGTTGACTTTAGTAAGCTTGGTACGGCGATTCTAATTGTAGGAATTGAAGATAGTTCATCTGATGTAAGCAATGCTGTTGGAAAGTCTACTCTTTTTAGCGCTATTGAATATGTATTGTTTAACATTAACTCTACCGGAGAAATTGCTCGGGTTATTAGAGACGGGGCTGCTAAATGTGAGGTAGAATATGAATTTAGCATGTCGGACGGTTCACATTACTTGATTAATAGGTACCGAACCAAGACGACAAATGGCGTTACGCTAAAGGAAAGAAACAAAGACGGAGAATGGAAAGATATTTCCGGAAGGACGCCATCAGCTACAGACAAAGAGATTACAAAGATTATCAAAATCAATAGCAAGACATTTCAGAACACGTCCTATTTTATGCAGGATGATGTTGAAAATCTTGCGAAGGCTCGTCCGGAAGAGCGAAAAAAGATTATCAGTTCCATGTTGGAGCTAGGTATTTGGAAAAAGTTTAAAGAAGCATTGGATGAGGAGCGGAAACCTTTTGACAAAGAGTTGGCAATTGTCAAAGCCAAGATTGGTGATCTTGGAACTAGTCCACAAATTGAGTTGACAAACCTGGAAAATGGGCTGGAAGCTATTAGAGACTCTATTGCTCAAAGTAATATCAAATTAGAAGATGCAAAACCAAAGTTGAGCAGCAAAAAAGAATTGCTGGGGCAACTAAAGAATCTTGCAACAGATCACGCTCAGATTGACCAAAAATATAACGACGCGATTTTGTTCAAGAAAGAAACAGAGGACAATGCGAAATACATTGAATCCTCTTTGAAAGACTCCAAAGTGGAGTTGGATCGTTATGAAACCAAGGTGAAAAAAAATGATGAAGCGGTCAAAACCCGGCTTGAGAAGCTAAAGCAATTAATTGAAGAAGCTCCTCTTGCGCCGAATATGAAAAAATATGAAAGCGTAAACAATAATTTAGCTTCCCTTAACGTTGCGTTAAAGGAAGAAAGAGCCACGCTTAAAGCTCTTCTTATGGAATTGCCAGAAGACGCTATGTGTCCGGCGTGTTCAACTGTGTTGGATGAGCAACATAGGCAAGAACTAAAGGATTCTAAGCAAGTTCGCGCAAAGAAGGTTCGTGCTGAGATTGAAGAACTTCAAAAAAAGATCACTATGTGCGAGGAGGATATCGCATATTTTGAATCTCAAATTGAAGCGAGCAACGCACATAATAAACAAAAGACTCAGATTTCCGGAGAAATCACAGTTTACAATGAAGATATCCGTGTTTGTGCAATCTCAATAGAGAGGCTAAAAGAAAGAATTACTTCTTTAGAGGACAAATATACAAAAACGCAAAGTTCTATTCAAAAGGCCGCGAAGATGTACGAAGACGCTAAACGTCTGAAAGTAGCTTCGATGAGCCAGGATAGCAATGATAAAGAAATAGAACTGGTTTCTAAGGAAATCGCAGAGCTTGATAAGATTGTCAATACACATAGTAGATTCATTAATGAAAACATGTCGGAAATCGGTTCTTATCAAGAACGAATTGAACAAAAGAAAAAAGATGTAAAGAAGAAGCTTGAGCTTGACGCTAAAGAAAAAGAGCTAACTAAAAAGCTAAAAGTCTATGACACGGTTGGTTTTGCCTTTTCAAGCAAAGGCATTCCGTTTATGATTATCAGTTCCGTTTTGGATTCTATTCAAGAAGAAACCAATAAGGTTCTCAGTATCCTTCGGAAAAATATGCAGGTTCAGTTCATTATTGACAAAGAGACGGATGGTGAGATAAAAGATACGTTAGATATGAAGTTTTTTGCTAACAACAAAGAATGGTCTTATGATGAGCTTTCAGGTGGACAAAAAGCTTCTGTGGCTTTGGCTTTGAAGTTCGCGATGGCTGTTGTTAGCAGAAGACGATGCGGAGCAGATATAAAGCTTCTTATGTTGGATGAAGTAGACCAGCCACTAGATGCTGCAAGTACCGAATCTTTTTATCAGATTATTCGAGAATGGTCTAAGGATATGACTATTATGGTTATTACCCATAGAGAACAATTGAAGACTAAGTTTCCAAATTTTATTTTGGTTGAAAAGAAGAATGATACAACTTCGGCAATGGTGGTATGATGGAAACTATTTATATTGGGATTAGTGGAAAAGCTAAGCATGGTAAAGATACGTTTGCCCAGCATATTAGCATAGCATTTCGTTATGCTCCTGTTCACGCAATTCAAACCGCATTTGCTGATCCAATTAAGAAAATGGCGCAAATTCAATTTCCCCATTTGACGCGAGCGGATTTGTGGGGGCCGAGTGAAAATAGAGAAAAAATAATTCAAGGATATGTTAATCCTGAAACCGGAGAGCCTTTGAAAATCCGAGATGTTCTAAAGCATATTGGAACAACATGGGGTCGTGGAACTAATCCTAATTGCTGGATTGACGCAACTTTTGGTCACATAGATTCAACATTTTATGGCCCGCCAGTAGACTCTGGTTGTATTGCGGTAATTTCTGATTGTCGGTTTAGAAATGAATACGAAGCAATTAGAGCTAAAAAAAACAACATGATTTTCAGATTGTGGCGGCCATCTGTTGAGAATGTTAGCTCGCATCCATCAGAAACCGAGCTTGATGATGAAAGTATTCCTTGGGATGCGCTCATCATAAATAATGATGTTATGGACGATTTTCAAAAAGAAGCTACAAAGGCGGCTGCAAAAGTTTATGATCGATTTGGTCTTAAATTCTAGCGCAGTAGTGGCGGCTAATAATTCCATATCCTAACAAAGGAATTATGGCTGTAATCACAATCTCTGTTACTCCGTCAGAACGTCAACTGGTAAGTGGCATACCTCAATTTGTTGCTATCGCGACAAATATTGCCGCAATTATTTTCTACACTTTGGATGGCACAGATCCTAGCGAGGCAAGTTCAGTTTATACAGATCAAATTGAAATGCCAAGGGATGTTTCTGCTATAACTCTTAAGGTTTATGCTACTAACGGAACGGATTCAAGTTCTGTCCTTGCTCTGACCTACAAAACAGTTTTAGATGGAATGCGGAAAGCTCAAGCTACGGTTTCTTTCTTAGAGAGCGAATATATGTATACCTCTCTCATCGGGGGAAGCTCGTATGCTCGAAAGGTTCAATACAGTCAAGAACATATGGGAATTTTGGACAAGTCAAATGTTCCCAATACAGTTCAAGATGGGTATGGACCTTATGGAGAGTTTCCGGTTCAGTCTTACGACCAACCTATTTCTTCTTCGTCAGCGAGATATTCTGAAACCGACAGGCAGGGAAATTATGGTAGAGGTATAGGGACTTTCAATAGAACTGAAGTGGTTTACTTGCCTCCCGACCCTGAGACTACAAAGCTTTCTGCAAAAAGTTTTAATCCTAGAGCTATGGTTTTGTTTGCTGATAGTCGGGAACCAACAGATACCGTTCACCTTTTTAGACCGCTTTATTATGATGCGCGTCGCGTAGGCGATTATTATGAAACGTATGAGACAGACGGTAATAGATTAACTACCGGCACTTTTTTGAAACAATATTTTAATCCGCGCGATAATACGATCACATATTATTTTAGAGACAGTCGAACGAATCGTTGGATAATTTCTGTCGAGTCAGCGTCAATACAGCCTACAAATGAACAAGCGAGCCATTTATTCAATGTAGCTCCTGCGGCTTCAGAACAAGGCGCAGGATATATTTATCGTTGGATATTCTTTAAAGGCGGCGCCCATTTGACATAATTCGCTTTTTCAAGAAAGAAAGCTGGAAAATATGAGCGAAGTTAGCGGAAAAGTTTCCTTGCCGGTGCTTTCCTATTCAAAGGTTAGCAGTTATAAACGCTGTCCTAAATGCTACAAATTAGGATATATAGATAAGCTGCCTAAAGTTGAAAAGCCATATACTGTTTTAGGTAATTTTTGTCATAGTGTTTTGGAAGCGTTCCACAAACATTGGATGCAAACACCTGTAGACAAAGATAAATTCAAAACAGTAATGCGTGATTCTTTTGCTTTGCAGCGAGAAAAATACAAGGAACGGATTCAAAAAGAACAAGTGGATGATGCTTATGGTATGATGAAGACATATCTAGAGCATATCAGCGACCCAAAGACTATTTTCCCAAATATCGTATCTTTAGAACAAAAGATTTGGGAAACAGTTAATGATGAGTTTATTTTCCTTGGTTATATCGATAGAGTACAGTTTGACAAAGAAGACAATGTGTTTCATATTGTTGACTACAAAACAACTCAAAAGAAGCAGTACTTGAAGGATGATACGCAAATTAAATTGTACGGCCATTTTATTGCCCTGAATAATCCTGAAATTGAAAACATTAGAGTTTCCTACATTTTACTTAAACATAAAATGCAGTATATGACGAAAGAGTATAACGTTAGTGCTTTGGCAGAAGCTAAGGATCATTTTGTCGAGCAGTGGCATGAACTGAAGAATGATCAGTTGTTCAGAGCGAACGCAGGTTTTGGCAGTTGTACAATTTGTGATTACGTTGATATATGTCAAGAAGGACGAGACTTAATTCATCGTAAGAAGTCATATTTCGGCGAAACGGACTGGTGAAAGGAACAAAGATGACAATTATTCAGAAAGAAAATATCGAAACATGTCGCGATCGTATCATTTTTTCTTTTGATAAAGAGAAGGTTACAGCTACGGTAGATGACATTGTTGAGACTATTAAAAAGAATCAGACTCCCATTAAGGGTTTTCGCAAGGGACGCGCGCCGGATAGTGCTATCAAAACAACTGCTCGGAAGTATATTATCGAGGAAGTAAAACGTCGTCTTATTTCTGAGGCGTTTCAGGATATTATTTTTGAAACGAAGATTAAGCCTTTTGGTAGCCCCGACATTAAAGAAGTTGATGTTTCCATGACCAACTTTAAGTTGGATATGGAAGTGCCGTATTTCCCAACGTTTGAGCTTAATCAGCACAAAGGTTTTAATTTGACTGAGCCTACAGGGCTACCTACTATTGAAGAGCTAACAGAAAGAACAAAGTCTGATCTTCAGACCGAGCAGCCTAATCTTCGCCCGTATAATCAAGATGATTTTGCGATGGATGGAGATACCGTCTTTGTAAATTACAACGGCACTATTAACGGCAAGAGTTTCGAGAATTCTAATGCTACTAACGTCATGATTCAAATGAATGGTGGTATGTTTGTAAGAGAATTTGAAGTTAACATTATGGGCATGCATGTAGGCGAAAAACGCGAGTTTGATATCGCTTTTACGTCAGATCATAATGTTGATAAGAAGCTCGTAGGCAAGACGGTGCATTTTGATGTCGAGCTTGCTAATGGCGTGAAGAAAGAAGTGGCAGAGATTGATGATGCGTTTGCTCAAAAGATTGGTTTAGAGAATTTGGAAGCTCTAAATCAAAAGATTGCTGAGCGGGTTAATGCACATTTAGCGCAGCTTCGAAGTACACAGCTGCAAAATCAGGCGATTGATTTGATGATTGCTTCAAATCCAATTGACATTCCTGATTGGATGAGCCTAAGTGCTGCTGAGAATCTTGCGCGTTCTCGCACCTTGAATTGGAATGAATGCACCCCTGAGTTGCGACAGGGTCTTATTGCTGAGGCAGCAAAAGCTCTGAAGACATCAATGATTCTAAATGAGATTCGCGGCAAGGAAGTGGAAACAGCTTTATCTCACGATGAAATTGAAAATGTTATTAAGACCAATTTGCGTCAGCTGCCTCCTGAACTACAAACTCAGTTTTTAAGTCAGAATGGAATGATGTCTAGATTGTATGCCGAGATTCAGGACACCCAAGTTTTGGATTGGGTTGTTAAGAATTCAACTGTCGGTTCGACAACTGAAGAAACAAAAGAAGAAAACAAGGGAGAATAAGTTATGCCTCGTGTAAAGAAAGAAAAAGCTGGTGCCGGTGAGTTCCCCGCAAAGTTTGCCAAGGTTCTTGGTGAAGAGTGGATGAGTGCAACTGATTCTCTGGACACAGAGGAGTTGAAGAAGATTGTTGTTGACGCTGCGAATATGATCGAAGAGCAGGAAAAGCAGCGCGACGCTGATATGGAACTCAAGCAGCAGAAGGAAAAGCTCAAGGAGATGTCTGGGCTTTATAAGGAAGACCTTTTCTATCAAAAGGCCCGTATCAAGTACTCTCTTAAGGTTCTTGAGTCCCGAGGGATCAAGGTTGCCCCTGCAAAGGAAGCGGCAATTAAAACGGGCGGATGATAAAGAAAAGTGTAATCAAGCAGGTTGGAAACTGTAATTGCTCCGGAGGGAAAGCAAGAATTTCAATTGCTTTCCCTTCTGGGGTGACCCGCGAGTTTATCGAAAAATGTAAAAGCGCGGGGTTTGAAGACGAGCCGGAATACACAAAAGCCGGAATGCTCTACCTCAAAAAAGGCCCTGTTGTTGTTTCAGGGGCGATATGCCTTCGAAACGCCAATATAGTTTGCCTTAAAAAAGATTCACAAAATTGTGAAGCCGAGATTGATAAAGTTATCTCGGAACTAGAGCGGTTGTGTTAACTGTTGTCAATTTTGACTTCAGTTACCTAAGCTTGTATGGTTATTGCCTAAGGAAAGGTTAACTTCATGGATTATAGAATATTTGATGAAGATAATGAGCATTGCGGTTATGCCGCAGGGCATGGCGGGAAATCGCCGTGTAAAGCATGTAAAGGAGCCATCTGCATTCACTGGATGCAAAATTTATCTGCCGTAAAACTTAATAGTTATCCCGGCGGCGATAAAATGAAACATTATACGGATTTAACTGTTAGGTTTGATTTGAAAATGTTTCAGGATTTGAAAACAGAAATTCTTAATTTCGATGTTCGAAAGTCAGTAATAGACGGCAAGGCAACGTATAAATCAATCATGCGAGAAAATTTTCTACCAAAAGAAGGCAAATAAATGTTTACATTTACTGTTACGGTTGGACAATTACTAGCACACGCTGTGGGCGATTATGGATTGCAGTCAGATTGGATGGCAGCAGATAAAACATCCAAATGGCAACCTGCTTTAGCTCACGCATTTACTTATACTTTGCCATTTTTATTCCTTACGAGATGTTGGTGGGCGCTTCTTCTTATTATGGGTTCGCATTATGTAATTGATCGTTATCGTTTAATTCGATATTACATCTGGCTGAAGAATTTTATTTCTCCCAAGGTAGTTCCTAAGGAAGTTTTGAAATTTAATCCTGACGGGTCTCTTGCGAGTTCAAGTATAACCTATGTTAGGTATTATTCGTGGGAGCAATGTTCCAAAACAGGAATGTATACTGGGAAGCCTGATTGGCTGGCTGTTTGGTTGATGATTATCACAGACAATCTTGCACACATTCTTTGTAATGGGCTGATCCTTTCGGTAGCTCAGTTTGTAGCCTAAGGTGTCTTCATGACAGAGTACGTTTCTCTTCACAACTATACATATTTCTCTATCATGCGGTCCATTAATAAGCCTTCGGCTTTGATGGACGCTGCCGCCGCTTTGGGGATGAAAGCCATCGCGGTGACTGATTATGGTACACTGTCTGGTTTGTGGGATTCGTACAAAGCAGCAAAGAAAACGAAGTTGATTTGCGGCTGTCAAATTAATTTTACCGATACTCGCGATCCAGTTGTAAGGTTTCTTTGTAACGAAGATCCAAAGCCGCAAATTCAACCAAGGACGATGATTCTAATTGCAAAGAACGCAATTGGATACAAGCACCTTCTTGAAATCAATTTTGAGGCAGAAAAGTGCAAGTTAGAAAAGAACTCAAAGATTGATAAGGTTGCGCTAATTGACTGGGACGTTCTTCAAGAAAAGCATGAAGGATTGATTTGTCTCACGTCAAATGCTGGCGGAATTGTCGGGCGCCATCTTTCAGACGGCGAGCATGAAAAGGCAATCAAGGAAGCCAAACGATTCAAAGAATTGTTTGGAGACGATTTTGCTTTTGAGCTACAGCCAAACAATATGATGATGGATGGCGCAGAGCAGTTTGCTGTCAATCAAAATCTACGGCGTCTTGGCGCAGAACTAGGGATTCGATGCGTTGCCGCGAGCAATGCCTATTACGTCAACAAAGAAGAAGCTGAATGCTATGATTTCTTGGTGGCGATAAAGAATCATCGCTCTTATAATGACCGTTCGCGGCCTAAAATTAATCGACCAAACTTTTATCTACATTCAGCGGAAGATATCGTTAAGTTCTTTTCTAGGAATTATGGAAGCAAATTTGCAGAAGAACTATGCGACAATACAGTTTATTACGCTGACAAGTGTGAAAAGCCTGAGTGGATTAAGCCTCAGCATGTAACGGGTGACAAAGCCCTGTTGCCTGATTTTCCCGTACATGATCAGCCGGACTTGGCAGAATTTGGGAAATGGAAAGAGGACAATAAGGAAATTGTAGAACAAGTCAAAGCTGACGACAAACTCTATATGAGATACTGGTGTGAAGCCAATTGGAACAGCCACACACCTAAAGAGAAAAACCAAGTTTACTGGGACCGTTATCAGAAAGAAGAACTGCCAGTATATGAACAGCTAGGCTTCAGTTCATATATGTTAATCACTGCTGATTTTCTTCAGTGGGGGCGCAAGCAAAACATACGTATTGGTCCAGGGCGAGGTTCTGTTGGTTGTAGCTTGGTTGCTTATGATTTAGATATCCATCGTGCTGACCCGATTAAATACGGGCTTCCTTTTGCTCGCTTCTTAAACTTGGATAAGAAAGATTATCCAGACATTGATAATGATATTGAACCAAATGGTCGAGAGCGAATTATTAACTACGTTCGGCGTAAGTATGGGAATGAACGGGTAGTACACGTTTCAAACTTTGTTACATTTACTCCAAAGAACGCGATTACAGACGTAATTACCTCTTTGGAAATTGGCGGCTCCAGACAGTCAGCTTTCAAGATTGCAAAAAATCTAACGGAAACAATTTCAAACGAAGCAAAATCTATTGCGTCGGCTGAAGAGTCGTCTCCTTTCCTCAAAGACTTTTTAGAGAAATATCCACAAGCTAAGAAGTTCGCAGAGGTATTGATTGGTTTGCCGCGAAGCTATTCTACACATGCCGCAGGAGTTGTAGTTAGCAAGTATAACCTCTTAGGGCTAGTTCCATTACGAATTGACGAACATGGAACTATTGCTCTCGAATATGAAAAAACCAGAACCGAAGAGAACGGTTTGGTTAAGATTGACTTCTTAGGGTTGGAAACGCTTGATATAATCAATAAAGTCCATGAGATTATCCAGACAAATGGTGGCGAACCACCTTTAGACCCTCCCGATTTTGATAAGTACGATAAAAAGATTTTTGATATGATTTCGGAGGGTGACACGTTCGGTGTTTTTCAGTTTGGTAGTAGCGGTGGAACCATCGATATCTGCAAAAAGGTTCAGCCTATGAACCTTCTTGACCTTGCTGCTATTAACGCTTTGACGCGACCGGGCGTTTCGCATGACGTTCGTAAGTCTTATATTGCTCGTCGGTTTGGAGAAGAACCAGCAGAGTTTCCTCACCCGTCTTTTGAACTAGCATTAAAGGAAACGCTTGGGCTTCCTATCTTTGAAGAGTGCTTTTTGTTCTTGGCTCACTATTTTTGTGGCTGGGACCTTGGCCGTAGCGATAAGATGAGAAAGATTTCAAAACTAAAAGCAAAAGGAAAACATCTTCTCAAAGAAATTAGGGAAGGCTTTATTCAAGGCGCCATGGAACATTCTGGCGTGACAGAAGAATTTGTTACAGAGATTTGGGACGAATGGGTCGTGCCTCTATCTGGATATGCGTTCAATAAGTCTCACGCTATTGAGTATTCAATGGTGGGCTTTCAGACGGCTTATTTGAAAGCCTATTACCCAGCCGAATTTATGACGGCAAACTTGATTTCTGAAATCAAGAGCAATGCTCCTCAAGCAAAAGATAACGCACTTAGATTCCGGCATATGTTGCGTAAGCATGGCGTAAAGATTTTGCCTCCGGACGTTAATCTTTCTGGGCCGACATATAAACTTGCTTCTCAATCCAAATTGATTACAGGCTTTTCCGCTCTTCATGGAGTACAGCAACCAGCAGCAGAAGACATTGCTAATAAACGCCCGTTCTCTTCGTTCACTGACTTCATAACTCGCGTAGATTCAACTCTGGTTCGTTCTCCTGTAGTTGAAGCGATGGCGGCTTGTGGGGCGTTAGATTGTTTTGGGTTGACCCGCAAATCGATGTTTTTATATGCCGCCGACTTGAAACTGAAGATGAAGAACTGGGCGAAACGAAAGACAACCCAGGGTAAGCCTTTTGAATACACTCTTCCTAATGAGGAGTGGACAAAGGGACAATTGCGAGCTTTGGAGACGCATTATCTTGGCGAAGCTCTTTCTGGGACCAAAAAGGATTCTTATCCCGTTCTTTTTGTTGATAAAGGAGTCTCTCATATCAGAGATATGAAAGATATGCCGGATAAGTATCGGGTTGTTGTGGAACTGGAAGTGAAGGATTTGTTTGTCTTTAGGGTTAAGAAGAAGGAAAGCAAAATATTCAACGAGGAAGTTTGTAAGATTACTGGCGAGGATATTCTTGAAGACCAAATTGGTGTGGTTGTTTTTCCTGAGCAGTTTGCTGTGTTGCAGATGAAGTACGCTGAAACGTTCGGCGAAAATGCAAAGCTTGATAAAAACTTTGGGCTTCGTTTGTCGGGTACGATTAGCCGGTACAATGGCGAGTTGTCACTAACTGTGTCTGAGATTTATGCCTTAATGAAGCCTGTTGCCATGCCTGTAGATATGAAAAACCTTAAGAAGGAACGCAAGAAGATTGAAATCTATTCAGGTATGTCAAAGAAGAAACTGGCGGAAAAGACATCAGAAGACATTACAGAAGACTTGTTAGATATGATTGTTATGGATAAAGATTATGAATTTTGATGATATATATAGTTATCGGTAATTACTATTTCTTATAAAGGTTCCATGAAATGTCAAAGTTGTCAATGTGAAGTCCCGCCTGCGTTTGTTCACGCTATTCAAACGAATGTCTGCCCTGGCTGCGCAAATCCAATTATGGATGAGCAGATGGTCGAGCTTATGAGAGGCTTGGCCGATGCTATGTCTCAAATGGAATACAATCCCCAAGGGATCGCTGGCTGGTTAATGGATAACTATCGGCTTGAAAAGGTTGGTCCTGGGGAGCCTACAGGGTTCCATCAAGTAAAGAAACATGTAACAGTTGGTGTCGCTGGCGCGACTGGCACAAGTTATACCGATGAAAAAACTGAGCGATTGAATAAGTTTTTTGAGAATGCTGGTGCGCCAAAGAATGTTGTTGGTATGACTAAGAAAGATCTTGTAGCTCAGAATGAGGCTGCGGCAACAGCACAAGGGCAAAGCGACGTTGAGGATGAGATGCAAGAAGAGGATATTCTTGCTATTAAACGCGCTGCACTGTTAGAAAAGCAAGGGGCGTCCGAGGAAGTGTCGTCCGCAATGGGTCTTGGTTCCATGGCCGTAGTTCCTGGTGCTCCTGACCCATATGCTCAACCTCCTGTTAATGACCTTATGTCGCCCCATCTTCGTGCTCTTCGGGAGCAGCAGCAACAGAAGATTGAGGAAAGTCGCAATGCTGTGTTGTCTGGTGTTCGTGTAAATAAGAACGGGTTTACTAGAGCAGGCTAAAATGTTTAGAATTGTTGACAATAAGAACGTCGAAATGACAGACGATGAGTTTGGTGAATTTGAAAAGATTTGCCGAGCACATGACCAGCCAACATTTAAAGGTGAAGAGCTTTTTAGAGACCGATTTTACACCGATGACAATGGTAAGATTGTTTGTCTCAAAGCTCTTGGAAACCGTATGGTTAGTTTTGAAGTTGTTTTCTTTTTGATGAACTTAATGCAGAATCAACATTTGCGCGCAATGTATGCTGAGATTGATGTGTTGGTTACTAAAGTTGAAGATAAATTGCTTCAAGTAGATGAAAAGTTAAAAGATATGTCTGTTTATATGGACAGCCATTTCCCAAAAACCTAATTCGCTTGTCGAGCAGCTTCATCTTTGAAAATAAAGATTAGCATGAGCAAAACAGACGGTCAAAGCATGATTGACGTGTTGATGAATATTGGAATTGACACGTTAGATGGAGATAAGCTTCGTGTTGACGAGGCGGAGTTTCAGAAAATTTCAAATGAATTTCCTGATGACGGTCTGGTAGATATTGCTCAATATGAACGCATGGCCGGACTAGCTATGAGGGGCATCGCGATTTGTGACTATTGGGTTCCTATTCTCATGGTAATTATTGGGGAGCTTGAGTCAAAAAGAGATATTGCTAAGGCTAAAGCTTATGTTGACGCCGAAGAGCCTAAGTATGGAAAGCTTACGGCTGATGTTAGAAAGCAAATGTCTGAAGCAAATGAAGAATATAATCGCGTACGGATTTTGACGGAACGTATCCGGGCTATTAAAGTAATGTTTGAAAAGAAGTCACATTCCTTTACTAAGTTTCACGTTTTCATGAAGGACCAGCAAAAGCTTTACAGTTATAAGGGCGGGCGTGAAATTAGTGGAGATACATTGAAGTTTTCAAGTGAAAAGCCCGATAAAAAGACCAATGGCGAAGAAAATTGGTAGGAAGAGAATAAGAATATGCCAACACCTAAGAAACCGGAAGAGAAGAGACAAGCAGAGGAAGAAAGCTTTAATAAGCCGGTACCTCAGAATATTGAGAGAATTAAGTATGACCCGATCTTTGAGATTACTGTCGAGCAAGGTACAGGATCTCAAATAAGAGAGGTTATATATATTGGGAGGTTGTTTCCTTTCGTCGTAGGCCCGGTGCAAAACACAAATTTTGTTACTATCAAGGGTTATATGCCGAGAGGTAAAGCCACCTTGCAGAATCCTAGGGAAGTGTTGGAGACAACACAATTGGTAGAAGATACATTTTCATATAACTTAATTAAAAAGATTCGCAAAATTGCCTAACGGCAGAAATAGAATCATACAACAAGGAGAAATCAAAAATGGTACAATACGGCGAAACAGAGTGGGATGATAAAGGTAAGAGTGAGTTTATTAGGCTAAAGGACGGCACGAACAAGATTCGGCTTTTTACTAAGCCGTTCAAGTTCGGAACGCATCGCGTTCATTTTCCGGATGACCCTACGACCAAGAATGGCGGTGGTCGTATCGTCCGTTGCGCAGTCAATGACTGTTCTCTTTGCGCTCTTGCAAAGGACGCAGAGGCTCGTCGCCCAAAGTGGGCTGCTAATCTTGAAGTAGATAAGCAGAAGTCACGTTGGTATGTCGGCGCAATTAGTCGGGACGAACAGAAGGCGGGCATTCTGGAGATTGGCTCCCTTATCCGCAATAAGGTGAAGGAATTTGCGGGAGACGAGAATTGGGGTAACCCAGCCAGATACGATCTAACTGTAAAGAAGGATCCAGTAGCTGGTAAGGAAAGCCCAATGCTTTACTACGCTATTACTCCTAATCCGGCTACTCTCGGTCAGCTTTCTGATAGCGATCAGGAGCTAATTGAAAAGTTCAATGTTGCTGCGCTAGTCAAGCGTTGCGAGCCAGTGTCGAATGAAGACGTTGAGCGAGCAGTGTTGAAGTATCGCAATGACGTTGATGAGCAGCTAAAGAAGGCCAGGGGCAAGACAGCCGAGAGGGCCGAAAAGGTTGAGGACAAAGACGAGGCAGATGAGGATCAGCCCAATCTAGTCTTCAAGAAGCCAATCAAAGAGACCTGAGCAGAATCGTTAGTATAAATCCCTAGGAAAAAGAAAGCCCGACTCATGTTATATATAATGAGTCGGGTTTTTTCTATCTAAAGGGCTAATGGCTAAAACAAAAACAGCAGTTACAAAACAAAAAAAAGAAAAGGTTGTTGAAACAAAACCTATTCTAAATCCAGATGCACTTAATATTGTGGTTGGTTGGGATGTATCAAGTACAACCATTGGTTGGGGAGCCTTATATTTTCTGGGAAATAAAATTCATCAAGTAGAGTATGGCTATTATAAACCCGAGGAAAAAGACAATAAACTGCTGAGTTTAGTGTTAGTAAAGCAACATGTGGCTGACATTTTAGAAAACGCATTCCATAAAAACATAAAAGGTCAATACGGCTTAGTTACAATGTATTCTGGAGTAGAAGACTTTTTACTTCATATGGAAGCAAAATCAAGCGCAAACACCATTACTATGCTTTCTGTTTATAATCGAACTGTTTGTATGTCGGTTTTTGATTTTCTAGCTGCTGCAAATGAAGAATGCGTTGCTTTCAAAGATAATATTCCAAGGTTGCTTCCAGTAGCAACTATTCGAAGTATTCTTAGGAAGCTGTCGGGCCAGGAAGAGCGCGTGGATAAAGAGCATGTACCAGATGTAGTTGAGGAAATTATCAATTCTAAATGGTATGATTCTTCATCTGCTTGGACTTTTAGACGGCTCACCAAACGTACAGGCAAAATGCAAGACGAATGTTTTGATATGGCCGATGGGTTAGCCGTTGCTGTAGCTACTGCCAATAAGCTTGGCCTTTTGTAGGTTGGTTAAATGAATCTTGAGGAAGCTCATCGTCTACTAGGAACGACTGATTCTGCCACGCCAGATGATATTCGTAAAGCCTTTCGTAAAAAGGCGGCAGAAGCTCATCCTGATAAGAATCCAGGTGATGCGACCGCTGAGGCGAGATTCAAAGAAATTAACGAAGCATACCAGATTCTTTCGGGTACACAGCAGCCATCTCATCCACAATATCATGATGTCTCGTCTGCTTATCAAAACATGCAGGTGAACTTCGAAGATTTCTTTGGTCCATTTACGGAGTTCATAAACCCGCAAGCTCAAAGAAAACAGGTGCCTTATAAGAAAAGTCATGTGCAAAAATCGGTACAGCTTTCTTTTGAAGAGTCTATTCTTGGCGCCGAAAGAGAATTCAAGTACGTACGAAAAGTTTTTTGTAAGAAGTGTAAAGCTGAAGGGATGAATCCTGGTTCAGTTAAAAAATGTACTCAATGTAACGGCAGTGGAATGATTCAAAAGCAAAATAAGCAGGGTGGCTTTTTTCATTTTACAGCAACAACTTGTTCTGCTTGTAATGGCCGTGGAAAAGTTGGAGAGGCTTGTCCAGATTGCCAGGGACAAGGTTTCATTAAAGAAAACAAAACTGCAAAGGTAAAGATTCCTCCAGTAGGGTCTCAGACTGATGTTGTTTTGCGTTTCCCTAAAGAGGGACATGTTTATCCAGATGTTATTTCAGATGTTTTTATTTCAATAACGCCTACAGCATCAAAAGACAACATGGTTATTGAAGGAACTAATGTCATAATGAAACTTCCTGTACCATTGAATATTTTGTTATTTGGAGGCGAGCGACAAGTCCCAATTGTCGGGCAAACCGAATTGCGGACTATTAAAATAAATGAATCATCCAAAGTTGGCGACAATATAGTCTTAAACGAATGCGGAGTAAGGAGTTTTCAATCCTCTTCGCCCGGAAAATTGGTTATACAACTGGATATTGAATATCCAAAAAAACTAACACCAGAACTAAAAGAACAACTAACAAAAGCATACGAGGATTAAATGGGTAGACCAAAAGGTAAGTCAAATAGAAAAAATGATTTAGAGCCTATCAACACACAGACTGCTGCGCCAGCGCCTTCTGTATCCAGTTCGGCTGGATTGGATGCGCTATTTGCTATTGAAAAGCAGTTTGCAGATAGCATCAATACATTCAAGCCTAAAAAAACACATGTAAATGTCATTAGTACCGGGTCACCAGCGTTAGATGATATCTGTGTAGTAGGAGGTTATCCAAGAGGTAGGATTGTTCACTTGTTTGGTCCTTTCGGTGGTGGCAAAACTTTTATGTGCATGATTGCTGCCAAGAGCGCTCTTGAACAGGATCCAGACAATGTCGTGATTTGGTTTGACGCTGAAAATACATTTGACTACGATTGGGCTCACAATCTTGGTATTTGGGATCCCAAGCTGTATAATGAAGAAACTGGGGTCGATAGAAATCGACTTGTAGTTATTCCAATCAACCTTGGAAAATCAATCTTCAAGCGCATTTCAGGCGAACTTAAGGTCGATAAGTTTGGAAAAGAAAGAAAAGATCCTGGGTTCTTGGATCTTATTATTGAAGGCAAGCTTAAGTGTCCATTGATTGTTTTGGACTCAATTGCAGCAATTATCCCGCCAGGAGAAGATACTTCTACTATTGGCAAGCAGAATATGGCTCTTCTTCCAAGATTCTTGCCGCCAGAGTTCAGAAGAATCGCCAGTCCGTTATTCCGTTCTGAAACTTGCTTTATGTGTATTAACCAAGTCGTTACGAACATTGGTGATCAGTGGGGTGATGAATTTGGTTTTTCAGGCGGAGAGAAGCTGAAGCATTGGATTAGTTTGAATATCTTTGTTGATAAGCTAGAATCAAAGGGCGGCAAGATTTTAACAGAAAAAGACGCCAAGGACACTATTATTGGCCAGTCTGTTAGGTTTATCATTAAGAAGAGTAAGTTCGGACCTTATCCGCGCAGTTGTGAATCCAAAGTGTGTTTCAAGACCGGGACGGAGTGGACTGGGAAAGAATACACTGTAGGCATCGTAGATATTGAAGAAGAGTGGGTAGACCTTGGCGTTCACTATGGTGTAATTGACCTAGGTGGTTCCTGGTATTCTTTTGGAGACTACGGTAAGTGGCAGGGTAAGCCAAACATTGCTGAGGCTCTACGGGCCGACCCAGACATGCTAGAAGCTTTGAAAGCTGGAGTTGCAGCCGCTAAGAAGGCTGGTAAAAAGAACGACATGCATGTTGAAGGCGAAGACGAAATTATGAAGAAGATTGCTGTGCTTGATAGCCGAGCAAAAGTTGATGATGCTGAAGAAGAAGAAACAGAAGAAGACGATGACGACAGTGAGGAGTAATGTTATTAACTTGTCCAAATAAAGAATGTAGAAAACTTTCAGATGTAAAGTTGAATGAGAAGACCAATGAAGTTGTTTGCGAGAGTTGTGGAAACGTAATTCCAAATGTTACGAGTTTCGTGAAAAATAACTTGCGTGCCAACAAAGAGTTTATAAAAGTTGGTACTAAAAGCAATTTCAATGTCAAGTGTTCAAAATGTGGTCGAGTTGTCGGCCCGCTCTTGGTAAATAATAAGGTGACGTGCCCCGATTGTAAGGGGGAGATTACCTTATCCAAGGCGTTTGAAAATGTCTTCCGCGAGTCCTACCGAAAATCCTAGCCAGAATAATTCTAAGACAGCCGCAGCGCTTGCTAAAGAAGCGACTGTGAAACGCAAACAACGATTCAAGCACCTTGATGCTATCATCACCGTAGCTTCTAATTGGTTGTACAATCAGTCGCCAGCCAAAGACACCCTAGCTTATCTCGACAAACGCATGTCAAGAGAGCAGCAATCCATTCTTAAATTCGGATATTTCCCCCGAAATTGGGAGGATGTCTTGTTGTTTATGGACGACTTGTCTGAAGTTTTGCCTAAAGAAGATCCCAAAAATGTCCTTGAAGAGAATGGGATTATTGAGCTTCGGGCAAGAAAGCCAAAGAATTTCTACTATAATAATCCTCTTTTGATTCCTTTTTACGACGTTTACGGTAATCCTGTATCGATAGTGGGAAGAACACTTCTTTCCGAACAGGAACTGAAACAAACAAAAATCAGCAAATACAAGAACTTACCTTTCCAAAAAAGTAAACATTTATTTGGATTGAATTTATCTTGGAGGAAGATCGTCGAACTTGATTATGTTCTTATAGTAGAAGGGCAGTTTGATTTTATCACGAGTTTCTTGTATGGGTATGAGAACTCTGTGGCGCTTTGTGGTAGCAAGGTAATTCTGGAACAACTACTATTATTGAAACGTTATACTAAGAATTTCTATTTTATTTTAGACAATGATGAAGCAGGCGAAAAAGGCTGGAACGCAATAAATAACAAAGCCAGCAAATATGATATCTTTTGTCACCGGATTGAATTAACGCAGGGTAAGGATGTAGATGAGTGCTTGCGAAGCGGAAATACAATTGTATTTCCGAAACCTCATTTACTTAGGATATATAAACACGCATTAACTAAACAGGAGATGGATGCCGGATAGAACTAGAAACCGCTCGGGAGGATATCAGTTTAATCTTATCGAAGTCGCAGTCTCACCTTTTATCTTAGGCGACCTTTCCGCCGCCCAAGGTATGGCGTATCGTTTTCAACCATTTGAGGAGAGTGAAATGCTTCTTGATCTAAAGGAGGAGCTAAAGGTACATCTTTGGCGAATTATTGAAACGGGGCTTACAAAACGTCAGCGCGAAGTAGTGAAACTCTCAATGGATGGTTATACTCAAAATGAAATTGCCAAACAACTTGGTATCAACCAAACAAGTGTTCATAAAGTCCTTCGTGGAAATATTGATTATCGTATGCAACGTCGTCGGTATGGCGGAGCATTTAAAAAAATACTAAAACTAGCACAAGCAGACATTGAGATTCAAAAGATACTTACCGAAATAAAAGACCTCTACGAATGTTTGGAACTCTAAGTTGAAGGTATATTTGATTTGCCTGAAGATTTTTGTTGTGACATGGTAATGAAACAACATATTTTTAGACGATATTGCTACATAGATGAGGATTATGGACAAATTCAATTTTAATTTTGACGAGCTTGACCACACATTAAATGCTCCCAAAATGTATAAACTTGCGGATGTGAAAGACCAAATCCGAAAAGTAGCATTCAATGTTGTGACTTTCAGAAACAATCCAGAGACATTATGGCAGGTTGTGCAAGGCGATGGAGGGGAAGAGTACATCGTAGCAACTTACACGACTGAACCTGTTGATTTGGTTTCTACAAGCTCAGCTGCATCTAAAACAGAAAAAAAGGCTTGGGTTGTAGAGACTGATCGTTTGGGAAAGAAAGCAACAATCTTCTATAATAACATGCCCATCACAAACGTTGATGTAAGCAAAATTGATGATTTGGAAGATTTCAAATATCGTACACCTCAATTACTCAACAAAAACGCATCCTTGGTAACCAAGATGCTGAACAGTTTGGATGAAAGTTATAGAAGGCAAGTCCTCAACATGTTTCCTGAACTGCAAAAATAACGGTGAATATGGTTCTTAACCCAGCGGAAATTATCAAAAAGGCAACAGATTTAGTTACCAAGCTCCATGACAATGAAGCTCTTCCCGTACCTGTTTTGCAGGTTCGTGCCATGAGGGCTACCGAGAACCATCCCAACGATCAAACGTTGAGAATGCTTTATAACGTTCTTGAGCGGATGAATGAGCATGGTAAAGGTTTTATTACACGCGCAGAATTTCGAGAGTTATATCGAAAATTTGCGACTTCAAACAACAGAGCTTCGGGTTATTTCGAAGAAGAGTTGAGTCTAACAGAGCTTCCTAAAGCGAAAATTCTAGCGCAAGCTGGTGATGAGAGCGTTGACATTGTTCAAGAAGCAATGAGCGCGGCTGCTGATCCAGCTTTAGTTAATGCTTTTTCAGAGCTTTGGACTCAGCAAGGCACGCCTAATAAGAAGGCGGAACTAAAGATTTACGACCCAAGTCGAGCCAAGATGGCAGCAAATCTAGCAGAACTAGAGTTGATTAGATTGGGCGCTCAGCCTGTTAAGATGAGTGTATTTGGTGGTTCACAACATTTTATTATTTGTGATGCAACCTATAACACTCCTTCAGGTGAAGGTCACGTTCTTGTGCCTGTTGAGCTTACCGCTTCACGTATGCTGGTTCCTAATATGTTCCTTTCGAAGCATGGTTTTGTTGATCTAAGCAAGAATGCGATTATTACTCACCTTCGCGAAAGCGGCGGCAAGAATATTAGAATCAACGCTAATCATCTTTTAGACTCACTTCATAATATGCAGAAGTTTGCTTCTATGGATGAGGTTGAATTACAGATTGCTGTTGCGCGAGCAAATGCTGATAAAGCACTAGGCATCGTAAAGAGCGCGAGTGAAAACTCTAACGTTCCTTCTTTGACTGGCAATCCTGTTTATGTTGAAATCGATTCTGAAGAACAGAATGACCTCGACCTTCCTCAAAGCCCTCATGCAGCCAGTTTTGCTTCGATGTTAGAAAGCCCTCGCGGTTTGGCTGAGTATACATTTGGACGCGACCTAGTGGAGCAAGGCAGAACAATCGTTGCTAACAAATTCAAGGCGTTTGGATACAAGCCTGAAATCGCCGTTGTTGGTTGTGATGATGATTCTATCTCCTATGCTGTCAAAGTAAGCACAGCTAATGGCCCGCTTGGGATGCAGGTTCTTGTTGATATTTCTGAAGGCAAGCGCATGCATCTTCCTAATATTGTAGCCACAAACGATAAGGTTTATGAGTTTACAAGAGAAGGCGTCGCAGAAGCCGTAACTCATAAAATTTCTGATTGGGGCATGATTGCTGCTGTATCGCCGATGTATGAGCTAAAGACAAGCGAAGTTCTTGATCGTCTTCGTAAAGCTGCTGATAATCATGATTTCGCCGCAGCTGAAGAAGCTCTTCATGTTATTGCTGAAAAAGCGGCTCCAGATGTCTATAGTGCCGCTGTCGCAGAATATATGAGAAGTCTATCGGGAGAAATCGAAAAGAAGGCTAGTGCTAAATGCGGCTGCAAGAAAATTATCAAGTCTGCAAGCCATGTCGCTCCCATTTGCGGTCACTTGAATTTGCCTCTTGATAAGGTTTATCAGGATGAGTTCGGCAATTGTCGTCCATTATATCGCAGAAACATGGATGAAACATACGAAGGTCTACTTTTTAACACAAGCAAAGTTCTACTATAAGGAGAGCAAATGGCCGCCGAACTTGATAAAGAAAGCCATCAATTAGCCTATGAGGTCCTAAAAAGCACAGCAAGCTGGCTTGAAGACCCAGATAATGAGATTCTAAGTTTACTTGAAGAAAATGATACTTCTGTTGAATTGGCAGCTGATGCTTGTGTTCATGCCGCTCATATTTTGAAAAAGGTCGCTACAGACATTCAGCTTGTGTCTGGCATTGATGATCAAAGCGAAGACGTAACAGTAGCTTTGGATAAGCTTCGAGCCATTGCAAACGAGCTTGATAGCTCAAATGACCCCAATCTAGTCAAGAAAGCCAGTATGTTGGACGAGATTCTGCTAACAGTTGCCGCTGATGTTGAGGCTCAAAATAAGTTTCGAGCACGTATGTCTCAGAAGATTGAAGCATTAAAAAAAAATAGTCAGCAACGGAAAATAGCAACTGAGTCTGCTTCAAAAGAAGAAAAGAAAGAAGATTCGAAACCAGCAGAAGACAAATCAACAGGGTCTGCATCTACTAGGGTTTGCCGAGAACATCCCGGAGCCCAGTTATACCGAATGGAAGACGGCTCCTGGAAATGTACTTTAGGCGGTGAGACTATCACTGATGAGCGTTCTATAGAGAACCAAACAAAGCTAAATACTTTTCTAAACAACCCCATGGTGATTGAAAGCACTCGTGAGAATCGAAATCGATAGGCTGACTATGATGTACGAAAGTGAAAATGAGTTTTACAAAGATTCTAAATCACCCGGATTGCCAAGAAATTATCGCTAAGCTTACGTCTGGCGACTCGTCACGAGATGTTGCTGACTGGCTAAAAAACAAATATCCCGACAACAAAGACCACCAAGTCTCTTATAATTCTCTGAACGAATTTAGAAAGAGTCATCTAAATGTTCATGGCGCTGTTCTGAATGATATTCGCAGCAAACTTGCTGATTCTGTAGAGCAAGACGCTAAAGAACAACTTGTCAAAGAAGTGAAAAAGAACAAGACTTATCGCGAAAAATGCGAAGAAGTTATAGATAAAGAGATTGATTGGCGCTACAGGTTGATGCAGTTTCTCAATGTTGTTGAAAGTCTATTTGAAGATCACTTCAATGAGACTCAGAAAAATCCAGAAAATTACAAACGTCAGTATGTAATGCAGGGCTGGATGACAACTATTATTCAGATGGTCCAGGAAATCAGAAAGATGGAGGGTGCTCCAGACCAAATCGTCCAACATAACGTAACAATTCAAACTATTGAAGAACAAACCGCTCTTATTCAAGAAGCCTTGCGTCAGACTTTTGCTGAAGTGGATTTAGAAACGTCACTGCTGTTGATGGATAAATATACTCAAAATCTTGCAAAACTGAAAGCTCAAAGAGAAAGCCAAATTTCTCCCGAGGTAGCCTATAAGAAAATCAATACCGTTCTAGATAATGTTGGAATGAAGCTGTTACCAGAATCTAAAAAAGATGATAATGAAGGCGGCAATGAGTAAAATAAAACTCAATAAATTTTTAGAAGAGAAAGTTGCCAAGGCGCTGGAACAAGCTGTTTCGGATGAATATAAGTCTTACATTTTGAAGGAAGCAGAAATGCTTTCTCAATTAGGCATTGAAAATGAATCGTCCCTAAAGAAATTCCATCACATTTCTCAATTCGTTCCAGGTTTGGTACGACGCGCTACAGGCGCAAAAAATGTTACTCAACTTTATTCTTACGTCGGTCAAAAGGTTTTTGAGAACAGAGAATCAATTAATAGTTTGAGTGATTTATCCGTTTTTGTTATTGATTCATTGGCGGAGTTAGAGTTGGATGGTTTTAGAAAACTAGCCTACCCAACCGGAAATTCTAACATGGATCCTATACCAACGTTCAATATTGCCAAATGGACCAGAGCATTGAATGACATTTATATGAAGAACAGATTGTTTGGCAATAATAAGGAACAAAACTTTATTGAAATAACTAGCGGATGGAGCGATATGGAAAAAAACAAATTCAAAGACTGGGTAAAGTTTTATGAAAGTGGAGCCCATTTACTGTATAAAAAAGCTAACAGTTCGGCAGCGATTATCCCAGGGTATAATTCTTCGGAAAATGGTTCGTTTTATCCGTTCAAGTTAGAAAAAATCAATGGCTTTCCTAGTCAAGGACTTCCAACGGCAAACACAAATCTTGAAGAGATAGCCAATGAAACTGTTGCTCCTAAAAGTTCTAAGAAGACAAAGGCAATGGAAGAGAGCGGCGACGAAGCGAGAAAAACTCTTATTAGACGTTTGCGCACATTGCAAAATTCGTTATTGAAAAGTCATGTTAAAAGCTTTGTTGGTGAAGACCTTTATAGAAAGCTAGTTAGAACAATTAGCGACCTATTAAACGATGTGATGGAAGTAAAGACAGCGAGTATGTTGTCGGACCTTGTGGGGCGCGCAGAATCTATTCTAAAGCAATCTGGGTTAAATCAAGAAGCGCGTTTGCTTGTGAAAATTGCTCAATCTGCAATGGATGCTCCTCCTATGGATATGCCTCCAGCATCTCCACCTGGAGAAGGTAATGAAAATGCAGGAAGAGATTTGATTGCAGGACTAAATAAAATTGCTCCTCCACCCAAAAAGTTTCCAACTAATGACGAGCTTCGAAAAGATATGAAAAAGGAAAAAGAGGAAGCTGACCCGATAGAGCCTGCGGCTGAGAGCGCTCCAGTTCCTCCTGCTCCTCCTGCTGGTGCTCCTCCTGCTCCACCGCCATCTCCAGCAACAGCTTCTGTTGGGCCTCTTTGGGCTAAACATGTGACTGCTGAAGTAAAACAGTTAGAGCACATTTGTGAATGTATTGCGGATGCAGCGCATAATGCTCGTAAAATTAAAAAGATGGCACAAGCGCTTGCTCCAGAAGCATCAGGAGCACAGCAGCCAAAAACAGAACCTAATCCTGCTTATCTAGACGCTCTTGACCAAGCTTTTGCTAACATTACTGTAAACGATGTCATTAAGCAGATGCAGGCTTTATCAAAAGTTTTCAAGAACAGAGAGATTGCACGTCAACTAAGCATTATCGATTTGATGTTGGACAAACTCGGTATAGCTGGTTTGTTCCCGCAATTAGCTGAGGCAACAAAGTCTGCCCTGGAATCTAATCAGTATTCTTCTATTCGTGTAGATGAAGTTCTTTCTAAACTAATGTCCATGATTGATCAAAATGGAAATGTTAATGTAAACTTCAACGTTGCAGATAACAAAGACTCTATCGTAGACCAAGAAATGAAGAAAGCGCTTGAAAATCCTGAGGTAGTTCCTGGGGGACAGCCAATGCCGGGAGCAATGCCTTCTCCAGAAGCACCGCCAATGGCCGCTCCAGAAGTGCCTCAAATGCCGCCGCAACCAATGCAGTCAGCGCCTTTAGGAAATCCTTCACTCAATCCAATGGTGTAATGGATGAAACTGCGCGAACTATTTAGTGTTATAGATTCTACCGCCAAAGAAATAGGAGCTTCTACTCCATTTCTTGTAGGCGGCATGGTTCGTGATATTGTTATGCATAAGTTTGAGAATATCAAAGACATTGATATTACCTGCGGCGACGCATCCAGTGACGAGCTTGGAAGAGCGTTGGTTAAGAAAATTCCTCAAGCAACTTACACTAACTTCAGTGATGGTCACGGCAGACTGTCCACAGAAAACTTCAATATAGACTTCAGCAATAATTTCAATGTTAGTAATATCGACGGGATATTGAAGGGCTTTGGGTATCTAAAAGCAAAACCAATTGAAAAAGAAGTTTATAGCAGAGACTTCACTTGTAATTCTTTGCTGTTGCCTTTAACGTCTTCTAAAGTTTATGATCTTACAAATAGAGGAATCAAAGATATTAAAAGCAAAATTCTAGACACATGTCTGGCTCCAGAAATTACTTTACAAAGTGACCCCAAAAGAATTGTTAGAGTTATTTACCTGTGTGCTAAATTAGATTTCAAACCTTCTCCAAGGGTAGTTGAATGGGTAAAAAATAACACTAAATTGATGTCTTCAGTAGAAAAAAAGTATGCTGACGAAAAACTAAACAAAGCAATAGAATTAAACCCAAAGGTTGTTTTTGATTTAGCAGAAGAGCTAAATATGAATCAATTTATACCAAACAGCGCAGCTTATAGAGATTTTGCTGTTGAAAATCCTGAAATACTGTTGAGGACACTAAATGGACAATAAGAAGAAAATAGTTAAATTAGCGGTTATTAGAGACCCCAAAGATAGGGTTTGTCCTTTTGGTTTGTTTGTTCCGGACGCATGTAAATGCGCTGGAGAAAAAGTATTGCAAATGACTCCTTTGCTTACTTTAGATGATACTGCGAAGTCAAATGATATTCAATTGGAAAAAGACCCTGAAACTATCAAAGAAGCCGTAAAATCAAATCGAAGTATTTTGATGTGGGATGACGCTCGTCCTGCGCCATGCGTGTTTTGTAATGCGGTGTTTGATGAGAAACAAAAAGTAGAATGCAGCTTTGGTGATAAGGCGGCAGGGATGGGACACGCCGATTTTATGAGCTTTCCTTCCTATACCCAATATTTTTCTATGGGATATTCTGCCGTTCCTGTCGGCTTCTACTCTGACCACCCATCGAGGAATCAAATAGGTAATCTTGAATCGATGGTTAGTGGTACTTTTGCAGAAGATGAGTCGAACGACGAAAAAATCAAGAAGTAAGAGCGAATAATAGAGCATCATCTGTAGATCAGTCATTTTCTATGGTGTGGTAATGGTAAACAAAAAGATCGGACAAGTAGTTAGTATTCCCGTTGAAAACGCTTCTAAAACTCCCGAACCAGGAGAGGTTGTTGTTTTGGATGAAGATATGTTTGGGCCAGAAGGCGCTTTATCTGGATTATCTGGTTCAATAGAATCCACAGATAAAGAAGTCAACATAAATATTGAAAATGTTGATGAGATTACATTTCAACTAGGCCCCGTCCCTGGAGCACCAGAAGAAGTTATTCTAGAGGATGAGGACGAAGATGATGATGAAGTCTCAGAAGAAATTCAAGAGGCGGAAGATGATGAGCCTGTTGACGACTGGGGTTGGGAAAAGAGTCACGGCACAAAAGACTTTTTACAGTGGCTTCAGAAAATGATTTCTGGTGTTCCAGCACACAGTGGTCGAGACACCACAGGTATTGAACGAGCATTTTCGTATTTCAAGAAACTTGATTCTGAAATCAGTCGCGCCATGAGCAGAGATTTCAAACGAGAAATTGACGCTGCAAAAGCCGAGGAAGCTCGAAAAGTTATCAACGATGGTATGGACCGTCTTGTTACCAGACTAGATAAACTTCGGAAAAAGTATAAGAAGAAGACTGCTGAGGATGTCTCAGGGACTTTAGTGAAACGCGCAGAAACCAGTTTCACTGGAGGCATGACTGTAAACGTACCTTACTTTATTTCTTTTATAGCAAGAGCTTGCGTTAACGCTACCGTTTCCAGTGGCAAAGACATGGGCGAAACATTTGATACTCTTAATAAAGAATACAAGCTTGACAAGAGAGAAAAAGCCCAAGTCATTCAACTAGTAAGAGATATGGGATACCCACTTTATGTTGATAGACTACGCATGAAGGACGGCAAGTTAGAGTTTGACGATGACGAAGCCGAACACCTTTCCCAATACAGAGGCTAATTATGGCATTTCGTAGAGCAGACGACGGCAGTGTATTTGGCTCGAACCTTGAAAAGGTATTTGAGGAACAACTCAATAAGAGCCAAGAACCATCTATTACTGATTATGTGCGAGCGTCCTTTGGGAAAGTTGCTTATCCAACAACTCCTCAGATCAAGAAAGTTACCGTGGCTGACATGGTAAATGATTTGATGGTTCGAACGGGTTTGAAAGATTATCTTGCTCAAGTCAATTCATCTGTTAATGCAGAAGCTTTAACAACAAAAGCTGCTCAACTCAATCAGGAGCTTGGGCTACAAACTGAAAATAAACTAAATTCTCTTGCTGATTACCCTGGTTTTGAAGCTGCTTTGCAAGATTATATTTCTTCATACAAGCATCATCAAATAAGCCCAGTGTTGCATTACATTGAGCATACTCTCAAGCCAGCAATGTTGAGTCGCGGTGTAATTCCTCAAGAAATGGCTGACCTAGCTGTTCAACATGATCCTAAGATTATCGGCATGATTAAAGAGTTAATTGCTCAAAAATACAATAAGAGCGTTAACGATATGAAGGAATTGTTTGAAACCGGTTTGGTAAATCAAGACCCCGGAAGCACTGGTCAAGTAACTCCCGCCCTAGAACACGTCGAACCAGATTCTGACGCTAATAAGTAGGCTAACAAAACTGGAATATGTTAATGTAGCATTATTTTGGCATTTTAAGTATGCTAGATAATCTACTAAATAATGTTGACATATTTAATAAGTTGAAGGATGCGGTTCTTAATCTTGATCCTGTGAGTTTTTGCGAAAAATATCTAACGCTGGATGGAAAGCCTTTTCAGCTGCGTTCTAACGGGTATAAGCCTTTCGTTGATATCTATCGATGTATCGGCTTAAAAGCTCTGGAACGAACCCCTTCTTCAAAACCCATTATTCTTGTAAAAGGGCGTCAGGTTGGAGCAACAACCATGGCCGCTTTTTTGGAAATGTATTGGATGGGCAATGGTATGTTTGGAACTAATGGTAGACCACCAATTCGTATTATGCATTGCTTTCCTCAGTTAGATTTGGCAGCAGCATACACCAAAACAAAGCTCAACCCCGTAATTTCACAATCAATTCTTGTTCCTGGGCAGAAAATTAGCCTTGGACGAAAGAACAAAACTTATATGCAGAGTCTGTTGAGCATGGATGTTGAATCATCTCAGCAGTATAAAGAATTCCAGAATGGAAACCATATCTGGATTGAGTCAACTGGATTGAACGCAGACCGTCTTCGTGGTCGAACAGTTGATGTAATGATTTTTGACGAAGTGCAGGATATGCCTTCTGACGCCATCTCTAACGCTACAAAATTGTTAGCAAAAGCTCAGTATGGCGCAGTCGGTGGTGGCGTTCAAGTATATATGGGCACTCCGAAAGGAAAAAGCTCTAAATACTATAACATGTGGATGTCTTCTTCTCAGCAATATTATCACCTTGGCTGTGAAAGCTGTGGAGAATATTTCCCGCTTTATACTCCTGGGTCAGATGAGTGGGAAAGCATTTGGCTATATGGGTACACGGTAAAATGTCCTCATTGCGGTAAGTTGCAGAATAAAAATGATGCAGCTGAGCGCGGTAGATGGATAGGTCGTAACGATGAAGAGAATTGCGACATGATTGGTTATCATATCAATCAGTTGTATATGCCCGAATTTACCAAAGAGCGCATTGAAAAAGAAAAACCTGGAAAGAGCCCGATCAATACTGAGCGAGCTTGGATGAATGAAGTTTTGGGAGAGTTTTATGCGGGGCAAGGCGTAGGTATTAGCACCGAAGAAATCAGACAATATTGCGCTGACTTTGAGCGGAAAATGCGCGCAAGAATACTTCCTTCTGAAAATAAGAGAGTATATTTAGGAGCAGACTGGGGCAAAAAGGTTGACTTAGACGTAAATGAAAAAGGTGAGAAAAAGACCCAGCAAGGTCAATCCTACAGCACTATCGTAGTAATAGCCGTAGAGGGTCCTGAGCTTGTTAGCATTCAATTCGCCACAAAGTTACCTAGAAACGATCTTCAATACAAAGTAGAGGTCATTGAACAGGCTTATCTAAATTATAACGTCAAACTGGGCGTAGGAGACATTGGCTATGCTGGAGACCTTACTGAAATCCTGCAAAATAAATTTGGTGATAAATTCCTGGCTAGCGAAGCTTCTGGAAGTAAATTGCAACACAGAGTTAGCTTTAAAGAAGATGTTTTCCCAAAGACAATCTTGTTCGATAAAAACAAACTCATAGAAGAAATGTTTTCTATGTTCAAGAACGGCGCAATCCGTTTCCCCTATGGAGACTTTGAACGTTTGGCGTGGCTTGTAAACCATTGTGCAAGTATGGAGGTCAAACCCACCAAAGATCGTTCTGGTGATACGAAGATTACTTACGTAAAGGGAGGAACGCCAAACGACGGCTTTATGGCACTAATTAATGCCTATCTAGCGTTTAAATTTGATATTAGTGACGGCTTTAAAAACAAACAGATGTTACATAATATAGATGAGCACAAGTTCAATGACGATAGCCCACAGTATAGCGGCGCTATTTTTAGAACTAGCAAAAAATGGACGTTGTAACAAAAGGACGCGATGACTGAGAAAAATATTCCTCCACAAATTATGTCGATGCTTTATTCTAAAGCAAACCCTGTAGCAAAAGGGAAATTCTCTGAAGATGGAATAGTTCGTGGAGAGTTTCGGGCCGGTAAAGGACAGGAAAGTGTTAAGAGAGATAACCAAACGATTTATTCGGCTTCTAGTGTAATTCGTAAAACGGCTACTACATCAGCAGCAGATTCAGGAGCTATGGGAAGCTCCTGGCGTGGAACTGGCGGAATGGTTCGCCAAGGTCCAGAGATGTATACGCCGCTTCTTATGACTTCAAATACCCAGCTTCCTCGTGACCGGCTAACGATGAATGCTTGGGTAAGAGCAATTTTTGCTCTTAATCCCATTGTAAATAACGCATGTTCGTTGCACTCTACTTATCCAATTTCGAAGCTGAATATTAAATGCGAGAACAAGAAGGTAGAAAATTTTATCGGTGAAATGTGTTATGATATGGAATTGCATAACGCTTGTGTACAAATTGCTCAAGAGTTTTTTGTTATCGGCGAATGTTTCCCGTTCTTGCAGATGGATGAAAACTCTTTCAAGTGGAACAGCATTATCATCCAAAATCCAGACTATATTTACGTAAAGAGGACACCTATCGCTGGCGAACCTCAAATTAGCTTGCGCCCTGATAGCGAACTTCGTAGAATTGTTACAGGAACAGACCCGGAAAGCATCAAGCTTCGTAAGAGTATTCCACCGCATATTTTAGAGTTCGTAAAGTCTGGCAAAAATATTCCCCTTGATAACTTCTATGTTTCTCATCTTGCTAGAAAAATTAGCCCTTATGACACCCGAGGAACAAGTCTCATCGCTCCCATTCTAAAAGCCGTCATGCTTTGGGATAAGCTTCGGGAATGTAAATACGCTCAAGCAGACAATATGATAAACCCACTTACGTTGGTTAAGTTGGGCGGAAGCGCAGATGCTGAGTATAAACCGTCTCCGGCAGATTTGGAATACTGGCGACAGTTGATGGAAGAGGTCCAGTACGACAAAGACGCTAAGATTATTGCTCCAGGAAGCGTTTCTATTGAAAAAATTGGCTCTCAAAACGTTATTGACATCAATCCTGATCTTCAGCAGTTGATGAAGGAAATGTATATTGGTCTAATGGTGCCTCAGGTAATCATGGAGGCCGGTGATATTACTTACGCTAACGGCGGTCTAAGTTTGGATGTTTTGCGTCAGCGTTATATGCAATTCCAAAATATGTTGGCAAAGTGGATTCGTACAAAGATTTTCCAGCCTATTTGTGAGTTGAACGATTTTTGGGACTACAAGGATGGCGAGAAGAAGCTGATTATTCCCGATGTGGAATGGAACCACATGGCGATGTTTGATCTAAACGATTATATTCAGCTTATTTCTGGATTAGTTACAGCTGAAAAGAAAGTTGTTTCTATTCATTCTTTGTTCCGAAGTCTTGGTTTGGATTATGAAGATGAGCGCAGAATGATTCGGCATGAATCCATTGAGGATGAAATCTCTAATAAAGAGCAGGCTTCTCTACAGAAACTTACGCTGACAGAGCTTCGTGCTCTTGATGTTGGCGATGAGATTCCTGACATCCCGGATTCGCCAGTTCCTGGTGAAACACCAACCCCTGGCGAGAGTGCTGAAGGTCAAGAAGGTGGCGATGCTGGCGGTATGGGTGGCGCTCCTCCACCGCCGCCAGACTTGCCGCCAGCGCCACCGGCTCCGCCTCCAAGTGCCCCACCAGCATAACAATTCCCTTTCATAACTAATAAAGAAGTATAAATGTTAGCAACTTCCTAAAAGGATTTCTATGGGCGAACATCCATCTATCACAAAAGAAGCTTACAATAAAAGTTGGTATCAGGTTAGTGATTTTCTAAACAACTTCACTTCATTAGGTAAGAACGCCTTAATGAATCGTTCGCGTTCTTATAAGGCAGCTATTTCTGTGCTTCGTAAGGTTGATACAGATATTAGAAAATATATTGAGCAGCAGAAGCGAGTTGTCAAGCAAATCAATCGAGCCAAAAAGAAGATGGAGCTTGCTCCGTTCAAACAAGGCGTAGACGATTTTCTTAATCTACAAGAAGCAATTTTGAAAATTCTGAAACCTGAGGCTCGGGCAGAATTCAACAATATTCTACAGCATGTAAAGCATGAGTTGTTCCGGAATCCAAAAGCAAAGCGAATTCCGTTCAATCCACATGAGTCTGTTCAGCGTGTTCTTCAAAGTATTAGTGATGCTGGTATGGTAGCTGGCGGTCCAGGATTTGACCCAACAGTAGCTCCGTTTGATTGGAAAACTCGTGCTCAAGCAACATTTGATGAGCAAGAAAAGGCGCGAAAGAAGAAAGAAAAAGAATCAAAACAGAGACAACAGCAACAGCGTAAAGCTGAAGCCATCAATGAGTTTGTCAAAAATGGCGGTATGTTTGATTGGTATTTTAGTGGCAGGCATTATAAAAACCTTCAAGAAGGCGACGAGTTGTATGGAGCTTTAGATAATATCTTCAATACAATTGAAGCCATTTATCAAAATAACGACCAAACTTACAGTGAGCTTCACGCCCATTATGCCAAAGGTGACCCTAAAGCATATCTTGATACTTTAGCTTCGTTGGAAAAACAAACGGCTACGGCTACGGCTAGCATTTGGAGCGACTATAATAAGCATCTTGCGCCGCTGGCAGAGCAAGAAAATGTTTCTTTGAATCCCGTTTCAGAAACAGCCCCCTCTTCAGAACAAGGTGCTGATTTACCGCAAGTTTTTGATGCCGGTGAACCACAAGCCGGAGTACAAGCCGAGCCTGATACAAGCCAAAGACGAGAGCCACAAAGTGTTCAGATGAATGCTGATAGTGATATGCATAAGAAAATCGTAGACACAATTTATGGCGGCCATTATGACGACGCTATTGAATTGATAAAACAAGAATATAGTTATGATTTATCGTATTATATTGGTTTTTATGGAGGCGGAATTTCTCAAGATAAAATTGAAGAAATTATGCATGAAACGTTTTATGAAGCTCTTCGTATGCTCCCCAATATAGCTAATAACATAGGTGATGGAAAAAGGTTTAACGTATTGGGTTGGTTAAAAACAATAGCCGCAACAAAAATTCCAGCACAAAACAGTCAACCTGCGAAACATGTTGAGCCTGTTGTGCAATCTCCTTCTGCTCCTGTTACGCCCGCTGTTGCTGAGCCCGCTGCTGCTGAGCCTGTCGCACAACCTGTTGTTGAGCCTGCTGAGCCCGCTGCTGAGACTGCTAAACCCGCGCCACAACCTAAAGCTTCAAAGGCACCAAAAGCAAAAGCTCCAGCCGGGCTGCCTCGAAAGAAAAAAGTGAAGGTCGAATCTGTAGAACAAGCATTAGAGCAAATTACAAAGACAGCCATGGATGGAAATCCTTATGCTGTTGCAGTTGAGATTTTGAAATTTGCCGAGGAAATTGAAGACGTTGATGAGGAGCTAGCAGACCAACTTACCGCTATAGCTGAGAGTGTTATCAATGGATAATGGGATTATTCGGCAAGCAGCCATACAGATTATTGCTGAACCTAACGATGTCGTTAAGGTTGCGGGCACTCTTGGAAAAATTAAACGATGGATACGAGGTTTGATTAATCCAACAGTGCGCAGAGAAATAGACATTCTTGATAGGAAATATGACAAGGTTAGACCGCTTATAATCCAGTTACAAAGTTCAATTGATCAAATTGAAAAATCGATTGAAGATGTGGATATGTATAGTTATGATTCTGCTATGCAGAGTTTATCCAAGACACTTACCAATCTCATTTCCAATCTAAGTGGTTTACAACAAGCGGTAGATATTCATCAGGACGCAGCCTCAACAAGCGGAAATGCAGCAGAACAGCGAAAACCTGGGTGGGTTACATTGATCGACAGAGACCTTCAAAGTCTTTTGGGTAAAAAATCCCTAAGAGATCTCGAAATTGATCTTAGTGATATTGATGATAATCCTAAAGAATTTTACAATTCGCTAAAGAGTGAAAGTTTTGGCGGATACGGTAAGCATGGCGTTCGTTCTTTTGCCGCAAATAAGAACATGACTGACGAGGATGTTTATCAATTTTTAGAGAAGGCTGAGAGCAGTCATATCCTACAGAAGTTTGTAAGACCAGCAATGCTTCAAATGCCGATTGCGAAAATGTCGTTAGACCAAAGCAAAGAAAACAGCCGAGATTATTTGTTCACTTTGGAGTTGGTTGGTAAAAACATATCATTTGATATTGGTGACCCACAAAAGTATTTAATGGCAATCAATATAAAAATGGATGTCTTTGGTCCATCACGCCCTAAAAACAAACAAGATTTGAAGCTGTGTCGATTCAAAGTTAACAAACATTATGTTACTAGCATTAAGTCTGAAGAAGCTGTTGTCCCTTCTGAGCAACCAAGTTCTGAAGAGGCAGGGGAGCAGGTGAAATAATGAGTTCTGATAAGCGTTTTGAAGAACTTTGCATGGCTATTGTCAAAAGCAATTTAGTCAAGCGAGCAGATGTAGTTCCGACGAGCGAGCAAAAGAATCCTGATGGCACACCTGTTCAGGAAGATCAACAGCCAAGTTATGGCGCAAAACCTGCCCAGCCTGCTGTTCCTGCACAACCGGCTAAACCAACTGTTCCTGCTCAGCCCGCGCAACCAGCACAGCCCGCACAATCTGCTGCTCCTGCACAACCAACACAGCCTGTTCAACCAACAAAGCCTAATCCTGCGCAACCAGAGCCGCCTAAAGCACCAAAACCTCCTGTGCCACAACAGCCTGCGCCTCAAAAGCCAGAAACACCGAAGCAGCCAGAACAACCTGAGCAGCCTGAGCAAAAACAAACTTATGATGCTTCGAATCAAACTTATGACCCAAACGGCAAGACTCATAATGTGGCGCAAACAGAGCTTACAGGGATTATTGCGAAAGCAATGTTACAAGACCAAAATATCAAAAAACTGGCACAAGCATATTATTTCCAGCCGTCAGTCAAAAATTTCTATTTAGCGCAAGAAAAGTTAGCCGCACAATTCAATAACGGTAAAATTATCCCAACCTCCGGAAAACTTTATGATAAATGCGTTGAAGCTGGCGCCGTTTCCTTTTGGACTCCTGTAGCTCCCGCTTCTAACTTTTATGCGTTTTCAGTCAAAGCAGACAATCATAAACTAACCAAGTTAGCTCTCATTGACGCTCTTTGTTCGATTCGAGATAAATTTGGCTGCGCCTTTCAAATATTCGATTCTTTTGATGAGCTTCATGTTTCTTGCACTTCATTAAAGGAAATGAACGTTGAAGATTTGCGCGAAAATATCGCCGATAGTATTTTTGAAAAGCAAGCCGATATATTGGTTATTCTTCCTAAAGTTGGATCTCTTGGAAGGTGTTCTTCAGATTTTGTATTCAAAACGGGTAAAGTAACAGCATTATAGGCGAAATGACTATCTATATCTTAGCTGAACAAACTAAACTATCAGCCTTTTTTAGCGAAGGGTATTCTGTTCGTCCTGAATGTTTGATTCGCAAAGCCGAGTTGGAAAGCGAAGTCGATAAACTATCAGGCTCTGAAGGGTTCGTTTTGCTTAAAATTGAAGAGCCCACAATGACAGAAGCTTTGTCTTATGTGCTCCCAGAAGAAGAAATTCATCTCTTTGCAGATGAAGTCAAAATTGTAAACCCAGCAGAAGAAGGAATACAATCTCAGGCACTACAAAATTCTTACTCTAACATTTTCAAAACTGCTGGAGCCGAGGTCTATTCTGTTATCCAAAAAGAAACCGAACAAAACAAAGAGTTGCATTCAAAACTAATTAAAGCTGCAAGAAATTTTGGACTGAATGCAACAAAAGAATATACCACGATTTTCAAGCGCGCAATGATAGATAAACCAGTGAGAGATGTGTTTCAAAAAACATTTCTTGAAAAGCTTGAAGAAGCTAAACGTCTAGGTGTCAAAAATGCCGAGAAGGCCGCTGCAATGACAGCGATGAGAAAGGTTGGTTTAATCTAATGTCTATTGCTCGGTTTACAGAGGTTTCACCTAATTTGTATCGAGGTGGCGCTCCAACAGAAGAAGATGTTGGGATTCTTAAGAGCCTATATGGCGTACAGCTAATCATTAGTTTGGATGAGTCTACTGGAAATAAAATCGATAAAGCTTGTAAAAAATATGGCGTTCAACATGTTATCAAACCCGTTCACGAGATGATTGAAAACGGCGTTGACTTGGTTATGGAAGAATTAAAGAGCACAAAAGCCACAGAGCTTATTGGCGATAAGGTAGCTTTTGTTCACTGTAAGCATGGAAAAGATAGAACCGGAATGTTTGTAGCTAAATATAGGGTTGAAAATGGATGGTCGCCGAAGAAAGCTGTAGAAGAAGCTGTAAGTTTTGGTTTTGGCGTAGGTTGTGAACGCAACGTTCAAGATTATCTTGATGTTATTAATTCTGCTGCCACAGAAGATTTTGCAACACTAGAGGATTATAACAAGCTTTTTGGCAAAGTTAGAACAAAATCAACGTGTGAAAACTGCGGAAAAATCAAATATGACAGCGGCACCTGTACGAACTGCGCAAGTGAAACAGGAGAAACTACGATAAAATTGTTTGATGATGCAGGAGATGCGGCAACCGAAACAAGAGACACAATGAATAAAATACTAGACTCTGACCCTATGTCGGCTCCTACAATCGATCAAAGTATATCCGGAGTTACTGGGTCGCTAAAGTACCCAAAAGCTGTTCGAAAAGGTATTGTTGGTGCCTTACATAAGTATATTGTTGCCCAGCAGCATGAAGTAAGTTCTCAAGTTACGGCAGAAGATGTTGCTCTCGCTAAAAGACTTATCAAGCAGTTTACTACGCTTATTAGTCTTATTGATACTCTTATTTTGAAGGACGTTCAAAAATTTATTGAACTTTTGAAGACTGTCAACGGCATTACTCCAGAGTTAATCAAAGAAGTAAAAGCTGAACCGTATTTTTCAAACTTAGGCAAGAACATCAAAAAGAACTGTTGGAATCTTGTTGGCAATAAATATATCGATGTCGCAGAAGATATTGATGAGAACAAAACCAAAAAAGAAAACATGGGAGATACTGATGGAAGAAAATCTCCGTTTGAAGTTTGTTTGGATGGTTTCAGCAAGTTTAATAAAGACACACTTATTGGCCCAATGCAAAGCTCTCTCGAAGACGCGATGAAGGGTCTTGTAGATTTGGTTGTAGATTTAGCTGACTTTGTTGAGGAAAAGATTGAAACCAAAGAGTTTCAACCAAATCTTCTAAAATTACTTGAGGCGATTGAACAACAAACAGCCACTATCAAGTCATTGATTAAGGATAGGGTTATATTTACTTTGAACAAAGACGTTGTTGGTTCAGATAAGCCTCATGAAAACAAAGAAGTAAGTGTTCTTCAACAAGTCGTTAACAACAAAAGGTAACAATGGCGATTGTAAAATATAGCGATGGCGGAAGTATTGTTCGAGTAGTTGATAAGGAAGAAATTGCGCAAGAGTTAATTGAAGAGAAAGTAATTACGAAAAACGCTAAGGATGAAGATAGTAAGAATGAAGAAGAAAAGCGGGATGTTCCTTCTTGGGCTAGGTAATTGTTATTCTGTTAACCTAATATTCTGACATTAACCTCAGAGGAAAAATGAGTATATTTAAACGTGGTGAAGCTCTTCAGTTCTCTACATCTGATATAAAACCTACAGACGCCATAGAAAACGATCCATTAGTAATGGAACGTTTCCGAAAAATGGCGTCTTCGCTGAAAAATAAAATTGCGCCTAAAGCGAATGATTTTTTATATTTTTCGGCTATCATGATGCATGCAGCTGAGAGATCTTTGTATGATGACAAGGGCAATCTCAAAGTAATTAATGGACGGCCCGTTGAAGCACATTGGGAAGTCAGCGATAAAGGTTCATGGAAGTGGGTATGTTCTGACCCAAACCTCCGACCTTATAGAAACGCTAACAGAGATATTTTTCCTGAACTAGAGCTTAAGAAAGCTTACAAGAAATGGGTTGGAAAGCCTCTTTGTAAAGACCATCAATCAAGCACGATTGAAGGCGTTCGCGGTCTAATTCTAGATACATATTATGATGAAAAAGCAAAAAACGTTATAGCATTATGCGCTATTGACCGCGTAAATTATGGTGACTTAGCTAGAAATATCGAAACTGGTATTGCTAATTCAGTTTCCATGGGAACGGCAGTTGGATGTTCGATTTGTTCTGAGTGTGGAAACGTAGCTAAGACTGAGACTGAGTATTGTCCTCATGTTCGGTCAAGAATTGCTTATGGAGAGATTAACGTTGACCTGTCTCCCATCGAGTTAAGCATTGTTGTTAATGGCGCAGACCCATTAGCGAGAGTAAGAACAATCATTGCTGCTACAAATCAATTTGAAAATACACTCAAAAAGAGTGCTGGAGCTGGTACAACTTTAGATCAATTGAATGCTCTTAAAGATGAGTTTTTCAAGCTTGCTGGTAGGATTCAAGAACTCGAAAAAGAAATTACAGTTCCAGATGACAATAATTTCGCATTAAAGGCAGTGGCATCTCTAGATATTCATGATGATGCCTCAAAACAAATTCAAGAAGAGTATATCAATGGGTTGAGTCTTATTAAGACTAAGATGTCAAACATTGAGACGATGTTTCAAAAACTTGCTAACAATAAGTACAATACGGAGGAATTAATGGGGTCAGATACTAAAATTGCCAAAGGGTTTTACCAGGGAACAGAGGAACCGACCCCTGGACGCCCACAGTACGAAAAAGAAGAAGCCGACAAAATTCGTGACAACGAGGATCGCCAAGTAAAGAATATCGCTGATCTAGGCCCCGTTGACGGAATGTTCCCTGGTGATCTTGAGAAAAAGCGTATGCTTGCTCGCGCTGCTGTTGAAGAGCGTCGTGTAAAGCGCGCAGCCCTTGTTGAAAAAGCAAAGCTTGCTTATATGCAGGGCACAACTGAGCCTGCCAAGAATGGCAAAACTACTTATACACCAGATCCACTAGGTGATAAGGCTCGTGAACAAGATCGTTTCTTGCAGAGCCCGACTGAGTTCAAGGGTGATGCGGCTCCAGGCGACGTTGAGAAGAAGAAGAAGCTTCTACGCGCTGATCTCAAGGCTCGTTTTACTAAGGCTGCAAAGCCAAACGGCCAAGAAGACACAGCAAATCATCGCTGGGATATTCTAGCAGACAACAAGGTTGTATTTTCTGCAACACTTAATGAGCTAACTGGTGGTCGTCGTTCTCTTTATGACTCAGTAAAAACTGCTGAGTTCGCAAAGGGAATGCTTCGTGCTATCAAAGAGGGTGGAGTTGAGAAGGCTGTATCTATTTACAAGTCTGCTCAGATGGAAATGGGCGCTGACCCCATGGGCGCTATGCCTCCTGCTATGCCTGCCCCCGCTGCTGCTGGTCCAGTTCCCGGTGATATGATGGGCGGAATGGGCGCTCCTGCTGATGGCGGCGCTACTCTAGAAGCCGTTCCGGAAACAGTTGCTGACCCCGTCGAGCGTGGCAAGATGTCGCTAGAAGTTCTTGAGAAGAACATCGACACAATGACCACAAACCTTCGTGAGCTTTCCACCGATATCAAAGGCGGTTATGACACACTAGAGAGCCAGAGTGGACAGTTCGGCGGCGACGCTGCTGCCCCACTTGCTGCTCCTGCTAATGCAGTTACTGCAAGTCTAAATTCACTACGACGCGGCGCAACAGGCCCAGAAGCCACAGGCGCTCTTCGTAATATTCAGATTGTACTAAATGCGGGTCTAAAAGAAGCTTTCAAGACTGTTCTTGCTGAGATCGAAGAAAGCGCTGATGAGCTTGATACACTCAAGGCCACAATCAGCATGCCCGGAATCGATGATGTTCATCAGGAGTTTGTTCAGAATATCGCTGACAGCGCCATTACAGAAGCAAATGAGATCGTTAGCAAAGCTAATGCTCTTCGTCTTGCCTTTGTAAATTATGCTCGCGGTACATATGGTCTTGAGAAAAAGGCTGCCGTTGAGAATCGTATGCTCAAACTTGCTGCTGCAAAGAAAGCTAAGAGCAAGAAAGAAAAAGAAGAAGAAGATAAGAAAGCTAAGGAAGCAAAAGAAAAAGGCAAATGCAACAGCAAACCTGCTGGTAAGCAGCCAGTTCCTCCGCAGAAAACACCAGCGGCTCCCGCTGCCGGAATGAAGGTAAAGGCTTCTGAAGATGATGATGATGTAACCACACTAGAGGGTAAACGAATGCTTAGAGAAAAACTTGCATCCAAAGCTCTTCAAATGAGCGAAATGCTTAACAAAGCCCATCCAGGCGGCAGCGTTACTATCGGTGATTTGGACACTAAAACTCAGGAAGCCGTAGTCGAGGACCTTTCTGATGTTCATGACGCTATGGAAAACGCCGCAACATCTACTCCTACCGCCAGCGACAAAACAAAGCGCGCAGCCAAACGCATTGATGACCTAATCAAAGCTGGGCGCGTTGCTTCTGGCGAACTCGATGACCTCGTCAAGCACGGCTTGGACAAGGATGCAGTATCCTATTGGAAGAAGTATTATGGTCAGGTCGAAGGCGGCAGTGAGTTCGCAAGCGAACTAGTCTCCGATTATGACAAGGAGAAGAGGGCTGCTCTTGATATCGAACAGTACAAGGTCAAGCTCGCTCGTGCTTATGACATGGCTCACCGGATGGCTACCGCAGGTATCGTTCCAAATACCGCAGACACCATTCAGAAGGAAGCAGAGAAGATTGTCAAGTGGAATGACGATGCTTATGAGTCGATGGAGCGCGTAGTTGCCCATCGTAGACCCGAACTCCAGAAGGAAGCTTCTATGAGTATTCAGAACGGTCTCGCTCTCGATAGTAATATCGCACAGGGCGCACCTGCTGACACTACTCTTGTTGCAGAAATCACACAGGCTCTTATGGGGTCTAAACTAGGACGCCGGTTCTAATCTAACTACATCATCATTGTTTAGAAACTAACGAAGGCCCCTTGATTGGGGCTTTCGTGTTTAATATCTTGTCTTTGTATTACGCTTCTAAGGCGTGTAATCAGATTCTGATTTGTTTATAACATATTGTTTCTACCGTTGCTAATAAACAGACATTATTGCTGAAAGGCTATTTAACTTTTTCAGGAGATTTCAATGAAAATTGGTAAAGGTACTAATTCTGCCGTCCTAGATGACATGGCTAATATCATGGAGAGTGAAGATATGAAAACTCTCTTTGCGTTTAAGAAAGAAGCACAACAAACACAAACTGGTGGCGAGTTTGCATCAGATGGAGTTCATAGAAACTTAACTCAACAAGAACATTTGGATATCGCTCGTCAGACTCCCGAAGGAAAGGGCGATGATGAAAAAGTACGATATCTTACCCCTACTCTTCAAAAGCTTGTAAACGATCCTTCTTATGCCATGATGGATGCAAACGCTGTAAACGCAGCAAGACGCGCTCTAAGTGGTAAACCTGGACCTAGTGACGCTTCTCTTCTTGCTCGATTCTTTCCACAGGAGCAAAATCTTCAAGCGGCTTTAAATTCGTTTAAGAATATTGCCAATCCATTGGCTCCTACTCCAGTTAAGCCTGGAACCGCCGTTGCTAAGCCTAGTACTCCTACTGGGTATCAGCCAACTTACGGTATGGAATCCACATCCAGTGCGATTACCGAGCTAGTAAAGATGGGCGAGGTTTTTGCTGAGGCCGGTTTCATTAAGAGCGAAGCTCTTGTTGGCGAACTCCTCAAGACTATTACTGTTGAAGCTCGCAAGAAGGTTGTTGAAGAGCTACAGAAGGGTAAGAAAGGCGCAACCAAGAAGGATGAGAAGTGCCCGAAATGCAAGAAAGATTCAAAGAAATGCGAATGCAAGGGCAAAGACGGGAAGTCTGCTAAGAAGCCTGAGCCTGAGAAGAAAGATGGAAAAAAGCCTGCTAAGAAATATTAATTGAGAAAGGCGCGATATATAACAAAATTAAGACAATTTTCTTTTGAATAGAGGTTTATTATATGTTGCGTCTCGTACAAATTGGTTCAGCACAAGCAGCTAGTTATCCGGCAGATCCCGTTGGTTACTTTTACCCAGGAATGATTGGTCAGTTAAAGCTCCACGGAAACACCATTGTATGTGGTGTTTCCGATGGAACGGCTCCTCTTGGGATTATTGATGATACCAGGACAAATGCCTTTTACGCTCCCAGTATTGATGAAATCATTATCGAACCTGCTGTTGGTCAACTTGTCAACGGTAGAATGGTTTCGGTTACAGAGGTAAAAGCAGAATTAAGAAATTCAACCATCATAGATAGCAGCTTTATCTGTGATACTCAAGTTGTTCTTAAGCCTAAGAATGGTGTTGTTGTTTTCCCTGTAGGAACAACTTTGAATTTTGACGCTGACGGTGACGGTGTGAGCGATTCAATTCGCGCAGTCTGTAGTTATACATATCAGGTGCCAAATACTCCTGGTGACAACACTACAATGGGCAGCGGTCGAATTACAATCTGGTTTCACAGAGTAATGGCACAAACTGATCAGTTCGAAGTCAATCAGCGTTATCCGTTGAATGCGCCGCTATTTGTTAGTGAGGCTGGAAAACTTACCACGAGACGACCTAGTGATTATCATCCGACGGTTGCTATTGTATTAGCTCCACCGCAGAGTGCTACACCATATCTAGACTTTATGTGGCTGTAAAAGTTATTTCTTCTCATCGGTAGGATAAAGTCTAATCCTTATTCCTTCATTTGTTTCACATTTTACAATGCCGGTATGTGCCCAAAAATCACGCTTGTGACATTCTAAAATAATTCCGTCTTTACAATTTGCTCGGCAATTAGTCCAGTTAGCGTCGTCTACTTTATATGCGACAACTAAAGAAAACAAAATAGAAAGAAAAAATGTTGCTATTCCTAGTCCTTGGAGCACGGAAATCAAAAGTTTTTGCATGTTATTTTGCCTTATTGAATTCAATCAATCTTACGCCTTCAACTGTTTCACATCGTACAGTTCCTGACTTCTCCCAAAACCCAATTGTCTGACAGTCTTGAACCATACCAGGACACGCTTGCCTACAGTTATCTTTGCCTTTGGAACGACCTATTTCGCCTAAAATCACACCTGTAAACACAGCAACAACTACAATTATAATCATACTAGCGATACAATAGTCTGTTATATTATCGATACTCATTTTGGCGCAACCTTTTTGAATTCTGTTGAAAGCTGATTGTAAATCGGTTGATACTTGTTCTTATAGTAAGTCCAGTCAACACTACCCGACGACATAATTTCGTGAAACAAATCATTGGCTTCTTGATAGTTCACAATCTTGCCTTTGGTAGCTATTTGCCGACCAAACATTAACACGCGAAGAGAATGCCACAAGCTCTTGATACCAATATGATATTCTTTGGTGACTTCAAGTTTTTTCTTGGCTTTCACCCATGAGTTGGAAGCCTTATGAGAAATGGAAGCTCGAAGTTTAGGAACATCCAATAGATATCCTGGTTTCAATCTGTCAGCAATAATATGTTGGGGCGGCAGGAAAAGACATTCTAAAATAGAAATCTCTTGTTCAAGACTTAAAGCTTCAAATTGTCGCTGCTTATAAAACGAAAAATCAAATTCTCCGGTATAATGTCGGTCAGGATGTCGAAACGTTTGGTCATCTACAACTACAATAAAATCCTTATCAGAGACTTCCGTCATGGTTCCGTATACTTGAGAACCATAAGCGTACACAGCAGCTACTTGGGATAGGTCAATAGCATGCCCGAGTTGGTCGAAAATATTGTCTGAGTTCATTGATTTTGCTAGTATTCTAAAATTTGTTTTGGCGCGGTCATTTGAAATTCCGTAAGATTTCGTGCGCCCATAAACGAAAAACTAGACTGAATTCCATCTATAATTCCATCCAATGTTTTTTGAATAGGCCCGGAGGCAGGAATTAATTTTGAAACGCCTTCAATGTGCCTAACATGATTGTCTTCTTTGGACACAACTTGTTTTGCTACAATAGAAGCATTCCCCCAATAATCCTTGAATTTTTGATTATCAACCATAACTGTTCTGCCATAACTTTCGTCGCAGGCAGCAAACATTTTCCCGACCATTACCATATTGCCCCAAATCATACATTTGGCAATATCCGAAGCGTGTTCAATAGAACCATCTAGGCAAAGAAGAGTATCCCAATCATTGGTATCGTCTCGATAAGTTTTTGCTACATGAAGACAGTGAACTCCAACCCCTGTAGCAAATCTAGTCGAACAGACGCTTCCAAAACTGTTTCCAATTTTGATGATATGGGCTCCTCGATCTCGCAGGTATTTAATTCCATCTGTGGAAGAAACATTTCCCGCCATGATGGTAAGTTTCGGGTGGGTGTCTCGGATATACTTTAGGATATCTCCTACCAGCTTGTGATGCCCATGATTTACATCGACAATTACGTTTTTTGTTCCTTGGTCAACCAGCCAATCAACAAATTCATAATCTTCTTTTTGAACGCCAATGGAAGGGTAAAATCTTGAAAGTTCTTCTCTGTTTCTTCGGTTCTTCAAAACTCGAAGAAGCGTTTGATTTCTTTCTTCCTGGGTTCTAAAAAATCGATGATAGCTGGCGGCGGCACCTTCTACTAAAAGTTTATCTACCAATTCTTCGGTGCAAATAGAATGCATATTTGCGTTAATTACAGGAATATAGAGATTGGTCAAAACCTTTCCGTTCCCATCAACCAATAAGGAGGAAATGTCTACCCCAGAGGAACGGGATTCAATCTCAGAATATGCAGGTATTAAAGTGAACGAATCAAATGTCAGCATGGCTTTTCTTTATGCTGGCGGAGCAAATTGCTCGACAAATGTTAGCATAAAAAGCAAGCCATTTTAGAAATAAACTAATGATATAGCATCTAGAAGAGATATATCTAAAGGATGACCATGGGATACAACAAAGATTGGAATGCGGCATTTATTGGATCGGAAGATTCAAAAGCTGTGTTTAGTTCTGAGGTTTTTCGTAACTTCGTGAAAATTTATGAAAGCAACGTCCAAGAGGAGCTTCCTCCTGTTGATACAAGCAAAATGTTTGTAACGGCTGATGAGGCTTTGGCGGCTATTGTCAAAGAAGCAAGCGCACCAAATCCTATTCGTTCAAATCTTGATTATGGTGCGGCACAAGAAGTTGAAGACGAGGATGAAGACTTATCCCTTGAAGAAATGAACATCAAAGCTTCGCATGATAACGCATTTGTTGAAATGCAAATCAAGCAAGCTTGGGATAAGCATTTTGCGTTGGAAGATGCAGAGGAAGAACTGGGCCTAGAAAAGAACGCCTTCTATATGGCGAAGAACAGGAAATAGGGTTAATATGGTTAGCAAAAATATCTCATTTTCTGAAAGCATTGTTATGCGAGAGTTGGAGCGTATTGCTCGGGCAAAGAATCTTATTGTAGAAGAGCCTGAAGCTCCCGCTATTGAAAAGAAAGCGTCTGTAAATACTTTGGAGAGTTCTTCGGACCTTTTCTTGGATATGATGAAACTCGCTTCTGTTCTACGAGACCGAGGGTTTACTTCTCAGGCTTCGCAGCTAGAAGAGAAAGCCATTATTCTCAAGAAGGCAATGTCAGAAGGTGGACATGATAGTTTATACTCTTTCTGGAAGGAAACCGGAGAGAGCCTCGTAAGTGACGCTCACTCCTCGACTGACGCTGATATTCCTGGGCACAAAGTAATGAACGCTAATGAAATTGCTAAAGCGGTTCATGAAAGCACAAAAGATAAGCCAACAGGACAGGAGAAGAAGGCGGAGCTTGCCGTTCGTATGGCAAAAATGGTCAATGGGCTTGTTAATAAAGAGGCTCAGGTTGGCACCGGAATTCTTCAAGGGCTTTTCGGTGGAGCCACTGGTTGGGGTGTTGGTACCGCAGTCCCAGCAGCGGCTGCACTGGGAGGGCCAGAGCCGGGATCAAGCTCTATACCATCTGCTATGAACGGCGCTGGCGTATCTGCAACTTCAATTCTTCAAAATTTTAGAGAAGAAAGCAACGGCATTCTTGGTCAATTTTTTTCTTCGGCTACTGAAGCTCAATTAGGTTTGCGCACATTAGCAAATGTTGATTTTAGAACTTATTTTTCAGACCAAAACATTCAGAATGGGTCAGCTATAAATGGAATACCACAAGTAAACGAAGCAGAGTATTCTCAAATAAGAGCGAAGATTGCTAAAGGTTGTGATGATTATATTTCTGTTGTAGGAACAACAGATGTAACATCTCTTCCAAATTGGGGAAATATCAAAATTAACTATCGAATTTCTAGCACTGAAAAAGAGGCTGTGAAAAACAATATAAAGCAAGTTATCTTGTCTTATGTTGATAAATTCCAATCAAGTTCAAAGAAACTTGTAAATTCGAACTTAGCAATTCTTGATGAGCTTTTAGTTGGAGACTACAAAGCAACTGTTGACAATATTGACAAAGTGCTCGGCACTAAAAACCAAGTGCTCAGCACTAAACGCTCAAAAGATATAATGGCTGCGGTTGGCAGTATATCCACATCTCTTGTGCGTATGAAGGGTTTTATTCTGCGAGCATTAAAAGGAATGGCTTCAATAAAGCAAATATACAATAACTATGACGTTGTTTCTACAATCTCACAGGGTTTAAGCGGCGCTATCAAAGCTGTTGATTCTTTGGTGGAAAAGCTTAGCCAAACCGAAAGTGGTTTCAAAGAATATACTGTAGACATGGAAGATAAAGTTAATGACGCACTGACTTTGTCTGCTGTTATTATTAAAAAGTCAGAAATAGCCAAAAATAATATTGGAAATATTAAGTCGTTTAATGACGGTACAAAGAAAATGCTTTTAGAAAATATTGATAAGCTTAAAAAAAGACCTACACACGCTTTGTATTTCTTAAAAGCGTTACCTGATTACAGTTTCTATTCTGTAAGTGTAGGGTTAGAGATGAAGTCTATGGCTGACTTTGATAGGTATGTTAGTGTTTTGAAAGATATAGATGCGGCTATGGATGCTCATGTTAAAAACACAAGCGAAATCCTAGATAGAGAAAACAAAGAAGAAACTGGTCTAAGATAGGAGAATAGGAACATGTCAATTAATAAAGTTGCAGACGCAGATTTAGTTTCTCAAGTTAATTCTCTTTATGGTAAAGCTGCTCCTTCGCCAAAAGCTCCATCTGGTCCGGCTCAACCTGGGGCCGCTCGTCAACAAAGTGGTGGCTCCAGTGGTTCTAGCGACAAATATCTAAGCGGTCTTATGGACCGTCTCAAGAAGCTTCCACCGCAGACCGTAGATGCCGTCAGAGCTATGCAGAAAGCATTATCTAATCTAGGCTCCGGCATTCTTCTTTGGGTTGACAAACAAAAACTTCCTAAGGACCAAGCAAAGAAGTTTATGGATCTAAGCCAGAAAATTGGTCACACATATGGCGGGCACGCTTCGTTTACAAGCGAAGATGGTGTCTGGGGTAAGATGACCGCTGAAGCTCTAAAAGCTGTAGATGATTTGATTGAGCTTATTAAGAAAACCGGCGGCAATATAAGTTCTCCAGGACAACTCACCACACATTTATCTACTGGTGGACTTCCAGATCATGTTGCTATCAACCAGCGTGACGCTGTATATAATGAAGTTTATTCTACTAACATTCCTATTATCAACGCTGTTCTTCGAAATTTTGGGTTCATGGGTAGCGAAGGTGTGGATGGAGCAGAACTTGATAGACTTCCTAGAACATTTGACGAAGCTATATCTAATTTAGGAAAGACTCAAATTGTTAAAGATATTATGGATAAATCTCTGTTCCCTGTATTGGGACGAGATTTACGATCTCTTGGGACAGCAAAGGATCTTTTAAAGAAAAATGGTTATGAGCTTCCAAACCCAGCCCGAAAATTGGATTCTAAATTTCAGGTTCTAGAACAAAAGGTTCCATATACTGGAACACAGTATTCTATTGGCGATATTAAAGTTGAAGACTTGGCTTCGTTTTTCGAGACCAACGGATATGTTACAAATTGGAAGAGTTTGATTGAATTAGAACAAAAACGTTATGCTGGTATCAAAAGCTCAATATTACGGCAGCCAGCGAGAAATATGAACATTAATGATGCTCCGCAAATGCGGGAGTTCGTGAAAAACGTCAATGAAGCTTTAAGTGTAGTGGATTCTAGTTTCAACGAAGCATTAAACAGTAACAACGGTCTTATTAAACAGAATGAGTTGGTTGGTTACTATCGCGCTTTACAACAGAGAATTTCAGGGGCAGTAAATACGCTACAATCAAAGCTTGGATATGACTCATCTCAAGTGCGTGATTTAGCCATGTTTGTTCAAACTATGCCGCACAAAGCAATGTCTTATGAGCAGCTTTCTTATACCATCAGTCAAATAAAAGAAAACCCAACATCTATTTCTGTACCTAAACAGCTTGCTCAATATCTTGCGAAGATGCAGCAAACCAGAAAATCCGTTGGGTCGGACGCATGGACCGTTTCTCAACTTGAGTGGATGGTAAAAATGTTTGTTGAGAGATCAAGCTCTCAATTTGAGCGCGCAACAACTGACACAGAAAAATCTATTAAAAAGCAATACAAAAATTCTGTTGCTCGGTTGGTTCAACAACTCAATGCTATCAAAGCTTTTGCTAGAGAAAAATTCGACGCAATGGGGCAGAGTGTAGCCGAAGAAACACTTGGTGGACTTATTGTTCCAGACACTATGCTTCTAAATGGTTTAAGCGGTGTTGATTCTTCTGGAACAGCATTGCAAAACAGAACAAACAAAGCGCCAAACTCACGAGGCAATGAAAATAATCCTTGGGGCACTGGTGCTTCTGGCCCTTCTGGCGGCCCAGGGTCTGAAAACCTTGGTTATGTCAAAGACAGTGATACCGTTAAAACCAAGAGGCCACCGATTACACCTAATACTATCTTCCTAAAAACTCTGGACGAGTGGTCAAACGCAGAAATTTCTGACATCGTATCCGGCGCCAAAGCAATACTAGAGTACGGCAAAATCTTCAATAGCGAAGATATGGGCGCAGGATTCTATCAGAGTATCGGATTTACAGCCAATGATATCTCTCGTATTATGGAAGCTATCCAAAGAGCTATGGATAACTATCTGCGTTTCCTTAGAGCCAAACAGATGACCGAAACAGAGTTGGAAGATAAGGTTCGTGAGGTTTCACGTAACGCCCAAAGATGGATTGGCACTCTAGCTCAAATGAAATCTAGAATGGCGCCTGACCGCTCAGTAGGGCCAAGAGTTATCGTTGACCGACCCAATCGCAGGTAATGTTCACATGGAACGAACAAAACGATTAGAAGCTTTAGCTAAACTCAAGAATGAGACGACTGCACCGGTCATTATTAAACAGGCCGGTGTGGTTGATCTTCTTAAAGATGCCTTTACTTCTATTTCTCAAAGCGTTGCTTCCAGTTTTGACAAAAGCAGCCCAGTAACCAGCGTGCTTCAATACTTTGCGATAGCAATGATTGCAAGAAGAAGCGTCTTATTAAGCGCTTTGTTTGCTGCAATCTCTTTGTTTTTTGGCGTCAATGTAGGCTCAGTGTTTGAGTCAATCAAACAACACCTGACACCCCATCTTCAGTCGCCTGAAGCAATAGAAAATCTCAACAAAAATCAAGATTCAATTGTTCGAGATATTGCAACCAAATCCGTTGACCCAGAAGTAAAGCATTCTGATGAACAAATTCAAAGCGCTGTAAAAAGCGTTGAATCTTCTGATGGTGCTGATCTTGGTTCCATCTTAGGAGCTTTCAGTCATCATGAATATTATGGTTTAGTGAAACAAGGCGCAGCCCCTATATCGCCAAATATGGTTAAGAAAATTCTTCCAATCATACAGTTCTTTGGCCCAGGGAGACTTGGAATTGCTGGTATCTTCTTTTGGATTATCAAAGCTATTCTTATTGGTGCAGGAATTACCGCAGCTACCGGAGTGCTCGGAGGAATGTTAGGTCATAAACCTGTAACACCAGAAACCTCTGAAGTGGCAACTGAGACAACTGAGAAAGAAGAATCAAAACCTCTTCCGCAGAGCAATCAAGTTGCTCCGTCCGATAAATCGCCGCAAATTGCTTCTAAACTCAAAAGCAAGAACAATACCGCTCTTGAGTCTCCTGTTCCAAATAGCGGCGGAGCAGAATGGGTTCTTAGCGCAAAAGTAGATAACCATTCTCAAGCCGTAGACGCTTTTGCAAAACAACTTTTTGATGATGTCTTCCGCGCTTATACCGGATTTGAAAATGCACAAATCCCTTCTTCAAAAGTAATGCAGGCAGCTAAAGCTACTGTCACAGAGTTTATGCAGAAAACTAATTTCAAGTTCAACCAAGATGACAACGTGCAAGAACTTCGTATCCCTGGTAAGTTTACAACCAGAATGCAAATTATCAATCATATTCTTGGAAAGATGCAATAATCAAGTATATATTCAAACAGAGGCAAAAAAATGACACGCAGAAAAAATTATGAAGATCTAGCTCGGTTTGATAACAGCGAAGTTATGCGCGAATTTGTAAAGATCGCTTACGACAGCGGCTTAGCCCAACTCAAAGATTCTGACGTTCCATCTTATTCTGTCAAAGATGGACGTAACGGTTCTGATTCCGTTAAAGATATTGCTGAGAAATATTCTGATAAAGCAACTCTCGACCAAGACAAAGACGGCGAAGAGTTGATCGAAAAGGCTCATAAAGAAAAAGCTGAAGCCATCAATTCTTATCTCAAAGACGGCGGGCGTGTAGAAGACCTAAACGAACAACACAAAATTATGGTTGATGTTGCTACCAAAGGCCCTTCTATTAATGACTTCTATCACAGAAACATCTCAGCTATCAAAAACGTTTTAGATGAACTTGTTGTTATCGGGCATGAAATGGATGCAAGAGAAGAAGATGATATCGTCGTTTTTGCCGATGAAATTATCGCTGGAATTACAGCGACGGGCGAAGCTGTTGATGAAGACCTAAAAAAAAAGTTAAATAAAATCGCTCTAAACGCTCAGCCTGTAGAGGGTCTTCTTTCTAAATTCTTCAAGTTTGTAAAATATAGTGTTCCTGCAATTGGTGTTGGAGTAGCAGCTTACTTTACTCTTTCTCATATGAGCAAGGGAAAGTCAGCAAATGTTCTTACGACTTCTGAAGGAAACGTAGGCACAATTGACCGATTTATCAATTCTGCAACTATATATATTTCAGAAAACACTAATAAACTTGACCCGGCAGAACTGAAAGATATGAATCGTCTAGTTAACACAATGAAACTTTTTCGTAGCGAATACAACAAAACGTCACGGCAATTTTTTGAAGTAAGACGTTCTATTATAAATGCTATTGATTATTCTGGAACATTTGATTCTAAAAATCTTGATAAACTATATTCTGATTTGCAGCAGGCTGACGCTGGGTTCAATAAAGTTGTTGAGTCTTTCAAAACTCAACTTGACGCCAATGCTCAACAATTAAACCTTTCCAAAGATGTAGCCAGCAATAGATTCATTAGTTCTGATCAGGAATATTCTAGAACAACTGATGCAAAGAAAGTTTTGGACGCTACATTTGAAGCTATGTATTCTACTGAAGAACAAGTGCTAGCCGAAGCTTACGCTGATGTTATTAACTCGATAAAAGCCGAAGCAAAGAACCGCACTAGTATTATGAGTTATCTTCAAGCGCAAATTGATGCTTATAAACAACGTTTAGCCTCTGAAAACACTGAGAAGCCAAAGGAATAATGGCTGAAAATAAAGACAACCACCTGCTGTTTAAACAAATACAGCTTTTCCTACAAGCCTCCGGCGTAGCTAATTATACAGGCAGTATGGATGGGAAATATGACCCTTCCATGAACTCTGCACTGGAACGTGTCGAAAATCACATCAAATCTGTTAGCAAAGATTATGCAGAACCTCCTGTAAGAGTTTCTGAAAATGGAAGTGTGTCTGGTGATCTTAAGAAACTTGTTGAAACTCTTCTTAAAACAAAACGAAATCCATTGTACGAAGTTTTCAAAAACGCTCCCGGATGGAACGAAGAAATCAAAGACGATGAAACTCTGAAGAAAGCAATTTCTCAAACAAGAGATTTGCTTGTTTCTTCTTTGCCGCAAAACAAAGATGTTGGAATGGCTTTCGATAAAGCTGTTGCTAACAAAGATGTAAAGGATCTTCAGAATGCTATAACGTTACTAAGACGTTTACTGCAAGAAAAGAAGAAGATTTCTAAAGCAGCCTCTCTCATTCTCTCATTATCAAAATAGCTTAAATTATAGCGGTTCAAAGAATTCTTATTCTTTGGCGTATCGATCTGTCTATTTTTTAGTCAGTATATGTCAATCTTTTTGCATTATGATTGTTAGGAATATCTTCATAGATATTCACAATGTAAAGACCCAGATTAAAGTCCACGGTTCAGGAGAATGTGAACCAATTTTAGATTTGAATTTCAGGAGAAAAAATGGCTCTTAAACCACTACAAGCAGGAAAAGAACCCCTCGGTCAGTTTGACGGACTTGATACTGAGTACCTCACCCTCAAGGGTGGCGAATGCGGTACTTTCGGAATCATCTCTCTACCTCGTACCGACAAGGCAGTTTATGATGCAAAAGATGGCTATACCAGCTATCTAACCAGCGGTAACGTTGTTATCACTAAGACTCTAGCTTCCGGCGCACGCCCCATCATGCTTCTAGATGAAGGCACTCTCGGTTATGGCACGACTTTCGGCGTTGCCATCGGTGGAGTTGGCGGTCAGGTAGTTGTGAATCCAAGCGACCCAGCACAGGTTGGCGGTCTCGTTCTTGGACCTCACACTGCTTGGGGTTCGGGCAAGGTAACTTGCTGGGACAAACCCGGTCTATACGCCGTAACTTTGGATGCAGTTGCTGCTGATCTAGCTCCAACAACCGCACTCAACCCAGGCGCAGCAATCTACGCAACCAGCGCTGGTCTATTGACCTCCGTTGCTGCTAGCTCGTTCGCCGGTTCAGGTCAGTATCCAGTAGCTCGCTTCGTCGAATTCTCGACTAAGGGCTCGCTTGTAACCACACCTAGCTATCTAGCTGGTGGCAATAAGGTTTACACCCAGGTAGTAATTCACTTCAATCCTGGTGAGTAATTGTAACTAGTAGACTGTGCGAAAGGAGTTTGTAAGTCCTTTTGCTTATGGACAAATTGATTTAGTGTAGGAGAAAAAACAGATGAATATGTTTAACAACAATGGACAGCTCAACGCCTCTTCTTTGAAAGATGCGTTTGGTACTATTATGAAGTATGCTTCTCTTCTCGAAGAGAATATGCCTTCAAACGCTGCACTTGTTGGTCAGAACGCTATGAGTGATGTCAAGCGTGACGAACTGATCACCAAGGCAATCATGACACAGGAAGGTAAGATTGCTCTAGCTCAGGCAATGGCTAACCCCATTCGTATGAACCTAGACTATCAGGGTATCTTCCGTCGCACCCTCGTTGTAGATCCTCTACCCCAGGGCGTTCAGGCTTCGTATGACCGCGATATCGATGTCGCTGCCGTTATCGTTTCTAGTAACGGTTCGCCTCCCGAGAGCCGCGTATTCGCCGACCGCATCACCGTTCCTGAGTTCGAAATCGTTTCGAACCCCACGGTTCGTATTGCTGAGGTTCGTCGTCGTCGGTTCAATATCATCGACCGCGCAGTTCAGAAGGCCCGTCAGGAAATCATGGCCCAGGAAGATGCCAACGGCTTCGCAGCCCTTGATGCAGCTTCTTCGGTTGAGAATACTGTTCAGGATATCGCTGACCTCGGTCTACAGAAGCGCGACCTAGTCGAGCTAAAGATTCAGATCGATCGTTGGGACCTGGTTACGACCAAGTTCTTCATGAACATCAATGAGTTCACCGACATCCTAAATTGGGGTTCGGGCGGCGGTCAGGCTGCTGGTATCGGCGGCGAATTCGACCCCGTAACTCAGCGCGAAGTCCTTCAGACTGGTCTCTATGCCAAGATCTGGGGCGCTGACATCATGGTAAGCAAGATTGTACCCGCTGGTACAGTTTACGCTTGCGCAGATCCAGAGTTCGTAGGCGTTATGCCCGTACGTCAGGATATAGAGGTTTTACCGGCCGATGAACCGCGAAGGTTATCGCTAGGCTGGATTATTTCTGAGATTATCGGCATCGGTATCTGCAATCCTCGTGGCGTCGCAGCTGGTCGCAAGACAACAAGCAACGGCTAACATACACACTAGTATAAACTAGTAACAATATAAAATCAAAAGCCTTCACTAGTTGAAGGCTTTTGTGTTTTAATAGTTCACCGAACGCAAATATCAAACCTACATCCATCCCAAAGTCAAACGTTAGCTAAAATTATCTGTTTTGTCATCTCAAGGACGACTGTGGGTTGATATATAGATCTGTTGTAACGAGATCAATATAGGTGAATGAAATGAGAAAACATACGGATGAAGAGCTTTTAGAAGAGCTTAAGAGAGTCAGAGATTTACTTGGTCGAGCACCAAAACAAGCAGAGTTAGCACAATATAGTCAGTACTCTGCAAATTCATACAAACGTGCTTTTGGTGGAATTTCCAAGGCTTTAATAAGAATTGGAGAAAAACCAAATATCAAGCTTGATTATTCTTTATTTGACATTCATGAAGAAATTAGAAAAGTTTATACTAAAATAGGCCGAATTCCAACGGTTGAAGATTTCAATACTCATTCTAAAACGTCGTATGGAGCTTTTAGAAAAGCAGCTAAAGGTAAAACTTGGTTCAAATTAATGATTGAAGCCGGTTTACCATTAGACGAAATTTCAAATACTAATAAAAGACTTATTACCAATGAAGATTTAAAGAATGAAGTTTTGCGTCTAAAAGAAAAATTAGGTCGATATCCAACATATTATGAAATGTTGCGTGATGGTTTATTTAGCTGTTATTCTTATTCTGAGCGTTTTGGATCTTATGTAAAAGCTATGCACGCATTAGGTTTTACTGATTATGTTAATCAAAGCATTTACCATAATCAAAATCATATCATGGGGCAAGATGGAATAATGTATAAGTCTGCCTTTGAAGCAAACATAGCAGACAACCTTTATGGCAGGCTACAGAACAAACAAATTAAAGCATACCAATATGAAAAGAAAGTTTGTCCAGAAAGAACTTGGACGTGTGATTTTTTTGTTGAAACACTTTCTGGAAAAGAACTTTGGATTGAAGCCGACGGTATGGCTCACAATAGAAAAGTTCCATACGGTGTCGGTAATGAAAAAATAGACTATTACATTAAACATAACATAAAGTATTTTGTTATTAAGTACAGAAAAAGGCATACTTCAGTACAATTAGATGAAATTCTCAAGAGCGCATAGTTAGTTTGCTATATATTACCATATGGCAAGTCTACAACATTACTATTTAGATGCAAACGCACATGTTCCTCTAAGGCTATCACTTAAATCAAAAGAAAAAATCAAAGAACATTTTGATGATTTGAAAACATCTTTATGTTCTCATGGTCATCCATTATCTCCTAGTAGGATGGGGCAAGCTGCTTCTATTTTGATAGAGGAAGCTCGTGCTGGGATATCAAAATTGTTAGGGATAGAGAATCCAACTTCATTATATTTCACACATTCTTGCACCGAATCCAACCAATGGGCTATACAATTATTAAATAGTGTATGTTTTGACTATTATCATTATGACGTAGCTATTTCTCCTTTTGAGCATCCTAGTATGGAGAAAGCTGTTCATAACATACTCAACGAAGCTGTTCTAAGAACAATAAAAGTCAAAGAAGATACTGGTTGGCCTGTACTCAATTTTAACACCAATCATATTGTGCATATAGGTGTACAGAGCGAGATAGGTGTTATTGCAGACATTGAGGGCTTGAGGGGGATTTGCGACGGACTACTTATCAGTGATATTTCTCAAGCTGTAGGAAAGATGGAAGTTGACTTAAATAAAAGCCAAGTTGATATTGCAACTTTTGGGGCGCATAAATTTGGAGGAGCTAGCGGGGTAGGATTCATGTATGTAAAAAATCCTGAACACTGGCATCCGTTCAATGATTATGGTGTATCATACTCTTGTGATGTTCCTGGTACGCCAAATGTTGTTGGAATTTACACGTCATATTTAGCTTTAAGTGATGCTATGGAAAGTTTAGAGCAACGCGATAAGAATTGTAAAGATTTCCGGCGCATATTAGAAAATGGATTAGAAGCTTTAGGGTTTGATATTATCTGCAAGAAAAGCGATTACAGATCGCCGAACACAACATTTGCGAGAGCGCCAAAGAAGAAAGGCGCGTTACTTGTATCTAAGTTATCGGAGATGGGGATTCATATTGGGTTAGGTTCAGCTTGTGGTTCTTTTGTTGTGCAGGATTCTCATGTGATGAAAGGCTTAGGGATTAATGAGTCTAACACACATTTTATACGGATAAGTCAATATGGAGATTATGACGGCAGCGATGCCGATTATGTACTAAACCAGATAGAGAAAGTGTTATAAGGAGAGCATATGTCCTTTGAGTTAAAGACAAAAAAGAAGATACCTAGTGAGCACGAAACCAAGACGAATATTTTGAGCATCGCTCATAACATTGGTTGTTATGAGGAGGCTAATAGAATTTATGCCTATCACGAAAGGGCGTTTGAGAAGAATGGAGGCTTGATGGCTTCGTCTCAAACGAAGCAACAGATAGCAGAAAGTCTTATAATGTCGCTTGCAAAGCTAAATGAAAATTTAGTGACATGGTTATTGAATGAAGATGGAGAGATAGTAGTAGGCGGCGTTCCTATTCTGAAATTTGAGTTGAATGACGAGAACTTATAATAGCCTACCATTTTTTCATCATAATGATTAAGGAAAGGCAAAGAAATAAAGGAAATATGTCAGAAGAAAGTAAAAAGACGTTTACGGGAGTAGTAGATTGGTTTGATCCAGATAAGAGCTTTGGCTTTATCACGCGAGATGATGGCAAGACAGATATTTTTTGTCACTACAGCGATATCGTGATGGAAGGTTATAAAGTTGTTATGTCGGGTGATAAGGTTCAGTTTGAAGAGGACTTTTCCTTCAATGGGAAACTCAAGGCGGGAAATGTTGTAGTAACTGAGCGAAAGAAGACCGCAAAGACAGTATCGAAGTAGAGGTAAAATGAAAAGGACTACCGATTTAGGATATCATTGCTGGGTAACGAATTTTACCAAGCGTGATATTTTAATCGGAGATCTTGGGGTAAGAATTCCCGCGAAGGGAACGGTTGATTTATTGGATCCCAGGCATTCGTATTTGAGTCTAGAGAGAGTAACATACTCTTTGGAGAAAGGCTCATTAGCGAGGAGAATGGACCCAAAGATTCAACCGAAACAAATTGGTGTCAGGCATGGCCCACCCCAAGTTTTACCAAAACGAGTGATTAGCAAATCAGAAGTTTCTTTTCCAAACAAAGATCGGTCTTTGGTAAAGATAGAAGAAAAATCTTTTCCAGAGCTTGAGCTTGATGCGATGGATGAGGAGAACTTTGCGGAAGAGATGGCTGAATCTGCACTAATGGATCATGCGCCAACTATGAGCCTCCTGAAATCAGAAGTACAGAAAGACAAACCATAATAAGAGGCCGACATGTTGAAGACAACAGCAACAATTGACATGCCTGATATCGAAGTTGAGTATGAAATAATTGGATCGTTAAATATAAGAGATGAAGTTTACAAGAAGTATGAAGAACTTTCTGATCGAGTGAACGAGATAATTAAGAAGAGTAAGCTGCGGAGCGATAGTAAAGAAAAATAAGACTAAGGAGAAAGCTAGCAGTTATCTAACGAATTATTCCCCAAAGGGAGGGTAGTCCTAATGTCACCCCCAACAGCAACCACAATTTCTTCTGAGAAACTTGAGAAAGTTCTAGAGGTCAACGCCAAAGCAATCGAAATTAATACGATTGTCAGCACGCAATACGAGCGTATTCTTGAGAAATTCAAGAGTCATGCTGACGAGGACAACGATCGTTTTGATGGGCTTGATGAGGTTCTTACTGAATTGAAGAAAAACAATCAAGCTTTGATAGCAAGCGGGGAGGATGTTCGCCGGGTGAGCGGTGAAGTATTGGCTCAGGTAAAGGCGATTGCAGATGTAGTTAACAAGGTAGAACGCTCGATGTTCAAAATCAGCGTTCTCTTGATTGGTTCATCCACACTTGTGTCCGCAATTGTTGGGATTATCGCAAAAGTAATCTTCAAAGTGTAATTCCGTTTTGGCTATTTTGCGAACGGTGCCTTTTATTACAACCGGGCATTCAACGCCATTGTTGAATATTTTCTTACATTCAACGGCACCATATATATCATACTGAATGTGCGCGAATCCGCTTGGGCGATGGAGTTTGCCGTTTTTGAGCCATTGTTGAGCAAACAGTTCACCTGTTGGTCTGTACAGGGTTCTTGTGGGTTCTTTGTCTGAACTTTTGCGCATGTGGTATGTTTCGGAACGTTTGGCACCAGTTTCGTAGCGGGTTATTTCATAAACTAAGGCGCCTTCAACATACCATTTTTGGTGTTTTGGTTGTCCGTTGGAGAAGTAGAATATTATCGCAGGCGCACCTACATGGTGGATTTCTCCAAATTCGCACCAGATTTCATTGCGCGTAATCCAGCGGTCTTGTGCTGCGTCGTATATTTCGCGCACAAAAGCCGGGCCATTTTTGCGGTGGACTTTTTCGTTTAAAAGGTAGACGGTTTCCCGTATCTTTTTTGTAGCTTCACGAACGCATATAATGGTGTTGCTACCGTCTTGTGATACATGCGTCTTACATGTAAACATCACGGGTCTCCATGTGGGCGAACTTTCGTTATACGATGCCCCATAGCTACAGAAGGTAGCACGCTTTTTGATGGAGGCAAGTAAGAGGGCTATTTCTCCTGGTTTTCGTCATCGTTCGGGTTACGAACGTTGAACACGTCGATGTCTTGCAGGCTTAAAAGCAGCATATCGTCGAGTTTTTTCTTCTGGGAATCGGACAACACTGGAAGTTCATCCTCATTGATTTGGAGATTTGCAAATTCTCGAAATAGTAATGTGAGGGCTCTTGTGTACGGTTCCTCGTCGGCGGTATAGTACCCTTGTTTTCTCAGTTCTTTGGAGAATAGAGCCGGATTCCCCAACAGAATGGCATTCCATGCTTTCTTGTATCTATTGTACAGTAGTGTTAGGTAGTCCAGTGCGCCTTCGTTCAGTGTCTTGTACGCTCGGAAACGAGAGTATGGATGGTCAGGGTAGAACCATACAATTGCTGTTTTTGTTCCATCTTTCTCATCTCTAATAGAAGTTATCTTGGCTGTGTTTGGATTTTCTTGTACGAGTTTTTTTGCGAAGTCGAGTTTGAAGTATTCATTACAAACATAGAAGGTATAGTCTCGACCATCGGAGAGAGAAGATTTGATGTTACCCATATTCCAGCAGTGCATTTTCTTGAGTCGTCCGGTTTCTAGAAAGCACTGTGCCATTATGCAAAAAATTGATTCTTTTTTTGGTACTGCGTTAAATAGGTTTAACCAAGCGTAGTGTAGCGCTTGGTAAAACTCTAAAGGCTGTACAGTTGTTATGAGGTCAGGTAGTTTTTGCGCCATACACTGATGGCGAAATATTAGAAAGTACTACTTGAGGAAAGAGGCGTTATTGGCTACTGGCTGAGGCAGTAGAGATGGTGGGGTCTTTTTCTGTGGTTTATAGCTAGCCCACATCTTTCCATTCTTTTGAGTAACGATGATGTTTGCCTTGTTGGTAAAAACGTTGAAGATAGCATCCATTTCGGCAGCGGCATTTCGTCTTCCGCCTAGAGCGTATCCTTTGAACAGGGAGAGTGAGGTAGTTGCTTTTTCGTTTTTCATAACTATGTTCCAAGCGAGAGACGAAGCAAGATTATTGTTGGAGCAGATTTCTTCTCGCTTGTAACCTTTCCAAGCGCCGCTTCCGACATGAAGTTGATACAACGAAATGCTTTGACCTTTATCGCAATACACTGAACCGATATAACAGGCTGTACAGTCCTGTACTTTCTCCCAGAACCCTGATTCATGTGCTGCGATTGATGCTAGAGCTAAAGCGCTAGCCTCATGGGCAGCATCTCCAGCAAACGGTTTCTTTTCAGAATCAGTTGTTTGCCAGATGTCATTTGTTACGCCTTGGAGTCTTTCTTTTTGGGTATCGTCTACAGGTGTGCCTCTTTGCGAATAAAAGCCCAAAATCAAGGCGAATAGGGTGGTTAGAAAATTGTGCATAATAGTATAGTCTCCTTTGTTTGACTCAATTACGAGTCATTTGGTTTATTAAGATAAGCTATTGTAAATTACTTTGCGGAATAAGAATTGGCAGCCCAACCGCAGCCGCCACTTTCGAGGATAAATCCACCGCAACCTTTTGAAATAAGGCGCTGAGCGGATTCTTTGTTGCATTCGGGGCAAGTTTTCAAGGGAGCCTCGGTAATCTTTTGTTCGGCTTCCCATTCGTGATTGCAAATTTTACATCTATATTCGTACGTCATTTGAACCTCAAAAAAACTTATATATCAAGGGTCTCCCATCCTTGTGGAACGACAATGCTATTACCACGGAATGGCAGCATGTCAAATACTATCCAACCGATGACTTTTCTGTCTCCGGCGTACTGTTCTTTACTTCTCTTCGTCCAGACTCTTTCCACTTTTTTGATACACTGAAGAGATTTTGCTCCTGTAATTTGACCGCCATCAACAGACACAAGCGTTGGAATTTCTTCGCCTTTCCAGGCAACAGCAGTCAAAGCGTGTGTTGCTAGGCCGCTTCCTACAATTACATAGTCTCCTAGTTCAGGCTGAATGCTCATATCTTTCCAAGGAGCCTGCCATGCTTTATGTTTTCTGGCGAATATTATTTCGGCCGAAAGCGCTGTTCCGTCGATATAGTTTTCATAAAGAGCCTGCATATCCACATTCATTCTTCGCCATAATCCACGAGCTACCAGACCGCAAGTTGATACGCCTTCAGTAACCCATTTTCCATTGACAAGTTTTGCTTTGAATGGACGGTCCAGATCCCAGGCATATTTTTTTTTACCCAGGATGCCTTCAAACAATTTTCTGGTGGGTTGATAGGCAGATACTCCAACCATCGAATACGCATTCGCTACAATTGCTTTGCGGAGCAGGAATGTGTCGGTTGGTCTTGGGATAGTAATTAGCGGGGTATTGCTATCGATCATAAAAAAATGCAAAATAATTGACTGAAATTGATTTTCCCGCTGGGAATAGAGCAGCATATCGTAGAGGAGAATAAGTTATGAAAATTGAAACCTTATCTAAGATCGCAACGGTTTTTGAGAAGCATCTAAAAAAATATGCTGATGAAGTGGAGCCGCAAGCTCTCAATGATTTTTCTCGGGCTGTTTTGTCTGAAGTAGTTAAGAATTCTGGATTCTATAATACCGTTCAAGTCAACGCTGGAAATGTACAAGGAAACCAATGGGTTGATAAAGGTAAAAAAGTTTGGGGGAGCGTTACTATTGGTAAAACAGGTTATATTACCGCAAAAAGAGAGTCGGGTAAACCGTGGCAAATTCAGCCTGCGACAACGCTTACAATTGATTGGAACTTAGAAGGTGATGCAGAAGCTGTGGCGGCGGTAAAGACATCCATTACAAACGACTACAACATGTTTGCTAAAAAGTTCTTGCTTCCCGCCTTTCAAGCAAAATTAAACGAGCATCTAACCGATCCCAAGTGGACAACGATTACGAATCAAGTTATTCCGGAAGCAGGAGCGAGCACAAGAGACAGCAAGGCGCAGAGAGGTTCGATGAGCGCTGGGATTGTTGAGATTGTGCTGGAAGATGAGTTTAAGTAAGGTCTTGTCGAATCAAGTCTGGTTTGTTGGTAGTAAGCTTATTTGTGTTAGTTGCACTACTACTTGTTCTTTCTTGAGAGGACACTTAACGTGTACTTCTCTAATGTCCTGATTTATAGGGGTAATTCTATAAAACTGTTTTCCTTTTTTACCTTTACCATTTGGGTTTTTCTCGCCAATGCGCCAACCTTCGAAGAACGTGAATGTAGGCTCTTGCATAGCGCCACACTCGCGTTCTTGCGGCTCGGGATTCCATCGAAAAAATGGACAGTCAGCACAACAAGTTACTTCTCGGAGCATAACTACCTCGCTAGCTTCCGTTTTTTTGATCTGCTGGATGAGTTTAAGTAAGCTCTTTGTTTCGTAAGAATTCCGCATATCCTCGGTCAATTTCAAACACAACCCGAAGAAGAACAGCATTATTTATCGTGCCTATGAGCTTGCCGTTTGCGTGGATTCGAGGCACCCAATCGGGAAGTTCTTTCCCATCGATATACCATTGGCAATTATCTGGCACAGATTGTTTGCTTCCTAAAAACTTGGCTCGATAGTCGATAATAGCTGGACCATCGTACCGGTGGTATCGATTATTAATGCCCCAGCGTCTTAGAGTGCAGCGTCCGTTGAGAGCAAATTGTTCTAAATATGGACCATCAACTCTATGGAATTTTCCGTTTTGTATCCAGGTTTTTTGGTGCAGATTTCCTTCTTTCCAATATTTGATACAAGCCGGATTACCATCGCGGTGACGCAGATGATGTTTATGATAAACCTTTTCTAAAATGATGCAAGAATCTAAGTCGAAATCAAACATATCTTTGCGACTCATTTTCGGAAAAAGATATGTAATTTGTGTTGGTTCATCTAACTCAGCATGGAAAATAAAAACGTTGTTTTGTATTAAATGACCGCGACAGACGGTAAGTTCAAAATTTCCGTCGGCATTGTAACGCTTGATGGTTTGGACTTCAGGCCGGTATTTAGCAGCGCAAAATGAATCATCTTTTATGAAATCACGCAGCAACATGCTTTCACAATAGCACGTTTTGGGCGATTGTCAAACGTAGATGGAAATTACAACGTGGGCAGAATTGGTGTTTTACGTTTGAAAGCGATGGCGATTAATTCAGCCGTGACTGTAATGCCAAATGTACCAATAAAATATCCGACAATTAATTGCCATAACGGCACCTGAAGAGCTTCAGACATCCAAGCTCCAAAGGCTACTGACAGAAAGACAAGGAACTGAAGGCCGATATGAAATCTTGTATTCCACTGAAACATATTTTTTACCTTAGTCTACGGAATCAACATTGACCGTCCGAATTTTTCTCGTTTGAGTTTTTCGGATTTGAGTTCCTGGTACAATTGCTTCAGCCAAACTTTCGCTTCTTTTTTTGTGATTCCAATTGTTTTGGTGGGATCTTTCCCTGCTAAATCTTTTGGACATGCGGGCTCCAGCACCATAAGTTTCTTTTCCGTAAAATCAAAAGGGTATAAACGACAAACTAACGGTTTAGTTTCATGAGGTAAAGAGCAGCCATCTTTCTTTAAAAAGATGCAATCTACACCATTTTTTGCTTTTTTGAGAACGCGACGTGTACCATTTATAATAGTTACTTCGTTCCAAAGCGGGTCATCCCACATTGATATAGCCTCAATATATGGTTGCCCGGCTGCGCGGCGTTCAAAAAATGGCTTTTTGTAAACGCATTGAATTCTTGCAATATCCCCTAGTGTAACAAAAGGCTCTGAATCCTGGCAGCAGGTTAGTTGGCGTTTGGAACATTGAGCGCAGATGTGATTTGTGCTTGTATTAGGCATAGGAATAACTTTACATTTGTGGGGCAAAATACCACATTGCTTTTTCATCGTGATCGGCTTCGTATTCTTCATCAAGAGGTCTTAGCCAACTAGCATCATAATCAGCTAACGCCTGTTCACAAAGCGCTTTCACACAATTGCTGTAGTCCCTGTAAACTTTTTCATTACGGTTGTCCCATTTTGCAAGCCTTCGACGAATCAACCGGGCAATTGCGGACGCTTTTCCTAATCCAGACTCTAGTGAGCCTGTTGTAAGCTCATGCAATTCTTCACACATAGAAACTAGGCAATACTCATAATCGCCTAAATCATCGATAGATTTTGGTTTCATGAAGTGCATATTTACCTCGTTTTCGTCTCGTGATAGCCGTCTAATGGAACCCAGTTTTTCCCGGTTTGTTCTTTGAGATATAAATATGGATCGTGCTTTGCAAGAACGCACTTTCTAATTTGTCCAAATCTTACGTCTGCAAGATAAACGCTTGTGTTGAATGAATAGTCAATTGCTTCTCCCTGCAATATAATTTGACGTGTTCTTCCATTTTCCCATCCTACGCCTTTATGTGTGTCAAACACAATAGGAATGTCTTCAGGAGCGTCATATAGATTTTGATACAAGTCTCCATTTACAAACAGGAATTGTCCGCTTTGCCCTACCTCATAACTTTTAAGAAGTCTTTTATGGTTCTCTTTAATGGTGTCCTGTATACTTGGGGTAGAACCATAGGCACATTGTAGAGTGTCAATTTCTGGGCCATCGACAACGGTACATCCAACATGAGTAATTTTGTCTTCATCGCCATCTTTTAATGGGTTAATTTTACATGTTTGAAGTTTCATGAATTCAAAATCAACGACAATTACTTCGCCTGCGCAAGATGTTTTGGGAAGCTTGAAACTATGTATTCTGCCGTCAGGCCAGCCAATTCCGCGCCAACGAGCAAAAGTCATATTTGGGTCTTTCCAAAGGCGACCATTTACAAATACGACATGACTTGAATTATCGCAAATCCATTCGCAATTTGCGGCAATTTCATTTTGAATTAATTCTTTGTTCATTTGTTTTCTTTTTCTTGCTTTGATTATTTAACAGAAGCAACAACAATTCCTGCAACTCCAAGCAGACATCCTATCAGGGCGTTGCGTTCTGGAGCTTCCCGAAACATACAAATAATGAGCAATGGTTCTACTATTAGAATCGACCCGAGGCTTACTGCGGTTACACGCCATATGCCTCCGTTTTTAGAACCAGCCCAGTATCCCCATAACAGTAAAGGCCAGCTTATGAAGCCCCATGGTAACCCTTTCCATAGGTGACCTTTGGCAGAGAGAAGTTCGCCATAGATGGCAAGCGCCTCGCCAGTAAAAAGTGCAAGCAGCGGTAGAATCAGCTTCTCTAAACCCATCCACATCATGGTTATTTTCTTAATTTCCTTAGGCTTCTATCCGATACAGTTGTGGGAAAAACTTTAATTTTAGCCCCAGCTTTAGCAAGAATATTTGATTTTTCTTCAGCTTCATATTTTGGAAGTTCTATAGCCAAGATTGAAGGCGCTTTATCTACGCTTTCTTTTGCAGCAGCGAGAGAAACATCAAAAATTTGACGAATAGCTTTCATTGCTTCAATGCGATTTATACAAGAAATCAATTCAATAGTGAATTCAGTTGCTTCATACTCGCGATCGAAAGGAATGCCGTATGCGCAAGCGACTGTTTGCTTGGGTATACCTAATTCATTCCATGTTTTTAGAGAACCATCTTCTTGGAATTCACAAGGAGAAAGAAGATCATCAGATGCCTTTTTGAGAGCGGCTAATGGGAACACTTCATGAATTCTGTCTAGAACACCAGAAATCATCTCAAGTCTATGCCCATTTTTAAATGCCGCCCAAATTTGTTCATCTTTGGAAATTTCAATTAGTTTGTGCCCGGCAGCAGCAATTAACGTCTGTTTTGCTTCAAAAGGCATTCCATTTTTGAAGTAATCCAAAGCAAGTTTTTCTAAGCGTTCTGACTCTTTCATTTGCTTACTTTCGGCAAGTTAGTTGTAAGACGCTTAGAACTTCGCTTGGGTCGCAGCCATACAATCCTGATGCCCAAGCTTGATTATTTTCGATGATGGCAAAGCCTCTATCTTTGATGATTCCAACATCGACAACGGAGGGAACTGTATTCTCTCCCAAAAACTTCAAAGAACTCAAAGCGCTTTCAGCAAAAACAGCAGCTTTTTCGCAGTTTGCAACGTGCCAATTCTTTGGTTCATTAACTTCGCCGTGATACAAATAACAGCTTACTGTTTTACATGACTTAGAGTCAACAAAACATCTAAACTCTTCTATAAATTCTACGGGCTCAGAAACGATAACGGGCGTATCATCTGGTGCAACGTCTGTTGGCGGAGGATTGAACTCACCGGGCTCATAAACTTTTGCAGGAAACAGTTTATAATCAGCAGGCTTGATGAACATAGATTTGTTAAAGGATAAATTGCGAACAGCCCTCAACAAATAAAAAGACACATCTCTTTTGAGATATTCTCTCGGAAGCAATGTTAGCCAATCAAATTTGTTTTGTTCTAGGCTCCAATCCATTTGCTGGGCAATCACTTCGCAAAAAGTTTGTGAACCGTATGGTACACCAGAAGCGTGAGAGTTAACTATTTCTTCTGGCAATCTCCAGCCAGAATCAGCGCCAATTACATCCCACCCTAAACTTCTAGCCATGGTTTGCATAGCAATGAGTTCATTATGAAGTCGGCCCGCTCGCGGTTGTGTAATAAGAATCATTTATTCCTTCTTTATGTTAAATTTATTTAAGCTGGCAGAATCAATTGAAATACCGAACCATATCTAATCAATCCTTTCAAAACCTTTTCCTCGCTCAGGACTGGTAGATACCATCTTAATTGGGGCGCGAATATATTGACCAATCTCTTCAACATATTCCAAAACAGAATTGGTTTTGATGGTGTTGTATGAAATGTCAGCGCTATTTCTGCTGGCATATTCCATAGCAAATGCATCAGCGCAATTTGTGGAACAATTTTCTAGCTTGTACTTGGTAGCGTACTTTATTTCCATACCTTCCAATACGTCAAACTTTGTCATAACCAATTCATCAAAACCATTGATCATGCAAAAATAATTCAAAACAAGAAAGTCTAACCACCCCACTCTTCTCTATCCTT